>Ga0070706_100000916_pt1 | contig 32335 bp, 26 predicted proteins | sample KBSK5501metaG_FD_65476 | JGI IMG/M metagenome (GOLD analysis project Ga0070706, IMG submission 65476) | Corn, switchgrass and miscanthus rhizosphere microbial communities from Kellogg Biological Station, Michigan, USA - KBS K5-50-1 metaG | ecosystem: Host-associated > Plants > Roots >... | reverse complement strand
CCCATCGTGATGATCAAGTTGCCGCCGGGGCAATACAACCTCGAAGCGACCTGGCAGGGCAAGACAGAGCGTCGTTCGGTTCGCCTGGCGACTTCGGCGCAAACGCTCGAATGGCGCTTTCCTGGTTGACTGACCCAAACGCATGACAGACGTCTCACGGCAAGCAGACGAGGCCGCACCAGGCGCATGGATCGTGGTCTTCGCAATCGCGGTGCTTGGCATGCTGGCGGGATGCGGCACGACCAATGCGTCGCTCGCCGCCGAGAAGCAACGACTCGAGGCCGTGCTCCAGGGGACGCCGGCCGTCCTGGCACTCCAGGCTGATGACAGTCTGCATGTCGACATGCCCTTGCGATCTTGCTTCGACCGTGGACGCACCGCCGTCAAGCCGCCGCTGGCCAAGGTGCTGGACCGAATGGCGGCCAGCCTGCGCAACGAAACGACGCACATACTGGTGACAGCGCCTACGGACCCGGGGGACAAAGCGCTGGCCCTGGCCATGCAACGGGCCGTCATCGCTCGTGACTACCTGATCGAGCGCGGACTGGATGCATCGCGATTCTCGGTCTCGGGCGTGACGCGCAACCCCACGGTCAAGATCGTCATCACGGCCTCGGCGTTGCCGTGAGCGGCCTGACGCCCGGAACGGTTGCGCGACCTCGTGTTGGCACTGAGTTCGTACGCGATCGTTGCGCGTATGCTGACACTCTCGCGCAGAGCGAAGGTGGTGCAAGCGTGGCAACCGTGGCCAGCCAGATGAACGATGCGCAGCCCGCAACGCAGTCGATCCTGGTCGTGGACGACGTGGCGATGAATCGCGAAATCATCGCCGCCCAACTCGAGAAGCGCGGGTATGTCCCCCTGGTGGCGCACAGCGGCCAGGAGGCGGTCGAGCTCGCAGAGACGGCACACCCTCTTCTGATCCTGCTCGATGTCGTCATGCCAGGCATCGACGGCTTCGAAACGTGCCGACGCCTGAAGCAGCGCGAGGCCACTCGCGACATTCCGGTCATCTTCATGACGGCGCGGACCTCGACGGACGACAAGATCGAAGGGTTCCGGGTCGGTGCGGTCGACTACGTGACCAAGCCGATCAACGCCGAAGAAATGGCGACGCGGGTCGAGACGCACTTGAAGCTGGATGCGCTGCGTCAAGAGCAGGCCGCACAGAACCGGCGGCTGCGCGAGGAGATCGCGGCACGCGAGCAAGAAATGCGTTCCAAGCGAGAGGAGGCGCGCGAGGATGAACGCAAGCACATCGCGCGTGAGTTGCACGACGAACTGGGCCAGCACTTGTCGGCCATTCGTCTGGAACTCTCGTTCGTGCGTATGCGGTGGGGCATGGACAACCCGGAACTCCAGAAGAAGGTGCAGTCGGTACAGGCGTCCATCGACGGAGTCATCTTCTTGGTCAGAGACCTGGTTGCCCGGCTGCGGCCGGTAGTGCTGGACCTGGGCATCGCCTCCGCACTGGAGTGGCTGACATGCGAGTTCCGGACGTCGAGCGGCGTGAAGTGCGACCTGCAGATCGATGAACAGGTCGGCGACCTCGATCCATGGCAGACCAACACAGTGTTCCGCCTCGTGCAGGAATCGCTGACCAACGTCGGCCGACATGCACGTGCCCACGCCGTACAGGTTTCGCTGAAGCGGGAGCGAGCCGCGTATGTGCTGATCGTCCGCGATGACGGTCTGGGTTTCGACCCGGCGAAGATCGACATCAAATCGCTGGGCATGCAGGGCATGCGTGAGCGCGCGCAGATGCTGGGCGGCCGGTTGGATCTGCATACGCAACCGGGCGCAGGCACCACACTCGTTGTCACGTTTCCAATCACCGCCACGGCCGCTTGACCAGCGTCGGACGGCTTCTGCCGGCGTCGGAACTCTGGATTCGCCGCCGAGATCAGGCGACGTGCCTGCTCTCGAGTGCCCGAAGTTCGTCCATGACCTCGTCCAACCTGATGGTCACGTCGTTCACCAGGGTCTCGACATCGGCGCCGTGCGCACCCACCAGGCAACCTTGCTCCAGCGCGCCGGCGGACTGCTCCAATCCGCGCATGCCGAGTGTTCCAGCCTCGCTCTTGAGGTCGTGAACGGCGCGCATCGCGGTGTCGTCGTCGCTCGCGGCGCGTGCGTCATGAAAGCGCTGCACGAAGTCGGCTTCGCGTTCGCGGAACATGCGCAGCATGCGGCGGTAGAACTCGCCGTCGCCACCGGTATTGGCCAGTCCGCAACGCGTGTCGATGCCATTCAGCTCGGATAGGGTGGCCGTCGGCACGCCGTCGGAGCCTGTCGCGTCGGGCGTGCGGGGCCTCACCCATCTGGCGAGCGTGGCGAACATTTCATCGACGACGATCGGCTTGGCGATGTGGTCGTTCATGCCGGCCGCCAGCACGGCGTCGCGGTCGCCGACCATCGCGTTGGCTGTCATCGCGATCACCGGCAGCGATCGCAGCCAGGGCTGTCGGCGCAAGGCTCGGGTGGCGGCGTAGCCGTCCATCACGGGCATCTGGCAGTCCATCAGCACCGCATCGAATGGCTCGCGGGCCAGCACTTTCAGCGCCTCCTGGCCGTCGCTGGCCACGCTGACGGCGACGCCGGCGCGGTTGAGCAGGTCGACGGCAAGTTCCTGGTTGAACGCGTTGTCCTCGACCAGCAGGATCCGCGCTCCTGCCAATGCTGCCCGATGATCGACCCGGGCCTCCGCTCGCCGCGCGCTGCGCGTGGGGGTGACGGGCGTGCGCCCGAGAGCTGCGGCGCAGGCATCGAGCAACGTCGAGGGTGTGACTGGCTTGGTCAGCAACGCGCCAACCGTCAACTGTCGCTCGGCCAGGCGCCGTCTCACCTCTTCGCGACCGAACGCGGTCGCCATGATCACGACCGGAGCCGGATGACGCAGCGCGGCCTGAGCAACGAGCGCCTGCGCGCAGGCCACGCCGTCCATGCCCGGCATTTTCCAGTCCAACAGCAGTAACTGGTACGGGTCGTCGCCGGCGTCGGCCTGTCGCACTTGCGCAAGTGCCTCCTCGCCGCCGGCGACGGCATCGACCCGCAGGCCAATTGCCCGGCTCATCGCAGTGAGCAACTCGCGCGCGGCGGCGTTGTCGTCAACGACCAGCACGCGTGTTCCAGCCAGTCCTTCGCCGCTGCTCGGGCTTGCCGGTGCAGCCTCGTGCGACGGGAAGCCGAACTGCAGATCGAAGTGGAAGAGGCTGCCGCGCTCCGGCGCACTCACGACGGCGAGCTCGCCGCCCATGAGGTGCACGAGGTGCTGGCTGATCGCCAGGCCGAGGCCCGTCCCGCCGTAACGCCGGCTGGTCGAGGAGTCTGCCTGCATGAACGGCTCGAACAGGCGCTGTTGCTGCTGCGCACTCATGCCGATGCCGGTGTCGCGAACCTGGAAGCGCAGTCGGACCGAGGCGCCATGCTGTTCGAGCATTTGAACCGCGACGACGATCTCACCGCTCTCAGTGAACTTGATCGCGTTGTTCCCCAGGTTGAGCAACACCTGGCCCAGCCGAGACGGGTCTCCCACAAGTGACGTCGGAAGTTGCGGCGGCATGTCCAGCAGCAGTTCCAGGCCTTTCTCGTCGGCTTTCATGCTCAGCACGCTGACCACGTTGTCCACCACGTCGCCGAGGCTGAACGCAATCGTCTCCACGTCCAGTTTGCCGGCCTCGATCTTGGAGAAGTCGAGAATGTCGTTGATGACACCCAGCAACGCTTCGGCCGACGTGTGCACTTTCTGGATGTAGTTTTGCGGCTGCGGATCCAAGTCGCATTGCAGAGCCAGGTGGGACATGCCGAGAATGGCGTTCATCGGCGTGCGGATCTCGTGGCTCATGTTGGCCAGGAAGCTGCTCTTCGCCTGATTGGCCAGCTCGGCAACGTTCTTGGCCTGCTGAGCTTCCCCATAGGCAAGTTCCAGGTTGGCGATCGTCTCTGCCAAGCGCGTCGTCATCGTGTTGAAGCTTGCTGCCAGCATGCCGGTCTCGTCACGCGATTGCGCGTGTGCCCGGACCGCGAGGTCCCCGGCGGCGATCTGCGCGGCCACTTGGGTGAGACGCCGCACCGGCCCGACGATGCTTCGCCGAAGCAGGAACGCCATGGCGGCGCCGAAGGCGATGGCGAGCAAGCCTCCGGCCACCGTTCGGGCGCGCGACAGGACCAGACTCTCGCGGGCTCGCGACAGGTCAGCCTGCAGCTGCGTTTGCTGCCCCGCCGTGATCTGATGCAGCAGATCGAGTAGCAATCGCGCCTGCGGCGCGACCGCCGTCCGGTACAGGTAGAGATCCTCGTAGGCATGCTCGCTGTCCTGGATTGCACGGATCTTCAGCGTCAGTTCGGTCAGCTCCGCACGCACCGCAGCGATGCGGTTCAGATGTTCGAGCTGCGCAGGAGTCAGCCACGGGCGGCGCGCGTTGAGCGCGTCCCACAAGGCTGCGTTGGTGACCAGCTGGGGGCTGTAGGTCAGCTTGAAGTTGCCCTCTGCCGAGGCACCGAACGCCATCACGTTGGTGGCCAACACGTCGAACGAATTTCGGAAGTTGAGAATCGCGGCCAGCGTCTCGCGGTTCACCTCCTCGCCTGGGCGCGCCTTCTGCAGCTCCATCATCGCGTCGGTTTCGGCCAGCACGCGCACGCGTCGCTCCTGCACGTCGACGCTCGCCAGGCGCAGAGCTGGCCGATTGCGCAAGGTGTCCTCGTGCAGTTCGAACAACTGCGGCGGCAGGCGTTTCCAACGCGCGTACGCCTCGGTCAGGGCCCGCACGCGTTGGCGGTCGCCTTCGTCCCAGCCGGCGGCTAATGCCTCCAACGATGTCAGCGCTTTCTCGAACGCCTGGCGCGCTGCGTCGTACTGATCGATGTCTTCCCGATCGGACAGCACCAGGAAGCCGCGCAGATGAAGTTGCATGCTGAGCAGTGCCTCCTGCGCCTGCGCCGAAGCGAGGGAGGCGGGCGCACGCACGGCTTCGCTCGTTTCGATGTCTCGCGTAGCATCGCGCCCGGCCACGATGGCCAGTGCCATGACCAGCAGCGTCAAGCCGACGAGGATTCCGAAGCCGATGGTCAGCTTGGTGCCGATCCCCGGCGACGCAGCTTGGAAGACCCGGCGCATGCGAGGTCAGAAACCCAGCGAGGTCCGATACGACTCGCGCTGCCGATCTCGGCCGAGCCGGATGGTGATCTCTTCGAAATCGACGGCGGCAGCCTTGAGCGCCGCAGCCGGGCTCAGTTGCCCGCCCGCTGCCTCCATCAGGCGCAGGTCCAGCGCCAGCCAGTAGCTGTAGGCGCCTGGTATGCGCAGGTAGGGAAACTGCAGCCGGTTGCTGAAGATGCGCTGGAACGCGCTCAAGTAGTCTCGCGCATCGGCCTCGTCCCACCCTGCGCGCAGATAGGGGTCCAGGGTTCCTGTGCCCTCAGGCGGCAGGAAGTGGAAGTTGCGCCCCGGGTCGATGCCGTCCCAGCCGCGCGCCGCGTAGACCCGTGACTTCTCCTTCGTTGCCAACAGTGCCAGCAGGAAGTAGGTCGCTTCGGGCACCTTCGAATACTTGGAGATCACGCCGGCCCAGGACGCGCCCGTCGTGTTGCCGACCTGGTTCACGCCTTCGGTCTTGACCCATTTGCTCTCGGCGAGGCTGTAGTACTCGTGCGTGCCAGGCACCGGTGCGGCACCCGTCTTGCCCTTCACCTTGCTGCCCGGTTGTTGCGCGAGAGCGCCCAGGTCTCCCCAGGTGATCGCGAAGGCAGCGCGGCCGGCCAGGAAGTGGTCCCAGCCGCGGCCGTGGTCCCAGGTCAGCATCTCGCGCGGGCCGAACTTCACCAGGTCCACGAACTGCTCGAGGGCGCGCACATGGCCAGGGCTTTCGATCAGCGGCTTCATCGTCTGCGGATCGAACCAGTACAGCTTCGGGTTCGTGGGGCCGATGACGAACGAGGCCGACAATGACATGTAGTTGAACATCCCCTGACTGCCCGGCTTCAGCGCGAGCACGATCCCGTGATCTGCGGTGCCGTCGCCATTCAGGTCTTGGCCATTGAAGTACTCCACCGCATCGCGCAACTGCGCCCAGGTCTGCGGCACCGCCAGTGGGTGGCCGTAGCGCTGCCGGAACGCGGCCTGGTGCCTCGGGTCGTCGAGCAGGTCTCGCCGGTAGTACAGTACCTGGCCGTCGTGGTCATAGGCGACCATGTATTTCTTGCCGCCGTAGGACAGCAGGCTGCGCGGACCGGGCAGCACATCGTCGATGTTCCACTTCGGAAAGCGGGGGTCGCCATAGAACTGGTCGTAGGACAGCAAGTGCCCGCCTGCCACCATGTCGCCGATCCACCAAGAGCCGGCCAGCGACGCGTCGTACTTGCCGACGTGGTTCGTCATGTCGGAAATGATCGTGGGATAGTGCTCGACGCCCGTCATCCGCACGATCTCCAGCTGTGCTCCGGTGGCCTCCTCGAACTCCTCCTTCACTTCGAGCAGGGCCACGCTGATGGCACTCTTGGTGGCGATCACGGTCACCTTCTGACCCGGAAACGGACACTTCTGCGGCGCGCATGCCGGCAGCAAACGCGGCACGGGCACGTCGTTGGGCCGCACGACCGTGACGGTGGTGCTCTCCGGCCTGGGCGGCGCCGAGGCCGGGCCGTCGGCCGCGTGGGCCGGCAGACTGCAAGCCATCACCAGCGTCAAGCACGCCCAGACAAATCTGCTCTGGATCATCTTCACCTCCGTGATCCCAAGGTGGACGTTTCGAGTGCCCTCTCCTGAAAGTCACCGGAGCCCGTGCCCGCCGAGCTGATGTCGGACTGTATGCCGGCGAGCGATGGACCTACAAGCATCCGAGCCAAGCTCGCCACCCGATCGAGTGGTCTCGGCCGAAATGGCACGCCGCGATCAGCGGCGCGGCGGTGGCTGCGCCGGCTGTGCGCGCTGCAGCACGCGCGCAAGACTGGTGGCCAGGTCGTGCCGCGACAGCGGCTTCTTCAGCACTTCATCCGCATCGTTCTCCGGCGCCCCGTTGCCCGATGCAGCGGCCATGAATCCGCTGACCAGCAGTGTCGGAATGCCGGCGCGGATGCTGCGAATCTCCCGAATCAGCGTCGACCCCGTCATGCCCGGCATCCGCTCGTCGGTGATGACGGCATCGAAGCTCTGCGGGTCGATACGAAACGCCGCCAGCGCCTCCGAGCTCGACGTGAAGCCGACCGCCCGGTAGCCGAAGTCCTCCAGCGTCTCGGTGGTCAGCACCATCAGCGGCTCCTCGTCGTCGACCACCAGCACACGCTCGCGGTTGCCGCGCGGAACCTCGGGGGCCTCGAGATGGCTCGCTTCGGCGGCGTCGCCGGCGCGCGGCAAGTAGACCGTGAAGACGGTACCCACGCCGGGTTCGCTCGCGACGCTGATCGCTCCGCTCAGATCGGCGACGATCCCGTGCACCAGCGACAGGCCGAGGCCGGTGCCGATACCGACCTCCTTGGTCGTGAAGAAGGGATCGAAGATGCGGTCCACGATGTCCGGCTGGATGCCGGTGCCTGCGTCCGCCACCTCCAGGATCACGTAGTCGCCGCAAGGCAGGGTGCCGGTACGCATGACGCGCGGAGCATCGATGTGAACCGGCGCCAGCAGCACGCGCACCTCGCCGCCCGCCGGCATCGCCTGGAAGGCGTTCGTCACGAGGTTCATCACCACCTGGTGCACCTGCGTTGGATCGCCCGTCACCGCGGCGCGGCCTGCCTGCAGGTGCGGCACGACGGTGATGCCCGATGGCCGGTTGGCCGCGAGAAGATCCAGCGCTTCGCCCACGACGCGCTCCAGGTGCACGGCCACATGCTCGGTGGGGCTGTTTCGACTGAACATCAGGATCTGGTCGACCAGCGCACGCCCGCGCTCGGCCGCGGTCATCACGCTGTCCAGGTCGCGCCGCAGTCGGGTCCCTTCGCGCGCATCGCGCAGCGCCATCTCGCCATAGCCGAGGATCGCGCCGAGGATGTTGTTGAAGTCGTGTGCAATGCCTCCGGCGAGCGTACCCATCGCCTCCAGCCGCTGTGCCTGGCGCAGCTGCCGCTCGAGCCGGCGCAACTCGGCTTCGGCCCGGTGGCGGTCCGTGACGTCGAACACGAAGCCCACCATGCGCGTCGGTTCGCCGTGCTCGTCGAAGCTGATGCGGCCCCGGATCTGCAGCCAGCGCACTGCGCCGGTCCCGGGGATCATCCGATGCTCCACGGCAAGCTCGCCGGTATCCCGCGCATCGCGAATGGCCTTCTCGACCGCCGGCCAGTCTTCCAGCGAGACTCGCTGCCTCCACGTGTCGTAGCTCGCGACGTAGGACCCCGGGGCGAGCCCGAAGAGGGCTTCGAGCTCGGGCGACCAGTGCGCCTGGTCCTGTCCCGAACCGACACGCCATTCGAAGGCCGCCGCGCGGGCCGCCTTCTGTGCCAGATCCAGCATGTCCTGGCGCGCGCGCAACTCTTCCTCGATACGTTTGCGCTCGGTGATGTTGCGCCCGATGCCGTGGTAGCCCTTGAAGCGCCCCTGCGCATCGAAGATCGGTGCACCGCTCATGCTGAGATAGCGCGCAGTGCCATCGACGCCGATCCGCACGCATTCCAGGTCGCGGAACGGCTGGCGCGCGGCCAGCACCGCCATGTGCTCGGTCCACGAGCCGGACAGCGGCCACATGTTGACGAGCTCCCAGCGCAGCTTGCCGTACGACGACTCGCCGGTGTGTCCGGTGAGATCCCTGGCCTGGTTCGACAGCTCCGTGAAGCGCAGGTCCTCGTCCTGCCGCCAGTACCAGTCGGACAGCAGGTCGATGAGGCTGCGAAAGCGCACCTCGCTGTCGCGCAGCGCCTCCTCGTGCGACGCCTCGATGGCACGGACATGCCGCTCTTCGGACGGCGTCAGCGGCGCGGCGCTGGGGCCTGTGTCGCGGGGCTCTAGTGCGGCCGACGGCGCGGCGTCCGACTGCGCCACGCGCGCCAGCCATTGCGAGAGTGCGGCCAAGCCGACCGCCAGCGTGGACAGCGAAGAGCGAAGCAATCCGGTCATGGGAAGCACTGCTACGGATGCACCCGCGGCATCCGCCTCAGGTCACTTCTTGCCCCAGCACAATTCGGTGCCGTCCTTCACGTCCTTGCTCTGGATGCCCGCGAGCGGCTTGTGCGCAATCAGCGCGACGCCGGTGTCGGTGTAGCCGCTCGGCTTCTTGCCGGTGTGCGCATAGTCCACACCGGCGGCGACGCCCAGCGCGCCCATCTTGGTCGGGTACTGCTGAGAGGTCGCCGCGATCATGCCGGACGCGACGTTGCGCACGCCTTCGCAGCCGCCGTCGATGGACACGATCGTCACGCCCTTTTCCTTGCCCGACTTGCGAAGGGCGTTGAACGCGCCTGCCGCAGCCGGCTCGTTGACCGTGTAGACGAAATTGATGTCGGGGTTCTTCTGCAGGCAGTTTTCCATGGCGCTCTGGCCCTTGGCCTGGTCGCCGAAGCTGTCGACCATGCAGACGACGGCGGCATTGCGGCCCAGCTCGCTGCTCTTGGCGTCGGGCGCCTCGACGCCCAGGCCGTGCAGAAAGCCGTTGTGTCGCGGTGTTCCCACCGAATAGCCGGGCACCAGGTCCAGCGTCGCAATGACCGGCTTCTTGCCGGCCAGGGCCACCTTCGCGTACTGGCCGATCAGTACGCCGGCCTGGTAGTTGTCCGTGGCGAACAGCGCGTCGGCGGCGTCCGGAGGATCGATGGCCGTGTCCAGCGCGATGACCAGCACGCCCTTCTCGCGCGCCTTGCGCAGGCTGGGCACGATGGCCTTCGTGTCGCTGGCCGTGATGAGGATGGTCTTGGCGCCCGCGGCCACCATGTTCTCGATGGCCGTCACCTGCGACGCGTTGTCCTGCACGTTCATGCCCGCGGCCGTCAGCAGCTTTGCGCCCCTGGCATGAGCCTCCGCCGCGGCGCCGTCGCGCATCGCGACGAAGAACGGGTTGGAGTCTGTCTTGGTGATGAGGCCGATGACCGGGACGTCGGCGGCGCTGGCGGTGGTGGCGGTGGCGGTGGCTATCAATGCGGCGGCGGCCGCAAGGCGTTGAAGCGACATGGAATCTCCCCCCGGCGGGGTTGTGGATCAGGGAATTGGGCGGCCCCGATTGTCCACGGGTTTCGAGCCGACGAGAGACCAGCGCGCGCGGTCCATGGACGCACGCGAGGCGTGTGTCCGTTGACACGGCAATGTGCCGCGGCCGGCCCGTTTGTGTCGGTTGACATCGAACGCTGGCGCCAACGACACACTTACGTGCCGCTTACTGGGTTGAATGCAATCTGGTCCAAGCCCTTGACTGACAGAATGAAGACAGATTGGAGACGCACGGTGCTCGTCATCGAGCCGGATGAGTTGATCCGGCAATTGCTGTGCGAATGGCTGGCGGAAGCGGGCTACGCCGTGGAAGTGCAAAGTGCATCGGGGCGACGGTCGGCGGTTGCGCCCGATCTGGTGATCCTGAACGTACCGCGCGTGGCCGGCTTTCAGGCGGCGGAGTCGCTCGGTGAGGGCAACACAGCGCCCGTGCTTGCCATCTCCGCGCGATTCAGGCGGGGCCTGGGCTCATCGGCCGCGACGGCCCGACGACTGGGCGTGCACCGCGTGCTTCCGAAGCCGTTTACCCGCGAAGAGTTGCTGCAGGCCGTGGCAGAAAGTCTTCAGCGCCCGCGATGAACGCGAGTCCTCCATTTCGCAGATCCGCTGCGCGCTGATCAAGCGCCGATCAAGCGCCGGGAGCCTTCTTCAAGGCCATCGAGATGAAGACCTGCGTGCCGCCGCCGGGGCTGCTGACGATGTCGACCCGCGCGCCGGTGAATGCAGCACGCTGGCGCATGCTCGTCAGGCCGAAGCCGGCGCCGTCGCAGCCCGGGACGCTGAAGCCGCGGCCATCGTCGCTGACGAGCGCCACCGCTTCCCGATCGTTGCAGGAGAGGTCGATCGTCAGGTGCCGCGCCGCTGAATGCTTGACCGCGTTGTTGACCGCTTCCTGGATCATGCGAAAAAGCTCGCAGGCTCGTTCCGCCGGCAGTGCCGACCAGTCGCCGATGCTTTCCACCTGCAGCGCCATGCGAGGTGGGACAACGGCAGAGGCCATCTTGCGGACGGCCGCATCGAAGGGCCTCGACATGAGCTGCGTCGGCAGCAGCGCATGGATGGCGCGTCGAGACTCCTGCAGCCCTTGCTGCGCCAGGCGCTGAGCCCTCTTGAGCACGTCGCTGTCCGATCCCGGCGCCGCGGCCAGCAGCATGTTGATGCCGATGAACGCCTGCGCGATGCCATCGTGAATCTCGCGCGCCACGCGCTGCCTTTCCTGCGCGATGGCACCGGCTCGGACGCTTGCAACCATGCCGGCCAGCACGTCCTTGACCTGCGCGGTGATCGCTCGCTGTTCGCACAGCGCCGAAAGCAGAGCGGTCCATCCTTCGTCGTCGCGAGGCGGGTTCGCCCGGCGCTGCCGAGGTGCTGCAGCCGGGTCGCGTCCATGCAGGCTTGAACGGGCGAACTGCGCGGCAATGGCCAGGGGGGCCTTCGCGCCGTGGGTCGCTGCATGTTCCAGGGCCTCGGTTCCGAGCTGCGCTTGCATCATTCTTCTCCGCCAGTTGATGCCACGGATGGTGGACAGGGCGGATGTCTAGAGCTTGTCGCGGACGGCGGCTTGCATGTCAGCTGTCGCAAGCCACACGTCGTGACAAACACTCGGGAGACGAGGCGTGCCGCCGCGGGCAGGCATGGCGCAATTGATGCTAACCTTGCCGCGCGTCGAGTGGACGAGGGCTTGGAGGTTACATGCAAGAGGGTGCGCCAGGAGTAGCTGCGCATGTGCTTGCCGTGGACGATGATCCGCTGATCAGGCAAATGATTGTCGATTACCTGGGCGATTACGACTTTCGCGCGACGGCGGTCGCCACCGGTGCCGAGATGGCCGAGGTCCTGAGCCGAGAACCGGTCGACCTGCTGTTGCTGGACCTGCGACTTCCCGGTGAGGATGGGCTGCAGATCGCAAGAAGGCTGCGAGAAGAGTCGGACCTCGGGATCATCGTCGTCACCGGGCGCCGCGAAGAGGCGGACAGGGTGATGGCGCTCGAACTCGGCGCGGACGACTACCTCACCAAGCCTTTCTCGCCGCGTGAGCTGCTGGCGCGCGTGCGCGCGCTGCTGCGGCGCACGCAGATGCGCAATCCGCGCGGCACGGCCTCCCAAGCGGGGCGTGCGTACCGATTCGCGGGATGGCAGCTCAACGTGCCGCTCCACAAGCTCACGAGTCCCACTGGTGAAGTCGTGAGCCTGTCCAACGGCGAGTTCAATCTGCTGCGGGCGTTTCTGACCTCGGCGCAGCGCATCCTCACGCGCGCCGAACTGCTGTCGCTGTCCAGGCTGCATGACGACGAGGTCTATGACCGCTCGATCGACGTGCAGGTGGGCCGCTTGCGCAAGAAGCTCGATATCGCCGACGCGCCGTCGCTGATCCAGACCGAGCGCGGCGCCGGGTACATCTTCACCGCCGCCGTCGAAGTCGTCCGCTGAGGCGCCCCACGGCGCCAGCCGCGAGGGCGTTCATGTCAGTCCTTCAAGTCGTGCCAGGCGACGAGCAGAAAAGCTCCGACGAGGCCCAGATGCTCGAAGAACGAGTTGGCGGCCATGAACCTCTCCGGGAGTGCCATCTCCCAGAACCGGTTCGCCAGGAAGGTCGCGAACAAGGTGAAGCCGGCCAGCGCCAATGAAGCGAGCCAGCGGTACCAGCCGGCGAGGATCATCACGGACGCCGCCAGCTCCAGCGCAATGGTCGCGATGGCCAGAGGCGCGGCAGGCGACAGGCCGAAGTGGTTCATCTCGGCGATGGCCGCGTTGAAGTCCAAGGCCTTGTCGATGCCGCCCTGAAGATAGGCTGCGCACAGCCCCAGCAGCGCGAGCCATCGCACCCACGGCGCAATGAGCGCGCGCCTTCCTGCAGCGTAGAGCGCAGCCGAACCGGCAGTTGACGTTGCAGTCTTCATCGCTACACCGCCCAGCATGCGCAGCCCAGCGCGCCCCAGAAGCTCTTCAGATCGGCCACGGGAACCTGGCCGCGGGATGCTGCGGCCAGGTGGTCGTGCCCGTGCACATTGCACTGCTGCGCGCAGGCGCATGCCGCCGCGGCATTGCGGCGCAGGGCCGCCTGCATCGGCGCACCTTCCTTGTCGCCCCAGGCGCCGTAGCCGCCGAAGCGTCGCACCGGTGACCAGTCCGGCATGGCCGCAGGCGGCGCCGAATCGTCGAAGCTTGCGAAGTCGCCGGCCCCGTACACCACCTTGCCGCCCACGACCGTCAACAAGGACGTGGTGTCGGCGATCTCCGACTCTGCACAGGAATAGAAGTCGCGGTCCGGCACGGTGAGGTCGGCGAGCATGCCTTCCTCGATGCGACCCTTCTTGCCGACTTCGTTGGAAAACCAGCTCACCTTCTCGGTCCACATGCGCAGAGCCGTCTCCCGATCCAGGCAGTTGCGCTGCGGGTAGATCTGCAGGCCTGCGACGGTGCAGCCGGTGACCAGCCAGGACAGCGACACCCACGGGTTGTACGAGGCCACGCGAGTGGCATCCGTTCCGGCCGAGACATTGAGCCCCTTGGCAATCATGCGGCCCACGGGAGGGGTCGCTTCGGCGGCGCCGTGCCCATAGCGCTCGACGAAGTACTCGCCCTGGTAGGCCATGCGGTGCTGCACCGCCACGCCGCCGCCCAGCGCGGCAATGCGGTCCATCGAAGACTCCGAGATGGTCTCGGCGTGATCGAAGAACCAGTTCAGGCCTTCGAGCGGAATGTCCTGGTTGACGCGTTCGAAGACGTCCAGCGCGCGGCTGATCGTCTCATCGTAGGTCGCGTGCATGCGCCAGGGCCAGCGGTTTTCGGCGAGAACCCGCACCACTTCTTCCAGGTCGCCTTCCATCTCGGGGGCCATGTCGGGCCGCGGCTGCCGGAAGTCCTCGAAGTCCGCGGCCGAGAACACCAGCATCTCGCCCGCGCCGTTGTGCCGGAAGTAGTCGTCGCCCTGCTTGTACTTCGACGTGGCGGTCCACTTCAGGAAGTCGTCCTTCTCCTGCTTGGGCTTTTGCGTGAACAGGTTGTAGGCCAGGCGAATGGTGAGCTGTCCGGCGTCGGACAACTGCTGGATCACCTGGTAGTCCTCGGGATAATTCTGGAAGCCACCGCCCGCATCGATCGCGCTGGTGACGCCCAGGCGATTGAGCTCTCGCATGAAGTGACGCGTCGAATTGAGCTGGTACTCGATCGGCAGCTTCGGCCCCTTGGCCAGCGTCGCGTACAGGATGGCCGCGTTCGGCTTGGCCAGCAGCAGGCCGGTGGGATTGCCGGCGCCGTCGCGCACGATCTGTCCGCCGGGCGGCTCGGGCGTGTCCTTGGTGTAGCCCACCGCGCGCAACGCGGCGCCGTTCAGCAGCGCCCGGTCGTACAGATGAAGAATGAACACCGGCGTGTCCGGCGCCACCGCGTTCAGTTCCTGCAGCGTGGGCAGCCGCTTCTCTTCGAATTGATGCTCGGTGAAGCCGCCAACCACGCGCACCCACTGCGGGGCCGGCGTGACGGCGACCTGGCGCTTCAGCAAGTCCATCGCGTGGGCCAGGCTGCGCACGCCGTCCCATCGCACTTCCATGTTGAAGTTCAGGCCGCCACGAATGATGTGCAGGTGGTTGTCGCAAAGCCCGGGCAGCACCCGTCGGCCGCGCAGGTCGATGACCTTCGTGCCGGGACCCGAGAGTGCCATCACCTCGTGATCCGAACCGACGCGCAGGAACTTGCCGTCCTTGATTGCGACGGCCGACGCCGTCGGCATCGAGCGGTTCAGCGTTGCGATCAGGCCGCGGTGGAGGATGAGGTCGGCCGTGTCGGCGGTCTTAGCCATGCGTGTGCTCCGTGGAAGGCGTTGAAGGCGACGGGATGGCGGCGGTCTTCGACTCGGCCTGCTTGCACTGAGGCAGTTGCCCGAAGACGTGCGGCTTGACCTGGTCGTGGAGCCACGAGGTCTGCTCGGTCTTCCAGGCTTGCTTGACGAGCGGGGGAATCTGCTCGCCCAGCAGGATCCCGAGCAGCCCCACCAGTGCAATCACCGGCGGCGCGGGGGACCGCACGTTGAACAGCGCGTAGATGATGCCGACGAGCAGGCCGACGGCCAGCGATACGAGGTAGGGCTTCATGCTCAATTCCATGGATGGGTTCGGCCGGAGCGGCCTGCGGCCGCCCCGGCAATGCTGCTTCAGCCTTCGTGGGCGCCGAACATCTGCTTGGCGTAGATGATCCCGAGGCCATAAGCTCCGCCATACTGCTTCGCGATGCCGGTGGTCATGTCGTACGTCTCGGTGCGCGCCCAGTCGCGCTGCAGCTCGAGCATGTACTGCAGCGAAGTCATGGGCTGCGCGCCGGCCTGCACCATGCGGTCCATCGCACGGTCATGGGCCTCCTGCGACACGTCGCCGCAGGCATCGGCGATCACGAACACCTCGAAGCCCTGCTCGATGGCCGACAGCGCCGGGCCGACGATGCACACCGAGGTCCACAGACCGGCCAGGACGATGCGGCTCTTGCCGATCGCATTCACCACCTTGATGACGTTGGCGTCTTCCCAGGTGTTCATGCTCGTGCGGTCGATGAGCTCCTGCCCGGGAAAGGCGCCGGTGATCTCGCCGTACATCGGACCCGAGAAGCTCTTCTCGGCGACCGTCGTGAGGATGGTGGGCACCTTGAAGCCGGCCGCGGCGTTGGAGACCAGCGCGGCATTGCTGCGCAGCAGGACTGCGTCGATCGACTTGGTCGCGAAGGACATCTGCGACTGGAAGTCGATCATGACGAGGGTGTGGTCCTTCGGAGTGAGAAGCTTGGAGCCGGGCGTGGGCTTGGCGGTGGGCATGTTCGATCCTTTCGAGGGGTTTCGGCCGATCTCGGCACGTTGAAGCGGTGGCTGCGGCATCCCGATGCGCTTGCGCTTTCAGCGTGATGCCACGCGGCGCAGTCTGAGGGCTGTCGAGTCGCGAGTGATCTTCCTTTCGGTCAGGTCGATCGCTTCCAGTGGATGAGGAGCTCGCCGGTTGCGATCCTCCTATCCCGAAGGCGCTTCGCGACGCCCCTATCTTCAGTCGAGTCGACGCGGGACCCCGCTTTGATTAAGGTCAACACCGTTGTCGTGGCGTCATGCGATGTCGGAGAGATGAATCGTGGTCAATCAGCAAATCCGGCTCATGGTGGTCGATGACCACCCCGTGGTCCGCAAAGGACTGATCGAGATGCTTCGGGCTGAAAGTCGACTCGAGGTGATCGCGCAGGCCTCCGGCGGCCGCGAGGCCGTGGAGCAATTCAGGGCGGTACGGCCGGATGTCGTGCTGATGGACCTGAGGATGCCGGACATGGGCGGCGTCGAGGCCATCGAAGCCATCCGCTGCATCGACTCCGATGCCAAGATCATCATCATGACGGCCGTCGATGGCGAGGAAGACATCTATCGCGGCCTTCGCGCAGGCGCCAAGGGCTACATCCTCAAGGACGCGCCCGACCAGGAGGTGGTCAGGGCCGTGCACATGACGACCGAGGGCCGTCGCTACCTGGCGCAATCGGTGGCTGCCAAGCTGGCCGACCACCTCGACTCCAATCAGCTGTCGGACAGGGAACTGGAAATCCTCGGCCTGATGGCCACCGGGCTGTCCAACAAGGGCATCGCGCGGCGCGCCGGCATCACCGAAGGCACCGTCAAGTTCCATGTCAACAGCATCCTCGGCAAGCTCGGCTGCGCTTCGCGGACCGAGGCGGTGGCCTCGGCCTTGAAGAAGGGCCTGATCCAGTTGACCTGAAGACGCGCCCTTGGCGCATCGGCTCAAAGGCAGTGAAGAATGATGCAACCCAAACAGACGGCCAGCGCGGCGGCGATGACCCTGGATGCCGCCACCTACGAGTCACCCTGGCTGGAGCGCTTTCCGATCCAGATGTTCGGGGTGGTCATGGGGCTCGGCGGCCTGGGCAATGCGTGGCGGGCCGCGGCCCGCACCTGGGACCTGCCCCCGGCGATCGGCATCACGCTGGTCCGGCTCGCCGCCCTCGTCTTCGTCGGCCTGCTGCTGACACTGGCGGCCAAGCTTGTGCGGCATCGCGACGCGGTGGCCGCGGAGTTTCGTCATCCGGTGAAGTCCAACTTCTTCGGGGCCATTTCGGTGTCGGCGATCATCATGTCCATCGCCTTCCGCGAAGACTGGCCCGAGGCGGCCCGGGCGGCATGGGTCGCCGGCGCGGCGTTCCACTTCGTGCTGGCCGTCACCTTCATGCGCCGGTGGGTGCTGGAGCAACAGGACGAAGCCGAGATGACGCCCGCATGGTTCATTCCGATCGCCGGCAACTTCCTCGTGCCGGTGGGCGGCGTTCCGCTCGGCTTCGTCGAGACCTCGTGGTTCTTCTTCTCGGTGGCGCTGGTGTTCTGGCTCGTGCTGTTCACCATCGCCATGCACCGGGTCGTGTTCTGTGCACCGTTGAGCGAGAAGAGCGTGCCGACGCTGTTCATCCTGCTGGCGCCTCCGTCGATCGGCCTTTCGGCGTACTTCGCCTTCACGGGCGGCGACGCGGGCCCGCTGGCGCACATCCTCTACTGCTTCGGCCTCTTCGTGGCCATCCTCATCGCCTCGCTGGCCAACCGCTTCCTGCAGGTGCACTACTTTCTCAGCTGGTGGGCCATGACGTTTCCGTCCAGTGCCTGGGCAGGCGCGTGCATCAGCTACTACAAGGTCCATCCGACGCCGGTGACCGCCTTGGTCGCGGGCCTGGCGCTGTTGATCGCCACCGCGCTGCTCGCAGTCGTCTGCGTGCGAACGCTGGTCGCGCTGGGGCAGGGCGCATTGCTACGCGAGTGATCGATCCGCAGGCGTGCGCCCGCAACGGGGTGCTCACTCAGCGTTGCCGAGGGCCGTCGTGCAGCGCATCGCGCAGGGCCATCGCGAGATCGCGCAGCTTCAGCGGCTTCTTCAGCACCTCGAATGCACCGGCCTCGCGGGCACGCTGCACGAGGTCTGCGCCGATGTAGCCGCTGACCAGCAAGGCCGGGATGTCTTCGCGGATCTCGTGAATCTGCGCGATCAACGCCGTGCCGGAGAGGCCCGGCATGCGTTCGTCGGTGACGACCGCGTCGTAGCGTTCGGGGTGGGCGCGGAAGGCCTGCAACGCGGCGGCACTCGACGTGAACGGCAGCGCGACGTAGTCCAGCTCGGCCAGGTTCTCGGCGCTGAGCTTGACGAGCAGCTCCTCGTCATCGACCAGCAACACGTGCTGGCGCGCGCCGCGCGGCAGCGCATCGGGCGGCGCAGCGGTGTCCGGCGCCACGTCGCCCGAACGTGGCAGGTACACGGTGAACGTGCTGCCGGCGCCCGGCGTGCTCAGCACGTCCACCGCGCCGCCGACATCGCTGACGATGCCGTGCACCAGTGACAGCCCGAGTCCCGTTCCGACGCCCACGTCCTTGGTGGTGAAGAAGGGGTCGAAGATGCGCTCGATGATGTCGCCCGCGATGCCCACGCCGTTGTCCGTCACCGTCAGCACCAGCACCTCGCCGGGGCCGACGCGACCCGTCGTGGCCACCCGCGGGCCCTCCAGATGCTGCGCGTGCAGCGACACGCGCAGCGTGCCTCCATGGGTCATCGCCTGTGCGGCGTTGGTCGCCAGGTTCATCACCACCTGATGCACCTGCGTGGGGTCACCCAGCATGGCGGCGCGCTCGGCATGCAGCTCGGTGGCAATGCGGATGTTCTCGGGCAACTGCGCGGCCACCAGCTCCAGCGCCTCGCTGACGACGAACTGGACGTTCACGGCCACGCGCTCGCCCAGGCCGCTGCGGCTGAAGGCGAGGATGCGATCCACCAGCGCGCGGCCGCGCTCGCCGGCGGCCAGGATGCTGTCCAGGTCGCGCCGCAGCCGGCTGCCCCGCGGCGCATCACGCAGGGCCATCTCGCCGTAGCCGAGGATGGCGCCCAGGATGTTGTTGAAGTCGTGCGCGATGCCGCCGGCCAACGTGCCCATGGCTTCCAGCCGTTGCGCCTGGCGCAGCTGCCGCTCCATGTCGCGCAACTCCTGTTCGGTACGCTTGCGCTCGGTGATGTCGCTCACGTTGCCGGCCATGCGGCAGGGCTTGCCGTTTGCGTCGCGCAGCGCCACGCTTCGCTGATGGAACCAGCGGCAGCTGCCATCGGGCAGGTAGAGCCGACATTCGACGTCGTAGGCCGGCAACTCGTTGCGCAAGTGCCGACTCAGCGCGATGCGCACGTCTTCGATGTCGTCCGGATGGAAGCGCAGCTGCTGTTGCCATTCGCGCCGATCACGCCACAGGTCGCCGGGCTCGAAGCCGAACAATTGCTGCAGGCGGTGCGAGACGAACACGCGGTCCTGCACCATGTCCCATTCGAAGACGCCTTCGTTGGCGCTGGCACCTGCCAGGGCGTAACGCTGTTCGGATTCGCGCAGCGCGGCTTCGGCACGCTTTCGCGCATCGATGTCGGTGACGGAGCCCGTGATGCGCACCGCACGGCCGCTTTCGTCGCGCAGCGCGAGGCCGCTCGCGCGCACCCACCGGTAGCTTCCGTCCGGGTGCCGCACTCGCCACTCGCCCTCGTAGACCGGCGTGCGGCCTTCGACGTGATCGTCCACCGCGCGGCGCTGGATCTCCACGTCGTCGGGGTGCAGCTGCCACGCGGCGCGCCATTCTTCCCGCTGGCGCAGCGTGGGCCCCGGCACCAGCCCGTGCAGACGCTGCGTCTGCTCCGACTGGAACATGAGGCCCGTGACGACGTCCCAGTCCCAGATGCCCACGTTGGAGCCGGCCACTGCAAGGGCGAAGCGCTCTTTCGACCGGGCCAGTGCTTCCTCGGTCCGCTTGCGCTGCGTGACGTCGTTCACCGCGCCGGTCCACCGGATCGGCGTGCCGCGGTCGTCGCGGGTCAAGAGGCCCGTCAGGCGAGACCAGCGCAGCTCGCCGTCACGCAGGAAGCGCAGCTCGATGTCGAAGCGGTTCGATTGTCCGCGCAAGTGCGCGTCGAGCGCGTCCAGCCATCGCTGGCGATCATCCGGATGGACCGGGAAGATCTCGAGAAGCTCCGCTCGGCTGATGTGGCCCTTGTCGGGCGGCAGGCCGTACATCGCGAGCAGGTTCGGCGAGACGTAGTAGTCGTCGCTCGGAATGATCCAGTCCCAAACGCCTTCGCCAGTGGCCTCCATCACGAGGGCATATCGCTCGGCGGCGCGTTGCAGTTCCTGCGCGGGTGATCGACCGTCGGGTTGCGCAGGGAGCTCGCGAGTAGCCTGCATGCCGTCGGCGCCGGTGGAGTCGAATGTCATGCGATGGGAGCGGCAACGGACCCGCCCGGCGCGATTCTAGCGATCGGCAATGGGCCGGGACATCGGTCGGCGCGTGGCCCCCGCGTATCGGTCCATTTGCGCTGCACGAACGACCGAGCAGGCATCTGTCAGAAGAGCTGCGACGGGCGCCTGGTTCGCCAGCCAGGTGTTGGGGCTGGCAAACCACATCGCCAATTCCCAATCGGTGAACACTGGACAGAGTTCCTGCAGGACCGGCCGCAGCGACGCGTGCGGCGTCGCCGACGGCATGTCGAACTGGAACAGCGGGATCAGCGTCTGGCCCTGCACCGGAACGGTGACGATCTCGCGCGAAACGATCCACCGAGCCAACAGCGAAAGCGGCTGGCTATGCCGGCGGCGCAGCAGGCGCGCCATCTCGTCGCCATGGACGAGTCCGCTGGCGCGGTTGAATGCGTCGATCATCGCGGCCGCCGGGCGGTTCTTCAGGCGCCGCTGCAAGGCACCCGCGGCGTGACCCAAGCCGTGCGCGGCGCTCTGCAGTCGTGTGTCCTCGAGGGACGACATGGGTGCCGCGTTCATCAGACTGGCTCCTTCAGTTGACCACGCAGACCAGTCTGATGAACCAGGGCACCTCACGCATCGCATTTGCAGCAGGGTGGCGCTTCTATCTTTCGGCGAGTTGCCGCGCCGGTCGAAGGCGGCCTTCTTGCCGGTGACCGCTTCAATCGGAGAATGTTGGCCACGGAATCAGTGTCTTGGCAGGCAAGGGCTACGATTTCGAAACTCTTTGACATGCGGGAGAACGGCGATGACCCACGAAGAGCAGATCAGGCTGCTGGTGGTCGACGACCATCCCGTGGTGCGCACCGGGCTCGTGGAAATCCTGCGCTCCGACAGGCGGCTGCAAGTGGTTGGGCAGGCCGGCAGCGGCCAGGAAGCCATCGCTCAGTTCTCTGCCCTGCGGCCCGACGTGGTCCTGATGGACTTGAGAATGCCGGACATGGGGGGCGTGGAGGCGATCGAGCGCATTCGGGAACTGGATCCCGACGCGCGCGTCATCATCGTGACCGCCGTCGACGGTGAAGACGACATCTTCCGCGGCCTGCGGGCGGGCGCCAAAGGCTACATCTTGAAGGACGCGCCGCCGATCGAGGTCATCAAGGCGGTGCTGATGACGATGCAAGGGCGTCGATACCTGGCGCAGTCTGTCGCTGCGAAGCTTGCCGACCATCTCGACTCGGACCGGTTGTCCGAGCGCGAAGTCGAGATCCTGCAGTGGATCGCCACCGGCCTCAGCAACAAGGGCATCGCGCGCAAGGCAGGCATCACCGAAGGCACGGTGAAGTTCCATGTGAACAACATCCTGTCCAAGCTCCAATGCGCGTCTCGGACAGAGGCGGTGTCGCTGGCGCTGAAGCGGGGCTTGATCCGCCTGAACTGACGTCGTCGCCGCATCGGGCGGTCTTCAATCGGCTCGGCGCAACTGCACCTCTGATAGGGCCGTTCCTCGCGCTTCCAGCGGGGCCGGCACCGATCCAAATGCGAGGCCGCCGCACGTCCAACAGTGATGGAAGAGATCTCCGATTGAGGGCGGCCGGACCTTGCTCTTTGATGGGCGACACCGGCGCATCGGTCACGCACAGTAGTGCAGTACCTCCACTGCAAGCACCCGTCATGCTCGTCACCTCACTCGACAGCGCCGGCCGCCCGCGCAAGAGCCCGCGGCGCATTTCGGCCCCTCGATCGGTCCGACGCTCGTCGACGACGCCGACGATTTCGACACGTTTCTCGCCCGGATACCTGTCGAGGCTGTTGTGGCTCTTCATCGGCGACAGGGCGCCGTAGAGAAGGAAATTTCCAAATTCGGGCACTTCAAAACGCAAGGCCCGCGCGATTCGACATTGAAAGCAAATCTCATGGCAACTTCATCGACTCTATTGGTCCCATCCAACTGCGCCGTGCTGATCGTGGATCCGCAACCCGGTCTGGCCTTTGCGGTGCAATCGGTGGACAGGCAATTGCTGCTCAACAACCTGATTGCCGTGGCGAAGACGGCCAAGGCCTTTTCGATGCCGCTGATCCTCAGCACCTCGGCATCCAAGGTCTATAGCGGGCCCGTGCTTGCCGCACTGCGCGAGCACATCCCGGATGTGGCCTCGCTGGAGCGGAAGAGCATGAACGCCTGGGAGGATGCGGCCGTCAACGCGGCGGTGGCCGGCACCGGGCGAAAGGTCCTGCTGGTGGCCGGCCTGCTGACCGAAGCCTGCGTGAGCTTTCCGGCCATCCACGCGGTGGAGGACGGCTATCAGGTGTACTGCATTGCCGATGCGTGCGGCGGAGCCACCCACGAATGTCATCGATTGGCGCTGCAGCGCATGCGCGACGTCGGCGTTCGGATGACGAGCTGGCTGCAAGTGCTGCTGGAGCTTCAGCGCGACTGGACGCGGCACGAGACCTACGACTCGGCGCGCGCCATCGTCGAGCATCACGCCGGCGGCTACGGCATCGGACTGGCCTATGCGCGAGACATGATCGGTGCTCCGGCTGCACCGGTTGCCCCCGCGTCACCGGCGGCAGCGTAGGACAGCGTCATGCACAAGGCTCTCTCTTTCGGCGCTGCCCTGCTGGTCTCGGCTGGCGCGGCCAGCGCCCAGTCCAACGTCAGCCCCTACGGCACCATCGACGTGTACGGACAGTACCTGGACAGCGCGGCCCGTCTGGTCCGCGTCCAATCCGGTGGATCGACAGGCTCTCGCCTCGGGTTTCGAGGCACCGAGGATCTGGGCGACGGCTTCAAGGCGCTCTTCACCCTCGAGATGGGGCTGAACGGCGACGATGGAACCCTCGGGCAGGGCGGACTGGCGTTCGGGCGCCAGGCCTTCGTCGGCCTCAGCGACCGCTGGGGCGAGCTGACACTGGGGCGCCAGTACGGCAGCACGTATCGCGTCGGATCCGACTTCAGCGCATTCGGCATCGGCTCGTACGGCCCGTCCACGCAGACCATCGGCGGGTTCGCCGGCGGCTATGAGCCGTTTCGCGGCGCGTCGTCCACTTCGGTGCCTCCTGCAGCCGGCGCCAGCGGCAACGGCAGCCCCTCTCGGATCAACAACTCCGTCCGCTATGCGAGCCCGAGTTGGAGCGGCGTGCAGGCCACCGCGATCATCGGGCTCGGTGAGGCGGCGGGTTCGGCCCGCGACAACCGCATTTATGACGTGGCACTGCGATACACGCGAGGGCCGGTGGACGCGATCGTGATGTACGTCAGCGACAAGCGAACCGCAGGCGCCACGCCGGCAGACACGTCGACCCTGGGCCTGGGCGGCACATGGACCTTCGGCGGAGCCTACAAGCTCTTCGCAGGCTATGTCGGCGTCGATGACAAGCGCGCTGAAAACCTGGATGGGCGCGGCTATTGGCTGGGCGGCGAATACCGATGGGGTTCGCAACTCGTTCGCGCGCAATGGATCCAGAACAAGCCACGCTATGGCGCAGACAACAAGACCACGGCGTTCGGCATCGGCTATCAGTACGACCTGAGCAAGCGCACCGCCTTGTATTCGTCGCTCACGCGCTTTCAAAACGGAGCGAACGCCGGGCCGGCAGGATCGGGCCGGTTCTTTGCGCCCATTCCAGCGGGCTTGACGACACCGGGCGACAACGACATCAGCGAATTGACGCTCGGGATCCGCCACTCGTTCTGAGTCGGCGGGATGAATGCGCACGGCGTCGCGATCGCTTTCCAAATTGGCTCGACCTTCCTTGAAGGAGTGAAACCATGGCATTGACGCAGCTGAGACCGGCCTATCCAACGACATGCTGGTGACCTCCACGAAGGCAGGCCGCTGACAGGCCTTGAGTGAGAGGCGAGGCGAGGGGATTCTTGCAAGACTCTGCTTGCAGCCGACAAGGCCGCTGAACAGGAGTCGACACATGTCGGAGATCGAAGACCCATCAAACCTTCCCCACCTCTCGCGCCGGCACGTCGTGGTCGGCGGTGCGGCCGCGGCTGCAACCTTCACCCTGTCCGTCTCTGCGCCCGTGGTGGCGCAAGAGCGCCGGAGCATCCCACCACTTTCTCAAGGAGCCCATGGCATGAGCACGATCACCACCAAGGACGGTACCCAGATCTTCTATCACGACTGGGGCAACGGGCAGCCCATCGTGTTCTCGCATGGCTGGCCCCTGACTGCCGACGACTGGAGCGCGCAGCTGTTGTACTTCGTGCAGCGCGGCTATCGCGTGATCGCGCATGACCGGCGCGGCCACGGGCGATCGGGGCAGACGGCCACCGGCAACGACATGGACACCTACGCCGATGACCTGGCGACGCTGACCGAAGCCCTGAACCTGCGCCATGCGATCCATGTGGGGCACTCCACCGGCGGTGGCGAAGTGGCGCGCTACATCGGGCGGCACGGCACCAAGCGGGTCGCGGCAGCCGTCCTGATCGGCGCGGTTCCCCCGATCATGGTGAAGACGCCCGCGAACCCAGGGGGGCTGCCGATGGAGGTGTTCGACAACATCCGTGCCGGCGTGGCGAACAATCGCGCCGAGTTCTACCGCGATCTCACCGTGCCGTTCTATGGCTTCAACCGGCCGAACGCGAAGGTGTCCGAAGGCATCCGGCAGTTCTGGTGGACGCAGGGCATGATGGGTTCCATCAAGGCCCACTACGACTGCGTCAAGGCGTTCTCGGAAACGGACTTCACCGAGGACCTGAAGAAGATGGACGTGCCGACGCTCATCATGCACGGCGACGACGACCAGATCGTGCCGATCGCAGACTCGGCGATGCTGGCGGTCAAGCTCGCGAAGAACGCGAAGCTGAAGGTCTACCCGGGCTTCCCGCACGGCATGTGCACGACGAATGCGGACGTCATCAATCCCGATCTGCTGGCGTTCTTCAAGACCGTCTCTGCCTGACGCCGCAGGGGAGGGCGGGCCCGGTCCTTGCCGCTCCCTGCGCTTGCCGGAAACCGTGCCGCGACTTGCGTGAGTCGCGGCACCCGGATTGGGAACAACAACGAGACAGCGATGAACTCAGAGACACATCGTCGAGCGCTCGACGAGCCGGCCGCCTCGGCCTGGGCTGCGCTGCGCAGCAAGGCCTTCTTCGTGTTGTGGTCGGCCGGCGTGATCAGCGCGATTGGCACCTGGATCGCCGATGTCGGTGCGGGCTGGCTGATGACGTCGCTGACGACATCGGCCTCGCAAGTGGCTCTGGTGCAGGTCGCCACGACGCTGCCGATCTTCCTGCTGTCGCTTCCGGCCGGCGCCATGGCGGACATCCTGGACCGCAGAAAGGTGCTGCTGTGCACCAGCCTCGCGCTGACGGCTGTCGCCATCTTCATCGGCACGATGACGCACCGCGGCGCGATGACGCCGAATCTGCTGATCGCCTCGCTGACCGTGGGCGGCATCTGTACCGCGCTGGCGCAGCCGATGCAGCAGTCGTTGACGCCCCTGCTGGTCGAGCGACAGCACCTGCGCAGCGCGGTCGCGTTGAACAGCCTGGGCTTCAACATTGCGCGGGCGATCGGCCCGGCTATCGCCGGGCTCATCATCACGGCGTTCAGCGTGGCCATCAACTTCTTCGTCGATGCCGCCAGCAACCTCGCCGTGCTGCTGGCCTACCTGTGGTGGAAAGGGGCCTCGAAGCCGGCGGCCGACTATCAGCCGGAAAGCCTCCTGCCCGCGATGCGGGCCGGCGTCCGCTATGCCCTGCACTCGAAGCCGCTGAAGCGGACCTTGCTGCGCGCAATGTCGTTCTTCATTTACGCCAGCGCGCTGTGGGCCTTGCTGCCCATCGTTGCCCGGCGCGAGCTCGGCGGTGGGCCGGGCTTCTATGGGGTGCTGCTGTCGTGTGTCGGAGCCGGCGCGGTCGGCGGCGCCATCCTGCTGCCCAAGCTCAGGACCAAGATTGGCACCGAGGGCGCGATGCGCGCGGGCATGGCCATCGCGACGTTGGCGTTGGTGGCGCTGGCTCTCGTCAAGAACCAGCTGATCGCCGGCATCGCGATGACCGCGGCGGGCACGGCCTGGATCGCCGTCCTGACGACCGCCAATGTGGCGGCCCAGACAGCCCTTCCCGATTGGGTGCGCGGCCGCGGCCTGGCCATCTACCTGACGGCCTTCTACGGCTCGATGGCGGCGGGCAGCCTCATCTGGGGCCACGTGGCCGACTGGGCCGGCGTGCCGGCGGCGTTGCTGCTGTCGGCGGCGGTCGGCGCGGTCAGCCTGGCGCTGGCCTTTGCGGCGCCTTTGCCGACCCGCGAGCTCGACCTGACGCCCTCGCTGCATTGGCCGGAGCCCGCGGTATCGCCCAGCATGCGCGGCAAGGTGCAAGCAGATCGAGGACCTGTCCTCATCACCATCGACTACCTGGTGGAGCAGGCCGATGTTGCGGCATTCCTGGAGGCGCTGAATGAATTCAGGTCCGAACGCTTGAGGGACGGTGCGTTCCAGTGGGGTGTGTTCGAGGATGCCGACCGACCCGGCCGGTTCGTCGAGCACTTCATGGTCGCGTCGTGGCTCGATCACCAGCGGCAGCATCGCAGGGTGTCCAAGGCCGATGCCGACCTGCAGGCAAGAGCGGTCTCGTACCATCGCGGCGCCGCGCCGCCCAAGGTGGAGCACTTCATCGCCGCCACCTCTGCTCAAGCCGAAGTCCACGGCCCGTAGCACGCGGGACCTCGGTTAGCATCAATCAATCGGATCGAGCCTGGCCCACAGCGACTGCCCCATGGGCTGAAGGGCGCACTGAAACTTGGAGCGGTTGGAGCGGTGAAATGGCGGACTCGACGCCTAGGCCTGGCAAGTCGTCCGAGAAGGTGGTCCAGGCACTGCGCGGCGCCGTCGATACGCTGCGGCGCACCGCCGACAAACTGGCCGAAGTGCCCGCCTTGGAGGCGTTCCTCGAGCAGGTGCTCAGCTCGCTTGTCGAAACCTTCGGCGGCTCGGGCGGTTCGCTTTGGTGGGGCGATGATCAACGCGTCACGCTCTCGCTGGAGCTTGCGCACGGCGTCATGGTTCGCACCCCGCATGGCATCCATCCTCATGGGGCCGGCCTGAAGGCGCTGCTCCAAGAGACTCCCGACGTGATCGAGCGCATGCACTCGGGCATGACGACGGTGCTGGACGCCGGGCGTGCCGCGCTGAGTCGCGCTTCAAGGGATTGGGTGGCCAAGCTGGGCGTGCGCTGCCTGCTTGTCGTGCCTCTGGTGCTCGGGGAACGGCATTACGGCTGTCTTTCCGTCCGCATGTCCGAAGCACGTGCCTTCGGCGATGAAGAAATCGAGCTGGCGCGAGCGCTTGCCACGCAGGCGGCATTGGCCATGGAGCTGACGCGCCTGGCGGAGCAGGCCAAGGACAAGGCGACCGCCGAGGCCGTGGCGTCCGAGCGCGAGTCGGCGGCGCTGACCCGTGCGGCCAAGCTGACCGAGGCCAACGCCGCGCTGAAGCGATCACTTGATGTGCTGGCCTCGGATGCCGATCTCGACGGGTTCCTCGGGGGAATCCTTCGGGAGATCGGCAAGAGGCTGAACGCGCAACGTGTGCTGATGTACCTGGAGGCCGACGACGGCCGCGGGGTCGAAGGCCGGCTGGGCTGGAGCGCGTCCATCGGCGTCCAAAGAACGATCGACAAGCTGGTCGGGCCCGACGCCGCGCGGGGGCTGCTCGATGCGGTGCGTGCGTCGCGCACGCGGCGCCTGCCGTTCGTGCAGCCGGCGACCCGCAGGGCAGGGCAGTCCGAGGCGCAGGTGCAGCATCTGCACAGCGCGGGGGTGCAGGCGATCCTGCATCTGCCGCTGGTATTGGGCGATCGCTGTCTCGGGGCTGTCGCCGTGCTTCTGGGCGACTCCGAGTCGCCTCCCACCGAGGACCTGGAGCTTGCCCACGCGTTTGCGCATCAGGCCACGCTCGCGCTGCATCTGGCACGTCTGTCCACCGAGTCGCGCAGCGTGGCCGTTCTGCAAGAGCGCGCCCGGCTGGCTGGAGAAATCCACGATGGCATCGCGCAATCGTTCATCGGCATCAGCATGCAGCTGAATCGCGCGCGGACGGAGACGTCCCCGGCGCTCGATAGAGCACTGGAGCTGGCCGAGCATGGCCTGGCGGAGGCTCGCCGCGCCGTTCAAGCACTGAGGCCGCTGCATCTGGTCGGCAAGAAGTTCCCGGAAGCAGTGGCCGACATGGCGCAGGCCTCCGTCGGGCAAGGGGCCACGGTCAGCGTGAGCTGTTCAGGCATTTGGGAAGGCTTGAGCGCGGACATCGAGACCCACTTGTTCCGGATCGTGCAAGAGGCCGTCAACAACGTGGTCAAGCATGCCGATGCAACCGAACTTTCCATCGAGTTGTCCGCGGCCGACTCTGAGATCAGCATCCTCGTGAGCGACAACGGGACGGGGTTTGACGTCCAGGCGCATCGAGAGGCCGAACATGGATTCGGCTTGTTCAGCATGCGTCAGCGTGCGGATGGCATTGGGGCGACGCTCACCATCGTGAGCGCACCGGGACGAGGCACGCAAGTATTCGCGAGCCTTCCGCGACCGTCCTCCATGCCGACGCGGGTTGGACCGTGATCGACTTTCGGGAGACTGTTTGGTAGTAGAGGTTCTGCGGATGCCGCGATTTGTTTGACCCTGGGAAACGTCCGCCCGCACACTCCAAGCCATCGCCGGCCATCGCGGGCAGAACAGGAGACGCTGATGATTCATTTCGTGTTGCACGACGCCAAGGACACGGTGGCGGTCGTGGTGGTGGAAAACGTGAAGGCCGGCATGGAGCTCAACGGCTGGATCATGGACGAGGACAAGAGCGCGAGCATCCTTGCCAGGCAGGACATCCCGATCGGCCACAAGGTCGCTTTGCAGGACATGGAGCCCGGCGACACGGTGTGGAAGTACGGCATCGACATGGGCAAGGTGGTCGCGCCGATCAAGGCGGGCGAGCACGCGCACGTGCACAACATCAAGACGAAGCGCTGGTAGGCGACTCCAGACTCGAAGGAATCCCCATGTCTGTCATTTCCAAGGACACCACCTTCCTCGGCTACCGGCGCGAGAACGGCCGCATCGGCGTGCGCAACCACGTGATCGTGCTGCCGCTGGACGATCTGTCGAACGCCGCGGCCGAGGCCGTTGCGCACAACATCAAGGGCGCGCTGGCGATCCCGCACCCGTATGGCCGCCTGCAGTTCGGTGCGGATCTGGAATTGCACTTTCGCACGCTTATCGGCGCAGGCTGCAACCCCAACGTCGCGGCCGTCGTGGTCATCGGCATCGAGGACGGATGGACGAAGAAGGTGGTCGACGGCATCGCGGCCACCGGCAAGCCGGTGGTCGGCTACGGCATCGAGGGCCATGGCGACCACGACACCATCCTGCGCGCCAGCAAGTCGGCGCGCGAGTTCGTGCAGTGGGCGAGCGAGAAGCAGCGCGAGGTCTGCCCGATCTCCGAGCTGTGGGTGTCGACCAAGTGCGGCGAAAGCGACACGACCAGCGGCTGCGGCGCCAACCCGACCGTGGGCAACGCCTTCGACAAGCTCTACGAGACGGGCAACACGCTGGTCTTCGGCGAGACGTCGGAGATCACCGGCGGCGAGCAGATCGTGGCGCAGCGCTGCCGCACGCCCGAGGTGCGCGAGCGCTTCATGTTCATGTTCAACCGCTACCAGGACATGATCAACCGGCACAAGACGACCGACCTGTCCGAGAGCCAGCCGACCAAGGGCAACATCGCCGGCGGCCTCACGACCATCGAGGAGAAGGCGCTCGGCAACATCCAGAAGATCGGCAGGAAGTGCCTGGTCGACGGTGTCATCGACAAGGCCGAGGTGCCCAGCGGCCCGGGCCTGTGGTTCATGGACTCCTCCAGCGCAGCGGCCGAGATGGTGACGCTGTGCGCGGCCTCGGGCTACGCGGTGCACTTCTTCCCCACCGGGCAGGGCAACGTCATCGGCAACCCGATCCTGCCGGTCATCAAGATCTGCGCGAACCCCCGCACGGTGCGCCTGATGGGCGAGCACATCGACGTGGACACCTCGGGGTTGCTGCAGCGCGAGATCTCGCTCGAGCAGGCCGGCGACCAGCTGCTGGGTTGCATGCTGCGCACGGCCAACGGCCGGCTCACGGCGGCCGAGGCGCTCGGCCATCGCGAGTTCGTGCTGACGCGGCTGTACGAGTCGGCCTGACGCGATGGCACGCATCGTCATCACGGAGTTCATGGACCTGCCGGCCGTCGCGCAGCTGCGCGGCGCGCACGACGTCCTGTACGACCCCCAGCTGGTCGACGATCCCGCCCGGCTGCACGCGGAGGCGGTGACCGCCGATGCCATCGTCGTGCGCAACCGCACGCAAGTGCGGGGCGAGCTGCTGGCGGCGCTGAAGCGCTGCACGGTGGTCGCTCGGCTGGGCGTCGGCCTCGACAACATCGACGTGCCGGCCTGCGAGACACGCGGCGTGCGCGTGATCCCGGCCAGCGGAGCCAATGCGCTGAGCGTCGCGGAGTACGTCGTCGCGACGTCCATGCTGCTGCTGCGCGGCGCGTACCAGTCGACGGCGGACGTGGCGGGCGGGCAGTGGCCGCGCACGCCGCTGTCGAACGGTCGCGAGCTTGCCGGCAAGACGCTGGGCCTCGTCGGCTTCGGCTCCATCGGGCAGCTCACGGCGCGGCTCGCGAAGGCGCTGGGCATGCACGTGGTGGCCTTCGACGCGATGATGGATCGCGAGCACGCGGCTTTCGCCGAAGCCGGTGTCGCGTTCCAGGGTCTGGCCGAGCTGCTGGCCCAGGCCGACGTGGTGAGCCTGCACCTGCCGCTGGTGGAATCGACGCGCAACCTGTTCGACGCCCGGCGCATTGCGTCGATGAAGCCGGGCGCAGTGCTGATCAACACCGCGCGCGGCGGCATCGTCGACGAACCTGCGTTGGCCGAGGCGCTGCGTTCCGGCAAGCTCGGCGGCGCCGCGATCGACGTGTTCGCGACCGAGCCGCTGCCCGCGCAGCCGCACTTCCTGGGCTGCCCGAACCTCGTGCTCACGCCGCACGTCGCGGGCGTGACGCGCGAGTCCAACGAGCGCGTGAGCAGCATGATCGCGCAGAAGGTGCTGGAGGCCCTGAACTGATGGCCACGCTGACGTTGAACGAAGCGCGCGAGGCGGTTGCGCGGGTGCTGCGGCGCGCCGGGGCCGACGCGGCCATGGCCGAGGCGACCGCGCGCAGCCTCGTGCTCGCCGAAGCGCAGGGGCTCGGATCCCATGGTCTGAGTCGCGTCGTCCAGTACGCGACGCACCTGCGCAACGGCCGTGTCGACGGCCGCGCCGTGCCCGAGGTGCGGCAGGCGCGGGGCGGCGCGGTACTCGTCGATGCGCACGAGGGTCTCGCCTTCCCGGCCTGCGAGCTCGCGGTCGGCGAGGCCATCCGTCGCGCGCGTGATTTCGGCGTGGCTTTCGCCGGTGTCACGAACAGCCATCACTGCGGCGTGGTGGTCGACCACCTGCGGCCGGTGGCAGAGGCCGGCATGGTGGGCCTGGGCTTTGCCAACTCGCCCGCCGCCATGCCTGCGGCCGGGGGCCGTCATCCCATCTTCGGCACCAACCCGGTGGCCGCCATCTTCGCGCGCCGCACCGGTGATCCGCTGATGATCGACCTGAGCTTGTCGGAAGTCGCGCGCGGCAAGTTGATGGTCGCGGCCAAGGAAGGGCGTGCGATTCCGCCCGGCTGGGCGCTGGACCGCGACGGCAACCCGACCACCGATCCGAAGGCCGGCCTCGAAGGGGCTATGCTGCCGGTCGGTGCGGCCAGCAGCCCGAAGGGCGCCATGCTCGCCCTCACCGTGGAGCTGATGGTCACCGCGCTCATCGGTGCAAGCTTCGGCTTCGAGGCCTCCAGCTTCTTCGTCGACGAAGGCAACCGGCCGCGCATCGGCCAGGCCTTCGTCGTCATCGACCCCGGCGCGCTGGCCGGCTCGGC
>Ga0070706_100000914_pt1 | contig 32341 bp, 34 predicted proteins | sample KBSK5501metaG_FD_65476 | JGI IMG/M metagenome (GOLD analysis project Ga0070706, IMG submission 65476) | Corn, switchgrass and miscanthus rhizosphere microbial communities from Kellogg Biological Station, Michigan, USA - KBS K5-50-1 metaG | ecosystem: Host-associated > Plants > Roots >... | reverse complement strand
TGCGAAGGTGAACGGGCCATACCTAGGGGGCACTGAGACCAACTTCCAGTCCTCTTTCGGTGCGCCGACCCTTAGCGCCAGTCAGAGTCGCCACTACGACGCGACCATTGCTGGCACACATGTCTTAGTCATCGCCACGCTTGGGCCGGGGACGGATGGGGACCGGGTGCGCTTCCTGCGGATAGCCCCCGCAGACCAGGGTGCGAAGTGGGATGTCGTCATTGGCGATGCGATGGCCAAGCGGTTCTTGCCGCCCGATTCCACGTACCAGAAGGACAAGCAGAGCCAAGCCGTGGGGACTGAGCATGTCTACCTCAGCCAACTACTAGGCGCGAGCTTTCCCGCAAGCGACTTTGCTGACATAGACACGGATGCGGCGCTTCCTCCTGGCACGTTCGATTACTACTGCGGCGGAGACGTCAACGCTGACGGTGGATGCGTTCTCCTTCTTGGCGCATAGCTGCCCCCCGCACCGTCCCCTATTCACACCGCGCGCTTAGAACTCTGAAGCATAGTAGGAGCTCGCCGTATGAACCTTGGTCGTCGCCTTCTCGCCGCCGGCGGGATCATCGTGCTGGGCGTGGCGCTCTACGAGCTGATGGTGATCATCGGGACCGCCTTTGGGCTCTCCCAGACCCTGTCGGAGGTGCTCGCGTTTGGCGGGCTGATCGCGTACATACTTGCCGTCAGGGGTGTCATGGGGACACGACGGCGATGACGACGCCCTACGGCTGGCCCTACGCAGTTCTGAGGATGCGGCCTCGCGCCAAGTGCACGGCATTTGATGATGAGATCTACGCCGGCCTGACGAGTGGCGAGGATGCGCTCACGCGCGCCGCTGCATCGCTGGCGCTCCTCGAGAGCTGGAGCACGATCGTCGAGGCGCTCCGTAGGGAGGCGCGCAACGCTCGGGGCAGGGGGCGGTACAGGATCCGCAAGGCAGAAAGAGGCTCGCATGTCTACCCCATCTGACGTCGAACGCATACGCGACCTGAACAAGCAGCTCTACGACCTGAATCAGCGGCTCGCGCAGCTGCAACAGGTTGCGGAGGCGGCCCAAAAACAGGCCGAGGCCCTCCAGGAGCGGCTCGCCTATTCACACGACCCCGAGGCCATTCGCGCGCGCTGGAGGATGACGGCTCCCATATTGCAGGGCCACGTGCTGCTGGCCATTGGAAGGTTTCCCAGCAGCGACGATGCCGTCGAGTTTGAAACACCGGACTGGCGCCTGCTGGCGAGCGTACGAAACATCCTCCAGACAGCTGAGCGTCGCCTGGCGGAACTGGCCACACCGGATGCGTCTGTCGTAGATGAGGGCACGCCATGACGAAGTTCACCTTCAGCGGCAAACGCAACGGCAAACCCATCACCATCACCTGGGAGGATGGCGCGCTCTCAGGCGACCCTGACACCGTCGCGTGGATCAAATACTACGCTGCGGCGATGGAGGGCAGCATCGTCGGGCCTGTCGGCGGGCCCTACTCGACCACGGACCATCTAGGCGACCCCTACGCCGCCAGTGAGCTTATCCGCTCGATCTTCCCTGGCAGCGTACAAGTGGAGGGCGATCTGCCGCTGCGCGAGTGTCCCGCCGGCGCGATCCAGTAGGAGGGAATATGGCAATCTGCCAGGGCTGCGGGCGTGATCTCGAGGACGTTGCGCCATACACGCGGCCGAGGAATGGCGAGGAGATGCGCGGCTCTCAGCGCGGCGAGTTCACCTGCGACTGTGGTCGCTGGCATATCATCGAGAACGCCGCCGGCGAGATGCGTGTCTATCACACGGAGGAGTAACCCATGACGCACGAAGAGATCGAGTCGACCCAGGTCGAGCGCACAGTCGCAGCCGAGCTACGCGCCGGCAATCCTGTTTACATCAGCAAGCCTTGCCCGGACTGCGGCGGGCCGGTCTGGTTGCGCCTGGCGCAAGATGGCGTGCGCTTCGCGACTGATGAGGATATGCCGCGATCGCATGGGGCGGCCCATCTTGCGGCGGGCCTCTTCCTCGGTCTTCGCGCGTTTGCGGTCGACATCGCCTCACACTACGCCGACGCCGGGACGCGCGGCGCGATCGCGTGTAAGTACTGCGGCGAATGGCTGAAGAACGACACCGAGTCGCTCGCCGATCAGCACATGCCCGATTGTCTCGTCATGCGCGCCCGTGCGGTGATTCAGGACAATTAGACAGACGGAGTATCATGGAGCAATCGCCGGCGCGCAGGCCTTCGAGTCGATTGCACAAGAATACACAAGGCAAATCCAGGGCGCGAGAGATCTCGCTGATCGCCGCATGGAGCCCACGTCGCTGTATCGCGGCCAGCGCATCATCGGGTACCGAGAGAGCATGGGCGGCGACAACCACTGGCACGCCCAGGTCGTGCTCGCCGACGGGAGCAGGATCTTCCTCGACGAGTCGGACAAGAGGTGACTAGATAGTCACATGTCGGGATCTATCTCGACGCGCGAGGCCTCCAGGGAGTACGGAGGGAGTGTGGGCGGAGAACAGCATAAAGCCTGGTGCGAAGCGCACAAAACAACTGGCCGCCACACCTCGCGATGTGACGACCAGGAGGGAGGCAGCGCGGGCATGAGCGGACCCGCGCCGCTACGCGCGATCAGCTGGCCTCAGCCTGCACCCTGAACTCGGAGGCCCTCAGCGTCGTTGGCACGCCGACGAGAATGCTCGCGGCAAGGCTGTTGGCGTAGATCGGCACACCACCACTGCTTGCGCCCCATAGCGCCCAGGCCGCGCCGCCGACGCTCACCCCTGGCCCCGGCTGCCCTGGCGGCGTGAACGTCACATCAGCCGTCGGCTGAATAAAGTGGTCGCTGGGGAACCCCATAAAGCCACTGCTTGTTGCCGGGCTGGTGAACGTGAGCGGCCCCACACGCGGCGTCAGTTCGACCACACCGGACCCGTCACTGAGCGGCATGCCTGAGAGCAACGAGAGCCAGAGCCCACCAGGGCTGGCAGGAAACGCTGTCCCCGTCAGCCAAGCAAGCCGACTGTCAGTGAGCGAGTCCGACCAGCCGACGCGGCGGAATGCTGGCATGGGAGCCTCCTACTGCCTGCCACGCCGCATCGCCGCTTCGGATGCGGCCACTGCCGCCTGTCGCGCGCGCGCGCCCTCGGCGATCTGTGGGTTGTCCTGGAACGCGCCGCGGCTCGCATCCGCCAGGGGAGTGTCCGGGCTGGTGTTGCCGCCGTCCGGCTGCGTCTCGTTGATGTTATACGAGCTGCCCTGCGCCCACCCGGAGATGACCGAGCGCACGCCGATGGGATAGCCGCTCGAGCTCGACTGGCTCGCGCCACTGGCTTCGCCTCGCGTGATCTGGAAGTTGGTGCTGAGGTTCATCTGCCCATACTTCAGCTCGTCCAGCAATATCCGCGCGGCCTGGTTGAGGGCGCTGGTGAGCGGGAGCTCTGCCGTATCCAACTGATCCATGAGCGACTCCAGATGCGTCATGCTCGCCTGGTCGGACGGGTCGGCGAAGAAGGGCAGATCCGCGCGTATCACCTCGAGCATCGCCCGGTCGGAAGCCGCCGCCGCGCGCGCGATGATCTGCGCCGGATCCACCTTGGCGGCGTTGAGCAGATCGAGCCGTCGGGCCGCCGCGGCGAGCTGCAGCTCATAGACGAGCTGCTCCTGCGGGTCGCGCTTGACTGTCGTGCGGCTGGCGATGTCGTCCCGGATCAGGCTGATAGCTTGCTTCGCGGTCGCCTCGATCGTGTCGAGAGATGCCTGCGCCTTCGCCCGCGCCGCCGCCGTCTGCGTGACCATCTCTGAACCGCTGATGCGCGTATTGCCCCGGATCTCCTGGAGCGACCGCCGCAGACCCAAGATTGCCCGCCCAATCCCAGGCACCGTATCGGATCTCAAAATGGCGAGCTCGTTTTTGTTTGCTTGCTCTAGCTTGGCCGTCGCGGCCGCCACATCCGGCATTACTCCGCCTCTTTCCTTAGTCGCGATCGCCTGCGGCCCGAGGTTGCGCGATGGACGGCCGCCGTCCGGGCCTGCTCCGCCCGCTGGATGCCATCGGCCCAGCGCTCGAGCCGTCCCTGGTCAAGTGTGCGATTGCTTGCTTCCCATCTCTGTAAGGTGGTCGCACTGCAGCCCAGCTCACCAGCAACCGCGCGCAAGCTTAGATCCAGGAGCCGCCGCATCTGCCCAAACTCGGCGCCGCTCTCGGCGATGAACACTCGCGGCATGGGATCTTCGCCTCACTGTCACAACTGTACTGGTACATATGTAACACTTGCCTTACAGCGTGTCAAGGAGGCGTAGCCCGTTTGTCTCGCGGCGTGAAATTTGCGGCATTCGCGCATCATGTGCGCTGAATGGGAGAGAGACCAGCTGGTGATGGATCAGTGGTTTGCGTAAGGAGGATCCCATGATGAGCCAGAACCCGATTGATGCGTTGTTTGAGATGCCCAATCTCGAGATCTGCGTGACCAGTGAGACTGCCGCTGCCAACAACATGATCACGTCGCGCTGGACATGCGGCATCACGCGCGCTGACGCGGCAGGCGCACTGCTTCGGGTGTACGCACCGTTCAACAAGCCGAACCTCTACCTGCCCTGGAGCTCCATCCTAAGCATTGAACCGGTTTCGATCCCGTAGCCCCTGCAGGGTCCGCGTTATCACCGCCATATTGCTTCAGAAAGTCAGGCGGAGTGTACGTAGATTGATGCCCCGCGCGTTGTTCGCGTCCATGTGGGTAGGGGGGTGGGGGTGCCGTCGCGCCGGGCTGCGCCTGGTGTTGCTGCGAGCGAGCACAGATTGTCCGAGGCCTGGCAGGGGCATGCGTCGCTCGAGCCGCGCACGCTGGCGCAGGGTCTCGCCTGGTGTGGCGTAGCCTGCAGCACAGCGCAGGTATCAGGATAGGGTAGGGCCTAAGTTGACGTCAGGATGATCGCTCGGAGGCGTGAGAATATCTGCGCTCGCGCGTCCTCATGACGCGTCGCCGCCGTGGTCTGTGACGCTATCCTGACACCCCGCGTACGCCTCGCGCCGGCGCGCTGGCTGCAGCATAAAGTCCTGGTTTCAGCCGCCTAAAAATCTGAGCCCTACTCCTCGACGATCTCGCCTGGCCCCAGTTGCAGCGGTCCATCAGGCATCTCGACCACAATGGTCTTGTGGTAGGGAATGCCAGCTTTCTTCTCCTCGTCGCCCAGACGCAACCCCCACAGCTTTTCGTACGCGTCCATGCTGCGCTGGTAGCCCTGCAGCGCAAAGAGCGCCATGTCGCCGCCTGCGAGCCATTGCTTGCGCGTCTCGCGCATCACCTCCTCATGCCGCCGCGACTGCAGCTGGCGTCGGTGGTCCGTCGACACCGCGCTGTGCCGATCCATCTCACGCTGGCAAGCATTGTAGACGCCCGACGGGCCTGCGTAGCCCAGCTCCTGCGCCGCCGCGACGTACGTCCAGCCGGCCGTGATCAGGTCCAGGGCCTTGACCGCTCGAGCGCGGGCGTTGATGTCCACGCTCTTGCGCACGCCACGCTGTGTGCGGTGTCTCGTTGCCATTGCATCGTTCCTTTCCTTGCCTGGGAGGCATATAGACGAAGTCGATCGTCAGCGCGTTTTGGGTGGTTCTCCTGGTCCTTCACGCTCGAGCATTCTCCCAAGGCCGTGGTGCGCCAAGTGGACTCATACCCCATGGGGCCTGGGCTGAGAGCCCGCACAAGGTGGAGTGAATGCGGAGGTCATGGCGTTGGGCCGTGCCAGGGGTGGCCGCAGGAGTGTTCCCACTGACCATTCCAGCCGCGATGCCAGTCGCCAATTTTGAAACAATGGACGCAGCCATCGCCGATGACGGGATAATCCCGCACTGGCGCGGGAAGCGGTTCGGGCTCAGGCGTGGCCACGGGTGAAGGCACTGCAGCGGGTGGCGTCAGGGCCACCCTCGGGGCCACCGTCATGTGGCTGGCCTTGTGTCGCGCTAAGGTGTCGCGACCGAGGTGATAGCGACGTGCCAGGGAACGGACAGAGACGCCAGCGAGGAGCTGTGCCTCCAAGGTCGTACGCTCTGGAAGGCCACAAAGGGAGCAGTTTTCGTTCATTTTCAGCCTCGTTTCTCAGCGAAAAGGTTCGAAGTTCTGTGCATTGTCTTGTCCTTCCCATGCCGCCTTGTTATGTCCACAATGAGCGCTGCTGCGCCGGCGCGGCTTCCACTACCTGCGCCGTGCTCTGTTTCTTGAGCCATCTCTTCCCCGCAGTGGTGTTGTACCAATCCGACACTAACTTCACGGTCTTCTTCGGGTGCGCCCATGGCTTCGGGATGATGGTCGGGATACCCGCAAGCCAGAAGTATTCCGCTACATAGTCGTAGGCAGGCGCGATGCGCGGGTCACCGTCGATGATTGCGCCGTTGCGCGTCAGGTGGTGGAACGGGTGGCCGGTCTCCGCCACATTCAGCGCCATGCGTTCGCGGAGACGTTGCAGGTGCTCTTCTGTAAGCCTGTCAGTCATCGTCTTTTCCTTCCTATGCCGTTGTAGGCTGTGGCTGCTCGCAATGGACGCACAGCAGCGGACCGCGCGGCGTCGCCCGCAATCGGGCATACTCATGCCGCCCGTCTGGCGACTTCTCGCAATAAAGGATGTCAAGAGTGTCAAGGGTGTCAAGAATATCAATGGTGTCAGCGTTCTCCCTGTTGAGACCCTTGCCCTTGCCATCTGTGCGCGGAGCATCAGCGTGATCGTCTTGACTCTCTTGATCTCCTTGAGACCCTTGAGACCCTTGAGACCCTTGCGTGTCCTCCTGGGGAATCTGCGGCCAGACCCACTGGTCTGTATTGGCGATACGGACGCGCTTTGCTTTGATCTTGAGCCGCGCCTTGGCGCGGTTCAGCGTGCTCTCACTGAACTTGAGGATTTTGCCCCGCTCAAGGATCTCCGTTGTCGGGACGTCACCGCTCTTCAGTTCATCGCGTAGGAAGTTCACCGCCAGGTCCACGGCGCGTGGCACAGGGCTGCCCTGCGCGGCGAGCGCACCGCCGATGTCGATGTCCCGCTCGCCGATCCAGTCGATTCTGGGCATATTCTCGGCATCGCCGACCTGCGTGACGCGATAGGCCCAGGTCGGAGGTTTGACGCCAATATTGCCCTTGTAGCGCCCCATGAGACGCTCACCCTCAACATCGGGATTAGGAGCGAAGAGCAAGCCAAGCCGTGCGACGCCGATGAAGGCGACGCCGCCAAGACCACGATGGAGCGCCTCTGTGGTCATGTTCTTGTTGAGATGGCGCACGAGCAGGACCGCGACGCCTGTGCGCTCCGTCATGAGCGCCAACGGTGTCAAGACTGCCCGCACGTGACTGTCTTTGTACATATCCGTCTGACTGCCGAGGTAGGCAGTCACCGGATCGATAATGAGCAGCTTCGCGCCGATGGCGTTGATCTTCGCCTCCAGCGCGGGGAGGTCGCTCACAAGCGAGAGGAGGCGTTGTGATATCTCGCCACTGGCCAGCTTTTCCGGTACCAAGTTGATCGCCCACACGCGGTGGAGGGCCTCAGGAGTCGCGCCAGCGGCGAGCAGGCGCGGCTTCACCGTATCGGCGAGACCGTCTTCACCGCAAATGATCACGACCCCAGCGGGCGCATCGAGACCTGGTGAGCCATCGGGCATGGGCTTGCCCATGGCAATGCGCGCCGCAAGGTCCAGCGTAAAAAGCGACTTGCCCAGGTCGGGGTTGCCATCTGCCATGGTGATCTTGCCGAGCGCCAGCCGCCCATGCCACAACCACGAAAACTCCTCGACCTCGACATCAGCGAGCGAGACGCCAAGGACTGCAGGCGCGGTATCCTTGGCGGCGATCTCAATGAGCGCACGCAATTCGTCGGCGCTGTGGCCCAACTCAAGCCAGTCGCTGAGGTCTTGACCGTGCTCTTTGCGGTGCGCAAGGCCAGGAAGTGTGGTGATCACGACACTTGACGCTGAACCGCTCACAGCTTTTCGCGCATCTGCGGCGTAGTGGTCGCCTGGATCATCGGCGTCAGGGATGATGGCGGCCTTGTGTCCTTTGACCGCTGCGGCAAGCTCTCTCGCGCTCTTGGCGAGTCCCTTCGCGCCGCCATGGGTCGTCGTAGCAGTGAATCCGAGTCGCTCGGCTCGCTCAACATCCTTTTCGCCTTCCAGAATCAAGATGACGTCATCTGGTGGCGCTGTAATAAGCTTCGGCAGGTGATAGGGCACATGTCGTCGGATACCCTTTTCGCCGAGTTTCCATGTGGGGCCGGCTGGTGAGAATGGTCGGAAGTCCTTCGGATCAGCGAACCGCGCGACCTTGAATAAGATCGTGTCGGATTCGTCGGTGTAGTCGTAGACGGCGACCGCATCCTCCAGGCGAAAACCGCGCTCTGGTTTGGCGCTGCCTGTTGGCGGGTACAGGTCTCGTTTCTGACAGCCCATCGCCGCCAGAATATCGTCGTATGTGCAGCCCACAAAACAGGTCGGCAGAATCTGCTGCTTCTCGCCGATCACGATCCCCAGTGATGGACTACGATCACCGCGGGTATGATTTGGGCCGGGGCATGATGCTTTGAATTGGCCAGCGCCGGTTTCTTTGAAGTTGGGGAGATTCTCAAACTTGGGCCACGCTGGCGCGTCCTGATAGGTCGTCATGGCGTCACCGCCTCGGCCAGCGCTTCAGCGGCGCGCCAGGCATGGTGGGCGCACATAGAGAGGTGGACCGCGGCGCGGGCGTCTTGCGCGAGGCATGTGCGCGCGGCGCGCGTAGCCAAATCATCGGCGAGGATGGCGGCGCGATCTACGAGCGCTTCGACTCGTGTTATACTGCGATTGCCGCTGGTGTCGTCTTTGGCCGCTTTCCTGCGCGCTCGCTGGTCACGAGCGCAGCGGGGGCGGCCCATTTCGTGTCTAGACACGGGTGCCACCCCCTGTCGCGAGATTCTTGGGTGGCGCGAGGAGGCGACGCATCAGCGCCAAGTAGGCCAGCGAAGGCTCGGGCTCAGTTTTGATGGTGACGGTGAGCTCGAAAGGGTTGCGGACGCGCCGGGCATGGGGAGTAGGCTCTAAGGGGTGATGGCAGGTGGAGCGCGCACGCGATGCGCTCTTATCTTCAGGCGAGGGGTGGGGTGTGCGCGTCGAGGTACGGGTTGGGGTACGGTCCTTCGCGCGAGCGGATTTCTTCACGGTCTCCTCCAGCATGACAATTCACCCGCACCCGGCCCCAAATAAACGGGGAATGGTGTGCGGTGATGCCGGGGGAAACTTTCTCTTGCAGTGCAATGAAAGCAGGTCGGACTAGGTGATATTCAGCTTGCAATCGGGTCAGAGACTGGTGCGCCTCCTTCAACTATCTGCTTCACCGGCACGTCTGATGGTGCGCGGCAACGCGGGCACACGATAACGACTTCGGTGCAGAATCCTTCTAAGCCAAGGCAAGGAATGGACTGACGGGCGGATATCTTTTTCCCGTCTTGATCTCGGTGCGAGGAGTCCCACCTCTCAAGAGAATCACGCCAGTCCAATCCATTCACAAGGAGTTGGCCGTCTCGCCGACGTGAAACGCTCAACATTGCGCGGGCAGGCGCATCAAGGCGCTTTGTCCGACGTGGCTCATGGCGCCCAGACCGAGCCGCGTGGCGTCCGAGTTGACATTGCCACGCATGCTCGTAGCGAAGCGCGACAAAGCCTCCCGGCAGGGTTATTTCCCATCCAAGCCGAGGTGAGGGCGCGTGGCGAAGCTCGCCTAGCTCACCACGGCAGTTGACGTACCCGCAGAGCAATCGCCATGTCGGGAGCGTCCGCTGTCCTGACCTGACCAGCTTTAAGCGCGCTTCCATCAGGCCGCCCGTACTGCGCGCCGCTGTGCGCGCTCTCTCGCGTACGCCTGGACGCTCTCAGGGTCAACCAGCCAGCCGAGCCGGGTCCGTACAGCGCGCAATCGACCCTGCCGGACAAGCCGGTTGACGTAGACTTGGCTCAGATCAAGTTCGCGCACCACGTCTCGAACCGCTGGCCACTCGGCCACAGGTGTTTTCATGTTTCGTCGCCTCCGCTCGCGTTTCACGTTCTTCACAGATAATAGGACGAGTCATCGGCTCGCGTCGACACGTCGATGGTACCGTACTTTCAGTCTATTCTATATTCTGGTGCGTCGTCATCGCTCGCGCGGAGGTCTTGCCATCCTACGCCAGCACAGGGAAGCGCACAGGTACATCTTGTGGTGTGTAGTTCCAGGACTACATCGGCTGACGCGAGTGGAGACGGCGCCTTCTTTGTGGGCCTGGGCAGGCTGCCCAGGCCTCTCTGCGCTCAATCGCTCTGAGAGTCTAAGCGCGGCGGACGAGCTCGAGCAAGCTGTTTCGCGCAGGCGGAGCAAGTGTGAGATTATGTCGCTCTGTGGCGTATGGTTGTATAGAAACAGTGGTGAGGCGGAGTGGGAAGGCGTAGATGAATAGCTGAGGCGCGCCTGTTCTGTTTCCTGGTGGCGACGCCTCGACAGGACAGGATCGTAGCCATGGACTCACTACAACAGGTACAGCGCAGGAAAGACGCGTCCTCAGACGCGCTCACCTCCTCTGGACGCCAAGCCGACATCGTGCCGCTCAGCCGCTGGTTCGGCGTGTGGGTCGTCCGTGGCCCCACGCTGGCGGGCATTCTTGCCTTCGCCATCACCGGATTCGTTGGGTTAGGAGGCACGCTGCCGGCAGGATATGACAAGTGGTATCCCTTTCAAAGGCCGGTGGCGCTCACCCTCTTCGGCGTTGGGTTGGGGATGTTCCTCCAATGGCTGATGCTGAGCCACCCAACCCCGCACCTTGAGCATGACGGCTCTTATGGGCCGGTGACTCCCACCCGTTCACGCGTTGTCAAAGCGCTTATCGCCACCACCCTCGCGCTGGCCTTAATCGCCATCCTGGATGTCCCGATCGTGCGCGACCAGGTCAGGCAACTCATTCAAAGCGTGGCCGATGCGGTCGCCAGCCGTAGCATCGTCAGACTCATCGCGCTGCTCCTCAACACCTACTTTATCGGTAACTATCTCTGGTATCTGGTCGAACAGTGGACGCCGCGTCTGTGGAAACGCGACAAACGTGCGCGTGGCTCCGCAGCGGCGTCGCGCAAGGCCCGGCAACGCAGACAAACGGCCATCCTCGGAGTTTTCGGCACGGACCTTCTCTCCGGCGCCCTTATCCTTAGCGCGCTGGCGCTGGTCTTCTCTCACTGGGTCTTCCCGCAGCTCGTGGAGTTCGTCGCGCGCGCGTTCGCGTTTCTGGGCATCACGATCACAAATGCCCAGGTGGACGCCTGTACGCTCGCTCTCAACGATTGCCCTACCGAACCTGGTCACCTTCCCTTTACCCTCTCACTCCTGGATCTGGTCAGCGCGTTTGCATTGGCCTTCCTGGCGGCGATCATCCTGGGACTGTATCTCGTCGAACGGCGCATCTACGAAGACAGGCCGACAACCGCCGTCGAGCGCGAAACGCGCATGGGCTTGCGCAATATGCGTCGAGCGCTGCTGGCAGTGCTCGAAGGCATGGTCAGGCCAGTGCGGCGGGGGCTCTGGCCTCTGCTGGTCTTTGCAGGTGTCCTCGCGATAACCCTGGCCGCACGCTCAGCGCAAACTGGACTTGGCGTGCTCAATCTGCAACATCAGGCGTGGTGGTACGGCCTAACCAACGGGTGCGACGACGTCGTGATCAAAAAGTGCTACAACGCCACGCCCTTCGAGACCGATCTGGATAACTGGAAGTACCTGGTCTACTCGCTCGTCGCGGCGCTCGCCGCCTTTCTGTTGTTCTTCACCTCGGTGCTGGTCCAGCTCTATGAGACAAGACGCCAGGCGCGCGCGGTGCGGCAGGTCTCCCACTACTGGTCGCGGGCGCTCGCGCAGTGGGCGCGGTCGATTGTCATACCGATTGGCCTGGCGAGCGCCGCTTTTGCGTTCGTCACCGGCATCCTGCTCATCTTTCAGAACGTCAGCTGGATCGATCAGAAGGATCAGGCGGGTCACCTAGTCTACCTGCCCTTGAGCTACTTCCCGCCAGGCGCGCTGGCGCTTTTCGCCGCGATCGTCTTTGGCTACGATCTGACGAAAGGCCTCGTTACACGCCGGCGAAAGCGAGCGGCGCGCTGATGCGGTAAGCGGCCGGCTCAAGCGACGGGCGTTGGCGGTGTATTCGCTGGAGCGATCTCGATCTCGTCGTAGCGATTGATGCGATAGATTAACGCCGAGAGCAGCCAGCTGAGAATAAAAATGGCGATGACGCCCGCGCCGACATAGCCGGAGTTCTCGCCCACTGCGCCGACGAAGTCCCAGACCGACCCCTCCAGATTAAACTGTCCGCCGATGACGCTCAAAACCTCGATGGTCCCGACGACCAGCGCGACCAGCGCGGAGATCAGCGTGATCGACATGTTGTAGAAGAGCTTGCGGATTGGCTTGACGAACGCCCAGCCGTACGCGCCGAGCATCATGACACCGTCGGTGGTGTCGGCCAGGCACATGCCCGCGGTGAAGAGCAGCGGCAGCAGGAACGCCGCAGAGAGCTGCAGGTGGAGCGATCCCACCGTTCCGGCGAGTACGAAGAGGCCGATCTCGGTCGCGGTGTCGAAGCCGAGGCCGAAGAGAAACCCGACGGGATACATCTTCCAGCTCGCGTCGATGGTTTTGAAGAGGCCACGAAACAGCCGCGCGAAGAAGCCACGCCGCGCCAGATAGGCGTCGAGACTTTCGTCGTCGAATGCGCCGCCGCGCGTCACCTGGCGGAAGGTCTGCACGATCTGGACGAGGATGACGATGTTGATGACCGCCATCGCCAGCAGAAAGAAGGCCGAGACGCTCGTACCGATCAGCCCCGCCACCGTCTCCAATGGGGAGCGTTCATTACTGATGCCGTTGCTGATGTAAGTAGCGCCCAGCCCGACCAGTACCGCAATAAGCACGACGACAGTCGAATGACCAAGCGAGAAGAAGAATCCGACGCCCACCGGCTTCTTCTGTTCCTGCATCAGCTTCCGTGTCACGTTGTCAATCGCGGCGATGTGGTCGGCGTCGACGGCGTGGCGCAGGCCTAGCGCATAGGCCGCCACGGCAAGCGCGAGAAACGCCGGATACTGCGTAGCGGTCGCGAGGGCGGCGCCCCAGAGCGCAACGTTGATGGAGATGAGCAGGATGTAGACGCCGATGACTTTCGAGCGTACCCCTGGCGTCTCATCGCTGAAGACGCGCCGCAGGCTCGCGAGCATGTAATCGGCTCCTTGGCTGAGATCGTGAACGACCACCCAGAGTTGCGGATGAGACGTGTCGCGTGTCCAGTTGCGAACGTTCGCATGTAGCGCATCCTGATTCTGCCGCGCGCTCCGTCACGAAGTCAAGTCGCTTGCCCGCTGTACTGGGGGCGATGGGACCTCTGGCGCCACGCTATCTGGCGGCTCCAGCATGCGGCGCCGTCTGCTGGCGAACGAAGGAGGCGTACCACCTCCCGCTCGCCTTGATACGCCGCTCCAGTGTTCGGGGGTCAACGGCCACGAGGCCGAAGTGGAGTCGGTACCCGCTCGTCCACTCGAAGTTGTCCAGCAACGTCCAGGCGAAGTAGCCCCGCACCGGGATACCACGCTGACGCGCCCGTGCGAGGGCCTGGATGTGCTCGCGCAGGAAAGCGATGCGTTGCTCGTCGTGGACCTCGCTGGAAGGCGATTCCGCCTCGCTGAAGGCCGCGCCATTCTCGGTCACGAGGAGCGCGCGTGGATGATAGGCCGTGTAGACCTGTTGGAGCGCATCCTCGAGGCCCTGTGGATAGATTTCCCAGCCCATCTCCGTATAGCTGGCGCCCGGCACCGGGATGACCTGCTGGGCGTAGCGCCCCTGTCGTTGCGCCGTGCGAGCGGTCGCGGGCGGCGTCGGCGTGCGGTAGACCTGCCGCTCGTAATAGTTGACGCCTAGGAAATCCAACGGCGCGGCGATGCAGTCCATATCGCCGTCGCGGATCGGCGGAGCGTCCACCCCCAGCGACGAGAAGAGATCCGGCGCGTAGCGCGCTTCGAAGAGTGGTTGGAGAAACCACTGGTTGTGCAGCAGATCGGCGGCGCGCACCCGCTCCAGCGTTTCGGCCTCCTCATCCGCCGCGTAGATGGGGGTCAGGTTCAGCGTGATACCAAGATGCGCGCGCGATCCCAGGCGCTCCCGCAGGCGCGCCATGGCAAGCCCATGTGAGAGCAACAGATGGTGCCCGGCGGTCGCCGCCGCCTGCATGTCCGCTATCCCAGGCGCGTGCGCGCCGAGGGCGTGTCCCAGGTAAGCGACGCACCAGGGCTCGTTGTGGGTGACCCACCATTCGACCCGGTCGCCCAGCCGCTGCGCCACGATCTCCGTGTAGTCGGCGAACGCCTCGGCGGTATCGCGGCTGAGCCAGCCGCCACGACGCTGCAAGGCAGCGGGCAGGTCCCAGTGATGAAGGGTCAGCAGAGGCGTGACGCCGTGCGCCAGGAGCGCATCCACCAGCCGGTCGTAGAAGTCGAGTCCAGGTGTGTTGACGATCCCAGCGCCTTGCGGGATCACGCGCGGCCACGCTACCGAGAAGCGATAGGCGCGCGCGCCCAGTGTGGCGAGCAAGGCCACATCCTCGCGCCACCGGTGATAGTGATCCGCCGCGACTGCAGCCGTCTCGCCCCGCGCAATCGCTCCCGGCAGGCGAGCGAACTCGTCCCAAATGGACGGCCCGCGCCCATCTTCGTCCACGGCTCCTTCGATCTGGTAGGCTGAGCTTCCAATGCCCCAGAGGAAGTCCGCCGGGAAGGGCGGCGCGATCTCGGCGGAAAGTGGTGGCAGCCCGCGCAGGGCGCGCGCGATGGGGTCGGGGCTGTAGCCGGTGGCCGCGACCAGATTCAGAATGCGCTGGCGCGTCTGGACGTCGACATCTGGCTTGCCGTTGAGCGCCCGTGAGACGGTCGCCTTGGAGACCCCTGCCCGCCGCGCCAGCTCCGCGATGGTGATGCGCCTGTTCGTGGCCGCGTCTCCGGCTGCATCTGCGGCGTGGCCTGGATTCGCCGGATCGCCTGACGCATCTGGCGCGTTCGGATTCATGCCGAGCCATTCCCTTCCTGCAGCCGTGGGGGTCGTGTTGAGAAGACTCTATCACAACACCCCGGTGCAAGGCGGTGCGCAAGCCAGGTCAAGCGAATGGCCTGCGGTCAGCTCAGCGCGATTTGGGCAGGTTGACCCGTGCCGTATCCCTTCCCACTGCTCCCACTGTTTATGGAAAGGTCAGCGATTTGATGCGCAGCGCTCGCTCAACGCGACAACCCGCCCTGAGTGATGGGCCGAGTGGTAGAGTGACACGGGGATGATCTGGAGCAGGCGCATGGGAGGCGGAGCGTGATGCAAGAGAGACGCCCGGCGGCGCTCGTGACGGGCGGCTCGCGCGGCATCGGCGCGGCGACGGCCATCGCCCTGGCGACGCATGGCTACGATGTGGCTTTCACGTTCCGCAACAAACAGACACGCGCTGCGCGTGTGGCGTCTGAGATTGAGGCGCAGGGAGCGCGCGCGCTGGCGGTCCAATGCGACATCACCCATCCCGACGAGATGGCGGCGCTCTACACACAGCTCGCGGAGTGGAGCGGGGCACTGAACGCGCTCATCCTGAACGCCTCCGGCGGGATGGAGCGTGATCTCGTCGCAGCCGATCCCGACTACCCGATGCGCATCAACCGCGACGCGCAGGTTTCCGCGCTCGACGGCGCGCTGCCGCTGATGACGAATAGTGGCGTGGTCGTTTTTGTGACCAGCCACTGGGCGCATCTGTATGGCCAGGTGGCGCAGATTCCTGCCTACGGGCCGGTCGCCGCGTCCAAATACGCTGGCGAAGTCGCGCTACGTGCGCGCATTGACGAACTGGCCGCACGGAACATACGGCTGATCGTCGTCACTGGCGACCTGATCGAGGGCACGATCACGCCGAAACTCCTGGAACGTACGGCCCCTGGCCTCGAGCAGGGTCGGCGCGCGGCGCAGGGTCCATTGCCGACCGCCGAGGAGATGGGGCGTATGATCGCCGACGCTGCGGTTGATACGTCGCTGCCGAGCGGCCACACCATCGTCATCGGCGCGCCACTGGAGTCGCTGCTGGGATGATGGCGCTGGTGAATGAAGTCGGTGGGCGTTTGAAACCGCCAGCGTGATCGAGCGTGCGACAACCGCTTGTGGCGCGGCGCCCGCAGTGTTAGAATGCGCGCAGCCGGGAGGCGGACGCGCCATCACGGAAGATGTCGGGCAGGAAGCAAGATCAAGCCAGCGCGTGAATCGCACGCGAGAGGAGCCACCATGAGTGAGGCAACGTTGCCTCAATCCACCAGCGGCGGCGAGATCAGTTCCGCTGCCCGTTACGCTACGTACTTTTTCTGGGTCCTGTTCATCGCCAACTTCGTCAATTATCTCCAGCGCTTCATCTTCATCGGCCTCAGTCCCTCCATCACACTGGATCTGGGGTTCAACGATTTCCAGTACGGGGTGCTGACGACGGTTTTCTCCTTTGTCTACGCGATCTTCGCACTGCCACTCGGCTTTCTCGCCGATCGCATCGGGCGCAAACTGGTCGTCGGCGTTGGCATGCTAATCGCGAGCTTCGCGACGGTCCTGACCGGGACGGTTTCACAATTCGGCTTGCTCATCGGCGCGAAGTCCCTCTTTGGCTTCGGTCAGAGCGGCTTCTACCCCGCCGGACAGCCCTTGATCACTGCGCAGTTTCCCGCCTCCAGGAGCGCGACCATCATCGGACGCTGGACGGTGGGCGCGCTGATCGGCGCGGCGGTGGGTTTCCTCGCCGCCGACTTCTTCGACAAGGATACCTGGCGCACCGGCCTGCTGATCGCCGCGATTCCCGGCTTTCTCATCGGCGCGCTGGTGCTGTTCCTGCGCGAGAAGCGCCGCAGGGAAGGTGATGTCGCCGAACCGGCCATCGAGCAGGCCGCTGAGAAAACGCTCTCGGTCTGGGCGCGCTTCGTGAGCTACCTGAAGATCCCCACCTTCCGCGTCCTCATCGGGATGCAGGTCTTCGGGTTCTTCGCCATCGCGGGCATCGTGGCCTACCTGCCGATCTACCTCAACAACGCCTATGGGCAGGAAGTGCGCAAATTCGATTCATTCGGCAACGCGATCAAAGGGACCTCGGTACCGACGCACTTTGGCTCAGTTGGGCTGACCACCATTGGCCTGCTGACCTCTGTCGTGGTGTTGATCGGCGGTGTGACTGGCAACCTGTATGGCAGCCGCCTCGCCGCGCGCCTGAGCCGGCGCAACCCGAATGCGCGCGTTCTGGCCGGTGGCCTGGGCTTCCTGTTCGCCGCTCCATTCATCCTGCTGACCCTGGGGGCGCCATTCATCTTGCCACACCTACCGTTCTACGCCGACGCCACGCTGCAAGCACAGCTCTACATTGGCGTCGGGATTTTCCTGGTGTTTGGGCTGACAGCGTCCATCCTGCTGAATGTCTATAATGGCCCGACCACCGCAGCGCTGCTGGATGTGCTGCCGCCTTCCGAGCGGAGCGCTGGTGGCGGCACGCAGTTGTTCTTCGCGCACATGCTCGGCGATGTCTTCGCAGCGTTGCAGATCGGCGCGCTCTCCGTCTTCCTCACGACCCAGCTCGGCGGGGAGCAGATCGGGCTGGCCCTGCTCTTCACGGTCGCACCCGCGTCGTTTATCGCGGGAATCATCGGCATCTGGGGCAGCCGCTACTATAAGCGCGACGTAGAGAAACAGGGCGCGACCACCGAGGCGATTCTGGGGACGGCGCCTATCGTCGGCTAGCGGATGGCAGCGGCCTACCAGCCATGATAGTGGAAACGCGGCCGCTGGAGGCGGCTCACTCCTTGCATGGCGCATACGCTTGGGGAAACGTCAATGGAAACGTCAATGCGCCTTCCAGTCGCCGCTGTCCTCACCCTTCTCGCACTCTCAACTGATCGCTCCCATGCAGATGACGCAATAGAGCGTGTTTGCCATATCATCGCGCCGTGTGGTTGAATATGCGCAGGCGCTCAAGGAGCGGGCGTCGTCACACAGAGGAAGGAGCGAGTCACAATGGTCGGTCATCTCATCGGAGCGGCCTTTCGTGGGTTCTTTCGCATCGCGCTGGTCACTCTCTTCTTCATTGCGGTTGGCGTCGGCGTGAGTCTGGGGATGGCGTACCAGGTGACGCACGTCTGGCCGCCGAGCACGCCAGAATACATCATAGCCGGAGCGGTCGGACTGCTGCTGGGCTACGCGGCGGGCCTGACCGCCCTCGTACGTGAGGCCATTCGCGGGGTGAGGACGGTCGAGCGCGATGTCGCAGCCGGCGTCGAGCAGGTCGAGGAGCGTGTCACGGGTTCCTGAGCCCACAGACGCGCAAAACATACCCGCAACCGAACGAACCGCGGCAGCTAGGCGCTCGCCTCCTTCGCGTCCTCGCGCGCCAGCGCGGCCGGTCCGATCGCCCGGCGCTGCAATGGGGACGAGAGCACGATGGACGTGTGCGACGTGCCATAGGGCGTGAGCCTGCCGATCAGGTCCTGCAGGTGCTCCACCGAGGAGACCACGGCGGTCAGCGTCATGCAATCGTCGCCGGTCACGCTGTGGCACTCGATGATCTCCGGGAGCGCCGTGATCACCGAGAAGATGCGCTCGAACGGATCGCGTGTCGCCTGGAACCGGATGATCGCCGTCAGACCCAGACCCAGCTTCGCCGGATTCACCGCTGCGTGGTAGCCGGTGATGATTCCCGCCAGTTCCAGCCTTCGCATGCGGTCGGCCACCGCTGGCGGCGTCAGCCCTACCCGCCTGCCAAGGTCCGCGAATGAGCTGCGCGCGTTCTCCTGCAGCGCGCAGAGTAACTCCCATCCGGTCTCGTCGAGCAGTTTCTCATGATCGTTTGTCACAGGGGCAAATCACTTTCTTTTCGCGCTCAACCTGACTGAACTGCTTTGGAATGTCCGTTCACTCCTGCCACTTTCTCTTTTACCATATCATTGCACACAACTCCAGTGTCCGGGGAGAGCGCATTATGGCGACTGCGACTGCACAGACATTACGCAAGCATCTTAGTGTGACCGACGGCTTTGTCCTCTACACGAGCGCCGTCCTGGGGCAGAGCCTGATCGTGCTCCCCTCCATCGCCGCGCGGCATGCTGGCCCCTGGTCCATCCTCATCTGGGCCGCGCTTGCCGCCGTCTCCTATCCGCTCGCGCGCCTCATGGCCGAATTGGGCGCGCGCTACCCCTCGGCTGGCGGCCCCATCACGTTCATCGGTCGCGGCCTCGGCCAGCGCATTGGCTGGCTCACCGGCTCCCTCTATCTCGGGGCGATCGTGGTCGGCGGGCCACCGACGGCGCTGATCTTCAGCGAGTATGTGGGCAAGCTCGTCGCGCTCCCCGCGCATGGACACTTTCTCGTCGCGGCGGCGACCCTTGCCGTGCTCGTCGTGGCCAACTGCTTCGACGTCTCGCAGGTCATGCGCCTGCAGCGCTGGGTCTTCTTCGGCTGCCTTGCCGCCATCACAGTGGCGCTCGCTCTCGCGCTGCCGCACGTCACACCCGCCCGCCTCACGGATGTCAGCGGCTACGACCTCACAGGCGTCGCGGCGACGGGGTTGATCTGCTTCTTCGCCTTCGTCGGCTGGGAGAACGCCGCCTTCTCCGGGGAGGAGTTCGCCGACCCGCGCACGCTGGTCAAGGCGCTGGGTCTGGCTGTGGCCGCCGTCGGCGCGCTCTTTGTGTTGCTTGGAATCACGGTGGTTGGCGGGCTGAGCCGGTCGGTGATCGCCACAAGCGACGCCTCGCTGGCTGACCTGACACGCCTCTCCCTTGGCGCGACGGCGACGAGTCTGGCCGCGGTCATCGGGCTGGTCATCCTCTTCGTGCTCATGCTCACCTGGGCGCGTAGCGCCACGCGCTTGATCTATGCGCTCGCGCGCGAGGGCATGTTCCCACATCCACTGGCGCGGGTGGACACCGCGACCGGCGCGCCGCGTCCCGCCGCGTTGGCCCTTGGCGGCGCCTGGGCAGTGGCGCTCGCGCTCCAATTCGCCTTTGGCGTCCCCATCGAGACGTACATCCAGCTCGCCAGCGGCGCCTTCCTGCTGACCTACGTGCTGATCATCCTGACCGCATGGCGACTGCTCGACACGCGACGCTACCTGCCCATGCTGCTCATCTCGTCGCTGGCGATTCTGGCGCTGGTGGTGGCGGGGTACCAGAGCCTGTGGTACGCGCTGGCGACCGCCGCGCTCTTCGCGCTCGTCATGGCCGCGCGGCGCGCGTTCACCGGGCGGCGCTCCTATGCCCATGCGAGCGATGGCTCATGAACCTCGCGCTGGCGGCGAACGCCTCATCGGCGACGGGGCGAATCCTCCTGACTAGCAGGAAGTGCGCGACGATTGCGGCGCACACCTGACTCAGCGTTACCAGATGGAATCTCATGCGCCCGAAAGATTGACGAGCCATCCCCCCTCACGCGGTAAGGAGAGATGGCTCGCGTCTCGCTGGGAGACCACTCGCGGCGCCAGATTGGAGAGTCGGCGCCTCAGGTACGCCCGCGCACACTCCGTCCCGTGACGGCGCGGCATGTTAGAACTTCGATTGCTGTGCGGCGCTACCGACGAAGTCACCGCTGATGTCCTTGACGCCACCTGGGGAGGTATGGTCGATGGCGTAGACACTGTTGTCGCGGGTTGGCACACGCTGGTCCGGCGAGGCTCCGTAGGTGACGGCGGGATACAGGCCACCCAGATCAACCTGTTGGAGCGACTCGAACGCCTTGAAAACGCCATCGCGTGTCAGATCGCCGTTGTCATACGCCTTCTTGAGAATGGCGGCCGTGATCTTGGCCTCGGTGTAGCCGAACTCGAAGTACCCATCGGGCTTTTGTTCCGGATGATACTTCGCGACATTCGTCATCAGCTCAGCCATGCCGGGCTTCGTGGTGTCGCCCCAGGCGGCTCCCTGGCCGACCACCCACACATGCGCCTCGAGGATCGGGGCGAGCGTCGGAACTCCAAGCAGGAGCTGCGAGAAGCCCGGGCTTTGCATGATCCACTGCGGCGTATAACCCACCGCGGCGCCGGTGCCGATAATCTTCGCCGAAATGCTCGGTGTCGTGGTCAGGAAGACGTAGTCCGCGCCAGCCGTCTTCATAGCCCCTACCTGAGCGCTGAAGTCCGTATCCGTCGTATTGTAGGACTTCTGCCCGACATCGTTCAGATGATACGCGCTGATCGACTCCTTATAGCCGGTAAGCCCGTCTTGCCCGTACTCGTCGTTCTGGTAGATGATGCCCGTCTTGGGCGCCGTCTTGCCCAGCTTGTTGACGACATAGTCGAAGGCGTTCTCTACCTGCAGGCGGTACGGCGTGCCGACGAGCACCAGATACTTCTCACGCGCCAGGCTCGAGGCGAGGGTCGCGGCTGAGACGAGCATGTGATCCTGCGTCGCCTGGTCCTTGATCGCGAAGGTCGGGGCTGTTCCCAGGCTCTCGGCGATCATCAGGACGTGGTCATGCATGTCATTGTACGCCTGCACCTGGACCTGTGGAGAGTACTGCGTGTCGCGCGGAACCAGGTTGATCTTGTAGCCGCCGATGCCGCCGTTGTCGTTGACAAACTTGAAATAGGTGTCGATCCCATTCGTCAGCGGGATCCCGATCGGGGCTGCGACGGGACCACTCAAAGGCGTAAGGACGCCAAGGCTGATGAGCTTGTTGTCATTGTCGACGCCGGGCCCGGTCTTGAGTCCCCCGCTGGTGTTGCTGGCGGCGGACGCGCAGCCGGAGAGCACGAGCGCCAGAACAGACAAGATCATGAGGATCCGTGCGAAGAACGCGGTCTTGGTCGCCATTGCGATTCCTCCTGATGGATTGCTGGAACTACTGCCACGCGAGATGAGACTGCGCATCGTCTCTCTCCTGTGCGCCCCGTCTCGTCCGCGAGTGCGCCGCGTCACATCCGAGTCGCTCCGCCCAGGCAATAGCGCAGAGAATAGGCCGAAGATTCTGAGCGCGTAGACTCTAGGATGCTGTCGTATTCGCTGTCTTGGCAGGCTCACCTCCTTTGCGTGGCAATGAAAACCGTGGCTGAAACCGGCCGCGGCGGAGTAGACCCACGATACCACCAGGCTGGAAGAGCAGAAACAGGATGATCAGGACACTGTAAATAATCGCGCTCAGGTCGCCACTGCGCAGACCCTCGCCACTGGCGCTCGGCGGCAGCAGCGAGAACGCATCGATTATCTGTGGAAGCGCGAAGACAAACGCCGCTCCCAGAATCGAGCCCCAGACGCTGGCGACACCGCCGATAATGATCGCGGCGACGAACTGGATCGAGAGCACCAGGTCCCAATAGTCCGGCAGGACGTAGCGCGCGTAGGAGGCGTAGAGCGCGCCAGCGACCCCGGCGAGGAACGCCGAGAGGATAAACGCGCCCATCTTGGCCTGGAGGATGTTGACGCCCATGATCGCCGCGGCGGTCTCGTTATCTCGCACCGCCTGCATCGCGCGACCAGCGCGTGAGCGCATCACGTTCGCGACGAAGATCGCGCAGACCGCCAGAACTGGAGCCAGCAGGATAAAGTACTCCTGATGGGGCGTAAGCGCGAAGCCAAACGCGAGATCGTTTTGCTGGCCGAGGGAGAAGTCGCCGATGGCTGGCGCTGGAAAGCTGCGTCCTTTCGCTCCGCCGCTGATCGCGGTAAACGCGGCGACATTCTTGAAGAGGTGCTGCCCGATGAAGATCAGACCAAGCGAGACGATGCCAAGATAGAAACCTTTGAGGCGCAACGCCGTCGGACCGACGAGCGCGCCGACGAGCGCCGCGATGATACCCGCCGCGGGCAGCCAGATGACGAATGAGAGGCCCAGCCCCAATGGAGCGTGCGCCGATGTGGGGGGAGACCCTCCGAGCAGGGCCGCCGTGTAGGCGCCGATGGCCATGAAGAAGGCGATGCCCAGCGAGATCTGCCCTCCATAGCCGGAGAGCACGTTGAGCGCCAACGCGGCAAGCGCGGCGATGAGCGTGTAATTCACGACGATCATCCACTTATCACTGGCGGTGAAGACGAAGCCCAACAAGGCGATCACGCCGAGAACGAGCGCGATCCAACGCGCCGGCGATCCAAGCAGCCGAGGTTCGAGAAGGGTCCGCCGGGCTTGGTCCAGGGCAGAGTTCGAGGTCGAGTTGGAGGCCGTACTCGCGCCGGTCATACGCGCTCTACCTTTCGTGTGCCGAAGAGGCCGTAGGGGCGGATCAGGAGGACCAGAATCATGAGAAGATACGGGGCGACGGCGTACACGCCGGGGCCGAGAGTGGGGGCGAAGAAGGAGTCGTACCGATTGAACAACTGCGACGTTAGCCCGATGATAAGTCCGCCGACGACGGCGCCCACAAACGAATCAGCGCCGCCAAGGATGATCGCTGGAAACGCCGCTAGCGCAACTTGCCCCAACGTGATATCGAAGCTGCCGGCCCCGTTGTAGAGTGGCAGCAGCACCCCACCGAGCGTCGCTATGGCCGCGGCGATGCCCCAGGCGAGCGCGTAGACGATGCGGATATTGATCCCCGTCGCCAGCGCGGCCTCCTGGTCCAGCGCCGTCGCCCGCATCGCCAGCCCATAGCGCGTGTAGCGGAAGAACACGAACAGCCCAAGGACGCACAGGACGGTGACGGCGATGGTCACGATCTGGGGTGTGCCGAAATGGACGCCGCCAACATCGATCCCACTGTAGATTTCGAAGGGCGTCGCGGCGGGCAACTCGTATTGAGCGCCGATGCGGATGGTGATGAGTGTGCGCAAGAGGATATCCAGGCCAATGGTGATCATCAGGATCGAGAAGATTGGTCGGCCAATCATCCGGCGCAAGACGACACGCTCGAAAAGCACGCCAAGCCCCGCCGTGAGGGCGAGCGCGATCACCAGCGCGACGAAGAAATTGAGGTGGTACTCGAAGACGCCAGCGGAGACGATGTACACGCCGACGAGCAGGAACTCACCCTGGGCAAAGTTGATCACGCCGCTCGCTTTGTAGATGATTGTGAAGCCAAGCGCCACCAGCGCGTAGGTGCAACCGAGCGCGAGCCCGAAGAAGAGGCTTTGAGCGAGATCCGCCATGGTCCCTCCCGTGTCTGCCGCCGTCGCGCGTTCGTCGCGCGCGACTCCCCTACGATGCGCCTTCGCTCGACGCGGATGTCTTGACAGCGGCTGGAGCGTCGCTGGAGACGCCTGCGCCCTCCCCGAATTCTTCGCCCAGATACGCTTTGATCACGTCGGGATTGGCCTGCGCCTCCTCCGGCCGCCCCAGCGCGATGACGCGCCCAAAGTCGAGCACCAACACCCGGTCAACGATACCCATCACCATCGCCATGTCGTGCTCGACAAGAATTTGCGTCACACTGAGCTGTTCTTTCACGTCGAGGATCACCGCCGCCATATCACGCGTCTCGCTCAGATTCATCCCGGCCACCGGCTCATCGAGCAGCAGGAGCTTGGGCTGTAGCGCGAGCGCGCGCGCGAGATCGACGCGTTTCTGCACGCCAAATGGGAGCGTCCCCAACGGCGCTCCGGCGACCTGGCTGATGCGGAGCAGGTCCAGGAGACGGAAGCAAAAGGCGCGATTCTCGCGTTCCTCCCGCCGCGTTGGGCCAAGGTAGAGACCGCCAAGCGCCACGCCGCTGGCCATGCGCGCGTGGCGCCCAAGAAGCAGATAGTCCAGCACTGTCGTATGAGGGAACTGGCCGAGATTCTGAAATGTGCGCGCGATGCCGCTGCGCGCGATCTGGTGAGCCTTGAGACGCAACAGATCGCGCCCGTCGAATGTCACGCGTCCAGCCGCGGGCTGATAGACGCGCGAGAGTACGTTGAACAGGGAGGTCTTGCCCGCGCCGTTGGGACCAATCACCGCAAAAAGCTCCCCTGGCGGCACGGCGAATGAGACATCGGATAGCGCCGTGACGCCGGCAAACCGGACGGTGAGCCCATCCACCGACAGGAGCGCGCTCGGCTGACTGGAAGCGCTCATAGGGTCCACTTCCTCTCCGGCCGCTCGCGGCGCAAAGCGGCGAAGTTCGTGTCGTGCGACTCGTGCAGCCCAAGGTAGAATTCGCGGACACTTTCCTCGCGCAGGAGGTCAGCGGCGGACGCGTCGAGCGTGACACGGCCGTTTTCCAGGACGTAGCCATGGGTGGCGACCGACAGCGCCATCTGCGCGTTCTGCTCGACTAGCAAGACGGCCGTGCCCGTGCGGCTAATCTCGGCGATGATATCACGGATCTGGCGCACCATGAAGGGCGAAAGTCCCAGCGACGGCTCATCAAGGAGGAGCAAACGGGGATTCGCCATGAGTCCACGACCGATAGCCACCATCTGCTGCTCGCCGCCCGAGAGATAACCAGCCATGCCGCGACGGCGCTCGCGCAGCGCAGGGAACAGGTCCATGACACGGTCATACGCGCGCTGCGATGCCGTGTGGTCGCGCGCGCCAATGGCTCCGGCGCGCAGGTTTTCATCGACTGTCAGTTCGGCGAAGAGGCGGCGCCCTTCCAATACTTGCGCGATTCCGAGTTGGAGGATTTGGGTGGGGTCGAGCCGATCAATTCGCTTGCCATCGAACGAGATGCTGCCGCGGGTGACCGCGCCGCCGTGCAGGCGCAGGAGGCCTGTGATCGCTCGCAGGATTGTCGTCTTGCCCGCGCCGTTCGCCCCCAGTAAGGCGATGACCCCTTTGTCGGGAACCGTGATGGTGACGCCATTCGTGGCGGTGATCACCCCAGCATAGGTGACGCCTATGTCGTCTATCGAGAGCATGCGCCTCACCCACTTCCTCCCAGGCTCTGCCACTGCGACCTGTAGCGCCATCGTGGAATCCGCCGGAGCGAGCGTCGTCGCCGACCCCCACTGCTCATGCATCAAAGGCGATTACGCCTCCACGACCTCCACAGCGATCTCGTCAGCGATCTCGTCAGCGATCTCGTCAGCGATCTCGTCGGTGGCGGAGCTGGGAACACTACTCCAATCAGAAAGCTTTCGAGCGGTGACACGCAACAAGCGACCGATCTGATCTACGCGGTCCCGCTCGATCTGGGACGTGACATACATGCATGAGATGGCCAGTTCAACCCGTCCGCTCGGACCAAAGACCGGGGCGTCTACTGCGGATGTGCCGGCATGGAACTCGCCGTGGGAGACGGCGTACCCAGCGCGCCGTACCGTATGGAGGGCCGCGAAGAACTCGTCGGGATCAAGGATGGTATCAGGAGTCAGACGACGTAATCCCTGGGCGACTAGCCTGCGCCACTCGTCCTCGTCGTCAAAGGCCAGGAAGCATCTCCCGTGGGCGCCAGCAGACAGATAGGTGGGCTGTCCCACCGGGATACTCAGGCGCGTGAAGCGCGTGTCCTCGGTCGGCGGCTGGGCGACCGCGACGAAGATGAGACGGTCATCCCACCGCTGGAGCAACGCGGTGGTCAGGCTGGTGAGCGTGGCGATACGCTTGATGGCTGCCGTCGCCCGCGCGACGTTGTCATTCATCTGCGCAACCCGATTACCAAGGGTAATGAGATACGGTCCGAGGCTGTAGCGCTTGGTCTCACTGTCGAAGCAGACGAAATGCTGCTGCTCCAATGTACGCAAGACGCGGAGACACGTCGTTGGACTGGCGTCCAGCTTCACCGCCAGGTCTGTCAACGTGCTGCGCTTGTACTTATCGCGACTGAGCAGCCTCAACACCTGCATCGCAAGTGCGACAGAGGGAACGTGGTAGTCCAACAGCGACCTCGCTCAAATTCCCACCGGCGCTCGATTTCACCCTTGAAACCGAATTTCTGGCGCGTAGTATAGCGGCGTCAGCACAGTAAGTCAATACTCAGATCACGGCGCCACTGTCAGCGGTAATGGAGATGTCAGACCCTACGCGGATTAGGGCCTGTCTGACGAATGCCCCATGATGTGCTAAGACAGCCATGGAGCGACTGGAATGGATGATCTTCTACGACACGGCGAGCGAGAGAAACGCGGGGCGGGAACAGACAACCGCCCGCCGGGTTCGGCGGGCGGTTGGTTCAGCTCAGCACGTTGCTTGAGCGCGCTCGTTCAGGAACAGGCTGAAGTCAAAATCGCCCGGCGACTGGCCGTAGCCGGTCAGCAGCACGGCGGCCTCGCTGCGATGCTGCGTGGCATGGTTGATGGTATCCAGCAGGAGGCGCCATACGACGTGCTCGCGCACGGCGCCGGGGATGATATAGCGGATCGTGCCGTTCAGCGTCTCCTCGGTCAGGGTGTCGAGATACGCCCACATCTCCCGCTGTTCCGTCATCCAGCGCGCTTGCAGCGTGGCGAGCGTCGGGAAGGCGTCTTCGTGAAGCTCAGTCGCGTCATAGGCCGCCTCGTCTGCCAGGGGTTGCTCGTAGTACCCCTGCAGGGCGATCCGCGACTGCCAGGCGCTGTCCAGCAGGTGGACCATCGTGGCGCGCAGCCCGCCGTGCCCGGTCCCAATGGTCGCCGGCGCGGCGTACTGCTCCGGGTTGACTCTGGCGCAGGCCGCCAGGATGCGCTCATCGGCCCAGTCATTGAACCCATAGAGCAGCTTGATTTCTTCGATCTTCATCGTCGTATCTCCGTCTGATTGGTCGTCGCAGCGCCTGCGATGGTCATCGGCAAGCGCGATGCAAACGAGAGAGTTGGTTTCGGATGGAGGAATCCGCTCACCACGGCACAAGGGGGTCTGCCGGCGCAAAACACCGGCGAACCGCCCCACATCAATCGCAGGTGGTTCTCGCGCTGTGCCAGTGATGAGCTGATTCGTCCATGAGCCTGAACAAACCAACCGGATGGACAGGTGTCAGCTTGAGCGGCGCCTGTGCACATCCATCGGAGATACTAGAAAACCGGCATGAAAGTCCCCCCGTCGAGCCCATTTCCGGTGGTCGCGGAAATCAACACAACAAACTATAAGCGTATCCCGTTTATCCCGCCATCCGCGAGCCTGCGCACACCTGACACGCACGAAGTATAGTGCTTCACCAGACAGACCCTGGTGTGCATTCTGGACGCAGCCGGAGACACGGTAGACAGCTGCAGACACGGTAGACAGCCGCGCTGGAGGACTTCGGCTCGAACACATTCTGCCTCCAGTCCAATATATTGCTATTCTGCGTAGGGAACCCGCTGCTCAGCCAGTTCAGAATCGCAGCCAGCTGGCGTGGGAATCGGCGCCATGTCGCGCTCACCTCATCATCAAGTTGTGCGCCGCTTCAGCATGCCATAACGGCTGATGACGCCAGGCATGCTAGAATGCGGTCGGGTGCGGGAGCGGGTCGGCCAATGACCTCGCCTCTTTGGGCGCGCAGCCGCACATCCCGCCCGTTCGCCAGGAGTGAGCATGCCCACCTCAATCGATGTCGCGCGGGCGCGGCGAGAGACGCCGGGCTGCGAGCGCGTGCTGCACTTCAACAACGCGGGCGCCGCGCTCATGCCCACGCCGGTGCTCGACGCGGTGACGACGCACCTGGAGCGTGAGGCGCAGATCGGCGGCTACGAGGCGGCAGACGAGGCGCAGGGCGCTGTCGAGCGCGTCTACGACACGGCGGCGCGGCTGCTGGGCTGCGCGCGCGACGAGATCGCTGTCATCGAGAACGCGACGCGCGCCTGGGACATGGCCTTCTACGCGATCCCCTTCCGCCCCGGCGACCGCATCCTGACGGCGCGCGCCGAGTACGCCAGCAACTATATCGCCTACCTCCAGGTCGCGCGCAAGACCGGCGCCGTGGTCGAGGTCATCCCCGACGACGAGACAGGCCAGCTCTCGGTGGAGGAGCTGCGCCGGATGACCGACGAGCGCGTGCGCCTGATCGCCATCACCCACGTTCCCACGAATGGCGGCCTGGTGAATCCTGCGCAAGCGATTGGCGCCGTCGCGCGCGAGATCGGCGCGCTCTTTCTGCTGGACGCCTGCCAGTCGGTCGGCCAGATGCCCATCGACGTGAACGAGATCGGCTGCGACCTGCTCTCGGTCACCGGACGCAAGTTCCTGCGCGGACCACGCGGGACGGGCCTACTCTATGTCCGCCGCCGCGCGCTGAACCAGCTCGAGCCGCCGCTGCTGGATCTGCACGCGGCCGAGTGGGTCGCGCCGGACCGTTACATCTTGCGCGATGATGCTCGCCGATTCGAGAACTGGGAGACGAATGTTGCGGCGAAGCTCGGCCTCGGCGCGGCGATTGACTACGCGCTGGAGTGGGGACTCGACACGATCTGGGCGCGCGTCTCCGCGCTGGCGGACCGACTGCGCGAGCGTCTGGCCACGCTGCGCGGCGTGGCCGTGCGCGATCAGGGCGCCGTGCGCTGCGGCATCGTCAGCTTCAGCGTCGAAGGCGCCGACCTGACGGCGCTGCGGGACACTCTGTGCACGCAGAGCATCAACATCTCGGTCTCACCACGCGAGTACACGCTGCTCGACATGCAGGCGCGCGAGTTGCCCGCCGTCCTGCGCGCCTCGGTCCACTACTACAACACCGACGAAGAGATCGCGCGCTTCGGCAGCGCGCTGGAGCGGCTGCTGCCGTGATAGAACTGTCAGCGGCGGCCGGGGCGCACAGGCGCGCCAGTATCCGCGGAGCGGGCCAGCGCCTCCAGTACGCGCAGTGTCGCGCGGCTCTCCGAGAGTGTGTACGGCGCCGGCTCCCCGCGCAGGATCGCCTGGCTGAACGCCTCGACCATCAGCAGCCACGGGTCGGCGGGAGCGCCCGGCAGCACGTCCAACTCTGGCGCGCCGGTCATTTGCACACAGATCGGCGCCGCATCGCTTGGCCCGGCGGTGAAGGCGGGATGTGGCGCGCTGATCGCGCCAGCCTCGCCGCCAATCGCCAGCCACTCGTTCGCCTCGGCAGCGATTAAGCTACAGACGAGTTGCGCCGTCATGCCGCCGCGGAATTCCAGCAAGCCTTCCAGGTCCAGCGTCTCCCCGCTGAGGCCGACCGCCGCGACCGCCGCGACGCTCACCGGCTTCGCGCCGACCAGCGCGACCAGGACGGCGACACAGCAACTGGTCAGCTCCAACAGCGCATTGGCGTCCGTTGCGACGAGCGTGTCCCCACCCTCTCCCACGCTTGCCGGAAGGCCAAAGTCTACGGTGAGATGCCTCAGGTCGCCAATCACACGGCGGGCGAGGAGGTCGCGCAGGCGCTCGACGCGTGGATGGAAGAGTGGCGCCAATCCCTCCATCAGCGTCACATCGGCGGCGCGGCAGGCGGCCTCCATCTCATTCAGTCCCGCCCGGTCCACGGCGAGCGGCGAGGCGCAGAGGACGTGCTTTCCAGCCTCCGCCGCGCGCACCGTCCATTCGCGCCGCAACCCGACGGGCAGCGCGATGGCGACGCACGCTATCTCAGGATCGTCGAGCAGCGCCTGATAGGACGAGTATACATGCCCGACGCCGAGGCGCGCCGCTACCGCGCCAGCGTCCCTTCCCTTTTCATCCCCATCGTCCACTTCAGCTGCGAGGCAGAGCAACCGAGCGTTGCTGGCCTGGAGTAGGGCGGGCGCCACGGAGTCGCCGGTCAGGGGGCCCGCGCCAAGAAGTACACCCCAGGTCAGCCATTCGTCCCTCACACGCGCCGCTCCCTCGCAGCGCGCGCGCTGCCGGCGCGCTCGCAGAGCGCCACACACTCGATGTGCGCGGTGAAGGGAAACATGTCCACCGGCTGCGTCCAGGCGAGCCGGTAATCGCCCTCGTCGCAGAAGTGGCGCAGATCGCGTGCGAGCGTCGCGGGATCGCAGGAGACGTAGACGAGCGCCCGTGGGGCCAGCGCGCGGATGGCGCGCAAGACGTGGGGATCGCAGCCGGCGCGCGGTGGGTCGATCAGCGCGACGTCGATACGCTCTTCTCCGCGGCGCAGGTCGTCAACCGCACGCTCCAGCAGCCCTTCCACGATGGTGATCGTCTCGAATCCGTTCGCGGCGGCGTTGGCGCACGCGTCGGCCACGGCGCTGGGCTGCGACTCGACGGCCCAGACATGCGCCGCGCGCTCGGCGAGGAAGAGCGAGAACAGCCCGACGCCGCTGTAGCCATCCAGCGCGCGTTCGCCGGGACGTATCGCTGCGGCAGTGAGCGCCTGCTGGAGCAGGATGGGCGTCTGCGTGTGGTTGACCTGAAAGAACGAGCCTGCCGAGACACGAAATGTGCGTCCCTCGACACGCTCGTAGACGTAGTCCCGTCCGGCGAGACGCCGCCCGCTCGCAGGATCAACCAGCAGCGCGCCAACTAAGCCAGGGGATGACGCCAGCGCACGCTCACAGATCGTCTGGCGCTCAGCGTCGTCGAGGCGCTCACTGGCGGCTTCCAGCGTCAGGACGCCCGCCACTTCTCCTGGCGCCTGGCTAGATTCGCGCTCCCCCGCTCGCCCGACGCGCACACTGAAGCGTCCGATCACGTCGGCGGCCCGCGCGCCCCAGGTTGCGAGCAGCCATGCGCGCACGTCGCGGTAGATCGCGGCTAAGCCCGGATGCGCCAGTGGGCAGTCGCGCATGTCAATCACGTCGTGGCTGCCCACGCGCCGGAAGCCGATCGCGCCGTCCGGCCCGACGGCGAACTGTGTCACCGTGCGATAGGCCCACCGATCCACGTCATCAGGCATACCAATCGTTGGGCGCACCGCCGGATCGGTGAAATGACCGATACGCACGAGCTGCTGGCGCACGATGCGTGTCTTCCAGGTGAGTTGCGCCGGATAAGCGATGAACTGCCACTGGAAACCGCCGGACGTACCGAGTTCGGGATAGGGCGACGCAATGCGATCTGGCGAGGGGCGTAACACCTCGACGACCTCCGCGCGCGCGAAGGTCTTGCGTTCCTGCGTCAGCCGCGCGCGCACCAACTCGCCGGGCAGCGCTCCCGCGACGAAAGTGGCGCGTCCCGCGTGGCGTCCGACGGCGTCGCCGCCAGCGGCCAGATCGTCTAGTTCGAGGGTGAGAACGCGTCCGACAGCGGAGTCTGCGGCTAGATCCACAGGCGTCTGGGGTGGTTGCGCAAGGGGAACGCCAGAATCGTTATTCGCGGTCACCATGTCTGCCTGTCACTTGCTCACCGACGGCCTGCCAGAAGAAGCGCAGGCATTTTAACATACGTCAGCCAGCGCGTCGCCATCTCACATTGCTTCACATTGCTAGCCACGCGCGCCAAGGAGCCGGGGGATGCGTGAGAAGAGCGCTAGCCGCAGTGTGGCGCCCAGGCCGAGAGAACCGGCAACCAGCGCCAGCGGCAGGCCAAGCCAGGGCAACTGCGCAAGCGCGCCGAGCGCGGTGACGCCGAGCACGGCGGCGACTGAAGGATTCATCTTCTGGCCAAGTTTCTC
>Ga0070706_100000904_pt1 | contig 32476 bp, 28 predicted proteins | sample KBSK5501metaG_FD_65476 | JGI IMG/M metagenome (GOLD analysis project Ga0070706, IMG submission 65476) | Corn, switchgrass and miscanthus rhizosphere microbial communities from Kellogg Biological Station, Michigan, USA - KBS K5-50-1 metaG | ecosystem: Host-associated > Plants > Roots >... | reverse complement strand
GCTCTTGTGCTCTCGACACCATTGGATGACCCACGAGGGCGCCTGGCAGCTGGTCCGGACCGATGACGGGCGCATCCTCACCATCCCGCCGCCGGCGCCCGACGATCTCTACTGCCGGGGCCCGAGCTCGAACGAGGCCGCTTAGCGGCCCGAGGCGAGGACGACCACGGTGCCGGCGATCTTGTCGTGCCAGCCCTGCTTGCGGCCGTCGAAGGCCGCCCAGATCAGGCCGATGTAGCAGCAGAAGCTGCTGACCACGAAGCCTACGTACCTGAGGAATGAACGACCGAGCCCGATGTGCTCCTGGGTGTCGGCGTCGACCACCCGCAGGCGAAGCAGCCGCATCCCGGGTGTCGCCCCCGTGCTCCAGAAGTAGGTGAAGTACGCCGCCGAGATGACCAACGCGACCAGGTCGAACGACGGCGTCTGGCCCTGGATCGCCTCGACCGTGGGCGTCTGGCCGCCGGACGAGGCCAAGAGGATCACGAGCAGCAGGATGCTGGTCGGTATGCCGAAGATCAGGCTGTCGATGAAGTAAGCCAGGAACCTTATCCAGAAGCCGGCGTGGAAGGTGCTCGAATAGGCCGCGGTCTGCTTCAGCTGCGGGTAGTTGGCCGCGATCCAGGGCGAGACCGGCCCCGGCGGCAGCTCGATCTGAGGCGGCTGGGGAGGGGAGGCGCCGGAGGCGGCGGCGGCAGGGCGGCGGGGGCCGTCACCGGAACCCAGGCCGCGCCGTTCCAGCGATGGCTGCCATCGGGCGAGAACAGGGGCTGCCACTGGGCACCGTCCCAGTACCAGAGCCCGTCGGGGGAAAGTCGCGGCGGCCCCGATTGAGCCATGCCGCGATTCTCCGGCAAACGCCGCGCTTGGTAGCTTTGGTCGATGGCCGACCTGCTGGTGCTGGTCTACGACGGCACTTGAGGCTTTTGAGTGCGGTGGGCGCGCTGGCTCCGCCGGCGCGACCGCGCCGGCCGTGTGTCGGCGATCGGCGCTGAGACCCCGCAGCTGGTGGCCGTGGCGCCCGACGGCCGGCGGTGGGTGAGGGCGGCCGCGGTCAACCGGGCCCTGGTGGAGGTCGGCGGGCCCTGGGGGGTCGTGGGCAGGGCCTATGGCGTGCCGCCGCTGCGCTGGCTCGAGGACGCCGTGTATGGCTGGGTCGCGCGCCATCGGGCTCGGCTGGCCCGTTTCTGGGGGGATCCTCCCGAGCTCTGAGGTGACCGTCGTTCCGTTCCGCCGGCTTCGCCGGCACCTCCCCACCAAGTGGGGAGGAGTCCTCTCAGAGCTCCAGCAGCCGGTGGGGGACCGCGTTGACGATCAGGGTGCCACCCACCTGGCGATCCTGGCGTTGGCGCCCGTAGGGATGGAGGTGACCGTGGACCATCAGCCGGGGGTGCAGCACGGTGAGCAGGCGGTTGAAGGCCTCGAAGCCCTGGTGCGGCAGGTCGTCGCCGTCGCCGAGGCCCCGGGGCGGGGAATGCGTGAGCAGGACGTCCGGCGGCTTGCGGAGGCGCGCTCTCAGCTCCAGCGCCAGGGCGCGGCGGCGCATGGCGGCCTGCGTGTACTGGTTCGGCCCCTCGCGGTAGCGGATGCTGCCGCCGAGGCCCGCTATCCGCAGGCCGTCCACCTCCAGGATCTTGCCGTCCACGTTGTCACAGCCCTCGGGCCCCGGGATGGGCTCCTCCACCACCACCGGGCCGTACGTGCTGCGGTGGAACTTGACGTCGGCGTCGTGGTTGCCGGGCACGTAGAGGAGGGGGACGCCGGCGCGCGTGACCAGGTTCTCGAGGTAGTCGAACGGGAGGTCGCCGGCGGAGAGGATGAGATCCGGCTTGAGCTGCTGGAGGCCGTCTTCGTAGAGCGCGTCGTCGACCTCGTCGGCCACCGCCAGGATGCGCGTTAGGAGTCTTGCCCCACCCCGACCCTCCCCCGGGAGGAGGGGGACGGTTTTACCCCGAGCGGGTACTCGACCCATTCCTGGCGGGCCAGCAGGTCGTCGGCCATCGCCTCCAGGTCGCGGATCCGCTGGTTGGCGCGGATGGCCTCCCGGATGGAGAGAATCCCGACCGCCGGCCGGCGCTTCTCGATGACGTGGCGGAGCATGTTCAGGTGCGCGTTGTCGGGCACGCCCGGTTCCCGGATCCGGCGCACCGCCGCCCGCACGCTGGCCTGGGTCCCGTCGACCGCCTCGCCCTGCCCGAAGTCGAACTTGTAGAAGGGCGAGCGGCCGCTCAGCGGCCGCTCGCCGCTGAGCTTGATCCACTTCGCGTTCTCGATCCCCTTGCCGACCTCGATCACCAGCCGCACCGAACGGCCCTGGTAGGGGAAGCTGCCGGTCAGCCGCGCATAGCTCTCGCGCGTGCCCTGCAGGGACTCGTGCCGGCCGATGACCAGTGGCCGGTCGGCGTCGAGCCGGATGCGGTCGATCGGCGTCAGCAGGGAGATGATCGCGAAGGCATGGGGGATCAGGTCGGCCACCACGCCGATCTCGGCCGCGGCGCCCACCAGCGGCTGCGCCTCCAGGATCTCGATCGTGATCTCGCTGACGCTGTCCAGGAAGTCGCGCAGGGTGCGCTCCTCGGTCAGCAGCATCTGCAGGAGCCGGACCTCGAGCTTGAAGTAGTAGTGATCGGCGGCCACGATCTCGACGCCCCCGGGCGCCTGGTCGAGGAACTTCCGGTACTCGTCGGGGGGCGCGCCCAGCGGCTTCTCGATCAGCACCACGTCGCTGAGGTCGTAGTAGAGGCCCAGGGTCGGTAGGTGGGTCGCCGCCGGGGTCGCGATGTAGGTGATCACATAGGAGCTCGACTCCATCTCCCGGGCCAGCTGCTCGTGGGCGGGTGACTCGGGGCTGTCCCAGTAGAGGACGTCGCCGTTGGCCTCGAGCTCGGCGATCTTGGCTGCCAGGCGTTCGCGCGCGTCGGGCCGGTCCCGTTCGACCACGTGGATCCGGAAGTTGAAGAACTGCTTCAGCGTCTGCAGGTGGCCGTAGGCCTTCTGGCCCCACTGCCCGAACCCGACCAGCACGAAGTCCTTCTGGAGGTGGCGTTCCTCCTCCGCCCGCGCGTGCAGGCGCGCGTTCTTGATCGCCACCGCCGCCTGGTGGGACAGGCCCTGGGCGAGCTGGACCTCCTCCCGCGTGAACGCCCGCTGCCGGTCACGCTGCGCCAGCACGGCGGCGCCGATCGGCTGGCCGTCGGCGATCAGCGGCAGCGCCAGCAGGGAGCGCACCCCGAAGGCCTCGGCATAGCCGGTGCCGACCAGGGGGTCGGAACCGGCGTCCTCGACCAGCAGGGGCTGGGCCTTGTCCAGCACCTCGAACAGGAAGGAGGGCTGGCTGCGCTCGCCATGCTGGCGCTGCCAGAGCTCCTCCTGGTCGGAGGCCGCCGCCCCGAACCAGCCCTCGCGGTCCTCCTCGTAGAGCGCGATCTGGCAGACCGAGGCGTCGACCAGCCGGACCAGGTTGCGGGCCACCAGGCGCAGCGTCTGGTCGAGGTCGATGGAGGAGGCGATCGCCTCGCTGACGCCCGCGCTCAGCTCCAGTTGCTCGGCGTGGTGGCGAGCCTCCTCGTAGAGCCCGGCGGTCTGGACGGCAACCGCGACCTGGTTCGCCGCCGCGCGCAGCGCCTCGACCTGAGCCCAGTCCGGGCGGCGGTCGTGGGAGCGGTGGTAGCCGACCTCGAGCACGCCGGTGGCCCGGCCGCGAGCATCCATGCCAAAGGGCTGGAAGATGCGGATCAGGTCGCCATGCCCGCTGCTCTCCCAGAGCTCGCCGGCGAGGGTGAAGGCGGCGAGATGGCGGTCGGCTCCGGCTTGCCCGATCAGCCCGGCGGGCACCGTGGTCACGATCGTGCCGTCGGCCCGCACCACGGGCACGTCCACCCAGCGCGAGTGCTCCGGCGGCCGCCCGGCGATCACGTCCTCGCTGCTTTCGCCGTGCGGGCCCACGATCACCGCCTGCCAGCTGCGGGCGGCGTAGACCAGCACGTCGTCGTCGGCCAGCATGCGCTCTCCCTGGAGCGCCCAGCGGGGCACGCGCGCGTCCTTGGTCTGTGTGGCGTCGATGGCGGCGGTGGGCGCGGCCCCGGCCGCCATGCTCACCACCATCCCCTGGTCGCGCTCGTCCAGCACGTACACGGTCGCGAAGTGGAAGTCGAACTCGGGCACCCGGGCGTCGGTGAGGTGGCCGACCACCGCGTCCAGCACGTCCTGGCGCGAGGCGCCGGGCTGAAGCATGGAGCTGGTCATGTCCGCCAGCGCGCTGAGGAGCCGGGTGCGGCTCTCCAGGCCGGCGACCAGGCGCTGGTCGTAGAGGACGCCCCCGATCAGCGCCGCCGCGCCCTGCAGCAGGATCTCGGTGGCGGGGGCCCGGCGGATGGCGGCCAGGCGGTCCCGGCTGAGCCCGACCAGGTAGCCCTGGACGCCGGACCCGTCTTCGAGGGCGAGGGTGCCGGCCGTGAAGAGCCCTTTCGCTTCCGTGGCCGCGGCCAGCGCCTGGGTGAAGTCGGCGGCGCGGTCAGCGCCGGCCTCGAGGTCGACGGTGAGCGGCAGCGCCAGCGGGGCGTGGGCCGTCACCAGCTCCAGGCGTGCTCGGTGGGGGACCGGCTGGTAGACGGCGGCGCCGTCCAGCTCGGCCGCCGGCAGGGAGTCGGCGAGCGCGATCGAGAGCAGGCGGCGCAGCTCCGAAGGGCCGCTGGGGGGCGCGGCCAGCATTTGCGCCATCCTGTTCAGGCCCTCCAGCCCGGCGCGCTGGGCGTCGGCCAGGGCCTGCTCGATCTCGCGGGCCGCCTGGGCCGCCCATTGCTCCAGGGCCGCGAGGCCCCCGGCATCGGGGAACGTCTCCTTTGACTGGTAGCTGAGGTAAGCCAGGCCGAGCAGGGTGTCCCCGCTCAGCAGCGGAAGCCCGATCGAGGAGGCCACATGGTGGCGGCGCACGAAGCTGCTGTCGGCCTCGGTGGTGGCGTCGCGGGCCACCAGCAGGCGGCGGGTCACGGTCACCCAGACCGTGGTCCCGTAGTGCTGCGGGCGCAGCTCGCCGGGCACCTTGCCGGCGGCCAGGTCGTCCAGGTAGCCGGCCAGCTGCTCGCCCAGGTCCGTCAGCGAGGCCTGGAGCCCCTCCTCCGGCAGGCCCACCGCGAAGGGCGCGTAGTAGCGGTGCTCGGCGGCCTCATAGAGGAAGAGGGAGGTGAGGTCGGCGCCGGAGGTGCGGTGCAGCTCGGCGACCACCCTCCGCAGGACCGCCCCGACGCGCGACGAGACCGGTTCCGAAGCTGGGCGCACGATCAAATACAGGGTAAGAGCAGGGGAAGCATCCTGCCGAGAGCTCGCGGTAGTATGTGGCGAAGGTTACCCACCTGATATTCGCAGGCGGGCCATTGTGGGGGTATCTAATGGACGGAAGGCCTCTGGTGAAAGGCATCGGCCTGTTGGTCCTGTCGGTGCTGGCTCTGGTGGCCTGCGCTCCCGGCTCCAGCAGCAGCAACACCACGACCGGCGGCAGCGTCAACGTGCTGGGCACGTGGGGCGGCGACGAGCAGGCCTCCTTCCTGGCCATGGTCAAGCCCTTCACCGACCAGACCGGGATCAAGGTCAACTACGAGGGCACGCGTGACATCAACGCCGTGCTCACGACCCGCGTCCAGGCCGGCAACCCGCCCGAGCTGGCCGGGCTCCCCGGCCCTGGACAGATGTTCCAGTTCGCCAAGGACAACAAGCTGGTCGCCCTGGACAACGTCCTCGACATGGGCGCGATGAACTCGCAGTACTCGTCGAACTGGGTCAAGCTCGGCCAGTACAACGGCAAGACCTACAGCATCTTCATCAAGACCTCGCTCAAGGGCCTGGTCTGGTATGACCCCAAGAACTTCGCGGCCAAGAGCTACCAGGTCCCCACCAGCTGGGACCAGCTCCAGAGCCTCCAGGGCCAGATCGCCTCCAGCGGCGCCAAGCCCTGGTGCATCGGCCTCAGCAGCGGTTCCGCCTCGGGCTGGCCGGGCAGCGACTGGGTCAAGGAGATCGTCCTCAGCCAGTCCGGCCCGACCGTCTACAACGCCTGGTGGAGCGGCAAGCAGAAGTGGAGCACGCCCGAGATCAAGAAGGCGTGGCAGACCTGGGGCCAGATGATCCTCGGCGCCAACGGCGCCAACGTCTACGGCGGCCCGCAGTACATGGCGGCGACCGCTTTCGGTGACGCCGGCCAGCCGCTCTTCACGAGCCCGCCGGGCTGCTACATGCACAACCAGGGCTCGTTCATGAACTCCTTCTTCGACGCCTACAGCACCAAGCCGCAGACCGGCGTCGACTACAAGTTCTTCGCCCTGCCCGACATCAACTCCCAGTACACCGGCGCCCGGGTGGTGGCCGGTGACCTCTTCGGCATGTTCAAGGACACGCCTCAGGCCCGCGCGCTGATCAAGTACCTGACCACCCCGGCGGCCCAGGACATCTGGGTGAAGCGCGGCGGCGCCATCTCGCCCAACAAGAACGTGTCGTTCAGCGACTACCCGGACGACCTGTCGCGCAGCATCGCCCAGAGCATGATCAACACCAAGCTCCCCGAGTTCGACGCCGGCGACCTGATGCCGTCGGCGATGCAGACGGCTTACTGGAAGGCGGTCCTCGACTTCGTCGGAGACCAATCCAAGCTCGATTCGATATTGGCAACCCTCGACAAGGTGCAGGCCGACTCTTACTAAGGAGCCGCGCGGTTGGACATCCTGATCACCTTCCTGACGGGGTATCTGCCCTGGATCATCGGGGTCCTGATCGGCGTGCCCGCGCTGCTGGCCGCCTACATCATCGGCTTCGAATTCGTGATCCGGCTGCTCCCCCAGGAGCGGCAGGGCTGGGTCCGGCCGTGGGTCTGGGTAGGCCCGGCGCTGGCGTTCGTGGCCGTGTTCCTGGTCTACCCGACCATCGGCACCGTGATCGTGAGCCTCGAGGACAAGCAGGGCAACTTCGCCGGCCTCCTCAACTTCCAGCACGTGCTGGCCGATTTCCCGACCGGCGACGGCTGGATCTCGATCCGCGACAACCTCTACTGGCTGATTCTGTACACCGGCTTCGTGCTGCTGTTCGGCGTGCTGCTGGCGGTGCTCACCGACCGGGTGCCCTACGAGACACCGGTCAAGTCGCTGATCTTCATGCCGATGGCGATCTCGTTCGTCGCCCTGGGCGTGATCTGGACGTTCATGTACAGCTACCAGCCGCCGGGCGCGCCCCAGACGGGAACCATGAACTCCCTGCTGACCACCCTCTTCCACGCCCAGCCGATCACCTGGCTGCAGGACAAGCGCGTCAACAACTTCGCGCTCATCCTGGCCGCCATCTGGGGCCAGACCGGCTTTGCCATGGTCATCCTCTCGGCCGCGCTCAAGGGCATCCCGGGTGAGCTGCTGGAGGCCGCGCGGGTCGACGGCGCGGGCGAGATCACCATCTTCCGGCGGGTGATCTTCCCGCTCATGATGCCGACGATCACAGTGGTCGGCACCACACTGGTCATCTTCTCGCTCAAGGCCTTCGACGTCGTCTACGTCATGACGCAGGGCAACTACGAGACCAACGTCCTCGCCAACAAGGCTTACCTGGAGCTCTTCACCGCCTTCAACAAGGGACGCTCGGGCGCGGTGGCCGTGATCCTGCTGCTGGCCGTGATCCCGGTGCTGATCTTCAACATGCGCCAGTTCCGGACCGTGGAGGCACGGCGTTGAGCGTCGCCCAGGAACGGCTCAGCGCCCCGGTCGCGAAGGCGTGGTATGCGCCTGAGCAGCTGACCGAGCGGATCTCGGGCCTGGCCCTGCACGTGGCGATCATCGGCATCACGGTGGCGTGGCTGGTGCCGACGGTCGGGCTCTTCGTGAGCTCCTTCCGGAGCCTGGGCGACATTCAGGCCTCGGGCTGGTGGTCGGCTCTCTCGCCGCCCTTCCGGTTCACCCTGGACAACTACTCCTCGGTCATCCAGACCAACGGCCTGGGCACCGCGCTCCTCAACAGCTTCATGATCACGATCCCGGCCACCATCATCCCGACCACGATCGCGGCCTTTGCCGCCTACGCCTTCTCCTGGATGCGGTTCCCGTTCCGGAACTGGATCTTCCTGGCGCTGGTCGGCCTCCTGGTGGTGCCGCTCCAGGTCACCTTCATCCCGCTGCTGTCCATGTTCAGGGCCCTCGGCGACATGACCGGCGGCTTCATCGGCAACGGCACCTTCCCCGCGGTGTGGCTGGCCCACACCGGCTACGGGCTGCCCTTCTCGATCTACTTGCTCTCGAACTTCTTCCGGGCCCTGCCATCGGACCTCTTCGAGTCCGCGGAGATCGACGGCGCGGGGACGCTCACGGTCTTCTTCCGGATCATCCTGCCGCTTTCCGTCCCGGCCCTGGCCTCCCTCGTCATCTTCCAGTTCCTGTGGGTCTGGAACGACCTGCTGGTCGCCCTCATCTACCTGGGTGGAACCGAGCAGGTGGCACCGCTGACCGTCAAGATCACCAGCCTGGTCAACTCGCTCGGCCAGGGCTATCAGCTGCTGACCGCGGCGGCCTTCCTTTCGATGATCGTTCCCTTGATCGTGTTCTTCAGCCTGCAGCGGTTCTTCGTGCGCGGCATTCTCGCCGGCTCGGTAAAGGGGTAAAGGGAGATGGCATCAGTCACCTTCGACCATGTCGTGAAGCGCTACACGGCCGACGTCACGGTCGTGAAGGACTTCAACGTGGAGATCAAGGACAAGGAGTTCATGGTTCTGGTCGGCCCCTCGGGCTGCGGCAAGTCCACCGCGCTGCGCATGCTGGCCGGCCTGGAGAGCATCACCGAGGGCGCCATCCGGATCGGCGACCGGGTGGTCAACAACCTCCCCGCCAAGGACCGCGACATCGCGATGGTCTTCCAGTCCTACGCGCTCTATCCGCACATGAGCGTGTACGACAACATGGCCTTCCCGCTCCAGATGAAGAAGACGCCCAAGGCCGAGATCGACAGGCGCGTCAAGGACGCGTCCCGCATCCTGGGGCTCGACAACTTCCTGCAGCGCAAGCCGCGCGCGCTCTCCGGCGGCCAGCGCCAGCGCGTCGCGCTCGGCCGCGCCATCGTGCGCAACCCGCAGGTCTTCCTGCTCGACGAGCCGCTCTCCAACCTGGACGCCAAGCTGCGCGGCCAGACCCGGATCGAGCTCCAGAAGCTGCACCGCGACCTGGAGACGACCTTCATCTACGTCACCCACGACCAGGTCGAGGCGATGACCATGGGCGACCGGATCGCGCTCATGTACGACGGCGTCCTGCAGCAGGTGGGGACGCCAGGCGACATCTACGACAAGCCGGCCAACCTCTTCGTGGCCGGCTTCATCGGCAGCCCCACCATGAACTTCGTGCCTGTCACCACCAGCAACGGCACCGCCAAGGCCAGCGGGTTCTCGGTCAAGCTGCCGAAGCCGGTGGGTGAGACCACGGGCGTGCTGGGGTTCCGGCCGGAGACGCTGACGGACCGGATCACCGACGCTGAGAGCGCGCTGGAGATGAAGGTGGATGTCGTGGAACGGCTGGGGTCCGACCAGTTCCTCTACGGCACCGTGGGCGGCGACCAGGTCACCGCCCGGGTCGATCCCCGGCTGGCCGTGGCGGTGGGAGACAGCGTGCGCCTCGGTCTCGACACCCGGACGCTGCACCTGTTCGACGCCAAGTCCGAGAAAGCGCTGCTGTAGCGACCTTATAGAGAACCTCAGAGCCGGCGCAGACTTCGACGCCGCCCGCGCGCGGGCGTTTCGTCGAGCCATCCGCAACCTGCTGACCAGGCGCACGCGGGCCCTGCCCAATCTCGAGCAGGTGCTGGCGGCGGCCGGGCGCGAGGGGCAGGCCGCGGCCGGCGAGCGGGAGATCCCGCTCGACCGCGTGGTCGGGTCGGCGTCGGGCACCTCCAAGATCAGTGAGTTCGATCCCGGTTTCCTGCCCCGGTCGCCGCGGATGCGCCAGCGCTGGATGCGGGTGTACACGACCATGACCGAGGGTGGTGACATGCCGCCCATCGACGTCTACAAGGTGGGCGACACCTACTACGTCAGCGATGGGCACCACCGGGTCTCGGTGGCCCGGACCCTGGGCCGGAAGACGATCCCGGCGCGGGTGACCGAGGTCCGCACACGGGCGCCGATCGGCCCCGAGGTGGACCCCGGCGCGCTGCTGCGGGCAGCCGAGTTCAAAGCTTTCCTCGAGCAGACCCGCCTGGACCGCACCCGGCCCGGGGCCCGGCTCGAGTGCAGCCGGCTGGGGCGCTACGACGAGATTCTCCTCCACATCGCCGGCCATGCCTACTTCCTGGGACTGGAGCGGGGCCAGCCGGTCTCCCTCGAGGAGGCCGCGGCCGGCTGGTACGACAACGTGTACCTGCCGGTGGTGGAGGTGATCCGCCGGCACCGGGTGCTAGAGGCCCTGCCCGGATGGACCGAGACCGACCTCTACGTGGAGGTCACCCGGCGCTGGCTGGCGCTCAGCGAGGCCGGCGAGGAGGCCGGACCGCACGTGGCGCTGCACCGGCTGGCCGACGAAGGCGTGCTGCGGGCGCTCAAGTGGTGGGGAGGGCGCCGGCGTCCACTGCGGCTTGACTAGGCCGCTGTGCGCCTCGGGCTGCTTGGCGTCCCCTCCCCCTCGCTTCGCGAGGGACCTCCCCACCAAGTGGGGAGGAGTTGTCACTGTCATTTGCTAGCTGCTATCATTTGTGAGCAGCATGCAAAAGGAGGTGGTTTCTATGAACAGGCAAGCAGGACGGTGGTGGGCCCTGGTCGCCCTCAACCTGGCGGTGCTGGCCGCCGGGCTGGACGCGACCATCCTGAGCGTGGCGCTGCCCACGCTGGCGAACTCGCTCCACGCGACCGAGACCGACCTCCAGTGGTTCCAGTCCGGGTACCTGCTGGTGATGGCCGCCGCCATGCTGCCGGCCGGGCTGCTGGGCGACCGCTTCGGGCGCAAGAAGGTGATGCTTGGCGCGCTGACCCTCTTCGCGCTGGGCTCGGTGGCCTGCGCCTATGCCCCCAACGCGGGCGCCTTCATTGCCGCCCGGGTGGCGCTCGGGATCGCCAGCGCCGGCCTGGTGGTGATGGCGCTTTCGGCTCTCACGGTCCTCTTCGACGACCAGGAGCGGCCGCGCGCGGTCGGGGTCTGGGCGGCCGCCAACTTCCTGGCGCTGCCGATCGGACCCATCCTGGGGGGCTGGCTCCTCACTCATTACTGGTGGGGCTGGGTCTTCCTGATGAACGTGCCGGTGGTCGTGGCCGGCCTGATCGCGGCCGCGATCCTGCTGCCGGAGTCGCGGGCCGCCCAGCGCCCGGGCCTGGACCCGCTGGGCGTGGCCCTGTCGGCCGGCGGGCTGGTGGCGGTGACCTACGGGCTGGTGTCGGCCGGCGAGAACGGCTGGGGCTCGCCGACCACGCTGCTCGCGATCGCCCTCGGGCTGCTGGTGCTGGCCGGCTTCGGCTGGTGGGAGGCGGCGCTGGGCCGGCGCCCGGGCGGCCAGCCGCTGATGGACCTGGCCCTCTTCCGCTCGCCGGCCTTCACCTGGGGCGTGGCCCTGGCCGGGCTCGGGATCATGTCCATGGTCGGCGTGCTCTTCACGATGCCGCAGTACTTCCAGGCCGTGGCCGGCACCGACGCCATGGGCTCCGGCCTGCGCCTGCTGCCGGTGATCCTGGGCCTGGTGGCCGGGGCCGTGCCCGCCGACCGGGTGGCGCGGCGGGTGGGCGCCAAGATCACGGTGGCGGTCGGCTTCGCGATCCTGGCGGCGGCTCTGCTGACCGGAGCCCGCACCACGGTTGACTCCGACACCTGGTTCGTAGTCGCCTGGATGGCAGCTGTCGGGCTGGGCATGGGCATCGCCCTTTCGACCGCGGCGTCGGGCGCCCTGGCCGAGCTGCCCGAGGAGCGCAGCGGCGTCGGCGCCGCCGTGATGCAGGCGTTCCAGAAGCTGGGCGGCCCCTTCGGCGCGGCTATCCTGGGGAGCGCCCTGGCCTCCGTGTACCGCTCGCACGTCGCTGTCGCCGGCCTGCCCGCGGCCGCGGTCTCCGCGGTCCAGGGCAGCGTGTTCGGCGGCCTGGTGGTGGCGCAGCGGCTGCATTCGCCAGAACTGCTGGCGTCGGTGCGCACCGCCTTCACCGACGGGATGGACGTGGCGCTCCTGGTGTCGGCCGGCGTGGCCGCGGCCGGCCTGATCTGCGCGCTGCTGTTCCTGCCCGGCCGGGCGCCGGCGCCGGTGGCGGTGGCGCCGGCGCCGGCGCCGGCGTCAGAGGAGCGCGTTGCCGCCGGAAGCTGAGCTAGGGCTGCGGGAGAGGAAGAAGGTCCGCACGCGGAGCGCGATCCAGCACCACGCGCTCCGCCTCTTCCGCGAGCAGGGCTACGAGGCGACCACGGTCAGCCAGATCGCCGAGGCCGCCGAGGTCTCGGAGAGCACCTTCTTCCGCTATTTCGGGAGCAAGGAGGCGGTCGTCCTGGAGGACGACTTCGATGAGGACCTGGCCGCGCTGCTGCGCAGCCTGCCGCGCGAGCTGAGCCCGATCCCGGCCCTGCGGGCCGCGGTGCGCGGGGCTTTTGGGGGCATCACTCCGACCGAGCTCGAGGATTCGCGACAGCGCGCCGCCATGATCTTCGCGGTGCCCGAGCTGCGGGCCGCGATCGCGGGACATATCGTGGGGACGATCGGTCTGGTGAGCGGGCTCCTCGCCGAGCGCCTGGGGAGACCGGTCGACGACCTGGAGGTGCGGGCGCTGACGGGCGCGGTGGTGGGCACGCTGATGGCCGTGACGATGTCAGAGCTGGAGCAGGGGCTGCGGAGCGACTTCGTCGAGCGCATGGACGCCGCCCTGGGTCAGCTGGAGACCGGCTTCGCCTCGCTGCTAGACCCCCTCCCCCTCCCTTCGGGAGGGACCTCCCCACCGAGTGGGGAGGAGTCGCCCTAGATTAGAGGAGCTGCAGCGCCTCGGCGCCTGTCAGGCGCCTGCGTTCCAGCAGCGCCTGTGCCAGCCTCTCGATGGCCGGCCAGTTCTCGTCGACCAGGGCTTCGGCCCGCACGGTCAGCTCGTCGAGCCGGGCCTCGTAACGCTCCGGCGGCTCCAGCAGGCGCAGCCACTCGCGAGCCACGGCGTCGAGGTCGTAGCCGGAGCCCTCCAGGTTGTGGAAGCCCGCCACCCGGGCCTCGGCGATGGGCCCGGCCAGGAAGGTGGTCACCACCGCCTCCGCGTAGCGCCGGCGGCGTTCGTCCAGGGTGGCGCTGGGCCGGAACCAGGGCGGCACGTTGAAGATGGTGTGGCCGTTGCCCCCCTCGCCGTCGCGCAGGATGTCCACCGAGGCCAGCTCCACGCCCAGGAGATGGCCGACCACCACGTGGCCCGCCTCGTGGTAGGCGACCTCCTCCAGCGTCGAGGCGCGGCTGCGCGGCGAGCGGATCACCGGGCGCCAGCCATTGCTGGCGCAGCTTAGGTGACGACGCCCGCTCTGGTCGACCGCTGAGGCGCCGCGATCGCGTTCACCACCTCGCCGATGATCAGGGTGGCCGGCGACTCAATGCCGGCCGCCCGCGCCCGCGCCGCCAGGTCGCGGAGGTGACCGCACGTCACCCGCTGCTCGGGGAGCGTGGCGTTGGAGATCAGCGCGGCCGGGCGGTCGAGGCCCAGCACCGGGGCCAGGGCGGCGGTCAGGCCGTCGAGCACGCCCAGGGGCATCAGCAGGACCAGGGTGTCGGCCGCGGCGGCCAGCTCCCGGAGGCGCTCCGGGAATCCGGCGCCGGCCGAGGTGGCGGTGGCGAAGGCGACCGAGGCCGAGACGCCGCGCATGGTCAGCGGGATGCCGGCGGCGGCGGGGGCCGCCACCGCGGCGCTCACGCCAGGGACCACGAGCACTTCGAGCCCGGCGCCGAGCAGGGCCTCCAGCTCCTCGCCGCCGCGGCCGAAGACGAAGGGGTCGCCGCCCTTCAGGCGGACGACCTCGCGGCCGGCCTCGGCGGCCGAGATGAGGGCCGCGGTGATGTCATCCTGGCGGGCGCTGCGGCGGCCGCCCCGCTTGCCCACGTCGACCAGCTCGGCGGTGCTGGGAATCTGCCTGAGCAGCTGAGGGCTGATCAGGGCATCGTGGAAGACCACGTCGGCGCCGGCGAGCAGCTCCTGGCCGCGGACAGTCAGCAGGCCGGCGTCGCCGGGACCAGCCCCGACCAGGGCCACCCGGCCGGGCCGCGGCTGCCCCGCTGTGCCGGCAATGGCGGCGGCTTCGAACTCGGCCTCGGCGGTGCGCCCGTCCCGCAGCAGGTCGCGCACCTGCGAGTTGAGGAGCCGGCGGTAGACGGCGGTCTGGTCGGTGAGCGGCACGCCGCGGCGGCGGAGCCCCCGGCGCAGCCGCCCCACCAGCGCCGTGAAGGGCCCCCACTCGGCGCCCAGCCAGGTCTCCAGGCGCTGGCGCAGCGTGGAGGCCAGAAAGGGGCTCTCGCCCTCGGTGGAGATGGCGATCAGCAGGGGGTCGCGGCGGACGATGGCCGGCGCGATGAACCGGCACCGGTGGGTGCGATCGACCACGTTGACCAGAATCCCCGCCGCTTCGGCCTCCGCCCAGACGCGTTCATTGAGCTCGAGGTCGCCGCTGGCGTCGATCACGATCCGGGCGCTCGCCAGCATGCCCTCGCGGTAGTCGGCCGCCGCGACGCGCTCGACCTCGGCCCCGGCCTCGGCGAGCAGTACCGCCTTCTCGTCGGCGAGGTTGTCCGACCCGATCACAACCGCGCGCTGGCCGGCCAGGTCCAGGAAAACCGGGTAGTACTTCATGACCCCACCCCTACCCTCCCAGCCTTGCGGGGAGGGGGATCTGCGTAGGCCTCGCGCAGTACCTCCGCCACCTCGGGCCGGCTGAACTCGGCCGGCAGATCCCGGCCGGCGGCCAGCAGCTCGCGGACCCGGGTGCCGCTGAGCGTCAGGTGCCGCGCCGGCGGATGCGGGCAGGTGCGCGTGGAGGCCATGCTCCCGCAGGCCGTGCAGTAGAAGGTGTTGTCGAAGCGCAGGATCGTGATCCCCAGCTCCTCCGGCGTGTACTCGTCGAAGATGCGGTGCGCGGCGTAGGTGTCGTAGTAGCCGCCGAGGCCGGCATGGTCGCGGCCCACGATGAAGTGGGTGCAGCCGTAGTTGCGACGCACGAGGGCGTGGAAGACCGCCTCCTTGGGGCCCGCGTAGCGCATCCAGGCCGGGTTGGTGGCCAGCAGGACGCGGTCGGCCGGGTAGTAGCCCTCCAGCAGCGCCTCGTAGCAGCGCATGCGCGCTGCAGCCGGGATGTCGCCTGCCTTGGTTTCGCCCACCAGCGGGTGCAGGAGCAGCCCGTCGACGGACTCGAGGGCGACCTTTTGCAGGTACTCATGGGCGCGGTGCACCGGGTTGCGGGTCTGGAAGCCGACCATCGTCCGCCAGCCCTGACGATCGCGCGCGGTTCGGACCTCGGCCGGGGTCAGGTCGTACCCCGGGAAGGGGCTGGGCGGGCGCCCTAGGAGGGTCACCGGGCCCGCGATGCTGAACTCGCCCGCGGCCAGCAGGTGGGCGACGCCGGGGTGAGCGGGGTCTTCGGTGCCGAAGACCGCACGCGCCTCGGATTGGCGGGTCGCCTTGTAGATGTCGCCGATCTCCACGATGGCCGCCGCGCGGCCGTCGTGCCAGAGGGCTACCTGGGCGGAGCCGCGCAGGCGCGCGGCGTTGGCGGCGTCGACGCGGAGCGTGATCGGGATCGTGAAGGGCTCACCGCTCGCCAGGCGGCCCGTCTCCAGGACGGCCGCGTGGTCGTCCCGGCCGATGAAGCCGGTCAATGGCCACAGGGCGCCGGAGGCGAGCATATAGGCGTCAGTCACCTCGCGTGAGCTGACTTCCAGGCGCGCCAGTCCGGCCCCGTTCCCCTCCCCCTCACTGCCCCTCCCCTCCCTGCGGGAGGACCTCCCCGCCAAGCGGGGAGGAGTGGGACCTCCCCGCCAAGCGGGGAGGAGTTTTGCCAGGATCTTGGCCACCGACTCGTCCACGGTTTCGCGCTCGGTGTCGACCACCACCTCGGGGTTGAGTGGGGGCTCGTAGGGGTCGTTCACGCCGGTGAAGTTCTGGATCTCGCCGGCCAGGGCCCTCCTGTAGAGGCCCTTCACGTCCCGACGGACCAGCTCAGCAAGAGAGCACTTCACGTAGACCTCCACGAAGGCGCCTTTTGACTGTTCCCGGACCTCGTCTCGGATGTCGCGGTAGGGGGAGATGGCGGCCGTGATGGCGACTCCCCCGTGGCGCGCCACCACGCGCGCCACGTACCCGATGCGGCGGACATTGGTGTCGCGATCCTGGCGGCTGAAGCCGAGCCCCTTGGAGAGGTGGGTGCGAACCTCGTCGCCGTCCAGCACCTCGACCGAGCGGCCGCGGGCCACCAGCTCCTCGCGCAGGCGCTCCGCGATGGTCGACTTGCCGGCGCCGGAGAGGCCGGTCAGCCAGATGATCATCCCCTTGCTCATTCCGCCAGCCCCCAGCGGCGGCGGATGCCGCGGCCGGCGACCCCGAAAAGGGCATCGACCAGCATCCCGACCAGCAGCACCACCAGCATCCCGGCCAGCAGCCCCTCCGAATCGCCTAGCTCGCGCGCGAAGTTGAGGCGCGCCCCCAGCGAGGACCGGTTGCCGAGCATGACCAGCAGCTCGCCCGCGAGCAGGCTGCGCCAGGCGAAGGCCCAGCCCTGCTTGAGCCCGCCGAAGAAGCTGGGCAGGGCGGCGGGCAGGGCGACGTGGCGGTACAGGGAGAGGCCGCGGGCCCCGGCCACCCGGCCGTAGCGGAGCAGCAGCGGCGGCACCTGGTCGATGCCGGAGATCAGGCCGTTGGCGATCGCCGGGGCCGCGCCCAGCACGACCACGAAGGTGATCGCGGCCTCGCTCAGGCCGAAGAGGAGGATGGCGAGCGGGAACCAGGCGATCGAGGGCATCGACTGCAGGCCGGTCAGCAGCGAGCCCACCGCAGTGCGCAGCGTGCCCGAGCTCACCACCGCCAGGCCCGTCGCCGAGCCGATGACCAGGGCCAGGGTGAAGCCGGCCACGGCCCGGGCGCCGGTGGTCCCGAGGGCCTGGTAGAAGACGCCGCTTCGCGCCTCTTCGCCCAGCCGCGAGAGCACCGCGGCGGGGCCCGGCAGCAGGTAGTCGGGCTCCCAGCCCGAGAGCACCACCGCCTGCCAGGCGGCCAGCAGCAGAGCCACCGCGGCCAGCCGCGGCCAGGTGGCGCGCCATCCCCGCCGCCAGGCTGGCGGGTGGCGCTCGCGGTCGAGGGTCGAGAGGTCGGACTTCCCGGCCAGGAGCCTGAGCTCAGTCGCCATCGCGCACCAGCTCCCGGAGCGTGTCGCCGATGCGGGCGGCGAGTACGCCGAGGTCGGCGTTCTCGATCCGGCGCGGCCGCGGCAGGTTGACGTGGAACTCGGCCGCCACCCGGCCCGGGCGGCTGCTGAGGAGCAGGACCCGATCCGCCAGGCGCACCGCCTCCCGGGCGTTGTGGGTCACGAAGAGCACGGTCATCCGGCGCCGCAGCCAGAGCTGCTCCAGCTCGGTGTGGAGGTCGTCGCGGGTGATGGCGTCGAGGGCGGCGAAGGGCTCGTCCATCAGCAGCACGTCCGCGTCCTGGGCCAGGGCCCGCGCCAGCGCCACCCGCTGGCGCATGCCGCCCGAGAGCTCGTGGGGAAGCCGGCGCTCGAACCCGCCGAGGCCCACCAGCGCCAGCAGGCGCTCCGCCTCGGCGCGCGAGTGGCCCCCCGTCAGCCGGCGCAGCCGCAGCGGCAGCTCGACGTTCTGCTGGGCGGTCAGCCAGGGCATCAGGGCGGGCTCCTGGAACATCAGGGCCGGGCGCACGCCGCCGGTGTCGATCGTGCCCTGTCCGGCGCGGTCCAGGCCGGCCACCAGGTTGAGGAGCGTGCTCTTGCCGGAGCCGGAGGCGCCGACCAGGCACACGAACTCGCCCGGCCCCACCCGCAGCGTGAGGCCGTTGAGCGCGGCCACGCGGTCGCGGCCGCGGCCGAAGGCCTTGCTGACGCCGTCCACCGAGATCGGGTGGCCGGGCTGCGGGCGCAGCGGGAGCACGCTCATCTTCCGGCCTCGACGGCGGTCAGGAAGCGCAGGTCATAGAGGTTCTTGAGGTCCTCCTTCTCGAGGAGGCCGAGCTGGACCGCGTGATCCGCCGAGGCCTGGAGCGTGGCCGGGAGCGGATCATCGGCGAACGTCATGTGCGACCAGGCGGTGGCGGTCACGGCGGGCGAGACTTTGCTGCCGGTGAGCTCGGCCAGGTAATCGGTCACCGCGCCCTGCGCCCCGGCCGGGTTGGCGTTGAGCCAGGTGTCGGCCTCGACCTGGGCCGCCACCAGGCGCTTGACGGTGTCCGGGTACTGCCTCAGGTAATCGGTGCGGACGACCAGCTGGGTGGTCACGAACTGGCCGCCGGGCCAGAGGTCGCGCTCGTCCACCAGCACCTTGCCGCCGGCCTCGGTCACCAGCCGGGTGGCCCAGGGCTCGGGCACCCAGGCGCCGTCGATCTGCCCGGCCTTGAATGTCTGGAGGGTCTGGGCGTTGTCCTGCGGGAGCACTGTCACGTCGGAGTGGCCCTGGCCCTTCAGCCACCAGCGAAGCGCGATGTCCTGGGTGTTGCCGAGGCCGGGGCTGGCGAGCGTTTTGAGGGTGGCTCCCGGTCGGACGACGAGCGAGGCGCCGCCCGAGGTGGCTCCCGCGACCACGCGCACCGCCAGGCCGTGCGAGCGCGCGTAGGCGGTGACGGTGGGGTTGGGGCCGATGTAGGTGGCGTCGATGGAGCCAGAGAGCAGAGCCTCGATCGTGTTGGCGCCCGAGCTGAAGGCGGAGGTCTTGAGGGTGGTGCTGCCCAGGGCGTCCTGGAAGAAGCCCTTCTTTATCCCCACCAGGGCGGTGGCGTGGGTCACGTTGGGGAAGAAGCCGAGGCGCAGCTCGGGTGCGGACGAGGTCTGCGGCAGGACGGCGGCGCCGCCGCAGGCTGCCAGCAGGGCGCAGGTCAGGAGGGTCGCTAGCCTTACCACGTCCCCCTCCCCCGCCCTGCGGGCGGGACCTCCCCGCCAAGCGGGGAGGAGTCTCCCGCCCCGTGGAGGCCGCATTCCTTGAGTCCGTCCTGCTCCCACCACCAGCGGCCGGCTCGCTCGTCCTCGCCGGGCCTGGTGGCGCGGGTGCAGGGGGCGCAGCCGATCGAGGTGTAGCCGCGGGCATAGAGCGGGTGCAGGGGCAGGTCGCGCTCGCGCGCATACGCCCAGACCTGGTCCCGCGTCCACTCGGCCAGGGGGGCGATCTTGAAGATGCCGCCGTGGGCGGGGTCAGGGGCAGAAATCGGGGTGTGCGTGCGGGTTCCGCCCTGGTCGCGGCGAAGGCCTGTGATCCAGGCGTCGAAGCCCCTCAGCGCCTGGGTGAGGGGGCGCGTCTTGCGCAGGTCGCAGCAGTGCTGCCGCAGCTCGACCGAGCGGTGAAAGGGGTTCGCACCGTGCTCCGCCGCCAGTTGGGCCAGGTCGCCGGAGTCGGGCGCGAGGACCCGGAGGCGGATCGGGTAGCGCTCGCGCACGGCGTCGATGGCGTTGTGCGTCTCCTGGGGCAGGCGGCCGGTGTCGATGGTCAGGACCTCGGGCGCGGGCACGATCTCGGATGCCATGTCGATCAGGACCACCGACTCCACCTGGAAGGACGCCACCAGGGCCACCCGCGGGTGCGCCCGGTAGGCCTCGCGCAGGATCAGCTGGGGGGTCATCCCGCGGCCTCCTCGAAGCGCTCGCGCAGGCTGTCGACGCCGACCCGCTCGCACCAGTCGCCGAAGCCTTCCGCCACCCGGCGCTCGGCGCGGAAAGCGCGCAGGGGACCCTCCAGCAGGTCAGGGATCTCGGCCAGCGGCACGTTGCGCGCGAAGAGACGGTTGAGGCGGGTGCCGGTGAAGTCCCCGCCCAGGTAGACGTCGTACTTGCCGAGCGTGGTGCCCACGAAGCCCACGTCCCCGAGGTAGGGGCGGGCGCAGCCGTTGGGGCAGCCGGTCATCCGGTACGAGATCTGCTCGTCCTCCAGGCCGAGGCCACGGATAAGCGCCTCGATCTGCCGGATCAGGCCCGGCAGCGCCCTTTCCGACTCGGCGACCGCCAGCCCGCAGGTGGGGAGGGCGGGGCAGGCCATCGAGTTGCGCAGCGTCGGCGAGATCTCCTCCGTGAGGGGCACGCCGTGCTTCCGAAAGATGGCCTCCAGCCCCCGTCGATCCTCGATCCCGGCCAGCAGGACGTTCTGCTGCCCGGTCAGATAGACGGTGGGTCGGAAGCGCTCGACAGCTTCGCGTAGGGCGTCCCGCAGGGAGCCCTCGATGCGGCCGTTCTCGACGTAAAGGCCGTACCAGCCCTGGTTCCAGCCCAGGTGGTCGTGCATCTCCAGGCGTCGCATGAGGCGCGGCCTCCGGAGCTGGAAACCGGCCTCGGCCTCGACCTGGGCGCGGAACCAGTCGAGCCCGCGGTCGTGCACCAGGTACTTGAGGCGCGCGTGGCGGCGGTTGGCGCGGTCGCCGTGGTCGCGCTGCACCGCCACCACCGCCCTGGAGACGGCGATCGCCCGGTCGGGAGTGACGAAGCCCAGCGGCTGGGCGATGGCGGGGAAGGTCTCGGGCTTGTTGGCGGTGCGGCCGAGGCCGCCGCCGACCAGCACGTTGAACCCGGCCAGGCCGCCCTCGCGGTCGGCGATCGCGACCAGCCCGAGGTCGTTGGCGTAGACGTCGACGCAGTTGTCGCCGTCGAGGGCGAGCGCGGTCTTGAACTTCCGGGGCAGGTAGGACTCGCCGTACAGGTCCTCGGTTTCGTCGGCCGGGGGCTTGCCGTCGTGGACCACCTCGCCGTCGATCCAGATCTCGTGGTAGGCGCGGGTCCTGGGCGTCAGGGCCGGCACCAGCTGCGCGAGCAGCGCCCGCACCTCGCCGCGCAGGCGGTCCTGGGCGGGCGCCGGGCAGAACATGATGTTGCGGTTCTGGTCGCCGCAGCCCCCGAGGGTGGTCATCAGCGCCTCGTTGATGGCGTGGACGCCGGCGTGGAGGTCGCCCTTGAGGACGCCGTGGAGCTGAAAGTCCTGGCGGGTGGTCACGCGCAGGGTGCCGTTGCCCCACTCGCCCGCGATCCGGTCGTGCGCCAGGTAGCCCTCGGGCGAGACCACGCCGCCCGGGATCCGGGTGCGGATCATCATCTGGTGATGCTTGTCGAGGCCCTTGGCACGGGCCTCCTTGCGGCGGTCGCGGTCGTCCTGCTGGTAGACGCCGTGGAACTTGAGGAGCGTGCCCGCCTCCTCGGTGAAGGTGTGGGTCGCTGCCTGCAGCTCGGCCGCGATGGTCCCGCGCAGGTGCGCGCTGGCGGCCTTGATGCGCTCGTTCTTGGAAGGCTCTTCGGGTTCCGGCACGACCATCCTCGGAAATGGGTGGGGTTGAAGGCGCGGCGCAGTGCCGCGCAGGGACCAGGGCAGCGAGCGGCGGACGCCGCTCAGCTACAAGAGCAGGTCGTGCAGTATGCGAAGTCGACCACGCGGCGCCAGGTGAGGTGCACACGGACGAGGTCGGTGGTTCGCATTGGAAGCGTCAATTGTTACCAGCCCGCACTTATTCCCACAATGTGGGGCGGTGACAACTCTTCGCATCGCGACTCGTGGCTCGGCGCTGGCCTTGATCCAGGCGCGATGGGTGGAAACTGCCCTGCTTCGGCTCGGCGTGGCGGTGGAGCTGGTGCCGGTCGTGAGCGCGGGCGATGTGCGCGCCCCGGACACCACGCCCGGCGAGGGCGTGTTCGTGACCGCCCTCGAGAGGGCGCTGCTGGCGGGTGAGGCCGACCTCGCCGTGCACTCGGCCAAGGACATGCCCCTGGTCGCCGAGCCCGACCTGGTGGTGGCGGCCTACCCCGAGCGCGCGGACCCGCGCGACGCGCTGGTCGGGGGCTCGCTGGCGGGGGCGGCCGCCAGAGCGAGGGTCGGCACCGACAGCCTGCGCCGGGCTGGCTTCCTGCTCCGCCTGCGGCCTGACCTGCGCCACCAGCCGCTGCACGGGAACGTGGATACCCGGCTGCGCAAGCTGGACGCCGGGGAGACCGACCTCCTGGTGCTGGCCGCCGCCGGTCTCGACCGGCTGGGTCTGGCCGAGCGGATCGCGGCCCGTTTCTCGCCCGGCGACGTGACCCCCGCCGGCGGCCAGGGGGCGCTGGCGATCCAGGCGCGGCGGTCGGATCGACGGGTGCGCGGGCTGCTGGCCGCTCTCGACCGGCCCGACGTGCGAGTGGCGGTGGACGCTGAGCGCGCGGTGCTGGAGGCCACCGGGGGGACCTGCCGCTCGCCAGTGGGCGCGCTGGCGCGCGTCGACGGCGGCTCGCTCGAGCTGGTGGCCGCGGCGGTCCTGCCCGACGGCACCCGGCACCACCTGCTGGTGCTCACCGGCGCCCTAGGGGAGGCGCCCCGGCTGGCGGCGCGGGCGGGCCGGGAGCTGCTGGAGCGGGTTCCGCTCGCCGCTCTCTAGCCGATGTGCTTCCGGACCCAGGCCTCCAGCTCCGCGCCGTCGCGCCAGGCGGCCGCCACGTGGTCACGGGCTTCCGGGCTGCCCAGCCAGGGCTGCAGTCCGAGCGACTTCCAGTAGAAGAGGCGCTTGTGCCTCAATAGACGCGCGCGCGGATGATCCTGCGGGTAGGGGCTGGGCACCCGCTTGAGCTCCTCGCCGCCGATCTCGTAGCCCTGCATCTGCAGCCTGTCCACGATGTCCGCCAGGGGCTTGCCGCTGGAGTCTTTCGCCACGGCCTCCCGGTACCTGGCCAGCGCCTGCGGCGAGAGCTCGTACTGGCCGCCGCCGGTGACCAGACCCTTGGCGTCGAGGGAGACGTAGCCCCCGGCGGTGTGGCCGTAGATGTTGGTCTTGTAGGGCGACTTGTCTTTCGAGAACCGGATGTCGCGGTTGGGCCGGGAGACCTTGCTCGGCCCGAACTCGTTCTCCAGCGAGCGAAGCAGCGTCACCATCGGGTCGCGCACCTTCTGCTCGTAGGTCTTGCGGTTGGCCTCGAAGTACCGCTTGCTGTTGTCCATCCCGAGACCGATGAAGAAGCGCTGGAAGTCTTCGGTCCAGCCTCGGAACTCGGCCCCCATGCTGTTTAGTCGGTCGCCTGGTCGGGCAGCTCGTCGAACCAGGCCGGCCAGCCCGTCCCAGTGTGAATGTCATAGCCGATGCCGGCGTGCTGGTCGCCAGCCAGGTAGGCCACCGCGTGCCCGACGGCCGGCTCGGCCAGGCTGGTCAGCGTGCCCGCGACCGCGACCACCCAGATCCGAACATCGGGGGGCAGGGTGTCGGAGAGCAGGGACCGGCGGCCGGTCTTCTTGACCTCGCCATAGGAGACGAGCTTGGCTGCGCTCCTGGTCACGGCGATCACCTTGGTGTCGGCGACGGCCTTGTCGATGGCGCCCTGGCGGGTGACGGCGGGCGTGGCCGGCGTGGCCGGCGGGGGCGGGGTGGCGGGTGCGACCGGCTCGTTCTGGGGCGGGGGTGGTGGCGTGAAGCTGGTCGGCGGCTTCCAGGCGCCGGTGTCCGCCGGCGGGGCTGGAGGCGGTGGGGGCGGCGGTGGCGTTTCCGGCGGTGGTGGCCACGCAGGGGGCGGGCCGGCCGAGGGCGGGGGTGAGGTGGGCGGCGACCAGCTGGGGGTCTCGACCGTCGGCGTGGGCTCCGCCGGTGGTGGCGGGATGAATGGCGGCGGCGGGCTCCAGGCGGGCCCCTCTGAGACAGGCGGGGGTGGAGGTGGGGGAGGAGGGGCGGCGGTCGGCGGCGGCGGCGGCGGCGGCGCGCCGGGCGGCGGTCCCCAGTCGCCGAGGTCGGCCGGGGGCTGGGGCGGGAAGGTGCCCGGCCGGGGCGCCAGCGGCTCGGTGCTGAGGGCGGCCGGATCGACGGCCTCCGGTGGTGGGGGCGGCGGCGCCGTGGCGCCCGCGGCCTCGGCGATGCTGGTGGCGCTCTTGACGTCCGCGCCCTCGCGTTGGGCCGCGTAGCCCGCCTGGGCGAAGGCGTGGGCTCGAGCCGGTTCCAGGCCCATGTCGACGGCCGCCACCGCGAACCAGGCGCTGTAAGCCTGGCGCGTCTCATCTACCGGCGCGGTGTCCCCCGCGGCGATGGCCTCGCGCGCGGCCTTCTCGACATCGTCTGGGGGCAGTCCCTGCTCGGAGGCCGCCACGGCCTTGCGCGCCGCCCCGTGGGCCCGCCCGAAGTCGGCCTTGTGGCGCTTGGCCCAGGCGAACCATTCGGCGTGTGCGCGGACGGCGTCGTCGACCGGCGGCGGCGGGCGCTTGGCGTTGGCGTCCGGCTTCGGACTCTCCACGACACCCCAGGACGGCTCCGGCTGGCTCTTCGGCATCGCCGGCAGGACCTTGGCAGTGTCGGTGGACTTGGGCTCGGGCTCTTCTGGGTCTGAGATGAGAATGATGTTAAGGCGGTTTAGGCGAGCCGCAAAACGGATTGGGAGGCGGCCCAGCCGCTGCCGTTCCGCTTGGCGCGATACATGGCGCTGTCGGCGGCCAGCATCAGCTCAGCCGGATTGCGGCCGTCGGCGGGGAAGACGGCCACCCCGATGCTGAGGCCGATCGGGCGCAGCTGGCCTTCGATCTCGAACGGCTCCTCTACGGACTCCAGCAGCTTGAGCGCCGTGGCCTGCGCGCCGGCCTCGTCCTGCTCCGCCAGCAGCACCGCGAACTCGTCGCCGCCCAGCCTGGCCAGGGTGTCCGACTCTCTCAGCGCCGAGCGCAGCCGGTCGGCGAGGCGGCGCAGCACCTCGTCGCCGGCGTGGTGGCCGAGCTCGTCGTTGACGGGCTTGAAGTGGTCGAGGTCGATGGCGAGAACGGCCAGCTTGCCGCGCCGGCGGCGGGCGGCGCGGACCGCCTGGTCCAGGCGGTCGTCGAAGAGGCTGCGGTTGGGGATGCCGGTCAGCGAGTCGTGGGCGGCGCGGTGCAGGAGGTCGAACTCCTGGCGCTTGCGGTGGTCGATGTCCTCGATCATCGCCACGAAGTAGTCGACCGCACCGTCCGCGTGGTGGACCGGCGAGACCGTGAGGCTGCCCCAGAACTGGGACCCGTCCCGCCGCTGGTATCGGGTCTCCACCGCAACCCGGTCCCGGCGGCCGGTGATCAGCTCGCCATAGTGGCCGACCTCGGGCGTGAAGTCGCGATAGGGGCGGCCGTCGAGCTCGGCGGCGCTGTAGCCGAGCATCCGCTCGAAGCTGGGGTTGGCCTCCAGGATCACGCCCCCGGTGGAGAGGCGGCAGATGCCGATCGGGGAGCGCTCGAAGACGCTGACCATGTCGGCGGTGCTGGTCTGCCAGGCGTTGAGCGCGCGGGCCAGGCTGCCCACCTCGTCCTGCCGTTCGGAGTAAGGAACCTCGGTGGCGAGGCCGGCGGCGAGCTCCTCGGCCGTGCGCGTGAGCCGGGCCAAGGGGCCGACCACGGAGCGCATGACGGCGATCGCCAGCAGCAGCAGGACCAGGGCTTCGAACCCCAGCCCGCTGTAGAAGATCTGGTTGTGGCGGGCCGCCTGGCGGTCGACGGCGGCGGCCGCCTGCGCGGTGGTGCGACGGACCTGGTCGGCGAAGGCCTGGTCGGCCGTATTGAAGGCGACGAAGAGCGCAGTGCCCTCAGCGTCCAGGGCGGGGTCGGCGGGCCGGCCGGCGTTGGCCTCGGCGGTCGTGCGGCGCCCCTGCGCCCAGGCCTGCCAGGCCCTGGCCGCGGCCTCCACCGGCTGCTCCTGCCGCTCCAGGTGGAGGAGCCTGGTTTCCTGGCGGATCCGGACCAAGCCGTCGGCGACCTGCCCGGACCCCGACTGGTAGTCGGCCAGCAGGGTCTCGCGGCCGCCCAGGCCTCTCAAGGTCGCGGGGTCGAGGGTCAGCGCCTGCACGTAGGTCGCCAGCCCCGTGTCCTGGAGACTCATGCCGGCGGCCAGGGCCTGGCTGTCGGCCTCCAAGGCGCGGAAGGTGGCGAGCGTCTGCTCGGCGTCAGTCAGGCTGCGGGCATCGGCCGCCTCGAAGACGCCCAGGGCCGCCAGCACCGTGATGCCGATCGCCAGCGCCGCGAGCGCGCGGTCGCGCAGCGAAAGCACGGCACGATGCCGTTTCCTCGCTCCCATCTGAGATCGCAGGATAAGGGCCGCGCCCTCGCGCGCGTCCCCTATAAATGTGGGGCGCCGGGCGCAAGGAGCTCTTTGACCTTGGCCGCCAGCGTGCTCGGCGTGGTCGCGGACTTGACCAGGTACTCCCGGGCCCCCAGCTCGAGCCCGCGCCTGATCATGCGCGCGTCGCCGTAGTTGGAGAGGATCACGATCGGGATCTTCCTGAGGTCCTGGGAGTCCGCCTGGAGCTGTTCCAGGACTTCGAAACCTTCCATGACCGGCAGCCTGATGTCGAGCAGCACGAGGTCAGGCCGGCTGGCGCGGATCGCGTTCAGCCCCTGCTTGCCGTCGGAGGCGATCTCCACCTGGTACCCCTCGCGCTCGAGCTGGAAGCGGTACATGTCGGCCAGCAAGCGGTCGTCCTCGACGAGCAGGACCTGCGGCCGCTTGCGGCGGCTGCGCATGAGGGCGGGCAGGACCCCCGGCAGGTGGGTGGGGAAATGGGCGCCGGCGGGGTTGGCGGTGTGGGTGGCGCAGGGGCTGTTCATTGGCTGGTCAGAGGTACCGCCAGCCGGAAGGTGCTGCCCTCGCCGGGTGTGGAGCTGACGGTGACGTCGCCGCCGTGCATCCGGGCTAGCTGGCGACTGAGGTAGAGGCCGAGCCCGGTGCCGCTGATGTGCCGGGTTTCATGGTTGGCGATCCTGCCGAACCGGGTGAAGAGCTTGTCCATCTCCTCGGGCGCGATGCCGACGCCCTGGTCGGACACTTCCACCACCGCCATCTGGCCCTCCCGGCTGACCGCGCACCTCACTTCGCCGCCGCCCGGGGAGTACTTGATGGCGTTGCTTAGCAGGTTGCCCAGGATCGTGCTGACGCGCTCCGGGTCGACGGTCGCCCGCACCTCCTGGGCCGCGGTCTCGAACTTGATCGCGTGCGCCCCGCCCGACAGCGGGCCGATCAGCTCGACCGCCTTGTGCGCGAGCTCCCGGAGGTCGGTGTCGACGGGATGCAGCTCGAGCCGGCCCTCCTCGAGCCGCGCGGCCTCGATCATCTGCTCGATCAGGCTGTTCATCTCCTCGGCCTTGACCTGGAGCGCCGGGAGCACCCGGGCCAGCTCCTTGCTAACCGCGCCGAGGCTGCCCCTGGCCAGCATGTCGAGGTAACCGCGGATGAGGGTGATGGGGCCGCGCAGCTCGTGGCTGGCGAGGTTCAGGAACTCGGTCTTGGTGCGTTCCAGCGCGGCGATGCGCTCGGTCAGGATGGCGCGGTCGAGGGCCGCCGTGATGGCGGTCGCGTAACTGGTCAGGCGGGCGAGCTCGTCGGAGCCGAAGTAGGGGGTGAAAGGCCCGCTGATCACGATCAGCGCGCCCGTGCCGGCGTCCAGCGGGAGGGGCAGGATGATCGCGCTGCCGGGCTGATCGGCGTCGGTGAGGCGGACGATCCGACCCGCTTCATCGTGGTCCAGGTCCTGTACCAGCCCCTTGATGCGGTCGGGCCAGACGCCGTGGGCGGCCAGCGGCGCGCCGTCGCTGTCGGCGATCAAGGCCGCGTCCGCGCCGACCAGCCGCTGCGCCCAGTCGAGGCCTCGTTCGGCCAGGATCTGCCGGCTCGGACTGAAGAGGAGGAGGTCGCGCACCGCCAGCCGGAGCGCCTCCTCTTCCTTCTCGCGCCAGGTCCTGCGCAACCAGATCGGCGGCGAGAAGCTGGCGTAGATGAGCGGCGCGCTCAGCATCGCCAAGAGCAGGATCGCCAGTTGCACCGCCGGGTTTCTCGCGAGCTCCGGCGCGGCGCCTGCCACCACCAGGATGAGCACCAGCAGTGCGAAGCCGGACGAGAGGGCTCGGAGCCGCGCCTTTTGCACTGAGGGGCGGTGTCTGCTCGCCCAGGCGAGCCGGACGATCGTGTCCATGACGCAGATTCCCCAGGCTCCGACGAGGACGACCGTGGCCAGGAATTGGAACCAGCGCGCCGTGCTGCCGGGTGCGAATGCGACGCCCGCGACGATGAAAAGGAGTGCGCTGATCAGGAGCAGGGCCAGCGCTCCGATGTGGGTGGATCGCCGGAGGGGGATGAAGGTGCCGCGGAAGCGGAGCAGCGCGTATGCGCTGAGCAGGAAGATCCCGACGTTGAGGTCGGTCACGAGCTCGCTGGCGGGGAGCCCGCCGGCGGCCTGGACGCGGCCAGTGAGGCTCACCAGTCCCAGGGAGCCGACGGCGAGGGCCAGCCAGCCGCGCGAGCTCTCGCGCTCTTTCAGCCAGTCGCGCAGGGCGAGGAAGCCGAGGAGGACGAACAGCAAGCTGACCACCAGCTGGCTGACGGAGAGCAGCGTGTCCACCTGAGTGCCGCTGACGATGGTAAGGCCCTCGCGGCTGGTATCAGCCCCCCGCCGTTCGGAGATGGACCGGGGCGCTCTTGGGGGTTTCCGCCCGGCTTGGAGGGAGCCGTCTTACCCCCGACTACAATTGACATTTCCCGGTCGTGGGCCCGTGGCGCAGCTGGGAGCGCGTCTGAATGGCATTCAGAAGGTCAGGGGTTCGAATCCCCTCGGGTCCACCAAATTTCGTATTCAGCGCAGGGTTGTCTAACCGGACCCAGGGCTCATTCCGGTTACTTGGACCCCCAAGTTGACCCCCAAACTCTCCAGAGCTGTGAGCGCTGGGCTCTCGACGAGGAGGTCCTCAAATAGGGCGCGGGCTCGCATCAGCTTGTCCGAATAGTCCCACGGGTTTGTCGCGTTCTCTGAGGGGGAGCTAGGGCCTGGAGTGACTTGGATCGAGGCGGGCGCCGGGTGGGCCGGCGCCGCCTTCGGTCAATCGACGTATTGCCAGGTGCAGCCCTGGGGATGGTGATCTCCCCAGTGATCGCACGGTGCAAATCGCGTCCCAGCTTTGACTCGATCGCGTGTCCCGGGGTACTCGGTACATTCCACGACCCCGTCTCGCGGCACGGCCTCACCAGGCTTGTACGTCTGCGCCATCGCCACCTCCAACGCGGCAGCTAGCGGGCTCCAGGCTGCCGCATTCCTACTGTACGCGAACATGCGTTTGGAGACAAGCGCCCCAACTCGCAGGCGGGGGTGGGCCATGCGTCTCCGGACCGCAAGGCAGGGGGTTCGATTCCCTCCAGGCGCACCAGATCGTCCAATTCGGGCTGTATAGCCTGGGCTTACAGAGGTAGCCAATCTGCTGCAGTTTTGCTGCAGTTTGGGGGTTTTGATCGAGTGTTCCGACAAAGGAGTGCCGCTGGGTGCCGCCAGATGTCGGCGACGCCGGGCACCTTGTTCGGGGCCGTGAGCCGCCAGGGGGCTTGACCCTGCCGGGTCGACCGAACTAACGTTCGCCATGGTCGATGACCCAGATCACCTTGGCGGCGACCTCCATGTATCACACACTCGGACGCTTAGCGGCTTCCGCGGGGCTCTCATAGGTCGGAATGGCCGGTGGGCGTGGCAATGCCTTTGCGAAGCAGAGCACGCTCCGGCCGTGGACGCCCAGGAATGCGGGCGGCGCGAGCTCCGCACCCGGCGCCGTCGAGGAGCCCGGCCATTCAGCGTGCGCTGAGGATCAGCTATGGCCGTCTGGAAGATCAGGGTTCTTATCTGAACGGCGAACAGGGTTAGTTGGACGACCAGACTCGATGCAGCCCGATTCCCTGACTCTTGAGATCACGCCCGAGCTATGCCACCTAGCTTTGGTCAAGATCTGGGCGGCGATGGCCGGTTTGGAGGCACTTATGCTGAGCGACGCTTGGGACGCCATACCACCTGCTCGACAGCAGGCCGTGACGAGTGCGCTGGAAGGAATGCGCCTCGACAGCGAGCGCCTGGAGGCGATCCTCGGCGCGTGGCGAGCGGACCTAGGACTGTAAGACCGCCGCGAAAGCTGGGGAGGGTTCGACTCTCTCCCGTCACCAGCCGAAATTCGTATTCAGACCTATCTAGAGACTTGATCGATTGGGCTCAAGTCAGAGAGATGCAGCTCTGTCCTGACCCCGTGACACCTTATTTGACGCCATACATTTGTTCGTAGCGTGGCGGAGGGAAGCGTTAGGCGTGACGCCGCGCGTCATAGGCGACGACCCAAGCAGAGCAGTGCACCCGCCTGGGAAAGGCAAGCTGGGGCGGGTGCAGCCTCCGCGTAGTTCGGGAGGGCGGTCCCCCCGCTACTCGTCTCGTGGTCGGCCGCCACCGGCCTTAGGAGCCTTCGGTGCTTGGCGGATGAACCCGCGAATCGTCTTCTCGATCGGCTCATGCACGATCACGTTGTGGGGTGCTGGAGCGCCCTCCATCCTCTCGAAGAGCACGAGGTGCATCTTTTTCGGGGCGTAAGCCGCAACCTTGGTCCTCGCCCGCTTGGCCGTCGCCCGGGTCTCTTGAATCCATCGCGGCGCGGATCCCCAGATCGCCCATTCGGCTTGGGCGTAGCTGCGGATATTGATGTCGCGGACCTGCGCCGACGTGGCGTCGGCGTGCCGATACCCGGGTGCTCCCGGCTGGAAGACGAGACAAACGCTGCGGGCGATGGGGAGCGTGACCTCCGTTTGAGGCGAGGACATCCAACCGACACCGATGTGATCCGGCACGGTCGGATCGACCATGCAGACCGGGTGGTCGCCCAAGATGAACTCGCTGTGGGTCGGGGCATGTAGGCAGGTGACGGCCATTCTGATGGGCCAGCTCCCTGGCCACTTCGCCTGCGGCGATGAAGGGGGCGAGAACCTCGTGGTCGGTGGTTGCTCTTACCTTGAGCTGTCCATCCTGAAGCTGTGAGAGCGCTCGGTCTCGGAACTCGGCGACCTCCGCATCCGTCACCGGCTGGCCGTCCCGCTTCTCCAGCCAGGCCCGCACCTTGTCGCTGTCTAACTTCCCGATCACTAGCTGCGCATGTAGCTGGGCCATCGGCTCCATCAACTCGACGGACCACTGCCGCATCCGGGGCGTCCGCCGATGCTGGAGCTCGGCGAACACGAAGATCAGCTCAGCGTCGCGCTCCGAGAGCTCGCACCGGGCGATCACGCCGTCCAACGAGGGCTTGCACCTGCCTTCGATCTTCGACCAGTCCTCCTCGACGGAGGTGTTCACGTGCTCACCGGCGGTCTCGATCCGGTTGAAGTGGGTGATGACGGCCTCGTTGCCGACGGCGCTTTTAGAGGTGACCCCAGACTTCCGATCGAGGCGCCACAGCGTCGGGTTCTTGGCGCTCGGGTCCGGCGAGAACTGGGCGAGAACGAAGCGTGGGATCCAGTGGTGCCTCTTCGCTCTGCCCGACATTGCCGCGGATCTGTACCCACGTATGAGACCGCCAAAACCGGGGTATAGAGCCGCCGTGCATCTCTACCTCGCAGGGATCAACCACAACGATCCCGGTCAGCGCGACACGCTCGTGGGATGGCTGCGGCAGACCATGGCGAGCGAGGGCGGCGCAGACGTCAGCTTTGTGGCAGCAGAGTGGGCCAAGGCCGCGCACGAACGGGTGGTCGGGTCGCGTGCCAACTCCCAGCGGCAGGCCCAGGAAGCATGGGGCGATCGGGGCCGTCCTATCATGGCGTCGCTGGCCAGGACGATGGGGTTCGAGGCCGATGCTCACCGCGAGATCTGGCCAGATCTAGACCCGATCTGGCTCGAAGACGGTCGCGTGATGGACGCCAAGGCCAAGTTCAACCTCGATATGTATGCCGAAGGGCGGTTCGGCATCTACAACGGCTGGCTCGGTGGCCAGGTCCCCGAAGGGGACGTTGCCGACGTTCTTGAGGCGCTCGGCAAGCGGGCCAACAAAGAGACCCGCCGATGGGAGACACCGGCCGAGACGGACCCTGGGAGGACATCCTTCGCCACGCGATTCGTGAGCATGCCGGTGGAGCGTGGGCCGTCGTCATCGCCGGGAATGAGCATTTCTCGGACGTCGCCGGCACGATTCGATCTCGACTCGCCGACCTCGGCCCGTGTGTCGAGTTGGAGCCAGCCGGTCGCATTTTGATCAAGCGGATCGACCTTGCGCCCGAGGTGCCGGCGGAGAAGCAGCCGGCCGGTTGATCGCCGCTCGTGGCGCCCGGAGCGGGCGTTGGCCTTGACCCGCTTTGGTGGACGGGTCAGGACTTGGCGATTAGCTCAAGCACGCGCTGCTTGAGCCCTCCACTGACCTCGAAAGGTTGTACTGGTCCAACTGAAGGGGCTCCCAGGTGGCCCTGTATATCTCAATCCGCGTCGTCACCGACGTGGTCCGACTAGGGTGTCCTCTCCCCGAGTAGACCCGACACCTGGAGGTCTTTCCAGGAAGTAGGCGGCGACGCCATTCTGTGGGTGTTCCACCACCTTCAGAGGAGGCGCCGCCATGACCAATGATGACGTCA
>Ga0070706_100000903_pt1 | contig 32487 bp, 27 predicted proteins | sample KBSK5501metaG_FD_65476 | JGI IMG/M metagenome (GOLD analysis project Ga0070706, IMG submission 65476) | Corn, switchgrass and miscanthus rhizosphere microbial communities from Kellogg Biological Station, Michigan, USA - KBS K5-50-1 metaG | ecosystem: Host-associated > Plants > Roots >... | reverse complement strand
CGGACCTAACGGGAGCTCCATCCTCAATACGCGCATCCTTACTGATTCTGATGGCAAAGCGATGGAAGGCAAAGGCCCGGGGCCGATGCTTGATGAGTCATTCTTGAAGTCGCTGACTCGGAACTTCGCGTTTACCGCCTATCTGCGTGCTGGGTTTGGAGTCAACGGTAGTGGTGGTGCTCAGACATTTAGTTTTGTACCAAATGATAATTTCCTGGATGGCGGTCGTTCCCGTCTCGGTAACGAAAGCGACATCTACATGGAACTTTCGTACCAGCAGAACCACATCCTGGGAGACAGCCCGGATTTGATGGATGTTTCTGCCAGGTTTACGGTCCAGTATTTCAGCACTTTCCGTCAAAACGCGCTCAATACCTCAGTCAGTTCTACGACTACGACGATAGGCGGGAGAACTGTTGTGAACGGCGTTTCGACGCAGAGTGGGAACGTGGGTATCGTTGAAGCATTCGTCCTGGCAAAGAACATCTTCAAGGGCATTCCAGAGATCGGAGTCTGGGCCGGCGACCGGTTCTACGACAGGTGGAACATCGACTCGATGGACTGGTTCTGGTTGAACATGTCCGGTATCGGCTACGGTTTCCAGGATATCCCGCTCGGTCCGGGTAAACTCTGGATCGCCTGGTTTGGTGGAAATGATAACAACGGCGTATTCAATTCTCCGACTGTCGGGCAACTGTTTAAGCAGTCTCTTGACGTCCGCTGGAAAGATGTCGACATCGGGTTCGGCAAACTGACGCCATTCGTAATCGGCAGCTTCATCAAGGGTGCTACCACCTTCGGTGGTCCGCAGTCGTTCACCGATATCCTCGGCAACACCAGAAGCTACGGCCTCAGGACCGACGATATGTGGGGCGTTGGCGGAGGCTTGGTTTGGGAATACGATTTTGGCAACAAGAGCCGTCTGCGCGTCGTTGGAATGGCAGCTAAAGGCGCAACCGATTTCCACTCCGATCCCAGCAACCAGGAAAGCGAGATCCTTGCTGGATTCCAGCATGCTCTTGACCGACAGGCGCTGAAGGGGAACCCGATTCCGAATACTCTGAGATTCCACAATGCCGTGAATGATGCCATGGAAGCTAAGGCAATCGTCGAGTTCATTTGGAATCCTACCCCGAATTTCAACATGGGAGCGTGGGCCATGTTTGAACATAACGACAGGGGTACAGCCATCTTCGGAACGGATAACAAAGGCCGTATTAAAGAGATTAACGGAGAGCGCAATATCGTCGCAGTCGGTACCCGACCGGTATTCTGGCTTACAGATACTTTCTGCATCCAAGGCCAGTTCGTCGGATACTACGGTGACGACAATCGAGGCAATTCCGGGACCCATTCGTTTGGTCGGAGCGGTGAGATGGGCGTCTTCACGATTGCTCCAACCTTCAAACCGAAAGGTCAGTTCTTCTCGCGTCCTGAGTTTCGTTTGTTCGCCACCTTCTCGGCTTGGTCTGATTCCTGGAAAGGAACGACCACTCAGGGACAAGCTCCATACAACAACAACAAGGCTAACTACGGCTGGATGTTCGGTAGCCAGACGGAAATTTGGTGGTAATCGACTTACTTAGAAACACCGTTTAACCGATCACCCCTTCCTTAACCGGAAGGGGTGATCTGCTTTTTGGGAGTGGTCGTCTGGAAATCGTTCCGCAAGGCCGTCAACGTCGACCTGGAAGGTCGACCCACGGTCAAGCTGCCCCGAAAGCTCTCGGGGTTGGGTGGGTACAATCCTCCAGGATTGATCGTGGATTGAGCTTCTAGCTCGACGTGAAAAGCCTCGCCCTCCGAATCTACTTCGTCGCCACCCGAAAATTACCGAAACCAAACGTCGCCGCGTTCGTTGCAAGATTCGAAAGAGTTAGCCGCCCCGGATCGGCTGTATCGGTGACGCGGAAAACAACCGTACATTCCGTCCAATCCTCCGGAATTCGTAACGTTGTGCCTTCAGCAACCGAGGCCTGGTTTCCATTCACTTTCTCCGGGACCACGTAGATGAATTGGGCCGGAGAAGCTTTTGCCTCGAACTTGATTTCGTATGTTTTCCCCGGCTCAAACTTCTGGCCGGCTGCTCGAAGTTCAACGCTCCAGAATTCTAAACCCGGCTTCGATACAACAACCTCCACGCTCTTCAGCCCGTTCGGCGCATTTGTCCCGAGCGAAGCTTTCGCCTGCGCACCCAGAATCGTCTCAAGCCGAAACTGATCAACATCAATCGAGGTCTCTTGCGCAATGACCGACGGCGCAAGGGCAAGCCAAAGCAGTGGGAGGAATGCACGCACTACCAACATATTAACCGCAGATTTCGCAGATTCCGCAGATTTCTTATTAGAGTTTCACGCTCATCGGCTGGCTATCTACAGATAATCAGCTCCAAACTGCGAGCGTACCCCAAAACAAGCCCTCCAAAAATCTGTGGAATCTGCGGAATCTGCGGTTAAACCTCTAACCAGATGGCTTGTCGACACACCGGAAATCGTGCATGGCCGAATCGTTCCCACCCCGCTTCCTCGGCCAAACGATGCATCTCGCGAAATGAAAATGCACGGCGAATTGAGAGCCGCGCATCGTGGCAAGTCATCGGCTGGCGAAAGAGAGTGGCAGTCAAAAGGTCGATACCGAGAATGCCCAGGTCGGTCCGTTCCAAGTCGGAAACTAAAACAGCGCGAGACGCCATTTTCTTTATTCGGCGCACAAGCTCGCCGGCTTTATCATCGGCAAAGTGATGAAGCGCTAACGAGCAGAAAACCAGATCTGCCGGTCCTTCGAATTCAAATACATCGGCTCGAACAAAATTGATTTCAGGGTATCCGGCTGTTTCCGCGAGTTCGAGTGTTGATGCCTGTGAATCGACTGCCACGATACGAACCGTTACTGCATTCTTTCTGCACCAATCGACCATGCGGCGCGGGATATCGCCAAACCCAGTGCACAGATCAATAATGCGGACCGATTCACCGGCTCGTACCCAACGTTTCAAAAACCGGAGAACCAACGCATGACTTCCAAAATACCGATTCAGTTTTTCCAGATTCTGCAAGTCGGTCAGCAGCTCGGTCGAAACCGGTTGCGGCCGATCCATCAGCTCCAGACTTTCTGGGTCAAACGATCGTCTGGGATAGAAGAAATTTGTGAACATGCAACCGGGTCGGTCCTAGGTCAGAAGCTGTCCCATAAGTCGCGAAGCGACAACAAATCTCAGCCAGGGGTTCGCTACGCTCACCCCTGGCTTTCATTTGTTGTCGCTTTGCGAGGTCGGCCTCGAGACTTGAAGCTGCTTAGCGATCTCCGCCTGCGTGAGATTATGATGATAATACAGCCAAGCTGCGGTGATCGTGGCGTCCATGTCTATTCCGCTAATCCTGTCGCCCGGCTCTAGAATAGGTTTTCGATCCACCGTCTACCGTTTTCAGTCTACCGTTTCAGCTTTCGACGGACTGCACAAGCACGAAACGCAAGAACGTTCGGCGTTTGACGTTTCGCGCGAAATGCAACGGAAGACGGTCGACCGTTAACCGCTTTGGCGATCGCCTCCGGCGTTCGCCAAAGCGAGGAGCGCCAGCATCCTGCCGGTGCGGCCTTTTTCCACCCGGTACGAGTAAAATCTCTCCAGGTCCGCGCCGGTATTTTCACCCGTATCAAATACCTTTGTCACTCCAGCGGCATAGAGCTGCCTATGAATTTCGGCAGCAAAATCTACTTCGTAATAAGGCGGACGGATGCATGGACTCAGTTGTACAACCAGGTCTGCAGGATCTGTCCCAAATTGTTCCGACATCCGGCGAACCGCCGCACCTGCGATATTCAGCTCTGTCCCTTTTCGCCCCGAGTGAACCAGACCAATTGCTGATCGTTGGGTGTCGACAAGGAAGATGGCGCAGCAATCGGCAACGTAAATACCTAACAGCGCCCGTGGATCCTGGGTGAGAAGTCCGTCAACGCCTAGCGTTTCCGGCGCCGAGCCTTGTCCAACGACCTCAATTCGACCACTGTGTACCTGTTTAGCAGTATAAAATTCTCGAGGGCCAAACCGCGCGCGAGTTTCCGAATGATAACCTTCCAATCGTTCAAGCGCGCTCTCGCGATCTGTACGCACATCAAGTCCCGGAACGCGTAAAGTAAAGCCGTGCAGAACTCCGGGTAAGGCCGAAAGCGCTGAGAAAAGTTGTAGAGGAGCATTGCTCATCGATGACCGCTGGAGCGCAACGCTTCCGCTTTCTGAATTTACCGTTCCGGTACGCTGACTTTGCCTTGCGGCGGCCCCAGCGATTCACGTTTTGCCTTCGCCGTTGCCGGCTTATTCGGATCCAATGGTGAATCAACACGCGAGCGGGTCGCCTTCTTTGCTTCGTCCGCGGTCAACGTTTTCGGATGTCCCAGTGGATCGTCAAAAGTATCGTTATATTTCGTCTCTGTCGCCGTCGCTCGTTGGAAATCTGACACCGCCGAGATATAGCTGAACTCCGCCTGGACGAGATTGGAGCGGGCCGTCGTGAGCTGTGTCTGAGCGTTCAGCACGTCTAACTGGGTACCTGTTCCGGCGGCAGAACGTTCGTTCGCCAATCGCAAAGCTTCCTGGTTGAACTGCACAGCGACTTTGGCCGACCCAACAGTCTGTTCGGATTGACGAAGATTGCTGACTGCTGTCGACACTTCCAGTTCTACTTGGCGTACGGAATCATCATAGGTGACCTTCGCCTGTTCCAATTGTGCCCTCGCTTCCTTTACCTTTCCGTAGGTGGACAAGCCGTCAAAGACGTTCCAAGTGCCCGTTAATCCCATGAACCACCCCTCGAGTGTATTGCGAAGATTGTTCGATTGAGGGTTACTCCTTTGTTCAAGACCGACGTTCGCCGAAATTGACGGCTGGAATCCGGCAGCCTGAACCGTAATATTCTCGACCTGTGCGAGAATACTTGACCGTTGCGCCTTCAGGAAAGGCCGATTGGCGCGCGCGGTGATGAGGGCGGAACTCAAATCAAATTTAATCGGCGAAAATCCAAGTTGACCGGCGACCGGCAACGGATCCTCTGTCGTATACTGTTTATCGGCGGGAATCCCGAGCGTTTTCGCAAGATTTATCTGAGCAATGCGATAATTGTTGCGCGCCTGAATCAGCAAGGGGCGCTGGTTCTCTAATTGGCTCTGCGCCTGCAGAACGTTAAATTGAGGTACGGTGCCTGCTTCGAATCGGCTCTTCTGATCCGCTAATTGGCTCTCCAACAGGTTCACCGACTCTTCCTGGACCTGGATAAGGGCTTTATCTTCCAGGATCGTATAGAACTGAGTGCGTACAGTTGAAACTACCTGATCAATCGTGTCTCGCAGCGTGTAGTAAGCCGAATCTTCTGCGATCCTCGCTTGCCTCCGAGCTGCGATGGACGCGCCTCCGTCCCAGATTAACTGAGAGAGCGTCAATTGTACCTGCCAGCTATCGAGGGCCGTGCTGGCGCCGCCGCCGCCTGTCAACGAGCTGAAGGGAACAGCGACGGCATTCGTGGTCCCGTTGGGATTAACTATCAACGGTTGACCGCTCCGAATGGCTAGCAGATCCAAAGCCGATGTACTCCGAAACACCCTTGGCGTCAGCGCAGGATCCGTCTTATTAGCCGAAGCAGTCGCAGTCAGGTGTGGAAGCAGGGCTGACTGCGCAACGTAGACCGAGCCTTTCTGAAACTTTAAAGTTTGTATCTGCCCCAGAATCGAAGGGTTCTGCTTAAGCGCCAAGTCGACAGCGTCGTCCAAGGTCAACAATTTGTTGCGGTAGCCAGCTGTAGATTCTCCGGCTACCAAAGAACAGGTCATCCCTGCAATGGCTAAGGCAATCAGTCTCATTCTGTTTTTTGCAAGTTATCACAATAGTCCGCGATCTTACGGTAGATCTGGAGCCAGGCTCTGCCTTCGTCGGCCGTGAGATAATCCCGTAAAAGCGTCGCTATCTTGTTTATAATGTCTCGACGAATACCGGCGACGAGAGCGGACCCTTTCGGCGTAATTTGCACCATGACCTTGCGCCGATCGTCCGACGCATGGGCACGCTCGACATAACCCAGTTTCTCGAGGCGATCCACTAACCCGGTGGCAGCTGCCGTGGAATGCCCCATTTTTCCCGCAATCCCGGACATAGTGATAACACGCTGCTTGTCTAAGCATCCGAGCAGGAAGAACTGCGGAAACGAAACATTCCCCCTGGCGAGCTCTTCTGAGAGATTCAGAAGGAATCGCCGCTGTAACTTCATTGTTACCTCGGCAATTTCTGCTGCTTCACCCTCGAGTTCGGCCCTGGCGGCTTGCTCGGTTATCACCATAGGCATCTAAAAGGTTAATAGCATTAAACTATGTGCGTGATTAAAGCACACCCGATCTGCTTTGCAAATATACGCGCGCAATACGCGCGCACCCCGCACGCGCGCCTTCAACGCGCGGTTGGCCGTCGACGGTGGACGGACGACGGTGGACATCAGCGCTGAAAGCGCTAATGGTTCTCCAGTATGGCCTACAAAAATGTTCAGCCCCCGGCAGGAGAAAAGATTTCAGTTCAGAACGGCAAACTCCATTGTCCGGATCACCCAATCATTCCGTTCATCCGCGGCGACGGCACAGGACCCGACATCTGGGCGGCAAGCGAACGCGTGTTCAATGCCGCTGTAGAGAAGGCCTACAAAGGATCGCGCAAGATCGCCTGGTTCGAAGTCTTCGCCGGAGGAACCGCGAAGGATCGATTCGACGATTGGCTTCCCGAGGATACCGTTACTGCTTTCAAAGAATACCTGGTCGGAATCAAAGGCCCGCTTACGACACCAGTCGGCGGCGGAATTCGTTCGTTGAATGTTGCCTTGCGTCAGTTGCTCGACCTGTACGTCTGCTTGCGGCCGGTTCAATATTTTCAAGGTGTCCCCTCGCCGGTGCGCCGGCCAGAGGCAGTCAACATGGTGATTTTCCGAGAAAACACCGAGGATATTTACGCGGGTATCGAGTTCCGCGCCGGAAGTCCGGAATCACAGAAATTGCTGAAGATCCTCGAACAAGAGTTTCCCAAAGATTTCGCCAAAATTCGCTTCGGCACCGAGACAGCTACAAAGAGTTTTCTTGCCAACGAGCCAGAACTCGGCAAGGCCCAGGTTGAGGTGGGTATCGGCATCAAACCAGTGAGTCGCCTCGGTTCCAGCCGTCTCGCCGCTGCGGCGATTCGGTATGCTATCGCGCATAAACGGAAATCGGTCACGTTTGTGCACAAAGGAAACATTATGAAGTTCACCGAAGGCAGCTTCCGCGATTGGGGCTATGAACTGGCCGACACGTTGTTCGGAAACCAAACCTATTCGTGGGCACGCTGGGAACGAACCAAGAAAGATAAGGGTGAAAAAGCGGCGAACGACGAGATGAAGGCGGAGCTGGCAGGAGGCAAGATCCTGGTTAAAGACGCGATTGCCGATATCACTTTACAGCAGGTACTGACGCGACCTGAGGATTTCGACGTGATCGCTACATTGAACTTGAATGGCGATTATCTTTCCGACGCCCTTGCGGCACAGGTTGGCGGAATCGGTATCGCTCCGGGCGGGAACATCAACTATCACACTGGACACGCTATATTTGAAGCGACTCACGGCACAGCGCCGAAATACGCCGGCCTGGACAAAGTCAATCCAGGATCAGTTGTATTATCCGGGGAAATGATGTTACGGCACCTCGGATGGGGAGAAGCGGCGGACCTCGTGATCAACGGCTTGAACAAAGCGATCGCCAGCAAAAGAGTGACGTACGATTTCGCCCGCCTGATGGAAGGCGCGACCGAGATCAAATGCTCGGAATTCGGCGATAATATCATCAGCAACATGTAACGGCGGTAGGGCTGAGCTTCAGCTCAGCCTCGTCGACGTGGCAGCCGCACGAGGTTGCGATAAATGGCAACCCTAGCGATCGCAGACCAAATAGCCCAGCGCCCTCCCAGTTTACGTTGCCGACCGGCGCGTAAGGAAACGCCTCAACGGAACGTCTTGGGTCTCGGCGGCAGGGCCTGCCGCCCTACAGCACTCGAGTGTGCCGCTAAACGGTTGACGGTTGACGGTTGACTGTGGACGATAAATGTGGCGTAGAATGCGCCATCGCTTTGTATCCGACTCCTTGGCAAAAAAAGACCCTTTGGAACGCAATTACGGCGTTGTCGCTATTCGTGATTGCTGCAGCGTTTATTTTTGCAGTTTACGCAGCGACGCGGGTGCTTTCCTTTCTCCAGCCGCTCTTGTTGCCCGTGGCAGTCGCCGGCGTGCTCGCTTATCTGCTTGAGCCGTTGGTCACCTGGCTGGCCCGTCGCGGATTACCCCGACTTCTGGCAGTCATCATTGTTTTTGCCGTGTTCGTTTCCGGCGCCGCATTGACGGTGGTCGGCGTCGTTCCATCCATCTACACCGAAAGCGTCAAGTTCTCTGCAGCGCTCCCCGGTTATCTGGAGAATGGCTGGAACTCATTAGACCGGTTTCTCGAGCAGAATCTGGAGGGTATACCGCAGCTCGGTCCGAAGGTTCCGCCGAACGGCGCCACTTCGCCCGACAATGCGAAGGACCGGTTTGAACGATACCGCAACAATCCTTACGTACAGCAATCGCTCCAATACCTGAAAGAGCAGCTTCCAGAGCTGGCGCAGCGAACGTGGGCAGTTGTACAATCAAGCCTTACAGGAGTTTTCGGCGTTTTTGGTTTTCTGATCGGTCTTTTGATCGTTCCAATTTATCTCTTTTTCTTTCTGAAAGAGAGTCCGCGTATTGCTCACTCCTGGAGCAATTATCTTCCGCTGCGCCGATCGGAATTTCGGGACGAAGTCGTGCTCGTGTTAACTGAGATTAACGGATATTTGATCAGCTTTTTTCGCGGCCAGCTGCTTGTCGCCCTGATTAATGGCGCGCTGACCGCTATCGGGTTGTCTATCCTTGGGCTGCAATTCGGTTTTCTGATCGGACTCGGATTCGCTGTTTTTGGGCTTGTTCCTTATGTCGGTTACATCATCTGCTATATTCCAGCGGTGCTGATCGCGTTCGCGCAGTTCAATGACTGGGCTCATCCGCTTTGGGTCACCGCCATCTTCTTCTTGGGTGTTGCACAGATAGATGGATTAGTCACGACACCGCGGATAATCGGCACATCCGTTGGACTCCATCCGATGACGGTTATCGTTTCCGTCTTCCTGTGGAGCCTCGTGTTGGGAGGTTTGCTCGGCGCCATTCTCGCGATCCCTCTTACCGCGACGCTGAAGGTGTTGCTCCGTCGCTACGTCTGGGAACGCCAACGCAACCTGTTCTTCCAAGACGAGATAGAAAAAGACGACGAAATAGAAATCGCCACCTGATCCCGCATTGCGGGCTCAAGTAGCGGTTGTCCGTCCGCGGTCGACCGTCTACAGTCTACCATTTCGCTCCCGCAGCGGATTTGATCGCGCGTGGACCGGTCCGCGAATGTGCAGTGCAAAAATCCTTGAACGGTGGACGGTCGACGGTGGCCGGTCGACTGTAAACGGCGGCGCCTCCGGCGCCGCCAAACGAACGGTTTAATGTTACGACTGTCTCACTTTTGATTACTTATGACGACTTCGACCGAGGCTATTACCGAGGAAGTAAAGAATAACGGGCAATGGGTACGCGCTGTGCAAAATGAAATATCCCGCGTCATTGTGGGGCAGAAGTATCTCATAGACCGCCTGCTCATCGGCTTGCTATCAAATGGACATGTCCTCCTCGAGGGCGTGCCCGGACTCGCAAAAACGCTTGCGGTGAAGACGTTGGCCGGATGCATCCATACTAATTTTCGCCGGCTCCAGTTTACGCCTGACCTCCTTCCGGCTGACATCCTTGGCACGATGATCTACAACCCGCGCGACGGCGATTTTCGGCCCAAGCTTGGCCCGATCTTTTCCAATCTTATTCTCGCCGACGAAATCAATCGCGCGCCAGCAAAGGTTCAAAGCGCATTGCTGGAAGCGATGCAAGAGCGGCAAGTGACAATCAGTGAACAAACTTATCCGCTCTCCGATCCGTTCCTGGTGCTTGCTACACAGAATCCGTTGGAGCAGGAAGGCACCTACCAACTTCCTGAAGCCCAGCTTGATCGGTTCATGCTGAAGTTGAACATCGGCTACCCATCAAAAATCGAAGAGCGCAAAATTCTTGATTTGATGGGAACCTCGGCGCCGGATCTTTCGGTGCAAGCTGTCGCCTCGCCAAATGATGTGATCCGTTCGCGCGAAATAGTAAATCGGATCTTCATCGATGACCGGGTCAAAGATTATATCGTCGACATTGTTTGGGCGACGCGATTGCCCTCAGAGTATCAACTTGGAATGGAAGGTCTGATCCGGTACGGCGGGTCGCCCAGAGCTACGATTTACTTGACGCTGGCCGCCAGGGCTCATGCATTCCTTCAAGGACGCGGATATGTCACTCCTCACGACATAAAAATGATTGCCCCGGACGTTTTGCGACACCGGGTTACAGTCAGCTACGAAGCCGAAGCGGAAGAAGTCACCAGCGAAAGCATCATTCAGAAAATCCTCGCAGGCTTGCCGGTCCCATAGGTCGACCCCAACGCCGTCATCGCCGACATCGCCGGGAACTAAAAATGCAATCAACTGAAAATGTATTGGTCCTATCTTCGTACTCGTACTCGAACTCGTACTCGATATCGAGAACGAGGACGAGTTCGAGGACGATTCCGCTAGAGCCGCTGATCCCAGCCACGTTCGAAGACCTTCTTTGATGAGCAGTTTTGCAACCATGCAATCAGTCCCCGAAATCCTGAAAAAAATCCGGAAGCTTGAGCTTCGCACGCGGCGATTTGTGGAAACCGCGTTCGCTGGACAGTATCACAGCGTCTTCAAGGGGCGCGGAATGAACTTTGACGAATTTCGTCAATACGACTTTGGGGACGAAGTCCGGTCGATTGACTGGAACGTTACAGCTCGGATGGGCGAGCCGTTCGTTCGAAAATATGTAGAAGAACGCGAACTCACCGTCATGTTACTGATCGATGTCAGCGCCTCCGGTTCTTATGGGAGTGTCAGCGCCAGCAAACGCGAAATCGCCGCGGAAGTCTCGTGTCTCCTGGCCTTTTGCGCGATCCGCAACAACGACAAGGTAGGGCTGCTTTTGTTCACGGATCGCGTCGAGCTATTCATTGCCCCGCGAAAAGGTCGTAGCCATATCCTGCGGTTGATTCGCGAGATTCTTTATTTCGAGCCGAAAGGGAAAGGGACAACAATTCATCAGGCGCTCGATTTCCTGAATCGGGTGACTACGCGCCGCGCGGTTGTTTTCTTGATTTCAGATTTTCAGTCGGCGGGCTATGAAAAAGCGCTGACGGTTTGTAGTCGTCGTCACGATCTGATCGCGCTTCCAATCGAAGACCCCGGGGAGCGCTTCTTGCCAAACGTTGGCATCATCCGGTTGCAAGATCCGGAGACCGATATCGAATATGAGATCGATTCGTCGGACAAGCAGCTGTGCACGGAATTTCAAAAACAGGCAGAGAAAGAGCGAACGGAACGCGAAGCTCTTTTTCGAAAGATAAAGATTGATTCAGTTTCGCTGCAAACCCACCAGGAGTATTTTCCGGTATTGCGATCGTTCTTTCTTCGCAGAGAGAAACGACTGAGAAATCGATGATTTTGTCATTTCTGGCGCAATCGGCAACCAATTCGGCGGATCAGATCGAAGATATCCGACCGCTGTTGATCGGGGACGATTCGCTCCAGGTTGTCATCTGGCTGGCCATCCTGTTACTCATGGCCGTTGCAGCGTATCTGTTGTGGCCAAACCCAAAGCCTCAGCCGAAACAGCCACCGTTGCCGAAGCAGACGGCAATGGAACGGCTTGCGGCGTTGCGAGAAAGGATCTCAACGACACCAGCCTATAACCTCGCAGTTGAGATCTCAGATATCCTACGCATATTCGTTGAACACCATTTCGGAATTAAAACCATTCGGCGAACCAGCGTCGAGTTCCTGACCGATCTATCGCGTGCTGCGCGGTTCGATCAGACGCAGAGAGAAAGCCTGCGCCACTTTGTTGAAACGTGGGACGCAATCAAGTTCGCCGGCGCGACAACGCAAACAAACGAAATTCAACGATTGTTTCAGGAGGCTTGGACGTTTGTGGAGGGGACGAAGTGAACTTTCGATTTGAGCAACCATTGTTCCTGTTGTTGGCCTTCGTACCGGTAATCCTGTTGCTGTTGCGAGAACGTCTGCAAAAGCTGCCCAATATTCGATTCGCCGCTGCGCGTCACTTTGCCAAGATCGCTGCCAGACAACACTCGTGGTCAAAGATTATACAGGATGTCTTGTCGGTCGCCGGTTGTATCTGCTTGGTCGTCGCGTTGGCGCGACCCCAATTTGGCAGCGCCACAAATCGGGTCAGGACAAGCGGGATCGACATTATGCTGGTGCTGGATGTTTCGCTATCGATGCTGTCAGAGGATTTTTCGATCGGGTCGCAGCGCGCCAGTCGTCTGGAGGTAGTGAAGCAGGTGACCGAAAAATTCATTCAAGGGCGACCCAGCGACCGAATAGGTTTGATCGCGTTCTCCGGAAGGCCTTATCTGATTAGTCCGCTCACGCTCGACCATCAGTGGTTGGTTGAAAACCTGGCTCATCTGAACATTCGGCGCGTTGGCGATCGGACAGCGCTCGGATCCTCGCTGGTGGAAGATGGAACCGCAATCGGCTCGGCGCTGGTCACCGCAGCAAATCGGCTTCGCGATAAAAGGGCTAAAAGCAGAGTGATTGTTCTTCTCACCGACGGAGACAACAACGCGGGCAGCGTTCCCCCGCTCACCGCCGCAGAAGCGGCGGCCGCAATCGGGATCAAGATCTATACAATCGGCACAGGAACGAATGGGCTGGTCCCCTTCCCTCACTCAGACGGCTTCGGGAATACCTACTACTCGCAGGAACTGATGCCGTTCAAAGAAGATGCCTGTCGAGATATCGCTCGAATCGGTGGAGGCGTTTTCTTTCGGGCGGTCGATACTAAGGGAATGCAGTCGATTTTCAGCGAAATTGACCGGCTGGAAAAAACGGAGATCGAGGTGCAGCAATACCAAAACTATGAAGATGGGTTTGGCTGGTTCCTCGGCGCCGGCCTCGCCTTTCTAGGCTCAATCTTCGTGCTGCGAGAAACTGTCTGGAGCAGAGTACCATGACATTTGGGGAACCATATTGGCTGCTTGGGTTATTGTTCTTACCGACGTTGATTGTGCTCTGCACTCGCAACGACGGACGGACGCGCGAACGCTTGCAGAAGCTCATCGCCGCACGCCTTTTGCCCGCCTTAAGTGATTCGGTTTCAGTCAAACGCCGTTTTTTGAAACGCCTTTTCTTTCTGGCAGCGCTAGGCTGTATAATTGTTGCGTTAGCGCGTCCTCAATGGGGTGTTCGACAAAAAGATTTCACCCGGCGCGGCCGGGACATCATTTTAGCCATTGATACGTCGAAGAGCATGACGACACCGGACGTCGCGCCTAATCGTCTGGCGCGGGCGAAGCTCGCCGCGCAGGACATATTGAACGCGATGAAAGGCGACCGCTTCGGTCTGGTCGCTTTTGCCGGCACAGCGCAGGTCCAGGCTCCCTTGACTGTCGACTATCAAACAATCGTCGATTCGATCAGCCAGCTGGATACCAAGACCGTCGATCGTGGTGGAACAGATATTTCGTCTGCTATCCAGTCTGCTGAGTTAGCTCTCGGAAAATCGCAAGATACCCACCGGGCACTGGTTCTGTTTACCGACGGAGAAGACCTGGAAGATGATGCAGTTGCAGCTGCCAAGCAGCTCAAGGGTGTCCGGATTTTCACCGTAGGGATTGGGACCGCAGAGGGCGCCAATATTCCTGTCGCTCCCGGAAGCAACCAGTTTCTCCGGGATCGCCGCGGCGAGGTGGTTAAATCCCGGCTGGATGAAAAGCGTCTGCAGGAAATTGCGAGACAGACAGGCGGCTTCTACGTGCATCTCGACGGGACTGCGATCTCCCGGCTCGTTCAGGACGGTCTGCGAAGACTGAGCGAATCGAACATCGATCAACGCTCCGCCCAAATTCCCATCGAGCGCTACCGCTGGCCCATCGCGCTCGGGCTAGGGCTGTTCCTGGCTTCGCTCTTCCTGGGTGACCGGAGAAACGCCTTCGCTAAAGTAAAAGCAAGTACGGCGGTGGCGATCCTCTGGTTCGGATTAGCGCTCAACGCGCGAGCAATAGATGGCGCCGAGCAATACCGGCAAGGAGACTACGAAGGCGCCTTACAAAGCTTCCGTGAGGAGCTCAAAAAGAGTCCGGATTCACCCGTGGCCAATTTCAATACAGGGAACGCTGCTTACCGGCTCCACAAATATGATGATGCGTTTGAATCCTACTCAAAAGCCATGTTGAGCAACGACATGAACATTCGCGAGCAAGCGTATTATAACGCCGGCAACGCACTGTTTATGCAGGGGGACGAGAGCCAGGAAATTGAACAGCAACTGACGAGCTATTACGACGCGCGTTATCAATATCAACAAGCTCTGAATTTGAATCCGCAGGATGCGCAGGCGAGAAAGAACCTCGCCTTGTTGGAAGAGCGGATCAAACAAGCAGAAAAAGAGAAACAGGAGCAGGAGAGCCAACAAAAACAACGCCAGCGAAGGCGTCCGCAACAAAAGCGGAACCAGAAACAACGTTCTCAAAACCAGAAGAAGGACCAGCAACGAGGCGATCCTCAGCCGGGCGAAGGTTCTGGCGACGACCAGCCGCAGGATTCGCAAGATCCTTCGGATTCTGAAAACAATCAGCCAGAACAGGCGCCGACTCCCGATAAGAAAAAACAGGGAGACCTTCGTGAAATGACGCCGTCAGAACAAGAGAGGCAACACGCTCAAGCGCAGCCGACTCCTGGACAAATGTCGGAAGACGAAGCTCTTGGATTACTCGACTCACTTAAGAGTGAAGGTGACAGAGTTGATCTGCTGCATCATCGAAATGATCGGAGGGTATTGCGTGATTGGTAGGAAGAATTCGGTAGATAGGATAGTGGTTAGCCTCGGGTTCAGGTCGCGCAGGAGCGCGAACCCTACCGATGCTGTCGCGTGGCTCAATGCGGATAGGGTTCGCGCTCCTGCGCGACCTGAACCCAACGCACACCAATTTCGAATTTGGCCAGGCCTCGTCGCATTTCTGGCAGTTTTCGTATCTTTGATCTTTGCGCATGTAGCGCCCGCGCTGCAGAACGCCTCCGAACCGACCGTTACCGCGGCCCTTTCGGACGCACAGACTCGGATTAACGATGCTGTTACGTTAACTATTACGGTAAAGAATGCGCGAGTCGCCCGCCCGCCCGCAGTGGCAGCCGATGGGCTGACAATTAATTTTGCCGGTACATCAACCCAGACCCAGATCTTTAACTCTGAGTCCTCCAGTTCGACCGTATTCACCTACATTGTCACTCCGACCAAGACTGGAACCCTGGAGATCCCACCAATCGAGGTAGCGGTAGGAGGGAAAACGTATCAAACCGAGCGGCTCACTCTCAAGGTCGACGGAGAACAGCAGGACAACAGTACGCATCCCACAGGCGAACGCTATTTTGGCGAGCTGGTCGTTCCGAAAGACTCGGCATACGTCGGAGAACAGGTCCCGATCGAGCTCCGTTTCTATTTCGATCAACGAGTTAGCTTCCAACCGTACCCGCAAGGCCAATATCCTCTGATCGAGGGCGACGGGTACGTTATCAAGAAATATACTGAGCCGGTCGAGAAACAGCTTCAACTCAACGGCAAGTTTTATCACGTACTCGTATACAAAACTGCTCTTACCGGTGTTAAACCCGGAAAACTCGATCTCGAATCAGCCAGCCAGCAGTTCCTCATTTCCGCGCCATTCGGATCCAGATCGATTCCCGGCTTTAGCGATCCGATGGATGACTTTTATCAGCAGCGAGTCGTGAACATCAAAACAAACAACACGTCGATTCAGATCAAGCCGTTGCCGGAAGCCGGGCGTCCTCAATCCTTTTCCGGCGCGGTGGGCGACTTTACTGTATCGAGCGTCGCGACACCGGACAAGACCAAGACTGGATCGCCAATCGATCTAAAAGTGGAAGTTCGGGGACTTGGAAATTTTGATCGCATGGACTCACCGACGCTGACAGGTACTGAGGGCTGGCGCACCTACGGACCTTCTTCTGAGACCCAGACCTTGGACGATGTCGGTCTGAGCGCCGTGAAAACATTCCACTACTCCCTGGTCCCGGAGAAACCTGGGATTCAAACGCCGAATGTTCAATTTTCTTATTTCGATCCGAGACAAGAGAAATATGTGACGCTGAACTCGCCGATTCCGAAGATTTCGGTCGAAGGCGAAACGTTACCGCAAACGGCTGGGCCGCCGGACACCGTTGCTTCTGAGAGCCCGAAATCAGCAACCGTCCCGCGCTCTGCGCCCTTCGATGTACTCGACATCCATCCGAATATAGGGAACTCGGCGCAGTTCCTGCCGCTGGTAGCGCAAACCGGCTTTTGGGTCGCGCAAATCGTTCCCTTGGGGGTTCTGGCGTTGCTCGGGTTCGGCACATGGTTTAGTCAAACTCGCGTCAACAGTTTGCCAGCCCGAGTTCTTCGGCAGGAAAAGCGCACGTTGTGGCGAAAGGTCCATGCGTCCAAGGATCGTTCGGAGGTCCTGAACGCGGCAGTACGATTGCTTGAATTGAAGACCTCGGGAAGCGGCCGGCGATCAGATGGTTCTATCGAGGACGTTCTCGCTCGAGCAGACCTTCCCAGCGATCTTCGCAGCGGCCTCAAGGAGCTGGTCCATACACGAATGGAAACCGTTTATGGCCACATCGGACAAACTTCTCTAAGCGAGGACGAACGGAGTCGTATCCGGTCGCTCGTTCAACAATGGGAGGCGGTATGACGTTTCGCGTTGCGCGTGCCGCGTTGCGCGTTCCGCGTTTGCAGCATAGCGCCCAGGGGTCAAAGCGACCCCCATCGTTCCCATCCGTCGTATTGGTCCTATTGGTCCTATCCTGCCTCACCACACCGCGGACGGCTTCGGCCGACGATCTTTGGACAACTGCGATGCGCGCCTATCAGCAGGGACGTTACGAAGAGGCAAAGGTAAACTATATCCAGCTGGTTCAACGTCACGACTACAGCCCTGACCTTTTTTACAACCTTGGAAATACCTGGTTTAAACTTGGCGACAATGGTCGCGCTGTTCTGAATTATTACCGGGCGCTCGCCCTGAAGCCGACTTTTGAGGAGGCTGACGTCAACCTGCGCGGTGTACTCAAAGCGGTCGATAACCCAATCGCTCCTACCTTGCGGCTGCAAGTGGCAACGTATGCCGATTATTTGTGGATCATTGTGGCCGGCAGTTTTTGGATTGCTGCGTTCAGTGCGCTGATTTCTTGGATTACCAAGAGCAAACGGGTTTGGCGAATCAGCGCTTTATTGAGCGGAATCCTCTGTCTTATGTTTCTTTCGCTGGCCATCTGGGCCGGATTCGGTTTGAAAGATCGCTCGGCTGCGATCGTCGTCGACGCAATTGCCGATTTGAAGTACGGACCGGCGAACACCGCGAGAGCGATGGAGAGCTTGCACATCGGCGACCAGGTCTCCCTGATTTCAGAACGCGGCGATTGGAGTTTCTGTCGAACAAACAGCGGGACCGTCGGATGGATTTTGACACGGAAAACCGAACACATTGTACCGGATTGAAAGAGTGTGGGTGTGAGTGTGAGTGCGCGGGAAATCTAACGTGAGCAAGTAGCGGGACTCACACTCACACTCGCACTCACACTTCTGCTCATGCGCGTTTTATTCATCGCAGCTCTTCTGCTCCTTATACAAATTTCGACTCCTGCCGACGAAGATCCGGAGTGGGCCAAGTCGTTGACGACAAACAAAGGGCCGGGGTGTTTCAATGTTTTGCCGGCTGCGCATTTGACCTATCGCTTTGGTTGGAGTGGGATCCGTGCTGCGCGCGCCGATATTCATTTCTATTCCCCGAGCCGAAACCTCATCCGGCTTGAAGCAACGGGTGGGACCATCGGTTTCCCACGAAGTTTGTTTAAGTTGGATGTTTACCACCAGTCTACCGCTAACAAGGCAACCCTCAGGCCGATACGTTTCTTCCAAGAAGAACAGTATCGAAATGAGACTATTAAAACGACGGTGAATTTCGCCGAGACGGAGCTGACCGGGATACGAGAAAAAACTCCCAGCGATCATCCGGTGAAACCGACTGTCTTCAAGTTCTCTCCGGTCTTCGATCTCGAGACCGCGCTACTCTGGGTCAGGAGCCAACCGCTGCAGATAGGCGACACCGAATCGCTTGTGGTCTGGGCTTCGAACGCACCATACCTGGCAACGGTGAAGGTGGTCGGAAAGGATACACTCGACATTCAGGGCGAGCGCAAGAGAGCGATCAAACTCGATCTGAGGCTTAAGCGGATCGACAAAACCATGCAGCTCAGGGAACACAAGCTTTTCAAAAGCGGTCGCGGCTGGTTGTCAGACGATAACCAGCGGGTCCCTCTGCGCATCGAGGCTGACATTTTCATCGGATACGTTTTCGCCGAGCTCGAAACGATGGCTCTCGAGTAGTGGGCGTCTCGCGTTCCGGGCTACCTGCCGACCATGTGGAGTGGCACAAAACATCATTCGGAACCCGGAACCCGAAACCCGGAACTCGAAACCTCCTTTAATCATACCAGTTTTCAGCGATTGCCAAGATCTGACTTGTGACGCCGGGGGCTATTCCGCTTTTATTAAGCGGAACCATTCCCCCTATGACAAAACTCGTCAGGTTGTTAGTTTCTTGTACAGTCGCTGCGGCGCTGTTTCTACCGATCAGCGGATCCGCCGAAGAAGGTAAACAGGTCTACTATTGGGTCTCCCATGGCTCCCCTAGCGACCCCGTATGGACCTATTTTCTCCAAGGCGCAGAACAATGGGCCAAAGACACTGGTAATACGGTTCATACGTCGTTCCATTCCGGCGATGTGCCTTCTCATCAAGAGGCAATCCGGGCGGCAATCTCGGCGCATGCCCGTGGGATCGTTACCAGCACTCCAGATCCGGGAAGTTTAACCAAAGTAATTTCCGAAGCACACGCTGCTGGTATTCCCGTGATCATCATGAACACAGAAGACAAAACGAGTGGGCGCGACGCCTACGTCGGTGGCGACAACATCGCGATCGGCCACCGTTGGGCCCAGTACCTGGTCGATCACGACTTTGTTAAGAAAGGCGACTTCGTCTGGATGCCAGTCGAGGTGCCAGGCGCGACCTACCAGAAGTTGGAGACAGAAGGTATCGATAGCGTTTTCAAACCGCTAGGTATCACTTACGAGGTCACCGAGGCCAAGCTCGATCAAGCGGAGATCATTACTCGAATGTCAGATTATCTGACCGCAAATCGCAGCAAGATCAAAGCGATCATTGGTCTGGGAGACCTCGTGACTGGAAGCATCAAACGAGTGTTTGATCAGGTTCGTGTGAAGGCAGGTGACATCCCGGTCGTTGGATGGGGTAACTCACCAGACACGGCACAAGAAGTGATCGACGGTTACGTCAACGCCGCGATGTGGCAGGATCCTCAAGCAACGAGTTACATGGCATTGTCGATGGCTTCAATGGCAGCCAGCAACATACCGATCGGCTTTGATATTAGCGTAGGAACCCTTTACGAAAAGGCAAAAGCGCCCACATATCTCAAGGTGTTGCAGGGTGCGTCGCACAAATAGACGCTAGAAGCGGCTTCTGAGGGATTCGATGCGGCTCTTGCAGAAGATTTTTTCCAGCGCCGAGTTCGGTCCGCTGATTCTTCTGATCGGAGAGATCGTGGTCTTTACCACGCTCTCTCCTGCCTTTCTTTCGGCAGGCAACATCAGCAACCTCTTAGCTTTCACCCCGGAGCTCGGAATGATCACCTTGGGAATGACGCTCCTGATGATCGCAGGAGAGTTCGATCTCTCGGTTGGATCAGTTTTCGGATTTGCGCCGGTTTTGATGTGGACCTGCTACAACACCCATTTCACGTCACTGTTCGTCGGGTTCCTCATCGCAATGGGAGTCGCCGCCCTGATCGGATTTGCCAACGGATGGCTCGTTACCCGATTGAAGATCCCCTCGTTTCTGGTAACACTCGGGATGTTACTGGTTGTGCGTGGCACAGCCCTCTATTTAACCAGTGGCTTTCCGCAGCGTACTTGGAGCGCGACATCGTTCCTGACCAACGCTATCGCTGGAGAATTTCCAGTCGGCGAGCTTCGCATTTACACATCCTTGCTCTGGTTCGTGGGTCTGGCGATTCTGTCGGGCTATGTACTTACCGAAACCAAGACAGGTAACTGGATTCAGGCCTCCGGCGGGAATCCGGAGGCGGCGCGAGCGCGTGGAGTACGAGTAAACCGCACAAAAATCATGCTCTTCGTTCTGACCGCAATCATTTCGGCATACGCGGGAATTACAAGCTCGATTCGGGTCTTCGCTGCGAACCCGAACAGCGGCACCTCGTACGAGCTGGAGGTTATTGCCATGGTTGTGATTGGTGGCACTGCCCTTTCTGGCGGGCGCGGATCAATCATTGGAACCGTGATCGGGGTCCTGATCTTGCGCGTGATGCGAAATGGGATCGTGCTGATAGGAGTTCCCGGACTCGCTTACAATATTTTTATCGGAGCCATCATTCTAGGCATGATGGCGCTGCACTCCTGGCTGGAGCGGAGACATTATGCCCGATGAGGCAGAGTGCGAGTGGGTGAATTTATGAGTGAAGAGCTTGTACGGATGGAGCACATCAAGAAGTTCTTTGGGCGTGTACAAGCGCTCAATGATGTGACTCTGTCGATTCGAAAGAATGAAATTGTTGGTCTGCTCGGAGATAACGGAGCCGGCAAGTCTACGCTCATTAAAATTTTATCCGGCGCGCTCCGAGCAACCAGCGGCGACATCTATATTCATGGAGAAAAAGTCGATTTCCGAAATCCGACTGACGCGATTGCTCACGGGATAGAGACAATTTATCAAGATTCCGCGCTCGTGCCGCAACTCTCGATCGCACGTAATCTCTGTCTTGGGCGCGAACCGATAAAAGGACCGCGGCTGTTGGACCGGCTTGACCATAGCGAGCTATCCCGGGTTGCCAGCAAGCTTCTTAAGCAAGTCGGGATTACGAAAGAAATCCCGGCCACGACGCCAATCAGCGCGTTATCAGGTGGGGAACGTCAAGCGGTTGCAATCGCCCGCGCAATGTACTTTGAAAGCGAGTTGATTGTTCTCGATGAGCCCACTAACAATCTGGGTGTCGACGAGACCCGAGGTGTGCTCCAGTTCGTCCGAAACGCGCGCGATTCCGGACACTCGTGCATCTTCATTGCGCACAACATTTATCATGTGTTCCAGGTAGTCGATCGCATCGTGGTGTTACGGCGTGGAAAGAAGGTCGCTGACGACGTCGATCCGAAGAGCACCACTATAGATGCAGTCGAGCGATTGATAACCGGGATGGCGCTTTAGCGGTAGGAACGCCGACATCGCCGGCAACTGAAGACCGCAGCGATGCTTCGACCTTTAACCTGAACGCCTGCGAGATATTGATTGGAGGCGATGGCGACGACCGAGTGCCCCGCTTCACCACACCGCTAGACTCAGTTGTCGGCGATGTCGGCGATGTCGGCGTTCCTTTTGTCAGGAGCGTATGACAGGCCTGGGGACTAGCAGCTGAAGCCGGCTCACCGATTGGTCACCAGCGATTCGCGCCTCTGTTAGAGCACAGACTGCGCGAGTGAGTTCGGCCCAGGGTATGGCGATCGTGGTCAGATGACGCGCTTCCGCGACGGGCGCATTGTCGAATCCGATAATAACAGGCCTGTTTTCTCGGCGGTCTGAATAGATGTCTAAGACTGCTTCGGCGAGACGATCGTTAACACAAAAGATTGCCGGGGCGGAGGCTGTCCGAATTTCTTCTCGATGCCTGAATGCATTGGCGTAGTACCATCCATCGGCGCTGATGATCTTGGCCAAGGGCCAGATCGAGAGAAATCCTGAAACGCGCGAAATGTTTCGCGGGTCATTTTGCGGTCCCGCGACCACAACAATTTCATCTTGGGAAATTCCGCTTCTGTTTCTCACCCGCTGTCGAACCAATTCGCCTGCGATAGCTCCGCCGCACAAATCATCCACTCCAATCGAATCAATGTAGGTCGCGGCGAGGCCCGGCGGCGGACGTTGATTCAGTATCAGCGCGTAGTGTCTCCACTTATGCAGCAGTCTGGCGGCATGTGGCGCCTCCCAGAGAATAGGAAAGCGTTTTGGGAGAATTCCGGTATCCGGCCCATCCCAAGTCGTGGCATGAGCGATCCCCATTTCCTCAAGCGCGTGCTGAAGCCGAAACAATAAACTAGCGCCAAAACTGCCTGGGCGTCGTGCGCGACGATTGAAAACGAACTGAGCCCCAGCCAATCGCTCTAGCGGTCGTTCCAAATAGGTTCCCGACGCCGGCTTTCGATCCAACCAGCCCTCAGTCTGGAGCTCTTTGAGCAACCGATGAGCCGTCTGATATGAAATTCTAAAATGGGCCGCGACCGATCGATTTGACCAGAATCGGTGCCCACCCTGTCCACCTCCGGACTGGATTCGGAGAAGCAATTCCTCTTTGACCGAGGTTACATTAGCGGTTCTGCGTTTCGGCATGAGATAGCTCGGGTTCTGGCAGGGGCGTTGCTTGCAGCGCCCTCCAATGCCAAAAGACCAGACATTGGGACACGGGCGACTTCGCTAAATCATATCAGTTTTAGGCCATCGATCGATGAAATAGTTTTCACCCGGCACAACCGGGTTTAGCGAAGCGTAACGGCAACCTTGGTTGCCGCTGCTCAAGAAGCAAGACCACAGAACTGAAAACGGAGGAATGTATGCGTAGCGTTTGTGAATTCGCCGGGCTAGGCGATGTCGGTCGAACAGGCCTCAGCGTAAAAGAGGTTGGCGAAAGGCTTCGTCGATTCGCTTACATCGAGCGAAGGTTGATGTTCATTCAGGCCGGATTCGTCGTGACCGTTGAGGAGCGGAATTTCAAAGTATGGCTCGCCCGTCTTCAGTACCAGGCCGGCCGAAGAGCTGACCTTTTCCGAAAACGCTTACCGGAGCTGCGCCTGCCGAAAACAAAGATCGATTCGGTTCCCAGCGGCGGACTGTCAACCTGGCTAGACTATCTGAGCTATGCGCCGGATTCGGCTTCTAAATGGTTAGCCCTGCGGTCCGTTTATCGGCAACTTCTGAGTGCATACGAGTCTTACTTGAGCGTAACAAATCCCCTGGCGGACGCTCCAACAGTGGAAGCACTTGAGCCGATGGTGCAACAGCTCACTCGGATCTGTGAAATGTTTGACACCGAAAATGGACTCTCCCATTGGCCGTCCGACTCATTACAAAATGGGAAACGCTTTGCCGCAGCTCTTGATCATCGTCTCGGAGCTACCGGCGATGTTAATAACGCGGCCAATGCAACCATCGCCCTCTCCGATGCGCCAGCAAAGATCCCTCACAAAACCTTTCGAGACTCCAGTTTTCCGCGAGTCTGGGACTATGTCACTCCTCCCCAGACCGATGTGGCGCAATATCTAGCCTACATGATGGGCCTGCGATTGTCGGAGATCAACGTCGCAGAGGGTCTTGCTGTCGTCTTGAATGAAACAGCCGAAAAGCCGTGGGAATTCTATTACGATCTGTCCCGTCACCTCTGGGATGAAGCCCGGCACTCGCTGATGGGAGAGGCAGCGATCGTCGAGACGCTCGGAGATCGCGGTCAAATTCCTATCCGAGACTACGAGGGCGTTTACTGCATGGAAGCTTCGCCTCTGGAACAATACGCAACGCTGGGCCTCGAGATCGAGGGCGCAAACATGAAGTACCCCATTGGAAAACGAGGCGAGTGGGAGTTCTGCCGGGACGCTGCCAAACACCGCTTAATGACGCTTTTTCAAGACTACGACTGGGCAGATGAGGTAGTACACGTGAATATCGCAAAGGCGCAACTATCCCACTGGTTCGAGGGCGGTGCCGCGGGTTTGAGCGAATTTGCCGCGCAAGGAAAATTGAATCGGTCTAAGGTGAAGCATCGGCACCCTGCGGTACCGATGCCGGCCTTGGAGCAACTGGAGCCCTCTAGAAAGGATTAACCGCAGATTTTCACAGATTCAGTGGTTCGCGAGCAGCAATACGCTCGACTAGATTACCTCAAGGACTCTGCGTGATCTGCGGTTCCATTTTCGGGCTCTAGAACAACTCTTGTTGTCCACCTTTCGCCTGGTTCGCCTCGGCCTGGACCTCGGTTATCAGGGATCGAAACTCGCACTGTTCCAGAAGCTGCAGTAACTCGGGGTAGCGCGGTGCGATCTTTAATTGGCCGAGCAACACAGGCAGGTCGTGATCGAACTCGAGCGTTACCATTTGGCGGTTCTGAAGAATCTGCTCTCGATTCGCCGCGATCCTTTCTCGGAGCTTCGCGTTCGGAATCCGATCCAGCTCCTGAAGCAGCTTCTGCACAGTGCCGAATTCACGGATGAGGCTAACGGCTGTCTTCGAGCCGATCCCATCGATACCAGGAATATTGTCGACGCTATCTCCTCGCAGCGCCAATACTTCCCCAATACCAGAAGGCGGAACACCCCATTTTGCCAGTACCTCGGCACTGCCGATCAGCGCGTGCGAGTCTTTTGGATTCTTCAGGTCGGCTTTGTTGCTTGAGTACACTTTGACCAGGTCGTCCACCAGCTGGAAGAGGTCTTTGTCATTGGTAGCAAGAATCGTCTCAATTCCTTCGCGATTGGCTTGCAGCACATAACAGCCCATTAAATCATCCGCTTCAGTTCCTGACTTGGCAATCGACGCGAAACCCATCGGGCCGCAAAGTCGTTGAATATAGTCAAGCTGCGGGATCATCTTTTCCGGCATCGCAGCTCGCTGTTGCTTGTACTCTGGTTGAAGGGCCATTCGCTTTTCTGGAAGCCCCTCGTCCCAAACGACAGCTCCTAAATCCGGTTTCAGATCCTTCAACATCTTGCGGACTGTTTTCACGAATCCATAGATGGCGTTGGTTGGTTCCCCTCGCGAATTCATCAACGATTGAATCGCGTGGAAGGAACGATAGACATAATAGTGACCGTCGATCAGGAGGAGCCTCACAGACTTAAGGGACCATAGGGCGGTTCATGTCGTCAAGGGGCGGAAGGGCGTATCGGGGTGTCAGCGAGTAAACGATACGTTCGTTCGGCTGCCTATTGGCGAAACTCGCTTTTGCCACACGCCCATACGCCGATACGCCGTTACGCCGTTACGCCGTCACGCCGTTACGCCGATACCCAAATTCGGATCGGCATCCTCGCCTAGATCCGAACGATATCCGCACTTGAACCGTTCCCGCGCGACATATGCAATCATTGCCGCGTTATCGGTGCTTAGTGCTGGATCAGCCAGCTTTAACGCGAGACCGGATTTCTCGGCAGCTTCTGTCATTTTTTCCCTGAGGCGGCTGTTGCAACTCACACCGCCGCTCACCGTAATTAGATCAACTCGCGACCGCTCGGCGGCAGCAACCGTTTTTCTCACCAGAACGTCGACCACGGCCTCCTGAAAGGAGGCACAAAGATCAGCCTGAAAGTCACCTGTAAGTTTCGGTAATAGATAGCGCACAGCGGTTTTCAACCCGCTAAAACTAAAATCGAGATTAGCGCTTCCCGGCATACTTCGTGGGAGTTTGTAGCGTGCGGGGTCACCTTGTTTTGCCAATTGATCGATCACCGGGCCGCCGGGATAAGGCATGCCAAGCAGCTTTGCGACTTTGTCAAAAGCTTCCCCAGCGGCATCGTCGAGCGTGCGTCCGAGCAACCGATACGAGGCAACTCCACGACAATGAATCAGCAGAGTATGACCTCCACTAACAATCAGCCCAATCGACGGACGAGGACCGCCGGCGTCACCAAAGAACGGCGAGAGAAGATGACCCTCCAGATGATTTATTCCGATGAATGGTTTGTCCAATCCAACCGCCAACCCTTTCGCCGTGCTGTACCCGACCAGTAGTGAAGTCAGTAGCCCTGGGCCACGCGTCGCTGCGACGCAATTCACACGCTCCAAAGGGCATCGTTCGATAACCCGCGCCAGCAGCGGCTGGATTTTGATCAGATGATTTCTCGACGCAACCTCCGGCACGACACCCCCGTACTGCTCGTGAAGAGCTGTTTGGCTTGCGATCTCCGAAGCGAGCAGACCGTTATCACCAAGCACCGCGATCGCTGTTTCGTCGCAGGAAGTCTCGATTGCCAATACAACCGCGCTCACTGGTCAGACTGCCCCGGCGAGGGTTTCTGGCCGTTCTGGATGTAGATCAACGCGCCTTTCAGAGCATCGATTGCTCGATCCATTTGAGGGTCTTTCTGATCACCTGCAAGTTTCTCTTCATCTGCAGACAGCTGCGCATCTCGACGCTTTAATAGAAGAGCCCTCTCTTGTTCCAGATCAAGGGACGCTTTGATGTTAGGAGTCACCCCTTTTTCGTTAATGATCTGTTTACCCGGAGTAAAGTATTTGGCGGTGGTCAACCGCAAGGCAGACCCGTCCGGTAGTTGAATCACGGTCTGAACGGATCCCTTTCCAAACGTGGTTTCACCAACCAGAAGTGCTCGGTTCAAGTCTTCCAGAGCGCCGGCAACAATCTCCGCTCCGCTGGCGCTTCCGCTGTTCACCAGTACGACCATCGGATAGTTCGGGCGCGGTCTAGCATTAGCATCAGTAAAATACTCGTGTCGTTGCGCAGGATCACGCCCTTCGGTGTACACAACCATCGTCCGCGGAGGCAGAAAAAGCCCGCAGACGTCCACGGCGCTCGAGAGCAACCCACCCGGATTAAAACGCAGATCAAGAACGAGAGCCTGCATGCCTTGAGCCTGCAATTGGTCGAGCCTCTGGCTAAGCTCCTGTGCCGTAGGCTCGCTGAACTGGGTAACACGAACGTAGCCAATCTTCAGCCCACCGGTCTGGGATGCGTCCAGGATTCGCGCTTCCTTTATACTCGGAACTCGAAAAACGTCCCTTTGAAGCACGTAGTCTTTCGTCTCTTTGTTCGATGGTCGAAAAATTGTCAGAGTCACTTTCTGACCCGCGTCGCCATGCAACAAGTTGATGGCGTCCTGCAGACTCATTTTTTCAGTGGTGGCCGAATTGATTCGCAGGATCCGATCGCCGGGAAGAATACCTGCGCGAAACCCAGGAGTATCCTCGATTGGAGAGACCACCGTAATGACTCCGTCTCTTGTGGAAACAACGATACCCAAGCCTGCAAATTCGCTCTTTGTGTCCACCTGCAGGTCGCGGAAAGCTGTTGGCTCCATGAACTGGCTATGCGGATCGAGCCCGTTAAGTATTCCTCTGAGCGCAGAATAGATCAGGTCTTTGTAGGCAATCTTGTTCCCATCCACATAGTCTTGCCGGATCAACTGTAACGCCCGGGCAAAGATTGTAATGTTCGTGTAACCGCCATCATCCGGGTCGGCGGCCGCAGTCGATGTAACGATCTTGAATACTACCGCAAGATTGAACAGCACCAGCAGCCCTAACAAACAAAAGAGAACCTTCCGCCTCATCGATTAAAGGAGCGTAGCGTGGATTTTGCGTGTACGCAAAAAGTGCCAACAACGCCGACAATGCCAACAACTTCTCAGACTTTTACGCCTGCTTCATTGTTGGCATTGTCGGCGCTGTCGGCGTTGTTGGCATTTCAATTCTTTCGATGTCTAACCGTTCTTCCGCCTTGTTTGTCGACCAAAATCAGCTCACTGTCAGTCACACGCTCGATCTGGTCCTCGCTGTCATAGGCTTCAGGGTTGTCCAGGTTATTCGTCATCATTTCGCCGCGACTGACTAACCGGCCATTTCGAACAGACCAGTTGCCGGAAAAACTCATCGTCGTCGTCGTACCATTTACGGCATGAACGACGCCGTTGCCCGATTGAACGCCGTCGCGATGAAAGTCTGTCTCACCATACAAGCGATAGCCGTCGCGCATTTCGTCGGCAATCCACGTACCGACAAGTTTCTTGGTAAGCTCCTGGTCCGACAATTGCGAGTTCCGATGACACGAAGCGAAAAGCGCCGCAATTGCCGCCAACAAGAACGCGCGGTTCGCAAAAGAAGCCGATCGTGTCACAAAAATCGAGGACGGAGAGACCTAAGCCGCGTCCTTGTCCTGTTTTCGCCGAATCAGAGGAGTACGTTTGCCTTCGACGACCGCTCGATTGACGACAACGTCGGCTACATCTTCGCGGCTCGGGACGTCGTACATCACGTCGAGCATGATTTTTTCAAACATCGATCGCAGTGCACGCGCTCCGGTTCCCTTGCTGACTGCCTGATGGGCTAGGCCCCTTAACGCGTCGCGAGTAACAACCAGATTCACGCCTTCCATCGCAAGCAGTTTCGTATACTGCTTGACCATAGCATTGCGCGTCTCGGTCAGGATCAGCATAAGCTCATCTTCGCTCAACGCGTCGAGTGCCGCGACAATCGGTAGCCGCCCGATGAATTCGGGTATCATGCCAAACGTCAGCAGATCCTCAGGCTCGGCGTTTTTGAGCGCCTCTTGCGCTTCAGAAGAACCTTCACCGGCTCCCGGCCGATGGAATCCAAGCACCTTGTTCCCAAGGCGCCGGCCAATGATTTTGTCCAGGCCGACGAACGCGCCACCGCAGATGAATAGGATTTTTTCGGTGTTGACCTGGATATATTCCTGGTGTGGATGCTTGCGCCCGCCTTGCGGCGGAACGTTGCAGCTGCTGCCCTCCAGGATCTTCAACAGCGCCTGCTGAACGCCTTCACCGGAGACGTCGCGAGTGATACTGACATTGTCTGTCTTGCGTCCAATCTTATCGATCTCATCGATATAAATAATCCCGATCTCCGCGCGTTTGACATCGTAGTCAGCATTTTGCAGCAGCCGCAAAATAATGTTTTCGACATCCTCCCCTACGTACCCCGCCTCGGTCAACGTGGTGGCGTCTGCGATACAGAACGGTACATCAAGGATCCGAGCCAACGTCCGCGCCAACAGCGTCTTACCCGAACCGGTCGGACCAATCAGAAGAATATTGCTCTTCTCAATTTCCACGTCGGCATACAGATCCATCGCGATATCTTTACCGCTGCCGGTTTGGAGGATTCGCTTGTAATGATTGTGGACCGCGACAGCGAGCACCTTTTTCGCCGCGTCCTGTCCCACAACATACTGATCCAACTGGCGCCGGATCTCTGCCGGCTTGGGAACCCGCAACGTCGTGGTTTGACGTCGCGCAACCTCGTTCAGTTCTTTATCGAGGATCCCTTTACAGACGTTGATGCAGTTGTCGCAAATGTATACGCCGGGACCGGCAATCAGCTTTCGCACCTCTGCGTGGCTCTTTCCGCAGAAAGAGCACATTGTCAGATTAGATGCGCGAGCCATACTTACACTTAGTAGCCGTTATCCCCTCGCGCAACTCATGTTCTGGCCGGGACACCCTCTTCGACAGGTAATACCTTCTCGGAATTGCGAGCAAGCGCTTCAGTAGGAATGTCTTTACGCGATTTCACTACTTCGTCGACCAGACCATAATCTTTAGCCTCTTCCGCAGTAATCCAGTAATCCCGGTCCGAATCCTCTTTGATCCGGTCTTCGGATTTGCCTGTGTGATGGGCCATGATCTTGATCAGCCGTTTCTTGAGTCTGAACATGTATTCAACTGTCCGCTCCACGTCACTGGCCGTTCCTTGCGCGCCGCCGGAAACCTGGTGAATCATGATATCCGAATTCGGCAACGCGTAGCGCTTTCCTTTTGTGCCTGCCGTCAGAAGCACCGCTCCCATACTGGCCGCTACTCCCACGCAGTAGGTCGCCACATCGCACGTGACAAACTGCATGGTGTCGTAAATCGCTAACCCTGCTGAGACCGACCCGCCCGGCGAGTTGATGTAAAGGTTGATGTCGCGCTTCGGATCTTCCATCTGCAAAAACAACATCTGCGCGACAACGAGATTGGCTACATGGTCGTCAATCGGCGTACCGATAAAAACGATCCGGTCTTTGAGTAGCCGGCTGTAGATATCGTAACTACGCTCGCCACGTCCGGTTTGTTCAACAACTACGGGAACAAAATAAGAATTCTGGGCCGCCTGAAAGTTTTTTGACATCTTAATATATTAAACTGCTCCGGCCTCGACCCTAGCATCCGAGGTTAGGAAATCAAGGACCTTGCCGATCAGAACCTCCTCGCGGACCTGGCCAAGCAAGCCGTTCTTCTCCAGGTCGGCCCTCATTTTTTGCTCAGTCACTCGGTATTGATGAGCCATTACATGTATCCGTTCCCGCAGTTCCGACGGATCGACTTCAATACCTTCCTTTTCCGCGATCCGCGTAAGGATGAAATTCGCTTTGAGCCGATCCTTGGCGTTGCGGGACGCCGTGCTCACTATCTCCTTTTGATTGCTACGCAGCACATCTTCACTCACCCCCCGAAGCTGGTTCTGGTGGACAATTTCGGACATAATTCTGCGGGTCTCGTCTTTTACGTAGCTCTGCGGTAACTCAAAATCGACCCGCGAGACCAGGAACTCAATGATCTGGTTGTGCTTGCTCGCTTCGATCTTGTGCGATTTCTCGTGAGCCAGCTGCTCTTTTACCTTTTGGCGAAGCGCTTCCATTGTTGTGCCTTTGAGGACGTGATCCGCAAATTCGTCGTTTGCCTCCGGAAGCTCCATCTTTTTGACGGCCTTGAGCGTCACGTGGAAATGTATTTGCTTGCCTGCCAGCTCCGCGATGGCGCCCTCTTCGGCGACGGTGAGATCGAATTCGCGGCTCTCTCCCACCGACTGGCCCACCAGATGGTCGCTGAAGCCTTTCAGGAACGTGGCCTCCTCCAATTTGATCCAGAAGTCTTGGCCGCCGCCCAGCATCTTTGGCGCTTTCGGCTCTGCCTCAAGCAACGGTTTCCCGTCCAGCGTAGTCGAATAATCGATCACGGCGAAATCGCCCATTTCGAGTGCCCGACCAGTTAAATCCGAGAAAGTCGCGTGTCTTTCGCGCAACCCTTCGATCGTTTGGTTGATCTCTTCTTCCGTCACGTCCTCAGAAGGGACGGTGACCGGTATCCCTTTGTAGTCAGGCAGGTCGAATTCCGGCGACGTGACCAGCGTTGCGGTGAAACGCAAACTTTTCTCCGGTGTAAATTCTACGTCCTCGACGCTGGACACAGAGAGCACCTTCAATCCTTTGTCGCGGATCGCTTCGCGGGTCGTCTCGCTGACGAGTTTCTTTGTCAGCTCTTCCTGGATTTCTTTGCGGAACTTCGCCTCGACCACGGTTTGGGGCGCTTTTCCTGGCCTAAATCCCGGGATTCGAGCGTACTGGCGAAAGCCTTCAACAATTTCATTCCACTCTTTCGTGACGCGGTCCGGTGGCAACTCCACCCGCATAGAGGCGAGACAATTGGGCAAACTTTCAACTTCAACGTTCATGAGAATCCTCGAGATCCTTCAGGGTAGGCCCGAAGTCAAATAGCCGCAACCGGCGCAACCGGCCGAAGGCCGGTTGCGGTTAACGGTTTTCGGTTATCAGTCTTCGGTCGACGGTTCTCCCTCGGAACCCCGTCGATCAACGTCAAGCCGCAAGCTTCCAGCTTGACCGTGGGTCGAGCTTCCGGCTCGACGAATTCAAGCGGCTACTCCCGCATTAATCTCTCCGCCAGATCCAGGTCTCTCTGAAATGTGATCTTAATATTCCAGTCCGGATTCGGCAGGAGCCGAACATTGTGTCCAGCGGCTTGCATCGCCGAAACCTCATCGGTAACAGATTGTCCTGCGCCGACAATCCTTCGATAAGCATCAAAAAGCCAATCGAATCGAAACACCTGCGGCGTCTGCATTCCCCATACCCCCTCGCGATCAATGCTCGCCACCACCTCCTGATTCGTGTCGGCTTTCTTAAGGGTCTCAACAATTGGTGCCGCCACCGAAACTGCGCCGCACTCCTCAGCCATCTGAACTGCGCGCTCGATCAACTCGGAAGAAACCATTGGCCTTGCAGCATCGTGGACAGCGACAGTCCGAGTTTCGGGTGGCAATTGTTCAAGGCCGTTCCATACGGAGAGATGGCGCTCTTTGCCCCCGTCTACCAGCCAGCGAACTTTTTTAAGTCCGAATTTTCGGATCATCTGCTGAAACTCCTCGCGCCGGTCGGACCGCACCACCAATGCGATGTCATCGATCAGATCGCATTCTTCAAAACGGTCGAGAGAGCGGATAACGATGGGTTTGCCGCAAAGGGAGGCAGTCAGCTTATCGAAACCCATTCTTTGGCTGCTGCCCGCAGCTACAATTATAGCGGAAGCCATTGCGAGTGTGAGTGCGAGTGCGAGTGCGAGTG
>Ga0070706_100000901_pt1 | contig 32562 bp, 36 predicted proteins | sample KBSK5501metaG_FD_65476 | JGI IMG/M metagenome (GOLD analysis project Ga0070706, IMG submission 65476) | Corn, switchgrass and miscanthus rhizosphere microbial communities from Kellogg Biological Station, Michigan, USA - KBS K5-50-1 metaG | ecosystem: Host-associated > Plants > Roots >... | reverse complement strand
TGTAGCAAGATCCCACATGCGTGTGCCGAAAATAATCACCGCAAATGCGAAAAGCGGTGAGAGCAAAATGAGCCAGGAATATTCATACAATGCCATGGAATCACCACTTCATCATATTTATTTCGCTAACGTCGACCGTGTTGCGTTTGCGATAGATCGAGATAATCATTGCCAGCGCGACCGCCGCTTCTGCTGCTGCAACGGTGATAATAAAAATGGCGAAGATCTGCCCTGTCAAGTAGGTGGACCAGGGCTTGACCGTGTTATAGAAAGCGAAGCCAACCATTGTTACGTTGACAGCGTTGAGCATAATTTCTATGCCCATCAATACAGCGACGGCATTGAGTTTAGTCAGGGCGCCATAGAGACCGATACAGAAAAGTAGAGCGCCTAGTACCAGGAAATGGTTTAGACTCAGACCCATCTTAGTTAGTCCTCTCTGCCAATGACTATTGCACCTATGATCGCTACGAGCAGTACAAGAGTGGCAATTTCAAAAGGGAGCACGTAGCTATAACATGTAGGACTGTATAATAATTGGCCGATGTAGGCGACGTTGTTCGGTGGCAATGGACAGGCGGCGTTTTGCGGACCATAGCCAGCTCCTCCGGCATGGGCTGTAGAGTAAGGGCCGATTGTTACTGCGAAAATGATGCCTGCGCCGACCAGCGTGCTTATGATCGCTCCTAACCACCACCATTTGTTGATTGGATTGCTATTCGTGCGCAAATTATCAGTGCGCGTGAGCATTAACGCGAACAGTATAAGGATGGTAACCGCTCCTGCGTAGATTAAAATCTGCACAATAGCGATAAATTCAGCATTTAGCAGGAGATAAATACCGGCAGCCATCGCAAACACAACAACCAGGGCTAACGCGCTGTGGACTATGTTGCGCAATCCCACTACGAGCAGTGCGGAACCCACGAGGATTATGGCGATAATCCAAAATAGAAGGGTAGCTAAATCCATAAAAAACACCTCTTAATAGAGAATAACAGGGTTCTTTGGAGCAGCAGCAAATAAATATGGAACCGGTGTCTCTACAAACTCCTTCTCCCAATTTCATCCTGAAGACGGACCGAGAGCCTCAACCTTCGTCTAATCTAAATATCCTATGGTATTGTATCATCCTCTTGCTTATATAGCACGTGTAGAGAATATGTACCCTTGTGAGATTGTAGCAAAACGTGTAACCGGTGACAAGAGTACAACTATGCTATAATCTGTGTCAGGCATCCAGGTAACCATATCTTGAGCTAGAAAGCATTGAAAAACAATGAGCATCTCTGAAGCAGCATCACGTCGCAATCCCTCAGGCGATCTCAGCTGTCCTCGATGCGGCACGCCATTACACCCACAAGCAACTTTCTGCAGTTCCTGCGGTGAACGTCTCGATAAGCAGAAAACTCCTTCCTCACCCTTACAAAAAGAGCAAGATATTACTACTCGTTATCGTATTACATCGCTTGTGCGCAGGCGCCCGTATGTTAACCTCTACTTTGCCGTTGACAATCAACAATCTCGCCAGGGTCAGCAACGGATTGTAGCTATTCGCGATATCGACATTAACTCGCTAAATGACGAAGCTCGTGTTCAGGCTTGCAGACTGGTCCAGCAGGAGTATGACTCACTTCGTCTTTGGCAAATCCCGTATGTCCTGCCTATGGTTGATTTGCGGTTCTTCCACGGACATCTCTTTGTAATCTCTGGCTATCCTTTCGCTGCTTCGAGCTTGAGTTCAACTGGCAAATCCGAGAATCCTAAAGTATCGCCTGGCAATATGCATCGCCTGTACACCCTGCAGGATTTTCTACAGAGCGGCCAGGGGTTGCCTACGGAACAGCAAGCGCTGAAGTGGGTTGGATATCTCTGTCGGGCCTTGGACGGACTGCATAGTCATCAAATAATCATCGGCGAGCTTGATCCGTATACCATTATTTTCAATGAGAATAGTGACAATGCTGAACCTGCATTAATGATTTCATGGTTGTCTCCACAGCTGCAAAGACTACTCCGTTCGTCCGAGGCATCAACGAGATTCTGGTCCTACTTCTGTGCTCCTGAAGCATTACAAGGAAAAGCTGAAGCCCGCTCGGATATCTATAGCCTGGGTGCAGTCCTCTACCTCCTGCTTACTGGATCACTACCCAGCGAAAAAGTCTTGCGTACTAGAGGGAGGCTACGTTCACCTCATGAACTCAATAGTCGTGTAAGCGGACAAGTGAGCGACTGTGTGATGCAGGCACTTGCCACCGAGCCATCGAATCGTTTTCAGAATGCCCTGGAGATGTCAGAGGCTCTATTCAATCCACGATATAGCCGTCTACAAACGCTTAAGCTCAATCGCCGTGATGCTGAAGTACCAGCTCCAACTGTTGTTACCGATGACGATGATGAGACTATACATATTGATCCGCTTTCTCTGCAGCACCTTAAGCGCTGGCAAACTTCTCGTCCGCAAGCTACTACATCAAGCCAGATCCCGCGTCGACCACTCATACCACGTCCACCATCACAACCCGAGGAGATCGAAGCAATTCAAGCTGAGTGGCAACAACAACCAGTCACTTCTCTCGAGGAAGCACCAACAATTGTTACTTCGGCTGTTAAAGCTACCAAAGAAACTGTAGACACTGCTTCTCAAAACGAGTTTGCAACCACTTGGTTTAAGCGATTACAACGCTTTATTCTGGGTCAACAGCAGCATACAATGACAGCGGCTGCCATTATTGAATCGCCTCTGAGTGTACAACCAAACCGGGTTTTTACTCTCCGCATCCATGTCATGGGAAGAGACGAGCCAGCCATCCCCCTGGATGTTAAAGCGGTAGATCGATCTCCTGGGCTTAGTAGATTTGTAAATGGTAATAAATTATCCATTGAAGTGCGCACCGTGCTCAACCAGAATTATACATATGTTGTGCAGCAGGCACCTGCTACTATTCCTGCGGCAGGGTATGTGACTGAGATCACTATCCCCATAAAGCCCCTCTCTAGCTTGCCGAGCGGGATGCGAGAACGTTTGCTCATATCTTTCCTGGATAAGCAGCGCCAGCCTCTCTACGAAAAACCATTTGTAGTGGAAGTGTTCGTGTCTCACCATGTAAAACGCGGCCATGAAGGTCATCACGTGCTAACAATCCCCAGGTAAATGTTGTTACCTGTCAGCCACGTAGGTATATTTTCCTATACAAACTGGTTTTTTTTGTAAACACGACTTTCTGGTTTAATATATAGAAGTTAAACTACCTTTAAAGCGATTCTTTCCAAAACTTCGCGGGGGGAAAATGGCAACCTTATATGACAAGCCTGCACAAGTTCAACCCACAGAATTACCTGATGCATTTGGTAAGTTACCTTCGGAAGAGTATACCGTCAAGGCTATGCCGAAGGTTGCAGGACCACTCGGCTTAACAGCTACATTCGTACTGATCATCTTTTTATTACCAACACTCCTACAGCTATTCAGGCGGGTGCTGGTACTTTCACTTTCTGGATAGTTGGTGGAATCACTTTTTCCATCCCATGTGCCATCGCCACCGCCCAGCTTGGTCACATGTTTCCCCACGAAGGCTCACTCTACAATTGGACACACAGGGCATTTGGAGGATACTGGAGCTTCTTCGTGTCTTTCTGCGCCTGGTTCCCATGTATCCTTTTGATGATCGTTGCAGCTGATGCTGTCGTTGGCTACCTGCAAGGCTTGAATCCAAATTGGCTTACTCAACCCTGGCAGCAGGGGCTTGTGCTGATGCTGATCGTTGCTTTCTCTGGCTTTATAGCCACCCGGCGTTTTGCTACTACGCTGAATTTGGTCAAGGTGGTTCTAGGAATCGCATTTCTAGCAGTCTTCATGACAGGGTTTGCAGGCGTGGTATGGCTTCTTAAGGGCCATCCTATCGCAGCCAGTTTTAAAACTCCTGCTGATTGGGGCTTCGCCTGGAACCCAAATGGGTACTATACATTGGCGTTGTTTGCTTTCATCGTACAGGCCTTCCTCGGTATCGAAGTCCCTCTCAATATGGGCGGGGAGATGACTGGGCGCAAACCAGTCACACGGCATTTGTTTTGGGGAGCCATGCTCGTGCTCGTCGGCTACCTCGTAACTTCTTTTGGCCTACTGGTAGTGAATCCAAATGTGCCAAACGGAAGCTTTTACGTCAGCAACCCTTACGCTATGGTCTATGCTGTAAAAACCGCTCTGGGGCCAGTCGCCGGTAATGTTATCGCCGTACTCATCATGTGCAACTTTGTCGTGACTCCGGCAATCTACAGCTACGCATATGCGCGTCTTCTCCTCGTAGGGGGTATTGACCAGCGTCTACCTATGAGAATGGCTCGGCTCAACAAAAACCGCGTTCCCGCAAATGCGATTATCTTCCAAACAATCGTGGCGATGGTCTTTACTGCGATCCTCTTTATCGTGATCCCTACTTTTGGCGGCGTTTTCAATGCGGTAGCCCTCAACCAGGAAGTTTACAATGTCGTTATCTCAGCTTCGACATTGGTCTGGGCAATTTCAACAGCTTTCCTCTTCATTAACCTCGTTAAATTCTATTTTGATGACCGGAAAACGTTCCGTAAACATCTGATCTTTCCAATGCCAGTAATATGGATAAGCATCCTATTTGGCATCACCACCTGCGCCATCAGCATCATTGGTGCCCTGCTCTTTAGCTTGATTCCCCAGCTAATCAGCAATAACGTCTGGTGGTTGATTGTTGGAGGTATCGCTGTCGTCTGTCTCGTTGTTGCCGCCCTTGGAGGCATGATTGCAAGCAGTGAAGCCGACTGGCAAAAATTGCACGAGTAATCAATTCTTTTGCAGGTGATTAATCCACTCAAAAACTATTGCAGCCTATGATACTCTATGGGAGAAGGAGACTGAGTGGATAATATCACCATGAAACGAACATTCTTATGGATTTTGCCCAACACGACTTGTACGAGTGCCCTCCTATCCTTGCCTCATGCCTCATCGCAGTGGCCACAATACAGCCAATGAAAGCAATTCTGACAGCGTTAGTGAATGCAAGCGATCGTCCTTCGTGGAGAGTATCCCAGGTAGAAGCAGACAACGATGGAATTGCAATTCTTAATGAGGGTTTCTGGCCAAAACCCGCCCACACATCTAGACCTGGACGATCAGCCATGCTACACTTGGCGAGAAAGTGATTCAGAAAACGTCTGAACTCATCATTGCAAGAGATTTCGCGCTGATGTTGAAAGACTCGGTGTCCACTCCATCGAGGAGTGGACACAAGGAGGAAACGATGTCCACCGAGCAAGTACAATGGGCTGCCCAGATTCGCGAGATTCCACCCGTCTTTCGCAGAGCACTCCATCTCAGTGATGACCCTGCCATCCGACATCGTCCCGCAGCAGGCGAATGGTCAGCGGTAGAAGTGGTAGGCCACATGATCGATAAAATGCGGATCTGGACCAGTCGAGTGGAGCGTCTCATGGTCGAGGAGCGGCCTACATTGCCAGCGTACGATCAAGACGCATTGGTACGTGAACACGACTACGAGCATGCCGATCCAGACGAGTTATTTGAGCAATTGAGGCAGGAGTGTGAACGCTTTGCTACGCTCGTCGAGGGCACTTCTATCTCCGCTCTGCAGCGAGAGGGGGTGCATGAAGAAGTTGGTCCAATGACGCTGCGTCGGTGTATTGAGTTGCCTCTTGAGTCAGCCACGGAGCACCTTGAGCAGCTATGCGCCGCACAGACACTCGTGTAGAACCACTGGACCGGGTTATCCACTTCTACCTGTGTAAAATGTCGAGTGGCTAGAGTTTCTGATTATACTTTTTTAATAACATCCAGAACACGCTTCTTGTATACTTGCTCCGGTACTTTTTTGTATGAACTGAAGCTATGTAGGAAGTTGGGAGAAAGCCTAAGGACCCACAAACCGTACTCATCGTCGCGTCAATCCTATACGTTCTACTTCCTGGAGAGGCTACAGATGAGTCATAAAACGGTAGAGAAGTCATGTAAATGAGACGATGATTTGTGAGACGAGAAAATAAGACACCTGCGCATCGCTTGTTGCATATGTGTCGAGTGTAGGAGATGGTGTCTCAACAAATGGCCGTTTGTTGAGACATACTGTTCAGCTTTTTCAAACGGTCACTCCTCTTCTCACAGGCCCCTCTTGACGAATCTCAATACTCTTCTCATAATCAGAATCTCAAAAGGTCAGGCGATTGACAGGAAACGTGAGACAAATGGAGAACAGCATGAAAATCAGATCTCTGTTCGCGTCTCAAAACAGGAGCTACATAAGGCCTTACAAGTTGATGCGCTCAGAGAATCCTAAAATTTACACCCAAGTGGATCAAATTATGAAGGAGACGGAGGGCGACGGTAAATGTAATTCTCCTAAGAGGATGGCGTTACTGGTTATTCCTGTCAGGACTGTTATTGACCGGGGTAATTTTGCATGCATAGTCTGCCATCGGTTACTGCCTGGCCAATTATCATCATTTCTATAGCGGAGGGCATAGTCACTTCTATTGCGCGATCCTCACTGGACGGACTGCTGGCTGATGTCATACCGGAAGATACTCGCGGCAAAGCACAGGCGAACTATAACAGCAGCGGGCTTGATTGGGAATTTGATCGGCGCTACAGCAGCGGGTTTACTCTATGGATATTCAACTGGATTGCCTTTTTTGATTGAAGGGCTGATCTGTATTGTGGCTAGCCTGGTTTTATTGTTGCCAGGAATAGCTCGAATGTTTCTTGCTGTCCGACGAAATGCGCAGGGTGGGCGTGTAGAGGTAGAGTTGATTGAAGAGAGAATACATACTTGAAGATGACTCACCTCGAGTTTGAAATTAAGATTTCATGTCAACAGGATAGGGTACAATTGTTCTGAAATCTATTTGTTGTGTACAAACGTGTTTGATATTAGGAAAGCCCACAGAGAGCCGATGAATCGGCACCTACGGATGTCAAGGTTATTTTATTCAGGGGAGCAAGATCTTATGAAATTTAAACAATTGGGTCGAAGCGGTCTATTGGTCTCAGACCTGAGTTTAGGGACAATGATCTTTGGCGAGCAGAGTGAACGTGGTACTGAGGCTGCCGAAGCTGAACGCATGATCCACCATTATCTGGATGCTGGTGGCAATAGTCTGGATACGGCTGATGTCTATGCAGGCGGACGTTCTGAAGAGATCGTTGGTCAAGCCATTAAGGGGAAGCGCGATCAAATTGTGGTGGCGACCAAGGTACGTTTTGCGTCCGGCGAAGAAATAAATGATCGAGGCCTTTCCCGGCGCCATATTCTGCACGCCGTGCATACAAGCTTGCGACGCTTGCAGACCGATTACATTGATCTTTATTATATGCACGGTTGGGATTCTCTCACACCATTGGAGGAGTCGCTCAGAACGTTTGATGATCTGGTCACTGCTGGCAAGGTGCGTTATATTGGCGTCTCCAATTTCAAAGCATGGCAGGTCATGAAAGCACTTGCCCTCTCTGAGAGCAATGGGTGGGTCCGTTTCGTGGCTGGGCAGTACCAGTACAGTTTGGTGACTCGGGAGATTGAATACGAGTTTAACGATCTCTGTCCGAGCGAAGGGGTGGGTATGATGCCCTGGGGTCCACTGGGTGGCGGAATATTATCTGGCAAGTATCACCGCAACCAACCTCCTCAGAGCCCAACTGAGGGACGCATTGCGACAACCCGCGCTGAGCACGAAGAAGCATGGCAACGTCGCAATACCGAGCGCAATTGGCAGATCGTTGATGCAGTGCGGCAGATCGCCGACGAGCGTAGTGCAACTTCCTCTCAGATAGCACTCGCATGGTTGCGCGCCCGACCCATGGTCACTAGTGTCATCCTGGGGGCTCGTTCCCTCTCACAATTGGAAGAGAATGTAAGAGCAGCAGGCATAGAACTGACGGCTGAAGAGCGAACCGGACTTGATCGTGCCAGTGCTTTACCAGATCTCTATCCTTATCGTCTCATCGAACAGGGGAGGCGAACTGTTTAGCTTAAACCTTTCCTGGTGAGCTTTGCAAAAGATTATTTCAACAGGCTTGACCATTTTCTGCGACAGTTGGAGATGGCTGGTAGGACTCCTTCATGATAGAGTTGGCGAATTGTCGCAAGTCAGGTGACCGAAGCTTGTTGAGCGGAAGCAAACAGCTTGGTGAAGTGAGAGGTTGGTTTAGTTGCATAGTTTGTCTCTACCATCCACTCACAAGCACGAAGAACATTCTTGTGTGGACATGAGCGAATCTCCTTTCCCTTGCTCATAGAGAGGCATCACACATTCTGCCTCTGCGCTGCTATTCTTTCCGGCGTTGCCAAAATCGGTAGTGCGTGGCAGGACATCTGGTTCTTTGAGTCGCTTGCATACCTCGGTGCTTTGCTGTGCAGAGAAGCGACTCATAGCAACCTTGCACCCCAAAGGCATAGAAGACACTCTCATGCTCGATGTGCTATAACAATGTGAGGAAAAGACGAAGACACTGTCCGGAGGAGTAGCAAAATGTCCCAGACGCACGATGGCACACTGAGTGTGGCGGATATCATCCAGTATCTCGAGAACCCCTATTCCCTGTATCACCAGCTACGCGCACTGGACCCAGTGTACTGGGATGAACGGGCGAAGAGCTGGGTCTTGACGCGTTATACCGATGTCGCGGCTGCACTGCGCGACCCCCGCTATACGGTCATGGGCTTCATGAGCGATACCAGCTGGATTCCCGCTGACATGCGCCCTAAGCTGGAACCACCGCTGCGCGCGGTGTCGCGCCAGATGCTCTTCCAGGACCCGCCTGACCATACACGCCTGCGCGGGCTGGTGGCGCAGGCCTTTACACCGCGCATGATCGAATCCTTGCGCCCGGTGATCGGGCGAGTCACCAACGAGTTACTCGATCAGGCTGAGGCGAAAGGGCACATGGAGGTGATGGGAGACTTCGCCTTCCCGCTGCCCGCGATCATCATTGCCACGATGCTCGGTGTGCCACCTGAGGATCGCGAGCAGTTCAATCGCTGGTCGTCGTATTTCGGGCGCCTGCTGGATGGCGGCGATTTCAGTCTTGAAAAGGTATTCGAGGCCGTTTCCGAGGTCTCGAACTTCCTGGACTATTTCCGCACCATCATGCACGCACGGCGAGCCGCTCCCAAAGATGACCTGCTGCAGGCGATGATCAACGCGGAGGAGCAGGGCGATGCCTTGAGCGAGGAAGAGCTGCTCGGCAACTGTATCTTGCTGCTTGCCGCCGGGCATGGCACGACGATGCACCTGATCGGCAACGGGACGCTGGCCTTGTTGCGCCATCCAGAGCAGGTGCAGCTCTTGCACGAGCAACCCGTGTTGGTCTCAAACACAGTGGCGGAAGTGCTGCGATACGATAGCCCGGTGCAATTGACCTCACGCCGCGCCAAAGAAGCGCTGCAGATCGGCGGGAAACAGGTGAGCGCGGGCCAGGAGGTGATCATGCTGCTGGGCGCAGCCAATCACGACCCGGCGCAATTCAAAGACCCCGACCGGCTCCTGCTTACACGCCCGGAGAGCAGGCATCTCTCGTTCGGACTGGGCGTCCATTTCTGCTTAGGAGCTCCGCTAGCCCGCCTTGAGGGTGAAATCGCCTTCAGCGCGCTGTTCAAGCGCTTCCCACACCTGCGCCTTGAGACGGACGAGGTGGAGTGGCAGCCAAGCATGGTGTTTCGCGGGTTGAAGCAGTTGCTTGTGAGCTTCACATGAAGGTTTGTACTGTTTCTGAGTGCACATTGCTTGATAGAAAGGTCCACCCAGCTAAAGGATGTGAGAGTGTACCAGCCCTTTTTTGATTCCTTGACTGCCGCGGCAGAATCCGGCAGGCCGCTTACACCCGAGCGAAAGACATCCCGAACTCAATGTTGTTCCACACGCTCACGCCGGACAGAAACGAAGTATTCCAGGTATGAAGATACAGCTTTGACCAGGAGACCTGTCCGCTCCCTCCTACCTGATTGAGCGTGATATCAGCAAGGAGATGCGTCGCTGGTGAGGCTTCTGGAGCCGACCATTGTCCCTCGTAGGTCTCATTACGGTCTAGGTCTGTAAACGTGATCCTAAGGACGGTGTTGAACGAAATAACAGAAGCAATTGAGACAGAGGCGTTACGTCCATCATAACTGCCCTGATAGGAGCCAATGAAATCGTCAGTGCTGTGAAATTGTGCCATCGTGCCCTCCTGGTGTGCCCTGAAACAGTAGCTCATGATACAGACGCTCCTGTATCACCTTTTTTGCAGATAGATGAGGGCGTTTCGCCTGAAAATCGCATACTACTACCGTTTATGCACGAAATATGCAATTTTCATCCGCTTCCCTGTCCGACATGGACATCGCGCTTCCTAACTCATAAGGCCCCCCAGGAGTGAGCCAAGACCCGTTTGGGAGAGCGGATTTACTCAGGACGGCCCGCGTGTTGAGCAGCGAGGCCAACGATGATGGAGGCAGTATAGGTCAAGGCAACCTGCCGGGCGATGGCCGGCCATCCGTAGAGTGGAGGGCGTTGTAAGTGAAAGAAGAGGAAGATGCGGCCAAAGAAGCGCTCGATGGAGGTGCGCTTGCCCAGTTCCTCTTTGGTCCAGGTGGGTGGTAAGCAGGAGCGGTTCGCGCTGCGCGCTTGGGGTTCCAGGGGACGACGGCTGTAGCATGGAGAGTCGCGTGGATCCAGGCAATGAGACGCAGGCCCCAATAAGCGGCGTCCAGGCGGATGACGCGAGGGCGGATGGAGTAGAGGCGCACCGCCCATTCCAACAATGGTTGCGCGAAAGGGGCATCATGGACATTGGCAGGAGAAAGCAGATAGAAGACAGGTAAGCCCGAGCCGCGACAGAGCAAAGTATGCACGCGGTAGCCGCGTAAGAGTGGGCGCGGATGCTGGGCCGGGGCATGACCGACGGCAGCATCGGGGTCGGCACGGCGCCAGGCCAGGATGGGGGCACTATCGATGATGAGGTCGCGCGCCCCGATCAGCTGACGCCGCAGGGCGGTCAGCACGTTCAACACGAAGAGGGCCTCTGGCAGGGTCGCTCCGGCGGCCTGACCGCGCTTGCACTGTTGGGAGGGACTGGGAATTCGTGGCTGGCCATCACGACCCAGCGGCAAGCCACAGGCCAAGGCTAAAGCGGGCCAGGCCACTAACCAGTCATGCATGTCCTGTAATGACAGCCGCCACAGCGTGCGTAGCAGTGCGAGGAGCAGCAAGGAGTCTTCGCCATAGATGCGCGGCGCGCCTCCGGGGCCTGCCGGTAAGGGCGGCGGACATCGATGATGCGCCAGGCGCACCGCCAGCCTACAGAGCGTGAGCAGATGCAGCGTGCGCGACTTCGGTGAGCGCATCAATGTGCAGGGCTGGACCCAGCCGCGCTTGTGCGCGGTGATAGGCTGGTGGGGGAATGGGTGCCTGTTCGGTAAGAACAATCGGCATCATAAGCTGTGACCTCCGGGGCGAGGGCACTAGCCTCGTCCAAGGTCAGTTTACCCTACTTGGCCCTACGTTAAGAGAGCGGCCCTCTAGCCGCAAAGTGGATAAGCGCGGTTCAGTTTCGCTGATCGCGAGGACGCTGACACGCCAATGATCGGCACCGTTGGTTGATCGGCGGTGTTTTTGACGGGATACATTGGCCAACTCCGCCAATCACCTCCGACAGAGGCAAGGAAACAGGGATGCCTTCAGGTATGGTGACGATCACTTTACTTGCGCGCTACAAATGTGACCATCGTTTGCTCCGACGTCGCTACTGCACCGGTATAGCCTGAGTACACGCCGACATCCCTAAACCCCACCTGTCCCAGCATCACCAGCACTTCATTCCGAAAGTAGAGACTGCCTTGCAAGGTATGCTCCTCTTCTGCAATTATCTGCCCTGCTCGCCAAAGCGCCACGCGGATCTGCTGTGTCACCCGCTGTTCTAACCGGTCAAGATCGAGGAGCCGCGTGCGTAGCTCAAACTCATCTCCATTTGCTGCTCGTTTTCTTGTCCCGGTCATTGGCCACGCTTGGGGTAATTCGTGCCATCGCTCTGGTAGCCAGTAGGACCACTGGGCGGCCTCTGCGTAGGGCAGGTAATGGTTGAACACGAGCGTCCCCTCTTGTACCAGATGGAGGTAGCAACGGCGGAGCGCTTCCTCGTCCTGTTGGCGCTTGCCTCCCAGGCCAAAGGAGCCACAGATATAGATCGTCCGATAGGTGCGCGTCAGATCGAGGGCGTGCATCGCTTGCATATACAGATTGGGCACCAGCCCATCCCTTGCAGCGCGTTGGCGGCACAAGGCAAGCATATCAGGGGAGAGATCGCACCCGTCCACATCCAACCCAGCCCGAAGCAAGGGCAGCAAGAGGCGGCCCGTGCCACAGGCGAGGTCGAGGGCCGGTTGCCCATCGCGCTCAATAAACCTTTGGTAATAGGCGAGTTCCTCCCGCCTGGCCTCATTGAACTCTGCCCACCACTGGGCCACGAGGCCGTAATGCCAAGTCTGGGGTTGATCACTCATTGCATTCTCCGTTCTCCTTGTGCTGAAGAGATCGATCCACTCATCCGTTCGCGGTTGTGCGCGAGCGGACTCCAAGCATGCTTTGTCTACTTTGTTGCCTCCCTCAAAAGGGGAGCGAGATACCACTAGTTTTCGGTCCAGCTTGGTTGGGCACGATTGAATGCTACCTCTATGTGGAGTATATACCAAAAACTGTGCCGGACCTATCCACCCTGCAGCAACCAAGCTTCATCTTTAACGCATGGCCTACTTTTGACAGTTAGGAAATGCTCTCAGATAGATGTTAAATGGTGTGATGTGTACCTTGATGCACGCTCAAGAATACATCAACCGATATGCTATAATTGAAGAGCGCAGGTTAACTTGAAATGCATCTCCTGTAGTTCGCATACGTATCGTTAAGATGATGTACCAAATGCAACAGAATGTGCAGGATTCAAAAAGATGCCTTTCGTTAGGAAAAATGACTCACAGGAGGAGTCGCCTCCAATCAATGCCCGCAAGATATTTATTGGCCGTATGGGCGAACTTCTCTTTTTTGTGCAGAACATCCTGAAAGAAGAACCCACCCATAACATCATCTCTATCTCAGGACAAGGTGGAGTTGGCAAATCGACTCTGCTCACACGCTTTATTGCCGAAACCCACACTCCCAACTTTAGAGACTCCTGTCTGGCGGCCCTCGTGGACGAACGGCAGACGTCAGTTGTCAGCATCATGCAGAAATTCGCCGACCAGTTGCGCTTAGAGGGTAAGTTTCAGAAGGTACTGCACCGATATGAAGAGGCTGTACTGAAACTGAAAACTGATCAGGAGAACGGAACGCTACAAGATGCAGCTCTGGGTAGAGTACCGAACTTCGCTGGTGCTGCTGTCGAAGGTGTGCCAATCGTAGGACCACTGTTGCGAGAAGGGGTAAAAGTAACGGCTCAGTCTCTCTTAGCCAAGTATTATACGAACCTGGCACGCGGAGATGCAGAACGCTTGCTCGACCCAGTAGCAGAACTGACCAGGGTTTTCGTTGAAGAACTCAATCGCTTCGTGGATACGACCAAGGTGCTCGACTCTCGTCAAACAAAACAGCGGCGCGTGATCCTCTTTTTCGATACCTTTGAGCAGTTGGCAGATGAGGCTGCACCCTGGTTGTTAGATTATTTTCTGCAGGCCAATATCAGCAGCCATGTCGTGCTGGTCGTAGCGAGCCGGACCCCCATCGAACACTCCACTTCCGATCCAAAGCGCTGGTTACCTTACATCGATAGTGAAACGATCTACTCCATTTCCCTGAACAGCTTTACGCAAGACGAGACTTGCGACTATCTGGCAGAACGAGGTATCTTTGATCCAGAGCGTATCAATACCATCTGGCAACTTTCACGAGGCTTACCGCTTTACCTGGGCCTCTTAACCTCCAATCCACGCGGCGAAGTTGATCCCACCAAAGACGTCGTGGTCAATTTCCTGCGCTGGATACCCGAGCAAGATCAGCTCAAGAGGCAACTGGTCCTGAATGCGGCTTTGTTCTCAAGACCCTTTACTCAGGATGACCTGGAAGCTTTCAAGTACGTGTCCGAAAATGAGAGACTTTCCCTGTATTACTGGCTGATTGGACTTCCTTTTGTGCTGACTCAAGAGGCACGGTATCACTATCACGAAGTGGTACAGGAACTGTTTAGTCGCCATCTGTATCAACGATCGAAGAAGGAGTACTTTGCTACCCGAAGAGCCTTAGTCGACTACTACCAGCAGGTGCTCGAGGACATCCAGCAGGAAGGGGACAAAGAGAAAGAAGACACCCTTGAGTGGCTGGAATTGGTGCTCGCATTGATCTATCAATTGCTCCTCCTCCCAGATGAGTCCAGTCACATCAAAGCAATCGAATATGCTTTTAGAGCCAATCGGCATGTTAAGCAACGTGGAGAACTCATCAAGATGCTCCGTGAATTATCTCAGGAACAGCCCGCCAACCGGGCAACATCCAGTGCCAGACGAACAGCCGGACAACTTCTGGACTATATTGAGCCTGGTTCACCAGATCCGAATGTATTCTTAGTTGCCATAGACGATTTGTTAGGGAAAGTAACGCACGAGCCTTCATTCTCACCAGAACTCCTGGCAACTCTGTATGTAAGACGAGGGAGGATATATCAAAATCGCAGAGAGCTACCAGAGGCTCTTTCGAACTTTAATCGTGCTCTTGAGTTCGATCCCAAAGCGACGTGGACCTACACTTTCCGGGGCAATGTTTATAGATGGATGGATGAGTACCAACAAGCTATCAGTGATTTTGACTCTGCTCTCGAATTGCATCCCAAAAACACCATGGCTTATGCATACCGGGGTTTAGCTTACTCGCACCAAGGTAAATACGAACAGGCTCTCCAGGACTGTAATCGTGCTCTTGAGCTAGATCCTAAATATGGCTGGGCGTATATATGCAGGAGCATGATTTACAGAAGGCTGAAAGAGTATCAGAGAGCAATTGAAGACTGTAGTAGAGCTCTTGAGGTAGATCCTCAAGAAGCTAGCCGAGCATATCTCCAGCGAGGCCATGCTTATAGCGAACTCAAAGACTATCAGCAAGCTATTCGGGACTTCGACCAAGCCATTGAACGAGATCCCTATTATTTCCATAATTACCTTGGGCGAGGCGTAGCTTTTGAAGAACTCAAGGACTATCAACAAGCTATCCAAAACTTTGACAGGGCCATTGAGCTAGCTCCGAGACATGATGGGATTTATAGTCGAAGAGCATTCATGTACTTAAGAGTAAATAATACTCAGCAAGCGAGAACTGATTATCTCCGATGCTGCGAGTTGGAGGCGAGAAATGTAAATGGAGCCTGGATGGCCCAATGGTGTGGAATGTGTCTGGAGAGTGGCGCTTCACGAATTGCAGAAGATTTAGATAAGATAGCAGCGACTGATCCACAAAAATATATCGCGTATGTCTGTCGGGGTGTAGCATGGTATCTTCAGAAGAGCTTTGAGCAGTCCCTGACAGAGCTGGAACAGGCTATCTTATTAGAACCTGAGGAGTGGGATGCCTATTTCTGGAAAGGAATGGTCTGCGCCGCTCTGGGGCGGGATGAGGATGCAATAATGGCAATAGAGAAGTCATTGGAAGTGGATATGCCACCCGTGCTGCTGGCTCCACTCCGTTGGTTTGAACAGGATAGGCCGGACTTTTACGAGAGGTACGTCATACCATTATTAGCACGCTACGCGTGAGCCACGAGTAACAGTTCAGTCGTATGATTTTTGTCTTCAACTTGCACCCCTTGACGCTTCGATCCAGACCATCAGGAGTGCTCCCCATAGCCAGCAGGGCAGCGGAATCCACCAGCGTCTATCCAAAACAGGATGCCACAGCAGAGGGATTCTCCGGTGGCCTCGTTGATTCAAAGACTGCACAAGTATAGCATAACAAAACAGGGGTGTGATGTTTGCCCTTTCATGTTACGCTTATAAGTTCGACCTGGCCTGAGCGCTCATCAGAAACTGCGAGCAAGAGTGGGTGAAGAGTGGATCGATTCTAACCGCTCTTGCCTCACCCGTATGGCAACCTGGAAATGAGAGAACAGGTCCCAATAGGAATGGACCGGTATTATGAGGTAGATGATCACTTATGGAGTTAGGATCGCGCCCGACTGGTCCCGTACACACCCTGATTGGCCGTGGCATAGCGAGCACCCGACCATGCCCCTTTGGGTGCAATCGCCTCGAGCCGCTGCAGGTCATCCACGGAGAGGGTGACGGCGCATGCTCCAGCATTCTGTTCCAGGTTCTCCCGCCGCTTCGTGCCAGGAATCGGCACTACATCTTCCCCTTGGGCCAGCAGCCAGGCAAGTGCTAATTGCCCTGCCGTGATGTGCTTCTCGTCGGCCAGGCGGCGCACCTCGGCGACGAGGTCCAGATTGCGCCGGAAGTTCTCCCCCTGGAAGCGTGGGTTGGTGCGCCGGAAATCGTCTGGAGCGAAATCGTCAGGGCTGGTAATCTGTCCGGTGAGGAACCCCCGTCCCAGCGGACTGTAGGGCACAATGCCGATCCCGAGCCGGCGCGCAACAGGCAGCACCGCATCTTTCAGGTCGCGCGTCCACAGCGACCATTCGCTTTCTAGCGCCGTGATCGGGTGGGTGGCTGCCGCACGCTCGAGGCTATCGACGCTGGCCTCCGATAGGCCCAGGTAGCGCACCTTGCCGGCCTGGACGAGTTCCGCCATGGCTCCCACGGTGTCTTCGATCGGGACAGTGGAATCGACGCGGTGCTGGTAGTAGAGGTCGATGTACGCGACGCCCAGTCGCGCCAACGACTCATCGCAGCAGGCTTTGACGTATGCCGGGCGGCCACTCGTGTCAAGGCTCCCATCATCATTCCTCAGGCCGAACTTGGTCGCCAGAATCACCTTGTCGCGCCGGTCAGCGATAGCACGTCCAACCAGGCGCTCGTTGTGCCCATCGCCATAGACGTTGGCCGTGTCCAGCAAAAACATACCCAGCTCAATGGCTCGGTGGATCGTGGCAATGGACTCACGTTCGTCTGCTGGTCCGTATGACTGTGACATGCCCATGCACCCAAGACCCAGGGCGGAGACGATCAAGCCCTGCTGGCCCAGCACACGGGTAGGAATCATAGTGTTCGACATTTCATTCTCCTCTTCTGCTCAACACTAAAAGATCTGTCTGCCACGCATGGAGTTACAATCATGCAGCTTCATGCATCTCCAGATGTGCGTCAAAGACCACCCCATCACGTTCAAGTTGACGATGCTGCTCATGGGTATAGCCAAGCGACTCCAGCAGCGCAAACGTATGCTGCCCCAACACTGGAGCCGGGCGATACAGGTGTCCAGGGGTACCGGAATACTTCAGCGGGTTTTCGATTTTGATCACCTCGGCTCCCAGGTCGGCCAGCAACATCGTACAAAATGGCCCCGCCATGATGTGCGTCACATCCAACACACGGATTCCCTCAAGTGCGGCAGGCATGAACTTCCTCTCTTTCCTCCTGGAATTCTGATGGTAAAGCCGTTGCATCGTTCCCTATAGTATACTCTGAAAGAGAAACATGCAGATCAGGTCAAACGAGAGAAAGAAAGGGTGCTTCCATGTTAACCGAACATGTAACTCATCAGCACGATGAAGGCGCTGTGCTGCTCGAACAACGGGGATCGATAGCCACGATCACCCTAGCTCGTCCCGCCGCTCTCAATGCACTGACATGGGCGATGTACCGGCAGATGGAAGCGCACCTCGAGCGTCTTGCCACCGACGAGAACACTCGCGTCATCATTCTGCATGGAGCGGGCAAGGCATTTGCAGCTGGGACCGCTATCCAGCAATTTCAGGGCTTCACCGCTGAGGATGGGATCGCGTACGAGCACCACGTGGAAACGATTGTCGAGCGCCTCTACAGCATGCCCAAGCCGACGATTGCGGCTATTCATGGCTATGCCGTCGGTGCCGGCCTAGTCATTGCGTCGGTGTGCGATCTGCGGTATGCCACTCACGCCTCCCGCTTTGGTGTACCGATAGCTCGAACGCTGGGCAATTGCATCACCCTCAACAATTACCGGCACCTGGTAGATTCGTTCGGCGCGATGAGGACGAAGGAGATGCTGTTTACCGCGCGCTTGCTCACAGCGACCGACGCCTTGCACTGCGGCTTTCTGACGGCCATGATCGATGAAGCAAGACTTATGACGCAGGTCACCGAGATCGCGCAGCAGATCAGTGCTCTTGCTCCTCTGACCATGTGGTCGGTGAAGGAGGCGCAGCGGCGTGTGCATGCAGCAGAAGAGGCTATCGATTTCGACGATGTCTTGGCCCGTATCTACGGGAGCGCCGACTTTGCTGAAGGAGTGCAAGCCTATCTGGAGAAGCGCACACCTCATTGGCGCGGTGTGTAAGTTCCCTCGAGCATCTATCAGCAGTTCAAAGGATACGGTGAACGTTCTTCTTGCTTCCAGAATAACCTGCATACGCTTACAAAGTACTGAGGGAATCCCACGGCTTGCAGAGCACGTCTACACTTGGAGTTCTGGTACGTTACTCAATGCTGAAGCAACGAAGATACATTTGCTATGGTCTGCGGGCCACGCGGCTTCTATCCCATAGCATGAAAGTGATGGCTTTACGTAACCAGCAAATGAGCAACCTGTTCACCTGTCTCGCTTCTACTCATGATAGGATATAATACGTGAAGTGTATGGTTATGAGCACTGACACCTTTGCACAAGAGACGAGTAGAAGCCTGGCATTTTGATCTGGTGGAACGTCTTCAACATGATAAGAGGAGGGGTGGGATGACTGAACTGGTTGCAGGAGAGTCCGTAGGTAACTGGCAAACTACCAGGCACAATCTACCTGCTCAACTCACCACGCTCATTGGGCGCGAACGGGAAGTGGCGGCAGTGCGTGCGCTCCTGCGACGGCCAGAAGTGCGCCTTGTGACTCTCACCGGGTCTGGCGGCGTGGGGAAAACCCGCCTGGGACTGCAAGTTGCGGCTGAGTTACTCGACGAGTTTGCCGAGGGAGTCTTCTTCGTCTCGCTAGCTCCCATAAGTGATCCGAGCCTCGTTGTTCCCACCATTGCAGAGGTATTGGGGATCCGAGAAATCGGAGATCGCAGACTGCTGGATCTCCTGAAAGCCTACCTGCAAGAGAAGTGCCTGCTACTGCTCTTGGACAACTTCGAGCAGGTGCTGGCTGCATCGGTCCAGGTGGCAGATCTCCTCGTTGCCTGCCCACAACTCAAGGTGGTCGTGACCAGTCGAGCCGTGCTGCATGTGCGAGGAGAGCAGGAGTTTTCTGTCCCACCGTTAGCTGTCCCTGATCCCAAACATCTACCCGATCTTGTGGCGCTGTCCCAGTATGATGCGGTGGCACTCTTCTTCCAGCGAGCCCAGGCAGCCATGCCTGATTTTCAGATCAACGATGCCAATTCCGCAGCTATCGCGGAGATATGCAACCGCCTGGAGGGGTTGCCGCTGGCCATCGAGCTGGCCGCAGCTCGCATCAAACTGCTCCCGCCACAGGCACTGTTGACTCGATTGGAGCATCGCTTACACATTCTGACAGGCGGAGCGAGGGATGTACCCGTGCGACAACAAACGTTGCGCAACACAATTGCGTGGAGCTATCAGCTGTTAGATACGCAGGAGCAGCGGCTCTTCCGGCGGCTCTCCGTCTTTGTAGGTGGCTGCACGCTGGAAGCGGTGGAAGCTGTGTGCTACGAGACGCAGCAGGAGGCTCTTTCTGCTCTAGACGAGACCGCTTCTTTGTTGGATAAAAGCTTACTCCTGCACGTTGCGCAGGAGGGAACTGCACGTTTGATGCTGCTGGAGACGATCCGCGAGTATGGGCTGGAATGCCTGCGTGAGAGTGGAGAGGCCAGGCAAATCCAGAGCGCACATGCTGAATACTACCTGGCACTGGTAGAGGAAGCTGAGCCACATCTCAAGGGAGCGCAGCAACTGGTGTGGCTGAGGCAGTTGGATCGGGAGCAGGAGAACCTGCGGGCCGCGCTGAGCTTGCTCATTGCACACGAGGAAGTGGAGGTGGCCTTACGCTTCTGTGTAGCGCTCTGGTGGTTCTGGAAAAGGCGTGGGTACTGGAGCGAGGGGCGACGCTGGCTGAAAGCTTCATTTGCATTGCCGGGAGCTGGAGCAAGAACGACGGTGCGAGCCAGAGCGTTGAGCGCAGCAGGGGACCTGGCCGCTGCCCAGGATGATTGGCGAGAGGCCCACCTGCTCCTCTCGGAAGGCATAGCCCTCTACCGAAAGGTAGAAGATGAACGTGGGCTGGTGCTTCCCCTCTCTATATTGGGATATGTCATGATTCGGCAAGGAGATATTACCGCAGGGGTTCATTTGATGGAAGAGAGCATTGCACTTTGCCGTAAACTGGGTTGCACCTGGGAGCTTTGCCATGCGTTGCTCAGGCTAGGATACCACGCATGGTTTCAGGGTGACCTGGAGCAGGCCATAGCGCTGACACAGGAGGGCCTCATGCTCTCCCGAGAGCTGAGTGACAAGGCCCAAATGGCCAATGCATTGAACAATTTGGGGCACTTCTCTTTGCTGCGAGGCAACCTTGTGCAGGCAAAGGCTCTGGCAGAAGAGGGACTTCTGCTTGTCCGGGAACTGGGCGAAAAGGCTCTCCTCCTCTCGACACTTGAAACGTTGGGGTCCATTCATTTATCTCAAGGTGACCTGGAGCGAGCCATAGAGTTCTTTACCGAAGGGCTCTCCAAAGCCCAGGAGTTTGGAAACGAAACACTCATCACGGAAAGTCTCTCTTGGGAGCTCGCACGCAAAAGTTTCATTGGTTGGCACCTTATGGGATTAGCCAGGGTGGCTGTCGCGCAGAACCAACTGAAGCGTGCCGCGCGTTTGTTCGCAGCCGTAGAAGTAAGATATAATGTCAACAGAGAAATGGGTCCCGATGTACGCGACGACTATGAGCGAACGATAGGTAGTGTGCGTTCGCGATTAGGAGAGCAAGTATTCGCAGCCGCTTGGGCCGAGGGACGTGCCATGACGCCAGCACAAGCCCTTGCTGCACAGGAATCTGTGATTCCTGACACATCCACTCCCTCAGGACAATCCTCTACACTTCCATCCAAGTCACGATCTTCCTCACCAGATGGATTGACTGAGCGTGAAGTGGAGGTGCTCCGCCTGGTGGCTCAAGGGCTGACGAATGAGCAGGTGGCCGAACAACTCGTCATCAGTCCGCGTACGGTCAACTCCCACCTGACCTCGATCTATAGCAAGATTCAGGTCTCAACTCGCAGCGCTGCAACGCGCTATGCAATCAAGCACCAGTTGGTGTAATCCAACGATGGATGGGTTGTTGCTCGTTTGTCTGGAGACTTCTCCCGGTGCTGTTCATGGAGCACAGGGCAGTGGGATCGTCCAACCAAGACCAATGCAAGTGTCCCCATCACACTTTCCAGATCAATCACAACTGTATCTCAACAAGCCTTCTATAGAGCGGATGCGTTCCTTTCTCTTTGGCAGTATGATAAGAAGTGAACCTGGAAGCGCGAGTAAAGAGCAGCCTGTACTGACACTCATTGCAAGAATTCTATAATGTACGCTACCCTGGGGCATTCTTTGACTCCTCCTCTTTCACCACTTTACCCAGGCTTCAGGGAATCAGAAGCGTTCATCATAGCCGGGAGGTCGACGGAATCCACCCATTTCACGCGCGACCAGTCCTGCAAAGCGGATTGGTGTGTAATCTTCCAGATAGGGGCCGATAGCTTGCAGGCCGATCGGCAAACCTGTGTGTGTCGTGCCGACCGGAAATGCCGTGGCAGGTTGCCCTGCTAAGGTGCCGATCCCCGCGTAGGCGCTTTGCCGGGAGTAGGGAACGCTCACACCGTTGATCGTGAGCGTACGCTGCTGAAATGGGACATCGGTGTGAGGAAAAGCTGGCACGATGTTTGCAGGGGAGAGCACCACATCCCACTCGCGAAAGAACGCTCGCCACAATGCACGATATGCTTCGCGCTGGCCATGCCAGATGAGATAGTCGGATGCTCCGGCCATGATGCCTTCAGCGCTGGCTTTCAGATACCTATCCCCTGTGAGACGCATCATATCGGCCTGTTGGCGACGCTTGTGGTCCTGTTCACCAACAAACATCATGACAAAGAGCAGTTTGAGATACAGTTCATACCAGTCGCCAAAATCACCGAAACCCTCAGGTGCAGCGGTTTCGACATGGCATCCGGAACGGCGCAACGCGCTGATACACGCATCCTGTGCTGTCAGGATTTCGGCGTCGACCGGCAGCCAGGGCAGTGGTGTCAGCACCGCCACGCGAACGTCAGCAAGCCGTTCGTGACGAGCAGGAGGGAGCTGGAGACGCCAGGAGGTGTCTTCGCCAACCTCTGGCCCGGCGATGACGTCAAGGGCCAGTTCAAGGTCGTTTGCGTCACGTGCCAGCGGCCCAAGCACACTTAAGACCGTTGCGGCATTTGGCAGGGGCGTGCCCGGAAAGTGGCCGCTGCGTGGTACCGCTGTCTCGCTCGGCTTGTGCCCGAAGACCCCGCAGAATGCGGACGGAATGCGAATGGAGCCGCCGATATCGCTGCCAAATTCAAGTGGTGTGAGGCCAGCCGAGAGCGCTGCCGCTCCGCCACCGGTGCTACCACCGGGTGTGCGGGAGAGATCCCAGGGGTTATGCGTGCGGCCAAACACGGGGTTCGCCGATTGCCAGTCTCCGGCATAGGGCGGTACGTTGGTCTTGCCGATGATCACTGCACCAGCCGCTCGCACACGCGCGACCAGCGGAGCATCATGCGCCGGTCGCCGGTCCTTATACCGCTCGACTCCAGCCGTGCCGGGTAAGCCTTTGACATCAATCGTGTCCTTGATCGTGATCGGCAATCCCAGGAGCGTGCCATGCTCACCCTGTGCTCGCGCTTCATCGGCAGCGAAGGCAGCCTGCCGCGCATGCTCAACATCGAAGGTGACAATGGCATTGAGAGTGGGATTGAATCGCTCGATACGGCGCAGGTGCAGGTCGAGCAATTCAACGGCGGACACCTGTCGCTTGTGCAGCGCCTCAAGCATCGCGATCGCTGGTGTGAAGGCATCAATGGAGAGAGGATCCATAGGTTGTATGCTCCTTGTGACTGTCGATAGATGTGCAAAGGCTGTGACTTCGGACAGTTGCTCGTTGAACAAGCTCCCTCCATCCTGAGGTCTTGGAACTGTCCTCGCATAGACCGCATATTCACCGACACCTTTTGTCAGAAGTGCAGGCATCTTCTCCAACGTGATGTAGAGGAGATGTCCTCGTGTCAGTAGTGCCGAGGTGACATGTTCATCTCTCGCGCACGTTCTCTATTGTACCTCATCGCTGCGCTCCTGCTGAAACAAACTGAGGCGAACGATCCAACTGTGCAGCTCCCTGGTCTTGTGCACCACCCGTGAAGCAGTAGATCGAAAGGTGCCAGTGCCTGGGAGCTAGAGGAATAGCTCTACAAAGCTTTTCACACGCTCGTTGCAAAACTGGCACGGGGAAGTATGGTAAGATGACAGCTGAAGGAGAAAACAGTCAATGACCGAGCATGACACATTACACAATGCAAGCAGTTCGTACCAATACCTCCATTTCACGCCAGAAGAACTCGCACATTTATCACCTGATGAACTGCTGCAGGCAAGCCTGGAGTCCCGCGGGTTGCTCCAGATGATCATGGGGATCCTCTCTACTCCTGACGCGAATCCCACCGAACGAGTGGTGGCGTGTGACCTGGTCTATACTCAGGCATTGCGCATGGCGAAAGAGCAGTCGACCGATCATCCCCAAGAAGTTGTTGCCGACATCAAAGCAGTCAGTGAACGCTTAGGACTGCGTCCCAATGCCGTGCGAACAGCCTACGAAGCGTTAGCCAAACGTGGTGCGGTGCGGATCGATGACAGGAGCCTGCCGAAACCACGGCACCAGCTTTCACTGCCACTCGACCCTGGTACCGGTGCGGATAAACGCAACAGCCTGTTGAAAAACTCAACCGATGAGTCTATTTAAGAGTAGGCGATTATACCCCAACTTTTTCTGCCACCAATGCGGCTCACAGCCCAAAAAGAGGCTTCGAGAGGCTGACAAAGAAGCAGAAGCAGGTAATAAAGAAATGAACATGCCGCATGTGCCGCTCCTTCAGGCCACGGGCGGCGTCCCCAGCCCCGTTTCTTGAGCAGCCGCTTCACATTTTGCCCAGTTGCTCGCACCAGTGCTTCACAGTTCACCTGCCAGAGTTGTCGCAGGCGAAAGCGCCTCATGCCATGCCAATCCTTGCCCTCGGCAAATACCGGTTCCACCCAGACGCTGCGCTTGCTCATGGCCTTTTGATACGGCTCGGTCCTATGGTAGGCGCGGACTCGCTCCAGATACTCCTCATCGAAACTGCGTCTGAGGGATCGACCGCGCCCACTGTCCGTGCAGTGTGCTTTGAGAGGGCAGGCATTGCCCACGGGATGGGCAACGAGCTGTACCTCTCGACCTACTGTGTGGGCAAGGTAATGGTACCGAGTTGGAGCAGCATTGCGAGAATGTCTTCGGCGAACCAGGCGCCGGCGATCTTTCCGTCACGGATCGTGTAAATGCCGATACCGAGCCATGTGGCACTCTTGCCAGTAGCAGGAGTGCCCAAGAACGGGCCGATCTGTGTGCCACTGTTCGTAAAACGGACCACAACCTTGTCGCCAGCCGCGATTACCTCGTGGATGCTCAGGTGCATGTTGGCGAAAGCGCCAGCGGTGTTGGTGGCCATGAACTGTTTGTAGGTCTCGATGCCCCGGATCTCTCCAAGGCTGCCGCCTTGCCAGACCATGTCTGTGGTCCACAACTCGTCGATCAGGTCTTGCTGGCCGCCGTTGACGACTTCGTCGAGGAAGCAGCGCACAATTGCGACGTTGCGGCTGTCGTTCTCATTCTTGGTGGTTCTGTGAATCATTGCCCTCTCCATCTTTTTGCATGAGCTAATCAGGTCGTCGAGGTCGTTCCATGGGTGTGCTAGTTCATGATCCCTGCTCGGTCCTGTCGAGCAAGGCACTGATCCAGCTGGTTGTGCGGTCGAGTGCCACGGTGGCGAGCGGGGTACCCATGTTGGTGAAGGAGTGCGCACCTTCGGGCCAGACATCCAGGTCTGCCGGGGTGCCGGCGAGCCGCCAGCGGGCGGCCAAGAACAGTGCGTCGTCCCGTAGCGGATCCAGGCTGCCGACGGTGAACAGCGCCGGAGGAAGCCCGATCAGGTCGGCGTAGAGCGGGGAGAGCGATGGGTCGCGGCGGCTCTCCGGATCCACGCTGGGCAGGCCGAGTTCCATCAGCCCGTCGATCAGGCTGCGGCTGAGCACCAGGCTGCTGTTGGTGGAGGTACGCACACTGGGGGTGCCCGAGAGATCGTACGCGCCGCAGTCCAGGTGAACGCCGACGATGGAGGTGAAGCCAGGCTCCGCCGCGTCCCGGAGCCGGAGCAGGGTGGTCACAGCGAGATATGCGCCGGAAGAGGTGCCTGCGAGGAGTAGTCGGCTGGTGCCGAAACGCTCATGAGCTTGCGCCGCGGCCCAGCGGGTGGCCGCCACGCACTCGTCGACCTGGTGGGAGATGGACGACTCCGGCACCAGGCGGTAGTCGGGGCTGACGATCGCCACCTGGCACTGCCGAGCGATCTGGTCGTTGAGCGCCTCGTCGTCCTCGGGGGCGCCTGCAGCCCAACCGCCGCCGTGGATCCGCACGATTACGGCCCGCGCTGAACCTGCTGGGGTGAAGATGTGCAGTCGCAGGTCAGCGCCGGGTCCGGCAATGGTGACATCATACGGGGTGAGCGAAGGCGCGGGCTGGGGTGGAGCATTATTAGCACGGAGTTGCGCCAACCCCTGCGGGGTCAGGACGTCTGGCTGGGGGAATTGGGTCAGCAACTGGTTGACCTGCCGCTGCGCGTCGAGTACCTTAGCACTGATGCCAGTTACGAGTGGATCGAGAGAGTGGAATAGTGTCATGTGTTCAGTTATCTCCTAAATTATCTCAACTTTTCAAAAAGCACCATGAGCAGACAGCTCTATCATGGCTACCACATCTCCAATGTGTGATAGAATTATAGCGTCACGGAATGGCAGTAACCAGGAGCGTGGTTATCATAGGTGTGGAAGTAACAGGTTCATAGCGACAAGAAGGTATGAGGAAGTGACGGTTTTATGAGCGATGCAATGAGAAAACGGGCAGAACTTGCTGATTTTCTGAAAACTCGTCGTTCTCGTCTCCACCCGAAGCAGTTTGGGCTGCCAGATGTTGGCAGGAGACGAACTCCAGGACTCAGACGAGATGAAGTCGCCGGGCTCGCTGGCGTGGGCGTCTCCTGGTATACGTGGCTCGAACAGGGTCGCGCGATCACGGTTTCCGATCAGGTGCTTGAAAGTCTTGCCCGCATCCTGCAACTTGATGCAGACGAGCGCCGCCACCTCTTTTTGCTTGCACGCGGCATGGTTCCTGTCTCGGACGGAAACCATGATGTGAACCTTCTCCCCCCAGGCCAGCAAGCAGTGCTGGACGCGCTCGGAATAAGCCCGGCCTATCTCCTGGATCAACGCTTTACTGTGGTTGCCTGGAACGAAAGTGCATGCCGGGTCTTCGAGGATTTCTCTCTGCTCTCCGAAAGAGATCGCAACGCCATCTGGTCTATCTTTATGCATCCTGCACAGAGAAAACTTTTTGTTGATTGGGAGCTAGCGATACAAAACGCCGTCATGTCTTTTCGCGCGACCTATGATCGACATGCCGGTGAAGCATGGGCAGAGCAACTCGTTGCGGATCTCAAGCAAGCAAGTCCTGAATTTCGCAACTTGTGGCCGCAGCACGATATTCAATGGTCGTGCGATCCTCACGAGAAGGAATTGAATCACCCACAGGTTGGGCGTCTTCTCTTCCATAGTGCAATGTTGGTTGTTCCAGAAGCGCCTACGTTCCAGATGACGATCTTTACGCCACGTTCGCAAACGACAGTGGTCAAACTTGAGACATTGTTGAGGTCAGATCTTCAAGGCGTAAGCACACCAATCTTTTTACCTAGAGAGTCCGTGAACCAGAGCGTATGATCCTTTGCCATGACCCACGGGGTGCGCACCAGCTCGTTGCGCATCCCGTGGGATATACAGACACAACTAGCAACATCACTCACCCGATACCTCAACAGTTTGAGCGGACGGAATTTAAGCGACCACACGGCAACCGCGTACCGGACTGACCTCTTGCAATTCCTGACCTGGGTCAGCGAGAACGATGTTACGGTGGATAGCCCGGAGAAGATCACCCGGACACATATTCTTGACTACCTCTCGCACCTGGCTGAATTAAGCCGGTCCGGTGTCACCCGTGTCCGGAAACTGGCAGCGATTAAAGAATACTGCAAATTCCTGGTTGATGAGAAGCTTATTCCTCACTCCCCTGTTGAGAACATTATCAGACCGAAGCAGGAGCGAAAGCAACAGGTGTTTTTGCGCGTTGATGAATATATGCGGTTACTCAACGCGGCACTCGGCAACAGCCGGGACTACGCCATTTTGCAACTGTTCCCCCAAACCGGCATCCGGGTCTCGGAGCTCGTGGGGCTTGAGATGAAAGATATTGACCTCGATGGAGAAGTAATGCTGATTAACGGCAAGGGCAGCAAGCAGCGCACCATCTATCTTGAGAAGAAAGCAAACCAGGCCATTCGAGCCTATCTTGCAAACAGGCCGCGAAGCGCGGATCAGCATGTCTTTCTCAACTACCAGGGCACTCATTTTTCCGTGCAAGGCGTCAGTGATATTGTTGAGAAGTACCGAATACTTGTCGGGATCACCAAGCAGTTTAGCTGCCACTCACTCCGCCATACCTGCGCCACGTATAAAGCGAGTAAAGGTTATACCGCGACAGAGCTGCAAGATTTACTCGGCCATGAAAAACCGGAAACGTCCTTTATCTATGTGCACATGGCGCGGGACGCGAGGAAACTGATGCAGACAACCAGCCTATGAGCAGACCACGACACTATCATTTCGCACAAGCACCCAAAGCCGTGAGAAAAGCGCGGCTTGATAACATTGCGCTCGTCCCCGCTTCTCTCCTTTTCCAGAAGGGAAAGTACCAAACCATTGCCAATAACCTCCCCGGACAAGGTGTGCTGATTTGCCGGAATGCGGATAAAGAGCGGATCAGCCATATTCTTGACAGTGTGGCAGCGTTTTTCCGGCAGCGTGGTCACTTTGTCAAGACACTCCCCTACTCACTGTTGTAAGAGTACCTGGCCGTCTGTGACAGGAACGTTGGTGCTACCCCTATGTGCATTGCGGAGCTTGTCATGCTTTGCTGTCATGTTATAAAATGACCTATGCAACTTCCAAAGGGTGCGCATCGAGGTTTCTCGTGTCATGGGGAGTGCTTCTCCTGTCAGGGATGAACAGCTAGATGCAGAGTGCTGAGGGCATCTGGTTCATGAGAAAGGAGTGCAACATACCATGCACACCAATGTCTTAGCTGTAGGAAGTTTGGTCGATGTAACCAGTTACAGTCCCTTCAGAGGGCTTAAAGGCACCGTCCAAATGGTCAATACGATTGCTGATGAGGCAGAAGAGCCGTTTTGCTTCTACCTCGTCGATCTGGAAGGAACACACATACAAGAGCCTGTTTGGTTTGAACACAATGAGGTAGAGGCGGCTGAAGTCGTCACTTCTCCTTTGACAGACCTTGAGGTAAACGTTTAGTATACTGGAGGAAGGTGCATGGGGGTATCCAACTGGATACCCATTTTTTCTGCCCCAAAAAACGCTATTGGGTATTCTTGACTAAGCCACCCAAAACGTAAAATAAGCTATTCCTTACTCACTTCTGGTCTAGGTGTTTGAAAACCGGCCAATACTTTCTCAAAGAAAACGTTTATTTTTGATCCTGAACACCTGGGACAAACGTCCCTCTGCATCAAGGCCATGTTCCAGATCAGTTTTTCAGCATGTTCCTCAACATGTAGGCAAGTTGTGACTCATTTGAGCCACCCCTCGTGTTCTCTTCCAGATCAGGCACAGATGGGATGGACTGCTAGGCACCGCGAGCGCTAGATGGCAGACGCTCGATACAGTCACCATAACTTTTTCAACGTACCGCTGCGGTGTATGAATGCCCCAACACGTTCAGTGATGTTGGTATGAACGATGCCGTTTTCGAAATCCTCGACATGGACCACCGTCGTCCTGTTCGCTTCCTGCCAACAGACCATGAATACCCCTGGCCGGATGGGCGTGACCGCAATCTGAACAGTCTCAGAGGCCCCCTCATAGGGACCCTCGGCGGTCGTGAGCGTCATCACCGTCTCAGATTTGAAGTAGAGATGGTGGACCCAACTTCCGAAATTCACTTCGTACATGTGGCCGACAGCCGGAAAGTGGGTAGTGGACATGGGCTCCTCCTTTTTGCTCCTCCCTTTGAAAAGGTGTAGAAACTACTCCTGCTCTGGAGATCACAATGCGAAGCGCCAACTGTGCGGGGATACCTCACCCTCATGTTCTGTACGAATATTCTGTATGAGTACCATGTACCATTTTGGGACAAATTTAACAAGTGGCCCAGGTGTTGAGGTACAATTTTTTAGGGTACCAACCCGATTTGCCCGTAAATATACGCTAACGATGAAAAATACGCGAACTAGGACTATTTGACAACACTTTTTGTTTACCCCTGTTCAGTACGATATTGATTGATCTGGTGCTATGCCATCCCTCTCTCTTTACAGCCTCCTGCTGCACTCTGTTAAATAGATATGCATGAAAAAGACAAAGCAGAGAAGACGGAGAACCAGCGCCGGGAAAACCAAACAACAGGCAGGAATGCAGCAACCGCTTTTTTCCTGGCTCACACCTCTGCGTATCCTCTATACAACAAGGGTGAGGTAGTAGAAAGGCGTCTTCCTATAGACTTCATTGCCGCTTTTGTACCTTTATGCAGTTCTACCCTAATATCGCACGAAAGCAACGACATATCCTGCTGTGGTATCCTGTAAATGAGAAAAAACAATATCTTTTCCTTCAACAAAACTGATATATTTTATTCATCTATTGTTACTGCGAACATGCGACCCCGTTTTCATTTATGGAACAACGTACGCCTCTGGATAGGCGTAAGAGAGGAAAAGAGATGGACGAGCTTCCACCGCAGGACAACCAACCGCCACAAGAGCCGCAAAAGCCATTTAATGACCCGCCACAGCAACAATATTCTCAACAACAGTATCCACAGCAACCACCGAACGAACCCTGGCAACCCTCACCGCACACATCCTATCCACCGCAACAACCGTATCCATCGCAGCTTGGTTGGGGGCCAGCGCCCCAATATCCACCACCGCCGCCACCACCAAAGAAGAGGTTTGGCCCGCTCTTCTGGATACTCGTTATTGGAGGGACTCTACTCGTCTGTGCTGCTTGTAGCGGCATTGGAATAGCTATTTTGCGCACGCCCATTACTTCCAGCACCAATGAGAACGTGACACAAGCAACCCCATCACCGGTAGTTACGCAATCAACGGTCACTCCTACACTAACGCAGTCTCCATTCACGATTGGAGAAGCAGCAAACACCCCTGATGGCTATACCGTGATGTTGAATAAGGTCTACACCAGCCCAGGAGATGAGTTCAACACACCACAACCAGGCAATCAGTATTTAGTCGTTGATGTATCGATGAAGAACACCACAGGCTCAAATCAGCTTATGGCAAGTAGCCAGTTTACGTTGACAGATAACACTGGGCAGCGTTTTGACGATACCATCGCATCGCTGCCAAATGTCCATGCATATGTTGGTGGCACGCTCTCGAATGGCAAGACCATGCGGGGCCAACTTGTCTATGAAGTGCCAAAGGACAATCATCCCTATGAGCTGGCGTTCGCAGCAAACACCATTTACAGTGACTATCAAATTGTTTGGGAAATCCATAGTTAGGGTACCAACAAGATTTGTCCATAAATATGTGATAAGGAAATGGTTACTTCCCTAAGTCTTTGTTGAGTTTGAAAACCCGCCATTTCCCTCCAAAAGAAGACGTTGATTTTGAGATGCAATTGTAAGACACGAGGACACGCTTAGTAAGTTTCTCAACAAACGCTTCCTCTGCGCTGTAACAAATACGAAGGTTTTTTGAGACGAACGCTGTCCTAAATTCAATTTGACAACCATGCAGTCTTTGATATAATGCTCTTCGTTATATGCCAAATTTTGAGCGAAGACCAACAGAACCAGACTCAGAGAGGGGAATCTCTGTGAAATTTAATGAAGTGTCTAGACAGATTGCGAACGGTAGAGCTGAACCAAGACTTTTAGATGAACACCTTATGTATGGTGAGCAACACTTTCATGATATTCTGTCGCAAACACGAAGCCTTGATGAAGTGACACAATGGAAACTGAGGCTTCGATCTGAAGAGTTAATGACTGGATATACTTTTAACCAATTAATTGAATCTCATCTGGAAAGAATGGCAATGGCAAGGAACGGAAGTTACCATAACGAGAAAGCAGCGTATTGTTTGGATAACGCAGAAAGTTATAGAAGGTTGGCAGGTGTTTATGCTAGCGATCGCCGAAAAGCTAAAGAGATGAAGAAACTCGCTAATGGTTGGTCAAAAATGGCAACAGCTTGCTTAGCAATGCCCAAATAAGAATTACTCACCTTTCAGTATGCTTGATCGAACCCCTGTTTACTATCAGCAGAGGACTTTCTGAGTCTGTCAAGTGTTTTGTGGTGCGCCCTTTAACGGGTGAACGTGTAGCCTGGAATGGCCCATCTGGATACCGATGCGAGGGGGAAGCGGTCTGCGTCAAGGAGTGGCACTCCTTGGTGTGGAAAGCCCGCTGACAATGTACCGACCTCTTTGAGCCGAACAAAGACAAGGGCTACCCCTGCGGTCTATGCTGACGTAAGAAACCTGTGTTTGAAGCGTCGTAAACTTGAACAAGTGAAATGGCTGACACACTTGGCCCAAAAGGGAAGGTGTGGTGCCTTGCTGCTCACAAATCAGCGAGGGGTATCTCAAGCGTGCACCCGGCGTAAAGCAGGCAGCTACAGGATCGCGAGAACACGTTCACACGGAACTGGGGAACTCTGACACCGCTTCACCCGAAAGGGGTGCGAGAATGCCAGCACGCGGGACAGAGGGCGGAGGCGACGTAGTAATCGAACGCTTCCCTGTAATGGGGAAGACAAGGTGAAGGTTCGCCAGGGAAAGACGCTTGACGAGAGGAAGAATGGACGCAGTGAGGAATGCAGATGACAGTTGGAGTAGTGGCATCTTGTTCTCCAGCACAGTGGGGGATGCCATGCAACAGGTTGTGCTGTGCTCTGACTGGTGCGCCTCACGGGGGCAACCGAGTCCACCACCTCACACACAAGGACCGCAACGGGTCACGTCGAGTACTGGAAAGCGCAGTGCGGTGAAAGTCGCATGCTGCGTTTGGGCGGGGGGAAAGAGCGCAAGCTCTTACCTATCCGTACTAAATAG
>Ga0070706_100000900_pt1 | contig 32596 bp, 27 predicted proteins | sample KBSK5501metaG_FD_65476 | JGI IMG/M metagenome (GOLD analysis project Ga0070706, IMG submission 65476) | Corn, switchgrass and miscanthus rhizosphere microbial communities from Kellogg Biological Station, Michigan, USA - KBS K5-50-1 metaG | ecosystem: Host-associated > Plants > Roots >... | reverse complement strand
CGGCGTCAAAGACATCTTTATCGCCTGCGTGGACGGGCTCAAAGGTTTTCCCGAAGCGATTGAAAGCATCTTTCCGCAAACCGAAGTGCAGTTATGTATCGTGCATCTGGTGCGGCACTCGCTGAACTATGTGGGCTGGAAACAGCGCAAGGAAGTGGCGGCGGACCTGAAGACGATCTACACCGCCGCGACCGAAGCGGAGGCCGAACAAAGACTGGCTGAGTTTAGCCTGAAGTGGGATGCGAAGTTTCCCACGATAGCGAAGTCCTGGCGCAGTAACTGGGCACGTGTGATTCCGTTCTTCGCGCAGCCGCCCGAGATTCGGAAGGTGATCTACACGACCAACGCGATTGAGTCGCTGAACATGTCACTGCGCAAAGTGACCAAAGCGCGCGGCTCGTTTCCCAACGATGAGGCGGTCTTCAAACTGCTCTACCTCGCGCTGCGCAACGTCGCGAAGAAATGGACCATGTCGGTGCACGACTGGAAAGCCGCACTCAACCGATTTGCCATCGTCTACGAAAACCGGCTGCCGGTTGAATAGCCTGTGAGATCGAGGAAATGAAACTGCCAGGCAAAAATTCGGGCTATGGAAACGGTGGAAAAACAAACTACGTTTTCCCACCGTTCCCACAGCCCCTGCTGCTATTAATAAATTTAGATGAAGAGCGGACGGCCCTAAACAACAGACGATCGTTTACACAAAATATTTGACGCTACCGGAACGACCTGTTCTTACATTTTGCTCAAGTTCGTTAAGCAAAGCTGAGCCAATACCCCTTCGTCTATACCCAGGATGGACACCGAACCAAGCTAGCCAGACGAGACCATCATCATCACGGCTGAAACAGAAGCCAACTAGTTCGTTCGCCTCGCGAGCCACCAAAATGGAATTAGGATCCTGTTCTAGAGAGGCTCGTAATAAACTCGGCGTATACTTTGCAATTTCAGACGCCTTCGCGACTTGGTTGTAGTAAGGAAGACTTAGAACCACCTGCTCAAATAACAGACTCATTTGGTCAGCCTCAAAATCCTCCATGGATCCAATGTAGATCTGGTTTTCTGTGGTTCTACTCATTCGAGGCTCTAAAGGATAATTCTTAGTTATCTAAACCTGTATGTGTGCAGGTCCAAGCGTAAAGCTATTAAAATTGTGCGAGGCTGCTCAAAGGCGAGTATGCAAGGATGCAAAGGCTCTTAGAGGTGCAGCCTCAGGTTAATTTCTCAGGCAAGATAGGTCTGGATCTATTAAAAGTCAATGATTTTGATATGCAACATGATTTTGAATGCAAAATGTTGCTAGTCCTTCGTACGAATCTTGCAAACGGTGGCTAATCTTCGCTCATCTTCCGGTGGCGTAAACTAGCGATGAAATTTCACAAATCTTACGGGATAGACCTGAGCAGTAATGACGGATGACGTTCTCGTAGAACTTGGACCAGATGATCCTTAGTTATATGTGTGTATCGTTGTGTTGTTGCGATGGACGCATGTCCCAGAAACTCTTGGACCACTCGAATGTCCACGCCATTGCGAAGCAGTAGAGTTGCTACAGTGTGTCGCAACATATGCGGTGTAATATGTCTTTCGATTCCTGCGTCTTTACGAAACTGAGAAATGATATTCGCAATTCCCTGAGTTGAGAGCCGTGCCCCGGATGCATTTAGAAACAAAGCCTGACTGCTCGAAGCAATACCAGAACGCAATTCGAGATGCTCTTGTTGTATGCAGCGGCTCTGCTCATCTACCAAAAACGCCAAACGGTCCCGTCCACCCTTGCCATTGACGCGAAAGACCGATTCTGAGACACCAAAGTCTTCTAAGTTAAGCCCGGAAACTTCACCCACGCGCATGCCTGTTGCGAAAAGCAAGTCTACGAGTGCTAAGTTACGTAATGGACGGTATTGATTTATGAGGCCTCTCTGCGAAATTCCTTTAGCCAATACTGCTCCTTTGCGCGGAATATTAGCTGCGCAATGACTCTGTTTAGCTTGAACAAGCAAGCCGCGGATCTCGGCCTCGCTTAAGGACCGTGGAAGTTGGGCAATTCTCCCAAAACTTAGCTTTACTCGCCAGAAAGGAGATTCGTTAAGCACACCCTTTCTCACCCAATAGGAGCAAAAGACTTTTAGAACAACCATTTTTCGTCGCATCGAAGCGGGCGAGTAATTCCGCAGACGCAAGTCTGCGGCCCAGTGTTCTATGAATGATGCGTTCAAGGAGACCAGCGCAAAGTCAGTTCCCGCGAAAGCAGCAACTTGGTCAAGATCAGAGCGATAGGCGACTCTCGTCTTCGCGCTACGCTCATGAGTTGAAAAGTATCCATTGAAAAACTCGTCGATCGCTTGGACTAGTAGCACCGGCAAACACCTCCGCAAACAGTACTCGCCGCACTGTTCGAGATATTTTGCAAAGCTTTTTGCGTCTTGGTGGGTGGGAAGCCGGTGAGAGTCTAATTAGACTAAAGAATAGATTCAAGCCGACCAAGTCGGAAGAGCGAGTTATCCCCAATTAAAAGGTATCTAGAAAGCTGCTGTCGAACCAAATTTGTTTGCTTCGAACCAACAAGCTAGCTCATCAAGACAGGCTCGGGCCTGTTAGTGGCTAACTGAAATTGTCGGCAAAAACCATTGACTTTTAGAAAATACAGACCTATCTTGCGTTGGATTTAACCTGAGGCTGTACCTCTACGAGCCCTGTATCCTTGCATACTCGCCTCTGCTCAGCCTCGCTCAAGATGGACACCTTTAGCGGAGCTTTGAATAACTAGAAATTATCTCGCTATCTGAATGGACCAGCATCTAGACACCAACCCGCTACGCGTTTTTCAAGAAACCGATCAGGGCGAAAGCGAAATCGATCTAACGAAGACCGCACCAACGGATTTCTTTCGAAATGACCTAATCCGCTACCGTCTTACCGGAACATTTCCTAGCGGTCCAGATTTTAGCGTCGTCAATTTCATCGCTTGCCAACTCTATAACATCAAGGCCGACGGAGTAGATTTTTCCGAGTGTGACTTTAAGGACACACTTGTTAACGGTGCACGTTTTTCTAATTGCAAGTTTGATGGTGGAACTTTCGCAACCACCTTCTTTGCGAATACTGAGTTCAGAAGGTGCACCTTTTACAACCACGCGGCCTATAGCTGTGACTTTCGTCAAGTCCGATTTATAGATTGTGACTTAACCAACCTACTCATAAAGTCAACTCGCTTTTCGGAATGCTCCTTCGAAAACTGTGTTACAAGCAATAAGATCTCCGAAATGTCAACACTCTTTGACGTGAATTTCGATGGAACGCCAATTCAACTTGAAACGATCACGAGTAACTTTGGTCTCCGCTCTGACAACTTGACCAATACTTCAATTCGCAGCGGGCGAGCGCGCGAAACTTATAAATCATTAAGTGAAGATGACCTGAAAGTCCTGTTGAAGTCTCCTCATTTGTCTGCGCTTGAAGCTTTAGCCTTACAGTATTTTCTGGAACAAACTCTGGTTAATGGGTCAAGTTTGCTTGATGAGTCGCTCGATATCACCAGATGGACAAGAATTCATAGGAACCCTGGAAGCTTTGTAGAATTGTTGGATAAGTTTGGGGAGTTTCTCATACATCTTTACGATGACGGTCGACTCGCCTTTCATCCCATCCTTCTCCTCCATCACGTAACAAGCACGCTTACTGCCTCAATCTCTTCAGGAACCGAACTCCATCGCGTCGTTATGTCCGTCGGCGGTTTGCATTTAATCCTGTCTCGAATGGTGGAAGATTATCTTCAGCTGCTACAGAGTATTTCTGATCGAACACCGAATTCTCTAACTTTTCTGGCGGAAGGACCTCTTGAACCCGAATACTTCATCAAGGAACTCGAACCTTGGATCGGGAATGGAGGAGTCCAAATCTCTAGACTCGAACGAAATTCTCCCCTTTCTATACAGTTCATCGCTGATAATCCGTTGTCACTGCTCCCTCTACTAGGTGTATTTCTGGCAACGCGCACAAGTCTTGAGATCACTCGATTAAAGGCAAACGTGGAAGCAACGAATAAAATCGCGTTAAAAGGCCGAAGTCCTAAACAGCAGAAAGTAAAAAGGAATTTGCCAGCGCGAAGACAAGAAGCCAAACCACCTCTTTTCTCCTTTAGCAGTGGAATGGTGGAAGCCCCCAATCCTGCTTATGAACTTCGTGTAAGATCACTCATGGGCTCACTTTTGGTTGACCTGAGACTCAATTTCAGCACCACGTTGGCCCTTCGGCTGCGAAGTATTCTCCAAGATCTTCTAATCGATTCCCCTCGTAAACGTCGCTAACACCTCCATCGCACGTAAAATATGATGTTCCCTACTGAAGTAGTTGAACCTCACCTGCTCCCAAGCCGGGTCGAAAGCGTAGAGCATGCTTGAGCCTAAAATGACGGGCATTCGCCGCTCTCGGCAATAGTCAAGCAACTTGCTCCGATTATGAGCATACCTGCTCTTCCCACCTCTCAAAGGAACGAAGATGGAACCCATGTAACCATTGACAAGACGACTGACACTTATGCCGGATCCCAAGGCCAGGAAGTCTGCCTTCTTGCGAAGGTTGATCACTTGATTATTTGCTACCGAGAGCATAGTGAAGAAGAGCTCTTTCTTTTTCGCGAGTTCTGCCGCCATCTTGAGACTATAAAGGTCCAAGGACGCTCCTAATGTGTTCTGAGTGTTTTCCAGGCACACTCGGAGTTCTCTCGAATGGAACACGCACGCGAGTCGGAGCCCATTGAGGCCCATAGGCTTCAGGATTCCCCGTATTCGCAAAACCTGGTTCGATTCAAGATCATGAAGAACTGATGGATATCTCTGCTCAGTTGCTTCGTCGATTACGAGGAAGTCCCGCGCAGTGAGATGGCTGAGTAACTTCTTCACGTGATTAACGTCTTGATCTAGGCCCAATGACATACGTGGCTGCGTCAGCCAGAACACCACCGGGTGATCTCGCCTTTGAAGTGTCCGATCGATATCAAGAGTGAAGCTATCCCGATAGTAGGTTGGACTTAGCGCAACTCTATAAGAACTGTGTTTCGCTTGGTTGATAGTCACTGCATAAGCCGGTGTTTCAAACACCACGGTCTTTGCCCCCAAGCGTTTAAGTGCAATGAGAACTGCTGCTGTCGCCGTTGACGCAGAATTGTATAGAGTGACCTCTTCCCAATGAAGAAATCGTTGCTCCCAAGAACCGAGCAACTCAAGAATTCGTTCCTTTAGACTTCCTAGCGTTGAGTCTTCATCGAGATAGTAACGACCGAATGCAGCTTGGTCTATGTGTAGCTCGGGGACAAAATGTGCTGCGCTCGTTTCGGTGTCACGCCAGCCGGATGGATCTGCATACACGTCCCCGGAATCCCAGATTTCTTCGAAAAAGTCGTAATAAACTGGATCGAAGTCGTTGCGGCGAAACAGTGTGAGAGTTTTTTTTGACATCTTCAAGCTATGTTGTAACTGTAAAGGCCTGCGAACTGACTTATCCCCAATAGAATTCGCCGGCTAATTCACGAACAACTCCATTGCCATGGCGGCGAAACTGTTTCAGCCCATCTCGAGAGGGCGGTGCTGAACCATGCTCGTCACCGCCGATCCAAGAAGGAAAGTAACCAAAGATCACCAGCCGCCTTAGCCCGGACCTTCTGATACAAGGCAGAGCTCTATGCCAAAGGTTGGGATGCATCACTACGCAATCACCTGCCTTTAGCACAACAATCTTTTGTCCTGGCTTATCCTCAAAGTCGTCAACTCTGTACGTTTCATGCAACCGGAGATGTGAGCCCGGCAAGACACACAGGGGACCCGAATCAGCATCAACATCATCCAGGTATAACAAACACTCTATGGCATGCGGATAGGCAAAAAACGGCGGAAGAGGTTCTGGAATAACTCGCAAATGAATATGCCACGGTGTGGATGGAGAATGTGTGCTCAAGTCGGTCACTCGTGCGGTAACTTCTTCGAACTTAACTTGAGGACCCAAGACAGCCCGAGCTATGGAAAGAGTTGACTGAAGTCTAAAAAGATCAACAAAAGTTTTGTGCTTATCGATGAGATAGCGGAGGTACGGAGAACCAAAACAACCGTCTGCATTGGTATGTCTCTTCTTTTCTTCGACGGTTAGGACGTCTGATAGAGCGGACCGAAACCGCCTAAGGTCGGATGACGAGAACAGCCTCCGTCTAATCAAGAATCCGTCTTTTATCAGTCGCTTAATCTCTGTTGGGGAAGCATGGACCGTCACTCGCCGCTTAGGAAAACCGCGTTTAGAGTCTAAGAGCCGGTAATGGACCATATGGCGAGAATGCGATTTGAGGCGTTCCATTCTTTCTTACCGAGTCCTAGTGAACTCACAGGTGCTAATTTCTAGTTATCAATACCAAGCGGACCAACCCCTGAATTTGTAGAGAGCGGAGGGTCGTCAGCAACCTCGATCGGAGAGGCACCTAGAGGCTTCCGTTCAACAAATCGGCTATAGGTTTGCTTTACGCTTGAAAGAGATCGAATCGATGTTGTTCGTTCGGACAAAATTGAGTCCTTCATCTATTGAGGGGATTGGCTTATTTGCTGCGGAACAGATTGGAGTGGGCCAAACGATTTGGGCTTTCACGCCGGGATTGGATTCGACGTTCCCGCTCAACTCAATCACATCCTTGGCACCAGTACTCCAGAGCTTTCTTAATAAATACTGCTCTATCGATCGGGAGCGGGAGCTTCTAATCATTTATGCCGACGATGCGCGATTCATTAATCACTCGTATCACCCAAATACGTGTCTTGACGAGAAAACCGGCAGTTTAGTTGCGGCCCAAGACATAAATGCGGATGAGGAAATAACCGAAAACTATTGTCTCGGGGAGTGGAACGGATGCGACTTCACAAGTCGTTGGACTCGACCTGAACAGAATAAAGAACGCTCCTAATGGTTCCGCACAGACTGCGGAAAACATCAGGTCAAGTCCTGGATTAAACATTGAGCGGCGCGCCATGAGCAGCTTTGTGCATTAGCCTTTAAAGTCCACAAGGTTGCGAGAACGGGAGATATACAATGAGCAATGGACCAATCTCGGCCTTCCTAAAACGCAATTTTCGGCACTTTAATGCCGCCACGCTCATTGAAGCCGCAACCGCATACAACCAACATTTAGACGCTAGTGGAATAATGCTTTTGACTTTAGCTGGCGCCATGAGCACTGCCGAGTTAGGCATTTCGCTTGCGGAAATGATCAGAAAGAAAAAGGTTCATGCGATCTGCTGCACCGGAGCAAATCTGGAAGAAGATCTTTTTAACCTGATAGCGCACAGCTCTTATAAGCGGATACCCAATTACCGCGATCTCACCCCTATCGACGAATTCGGCTTGTTTGAGAACAGCATGAACAGAGTTACCGATACGTGTATTCCGGAAAACGAGGCCATACGCACGGTCGAAGCAGCCATTTTGGAGGAATGGCAGTCTGCGGAATTTTCAGGCCAACGCCTCTTTCCTCATGAGTTTCTTTACAAGTTATTGCGCGAGGGAAGATTTAGAAGCTCTTACGAGATCGATGTTCTGGATAGTTGGCTTTATGCGGCGATGGAACGAGATCTACCAGTGTTTGTTCCTGGTTGGGAGGACAGTACGCTTGGAAATATCTACGCAGCTCACTGTATGACAGGCAATATCAAAAACATAAATGTGGTAAAGAGCGGACTGGAATACTTAATCGGCCTAGCCGATTGGTACCTCATTGAATCGGCGGATCGTTCAATTGGGTTCTTTCAAATAGGTGGTGGCATTGCCGGAGATTTCGCGATATGTGTTGTACCGATGTTGCGAGAAGATATAAAGAAGAAGGACATACCGTTGTGGGGATACTACTGCCAGATTAGCGATTCAGTCACGAGTTATGGTTCGTATTCGGGAGCTCATCCCAATGAAAAGATAACTTGGGGAAAGTTGGCTGTTGAAACACCAAAATTCGTCATTGAATCTGATGCTTCGATTGTTGGCCCGCTGGTCTTCGCGATCGTTCTGGGCCAATAGGCCGCAACGACGTGGTGCTCAGCGTTGACGTTCCGAGGGAAAAGGAAAGCCCCAGGGTAGTGTTGGCGGCAGAAAGATCCTAATGCCGCGAGCTTGATCGCCTTTACCGATATTCGCTTCGTGATATGAAAGCGTCCCCACTTCGCGCGTTTTAATCCATTTTGGATAGCGCCAACTCTCTTGTTTAGTCGCGACTTGCCGTAACAAAGGATGATTTGGGACGTCGCGTGCTGACACCCGCGAAAACTTAATCCGCATCACGTTGTTTTGGAAGCCCGCCAGCGATGCGATTGGAGTGCTCAGGTCAAGCATCTGTTGACTACTCGCCAATAGAAACATTAAGATATGCAAGAATGTGCAAATGTGCATATCCGAGCCGTTTAATAGAGTCATACAATTGGGACGAACAGGGCGTCGAATGAGACAGCAACTCAGTGAATTTAAAGCAGACTTTTTCAAAGCTCTGGCTCACCCGTTAAGAATATCCATTCTTGATGCCTTGCGAGACGGTGAGTTGACCGTCAACGAGATCAGCCAACATTTTGAGGTCGAGCAGGCCAACGCGTCGCAACAACTTGCTGTATTGCGCAACAGAAATATCGTCGTCACTCGTAAAGAAGGCGCGAACGTCTATTACTCCGTGAGCGACAAAAGCATATTTAAGTTGCTTGATGCGGCCAAAGAAATCTTCAATCACCACCTCGTCGGCGTGCGCAGCATGCTTGAAGAGATTCACGCGGTCGCGCCAACTAAAGCCGCACGCCGGTCGGCGTCTCAGCGCGTTCGTTAAAAACATGCTCGATCATTAATGCCGGCAAAACTCATGAGGGAAGGGAAGGTTCGAGGGGGTGGGGAGAGGCTGGCGATCGGATTATCAGTCATGAAGTCTCGACTTCACGGCTTCGGTTGTTTCGCGACTGTTCATATTCCGAAAAACTGTTCCATAGCAGAATACGCCGGTGAAAGGATTACTCGCACGGAGGCGATGCGGAGAATGAGACGGCCCGGCGTGAAGCGCATCAGTGAATTGGATGCGGACCTTTATGTCGACGGAAGCGTTGATGGGAACGATACAAAGTACATTAACCACTCCTGCGAGCCTAACGCAGATGTCTTCATTATTGATGGACTCATGATCGTCTTTGCACTGCAGGAGATCCTGCCTGGAGAAGAGATAACAGTTGACTACTTAAACTCCTTCGAAGAGGACCGAGCGGTCTGCCAGTGCCGCACTGCCTCCTGTCGACGAAGTACTAACCAAAAGGCCGCGTAAAACTGGTTCCGAGCACAGAACCGGCAAGAAACTTTCCCATTACTCCTTTCTAAAAAAGAAAACCGTGACGTCGCTGACTAAGAAATGGATTCCAAAGTCGGTTTTATGCTTGCGAGCGGGATACACCAGGCAGGACTTGTCGTCAGATCTAATTGCGGGTGTGACCGTTGGGTTAGTGGCTCTCCCGCTGGCGATGGCATTTGGGATCGCTTCTGGTGTGACGCCGCAGGCCGGCATTTACACGGCAGTCGTCGCCGGCTTTCTCATATCGGCTTTAGGTGGTTCGCGTCTTCAGATCGGTGGTCCTACGGGAGCGTTTGTGGTCATCGTGGCTGGAATCATCACGGCCCACGGAGTTTCCGGCCTGCTGATGGTCACCATAATGGCCGGGGTAATCCTCATGCTCATGGCGGTGACGGGTTTAGGAACGGCGGTAAAATACATTCCGCGCCCGGTTACCATTGGCTTCACGAATGGCATTGCCATTCTCATCGCTTCGACACAGATTAAAGACTTCCTGGGCCTCGAGACCGCGGCGGTACCAAGCGAGTTCTTATTGCGCATGCGCCTGCTGGTGAATGGCCTCGGAAGCATCCAGTGGCCCGCACTGCTGATTGGCGTCAGTTCGCTCCTGATCATTCTGCTGCTCCCACGACTCACTAAGCGCGTCCCAGGCTCGATCGTTGCCCTCGTGCTGGCTACGCTCGCCGTGGCCGTTTTTGGACTTCCCGTCGAGACCATTGGCAGTAGGTTCGGTGGCATCCCAACCGGGTTGCCACATGTTTCCTTACCACAGGTCCGACCCGATCTAATCGTGCCGCTGCTTCCTGCGGCCGTAACGGTGGCGATGCTCGCTGCAATTGAGAGTCTGCTATCAGCAGTAGTCGCCGATAACATGAGTGGTGACAGGCACAACTCCAACGTGGAACTGCTTGCTCAGGGCGTTGCCAACCTCGCCGTCCCTTTCGTGGGAGGAATACCGGCTACCGGCGCGATCGCGCGCACCGCCACTAACATTAAATCAGGCGCTCGCACTCCCGTTTCGGGGATGGTCCACGCGCTAACCCTAATCGTCATTTTATTAGTCGCCGCGCCCCTCGCGCGTTTCATTCCGTTGGCTACACTCGCCGCGATTCTTTTCGTGGTGGCCTACAACATGAGTGAATGGCGTGAAGTAAGAACAATACTCAGGCTGTCGAAAGCGGACATAACCGTGTGGGTGATGACCTTCGCCCTCACGGTGCTCGCCGATCTGACTGTCGCAGTCGAGATCGGAATGCTCTTCGCCGCGCTGCTTTACATCTATCGGGTCTCGCAGACGACCACAGTTGCGCCCGTGACGGAGGAGTATATTGAGGATGGTCGTCCGCACGTCTTGCAGGACAAGCTGCTGCCTCCCTACGTCCTGGTGCTGCGCATACATGGCCCATTTTTGTTCGGGGCCACTGAGAAACTATCCGAGGCGACGGTCGATGTAGACTCGCTCCCAGCGGTGGTGATTTTGCGTTTAAGAAATATGACAGCTATCGACGCTACAGGTCTGCACGAGTTGGAGCGGCTGGCCGAACGGTTGCGCGCGACCGGCCGAGCGCTGCTGCTGTGTGGTGCTCGTAGTCAACCCGACCAGTTGTTGAGGCAGTCTGATTTCCTGCAATTTCTCGGCGAAGAGAACATGCTTCCGCATGTTGAAGCTGCGCTGTCGCGCGCCCGCGAAATCCATGAGGGCCGAGCCGCCGCTCCGGGAACTCATGTGCCGTGTGTTGACGGTGCCATTTCCCGCGCGTGATGTTTCAAGTCCTGCCGCGCGTAACTGGTGAGCGAGACGTCGTGGAAGTTGAGCATCATGAGAAACTTCATGCCACAATTGGCTCAATGCGCTTTAATCTGGCTGAGTTGCCTGGCGAAGTCTAACGCGGCGAGAATATCCTCTCGTTCTAAGTCTTCGTAGTCGTCCAAAATCTCCTCAACGGCCATCCCGGAACTCAATAATTCGAGAATAGATTCCACCGTATATCGGAGGCCGCGAACCGTTAGTTTGCCGTGGCAAATCTCCGGATCCATAGTGATGCGTTCACTTAGATTCATGTAATGTGCTCCGATTTGGAATTCTAGCATAGACCAACCTGGGCAACTTGCGAGGCATGTTTTCGTCGAGGAGGATCCTCACGCCACCGCCGCTTCCTTTTCGTGCGCCAACTCACGCAACACTCCCTGCACGGCGTCCTCGCTTAACGTCGGATAGGCATCGACGATCTCTGCGACGCTCATTCCACTAGCCAGGCATTCAAGAAGAAAAGCTACTGCGATTCGCGTCCCTTGCACGCGTGGTTTTCCGCCGAGATGATCCCTGTCTGAAACAATCCACTTCTCGTCATTCATGGTTTCTGTTCTCGATTGAAACGTAAATCTGCTCTCGCTAAACAACAGAATTCTTGTCTGTGCCAGCTGTGTGCCAACTCAGTCGCATCAAACTATACTCACCGGCACGCAGGCATTATAAAGTAAGCGTAAGGCCTAATAAAGACGTTCGACTCCTGGCCTCTGCACCACTTACCACAATCCAATTGCTGTCTACACTGATGACTGCCGTCCTAGCTACGGCTGGGCAGTAGACAAGGAGCTAACGCTCCTTAGAATCCACTTTGAATTCTATTTTTACGATTGACGAGGAGGAAAATGTAGCCGCGTCGCGCTTGAGCGAAGTACTTTGCTCACTATGAAAGTATCGCCGCATCCGTCCATCATTCATTTCAAGTTTTGGATTGCCAATAGTCACAAATCCATCCGGGCCTTGCTTAGGCTTTATAGGCACACAGGGCGGCCTACTCTAAACTGGACGGAGCCATGCGAGAGGCGCGAAAGATGCTGAGGATATAGATCACTTCACTAACTCTATAAACGATTCGGAGTTCGCTTTCGAGATCAGCGAAGTCCACAACTTCCCGCAGAGCGGACTTGGGTGTTTTAAACTTCTCCCCATTGTTCTGCTAGTCGATACTGAAAGCAAAGAGTAGTCATCGTACTTGCCAGGGCCCACGTGGGGTCCATCTAAGCAAAAACGCTTTTCCTTCAGCTGCGGCGATGGATGGCGGCATCATAAAATCCGCAATCACTTTCACGACCGTTTCGAGATTGACCTCCTCCGTGGCTAATCTGCTCCGGCGAACGAAGGCGTCCCATTGCGATAGTTTGCCGGCGTCGAGAACGAACTCGATTGACAAACCAATTGGTAGTTCAGTTGGCAGTACAGCGCGGCGCCGCCTGAAGGTAGCATCGATGGCTCGCACTAAGTTCGCACCGTCAAAATCAAACTGCTGCGCTAGCAACCAAATGTCGTAGTAATCTTTCATGCGGCTGTTAGTCAGACCGAGATTTACAATTGCTTCGAACTTCTCTGCGATAGCAGTTTCCCTCGGATAGGTCAGAAGAATGGGAGCGGGAAAATCCAGGAGCGTTGGAAACTCTTCCTGTTGTGCTTCGGGAGTAACCGCATCACCGAAGCCGATGTCGACCTGCAATGGAATTCGTATCTTGCCTAGTCGAGCTTCGAGCGTGATGCGCACGCCTCCGTAGACATTGTCTTCCCGAATCTTCCGAACTCGAATCGTCTCGCTACGAAAGACCAAACCATCGTCTTCAACGGTCAGTGTACAGATGTCGCGGAAGATCTGATCTAGTTCTTCGGGAGACTTATCTAGGATCGCAAGTAGGTCCAAATCCTTAGTTGGCCGGTATTGTTCGCCGGTCCATACACGAAGCAACATGGCACCCTTGACAACAAATTCTTTTGCGTAGACTGAGCGGCTCAACCTGTACATTAGCCGTTCCAATCCATAGCGCATTAGAACATACTGAAAATCTTCGCCTGATTGCCGTGAGAGGTTCAGTAATCGCTTTTCAACTGAAGCGCTGATATTGCGCAAAGCCCGAGTCATGTGATCGTCTCCAGGTAGGGTCGCATCACGTTTGCAACTCGGCAGACTTTCGCGTATTTCCAGAGTTCGTCGATTTTGCACTTGCGGTTACGACGACATTCGCGCAGGGCTTCAATCGCCACATCTAGTCCTATCTTGTTGCGATATTTGAAGCAGTCGGCGACGGTCTTCGCCGGACAATAAACTCGGACATTAACGCCGTCGATCTTGTGAGTCTCAACACCCGAGGAGAAAGCTGCTTCAGAGAATCTCATTACGCGAAGCCTTGGTGTCTCAACTTGCGGACGAGCGGATTTTCGGTCAAGCGCAATCCAGACTTCGGAAGGGCTTTGCGTACCAATGTCGTGGAAACGGAGCGCCGACAGTAGACATATAATGCCGCGCGGTACCTTCTTTGCCACCTCCGCGAGAGAAAAGTTGCCGGAGATTCTCGCGTTCGGAAGCATGTAAACACCACGGCCCATTCGGACCAGCAGGCCTCTTTGATAGAGTCGCCGTAGATGTTCTGGATGAATTCCTTTTTCGGCTAGATCCTGAACCCGTAGTATCTTTGCCTTACGCGCCAGGTCGAGAACCTGCTTCTCTTTGGTGAGTTCTTTAGGCATGTGTAAAAGTATAGCCACATATTAAAATCTGGCAAGACTATTACACATTCGCCGATTCCTGTTCGCGGAGTAGCGGCGCTTTATCATTCGCCACTTTTTGCCAAAGATGCGTCCTGAAATGACGTTCTTTGCTTGCCATGATTTCTTTTTCAATCAAATCCTTGTGATTTCATGTAACTGACTCAGCCAACACTGGTGTTTGACTGTAAGACTTACTAATACCATGTAACAACAGTTGCAACAAGATTGCACACTTGCAACAATGCCATGTTAAAATGAGAACCGCTATTTTTTTGTCTTAACGTCCATGGCTGATCAATTTCATCGAGATAACCACTATGTGCCGCGCTTATACCTGAAACCTTGGGCTTCTCTTGGCGGTAAAGTTTGGACGTATCGACTTCTTGTCGAACACGAGAACGTTCCCGTCTGGAAGCCTTTTTCTAGTAGGGCCGTTGCAAATCACGAACATCTTTACACACAAATCGCAGCGGGAGAAGAAACTGATCAAATCGAGAAATGGTTTGATTGCGAATTTGAAAGTCCCGCTGAAGAGCCGATCAGGAAAGCAATTTCAGACAAACCATTAACCCGCGAGGACTGGAAGCACCTGGTCCGATTCTTAGCCCTTCAAGATGTTCGCACACCGGCGTCGTTCGCCCGCCAAATGAAACGCCTAGACGAAACTTTGCCGCAGCTTATGAAAGAGACTATGGAAAGTTCGATCCAGCGGATTCAAGAGGCGAAGGAAGCCGGTAAGGCCATTGAACCTTTGAAGTTGGTTGCTGCTGAGCGCGAGGGTTTACCACTCCGAGTATCTGTGAGGCGCTCACCATCTGGCGGTGGAGAAATTGGCGCAGAAATGTTAAGGGGCCGACAACTGTGGCTCTGGACCATTAAGAGAGCCCTAACGCAGACTGTAAAGGTGCTGCATCAACACCGCTGGACCATCATGAAACCTGCCAAGGGTTACAAATGGATCACAAGCGACGATCCCGTCATGCGGCTGAACTACAACAACCTCTCGGACTACAATTTTAATGGAGGCTGGAACCGCCGTGGCACGTGCATTTTACTTCCGCTTGGACCGGAGCACATTCTGTACACACAGATTGGCTATCGGATGCCGCAGCGTGGCGAGCGTATGACGAAAGAAAATACAGAACTGATTCGCCGGTTCACGGCAGAACATGCGTGGCGCATGATCTTTGCTGCCGAAGAAGATGAGCAAGTTCCTTCATTGCATCCGCGAATACTTAATCCGGCTGAAGTTCAATATGAACGTCAGCAATGGGCCACTTGGCATGAACAACAAACCCGTGCGGAACGCGAATATCAAGTGATCACTGATAACCCTGATCAGCTTCGCCGCGCAGGTGCGTTATTAAAGCCCACTTCTAACTGAGTAATCCGAACCCGCGGTCCTCTTCTATTAGCTCAATCCACTCGCAGTGGCTTCGCCTCCCGGTCCGAATTACCCAAATGAGGCATAGCACGATTTGTGTCGAGTTAAATCTCTTGCCGCTTGATGAAGAATTTCCCAGCTTTCGTCGAAAATAACGCGTATTTCCACGCCTGATCGTCCTTTTCTATCGTTTCTGGTAAGATGCGATCGTGATTTTTCATGAACTATGCCGTCAGATCAGAAATTTCCATGCCTGATCGGAGTCTTACATCGAAGCGGACCGACCAACCTATAGGCCTGATGGCTTTGATTCAGGAGCTAGACCTACCCGTGCGTAGACCAACTGTTCGATCTTGGACTAGGTCGGGAGCCAGAAAGACTATCATCACGCGCCGAAAAAGATTGGTAAATGCGCCACGGATTAACCGGTCTGTGCGGTAACGGATCGATGGATCTGCAAGTGCCCCGGATCGTCGTCGATGGCGACGCCTGAATACGGTCAGCTATTTCGTCTCAGCTTGACGGCAGAGCGCGTTTTGAACGCCCGCATCTTGAAAGCTTTGAGGATTCTTCAAGTACTCATCAATTACCTCATACTCGCGTGGTAGGAGGAAGGGTTTGAGGGTATTTACTTTGTCAGGCGTCAGTTGAACCAAAGAATGCAGACGGATACCCGAAGGAACTTGTGTCTGTAGGCGGTTAACAACCACGCAAACGTCGGGGCATGAGATTTTAATACCCAACCGATCCGCTTCATGCTGCAACTGTTCGATTGCTTCGAACTTGCTGTCGAATCGCGTCACAACATCATCGATGACAGCGACCACATCTCTGTCTAACAGTTCCCCTTCAATTAACGAATGCTCACCGTAGGTAGGCTGAGACGAGTCATTTGCACGAACGACCTTTCGGGTATATGCCGCGGGTATTCCTGAGCTGAGCGAGGTAGAAACGGCGATTGGTATTCCTGCCATTGCTACACCAACCACTCTATTCACGCCAGGGCATTCGCGCTGTATCAGGTTGGCAAGAGCCTTGCCAATTGTCCCCAGCAGTTTTGGTTTGGACACGAGCGGTCGAAGCTGAACATAGAAGGGACTCCACATTCCTGACCGAAGTATCCATCCTTGCTTTTGGTGTCTGTACCACGTGCGGATTAGGCCCTCATCGAACAAGGTTCGCACAACCTCGACCGCAGCTTTGTTCTCCATTGACTCACTTCTCGCAGCTTAACCGCTCCACTTCTAGGGACGGGTTACTGGACTCGTAAATTGACGACCCAACAATCGGTATTAGGTTGGCGTTGGCAGGAAGTTTAGCTCTAAGCGCACAAATGCTGCCGCCCTGTTTGCCAATTCCGGGCGTCCAAAAGGTTGGCGACTGGACCGCTACGGATATGGAACTGGCGTATGCTGAGGCTACGTCGGGTTGGTTCCCGGGAAGCACAAAGTCTGTGACACCCAATCTTGCCGCTTCATCAAAAATACGCTGCGGAAGTGATTGCGGAATAAAGCCTCCGTCATCCTCGATGAACATTGGATGAGTCATATAGCCGCCAACTATCATCCGCAGACCGACGGACTGCCCTTCTCGGATCGCGGCCTGCATCACTGCGGGACCGGCAAAAGGAAATAAGATGAATCCCGTCACGCCCTCCTTGTATGTAAGTGAAACCAAACGCCTCGTTATGTCAGGAATATCGTTGCCCGCTTTTTGATGGTCGTAAATGATTTGCTTATCGCAATGATTTTTGACCAAGCTCGTGCATTCCGATAGACCAAGCGACAAGGAGCATAGAACCCCTAGTTTGTACCCAATTACTTGGTCAAGGTTGTGGGTCGAAGTAACAATTCGCTCTAGTTCGGCGCGGCTTTCAACATCCGCGGATATCAGAATTCCGATCACAATCTCTCTCCGTAGGCCGGCCAGTCGACCTCGTAAAGTTCGCAAGGGTCAAATGACCTAACAGTAAATGGTTCTTCGAGCTTTTGCAGCAATACCTTGAGCTCCGGAGAAGATATTTGCGCAGCAGCTTCATCTGTAAGTCTTATTGTCCCACTCGCCATGCCCGTCTTTTCCGCAACGTAATATGCCTTAATGAAGGCTCGACCTACCGAAGCCCCCGGAGTAACGCGGGCAGGGTTACCAAAGGTAATAGCTGTTTTGAATGTCATTCCCTGAAGCGCGTTGCTTCTCGCCCGGTGCATCCTGCAAGCGAGTTCCAGGAGGGCTTCGATGTCTGCAGCGGCGACTAGCCACCCATCACCACCTACTGGATCCGTAAAGACCGGTTCGAGCCGGAGTTCGTTCATGTTAGCAGTCAGCTCATCGTATGCTCGTCGTCTAAACTTCTCTGCTGCATCGTCTGCAGAGGTGTCTTCCAATTCAGCCAAACGAATCGAGGACTCGACAAAGCCCTGTATGTCGATCAGCAGAATACCTACGTCTCCAACATCTCCGATCTTAGACGTAGCTTCACCAACCCGCATTAGCAACCTATCTTGTGCACCCTCGTCTGCAGAATAATCTTGTGGGTCCTTAAGGTCTCTACCAATTAGCCTCGTCACTTTCAAGAAAACCGCACGCAGTTTGTCAACTACGTCTGAGTCGGGCTTTCCGCTATCGACCTTACTGATGGCTTCAACAAGATCGTCGGTCACAAACTCCGGGTGGGCATCCCGCAGTCGCGTAACGTAATAGCTACACTTGTGTCGAGATTTTGGAGGCCTCTTTTCGGAAGCCATTCCCAGTTTCGTGGCAACGGAATGAATCAAAATACTCAAATCGTGTATCAGCGATATCAAACGCTTCATACGCCCCAGCGGGTAAGGCTCTTGATTATCGACTGTTGGGACTTCCAATTGATCCAGAAGATCCTGGGCCAAGGCCGCGCGAGGATAGTCCCTAAGGCGATCGCTGAGAACTTTCTTGGCTTCGCCTAATCGCTCATACCGTCCGAGTTTGTCCTCCATCTGCGTGCGACCCGTAGCCGATCGTTCCAGCGTGGTGGTCAACAACGGTGGATCGTCGCTTCCGAAGTTTAGATCCATCTGTTCAAGCGCCAACTCCAAGTAATCTCGCCAGAGAATCAAGTCCTGATAGGCACATACATAAGTGACGAAGCGGCTACGGCAAGCCGACAGGGTGACCAGAGGATCAGCAGACTCGAATGCGTGAAAGACGTTGTAGTAGATATCAATCAGGCCTTCTAGGTAGTCTCTTTCTATACCTTTCATGCTTGAAGCCAATTTCTCGCGCCACCTAACGTTGCTTCGAGGCACCAGAACCTTCTTCTTGGTTTTCGCACGAACGACTACTTTTAATTCGCAAACCCCTCGCTCTATTGCGAATTGACCCACAGATTGGAACCCACCGCTGGGTTGGTTCAAGGCAGGCACGTTCGGGATCGGCCCGAAAAAATGAGGAGCCCACCCAAGATAGAGTCGGTCAAACTTGTCGGTGTCCCAATCATGCTGGAGATTGGTAAAAATCTTGTCACGGAGCAGATCAGGAACACCTTCAGCGAGACTACCGCCCTTCGACATTAACCGATCCAAGACATACGGAATGATCAGGCTCATGCGTTTAGCGTACAGCGCATCTGGCGTGTAAGCCTTGGAGCCCTTCCACCAACTTCCATACTCGGTAGCTCTGTAAGTTCGAAGACAATGATACGTGCCGTTCTCGTTCCTTACCTCGACCAACGGTTTCAACAACCCTCGATCCAGACCGAAATCGAAGACACGGCTGAGCCTATCTGGTGTCCATCCCAGTTTCTCGAGAAGTTCAGTCCTACTTAGTCCGGTTGCAATGTCATCGTCCGTTATCGAAGCGTCTAAGAGCGTTCGCAGCACCATGTCAACATCTTTGCCATCGTCATGCTGCTGGCCATTGACTGGGGATTCCGTGGGACGGACGAGCGTGATCGGTTGCCACTTTGGTTGGATCGTCTTTTCCCAACTTTCCTCCAACTCATGCTTGACTCTTTCCGCGAGTCCGGCAGTCTTGATTGATCCAAAAGTTCGATTTAGACCCTGATCCGAGACAGCAAGAGCATCAAGACTAAGGTCCAGATTCAACTGCTCCGCCAAGCCTCGCAGGTAGGGCAGAGCTTGTAACATCAGTTGGGTCGAGCAAAAAATTACCAGGCAACGATAAATGAGTTCCGCTTTTTCACTCAGACTAAAACTATCCCAAGCGTCCGGCGGAATATCGATGTAACGCGACCAGACTTCGTCTGCGGACTGCGCGATTTGTGATACGTCCTGCGCAGTCAGAAACACTTGTGGGAAAACAACCGGCACGATGTATAAGGCCGGAGTGTCCTGACGATAGTCGTAATAAATCCGGAGTTTGGTAACGCCCTCCTGTTTTACTGATTTTGGTAGCCGCAGTTTGTCCCAGTCGAAGAAGTGCGGAGCGTCAACCGTGAAACAAGTTACTTTCATCCCAGGTGCCGGTGTGGGCAGGATGAACAGACGACCCAATGAACCTAAAGCGGGCGCCATTACATCAAAGCTGGACACCTCGGCTTTAAGTCGAAGCTGACATGTCGGAAAGTGATCGACATCCAGACAAATGACGTCCGACTGGAGAACCGAAGAGATCTGGGCGGTTGCGTACGAGAATTCTTCATCCGTCAGATCCAAGCAAGTCTTTGCCGTAGGCTCTACCAGTTCTCCACTCTCGAAAAGGCTTCGGCGCCTCACCAATGTCAGGCACAACACCTCAGCTCCCACCTCTTCAAGCTCCCTGCGGATTCTACGGAGGTTTCGTCCCCTCTGAATCGACTCTTCGAGAATAATTACGCGCTTGCCTTTGAAACTTTCGGCTTTCATCCACCTGAGAGCTGACGGATAAATGACCTTCTCCGCAAAACCTGCCGGGATGAGTTCAAGCGAGTCGAATAGGCGCCCTTTTCGATCAACCAAAATCAGGAGATCGGGCTGAAAGAACTCGATGTGCGAATGAATGTAGTTTTGAAACTTGGCCCGGCGCTGCTCAATCCAAGGGTTGAGGATTTGGTGCGCGTGGGGTAAGGGAGAGTCCTCTCGACCGGCACGAATCGCGAACCCAAGGAGGTTTTGGACGGCACTCTTAACGATTCGCCATTGGCCACCCATCCTGCGGGCGTCAATTTTCCCTTCGGAAGCCCAACGACGAACCGTCATTGGCGAAATTCCGAGCAATTCTGCGGCATCCGTTACTGAAACAAAGTCTGGCATGGGCGTGTGAAATGTGCGATATGTTCGATTTGTTCACTTTACGCCCTAACAAGAGGAAAGTCAATTTACCTGCAGAAATAAAACACGGTTAGCGCTTGCGTGAGGGTCGAGGAACCCCACCAATTAACTTGTATTTACACTTGGACCGATTAGTTGAGGTGCGCGGAATACTTGGAGAAAGGGTCTCAATGGGTCAGAAGTTGTTGGAGTACTGCTCCCGTTTAGCTTTGATTGTGCGGTACCGATTCAACCATTCTTCGTTCGGTCCCTCGTAAGCAACGTGGTCAGGTCCTCGGTAGTCAGGATGAGCATCGCCCTTAACAAACCATCGCCACAGACCGTTGCTTTCCCTAAACGCACGACAATACTCACCCAGCTCCCGGGGATTGCAGCATTCTCTTACCTGACCACTCAAACGTTCTTCCAGGGAGGCGTCGTCCAATTCGTCAACCCAAATTATCGGGTAGGGCACACCGCCGAGAACGCCGGCCAAAGGTTGGCTGCCATCGTAAAACAGCCGCAATGTTGAGTTCGCGGAACCAGAGATCGTTAACGCGTCGGTCAACATTAATGCCAAGTCAAAAGATAAGATAAACTTCCTCGGTGTTGCCAACTTGGTAAGTCTGAATCCTGTATCCATTGAAGGACCAATATAATCGAGCGGCAGGCTTCTACCACTCTCCGTCACATACACTTCGCTGTTGACGACGGGGAAACCTGCCAACCAAGCGGTAGGCTTGCAGCGCAAGAAGCGATAGTGCTGTTCCAGTCGGACATTGAAGTTTTTGACGGATTCTCTTATGGCCCAGATGTGGTAAAGAACCTGTTCATGTCTGTTTAGTTCGACCTGGAAAAGGATTTCGTCGCCAAGGATTTTGAACACGGTGAGCCGCTGATGAGTCTTGAAGGGTTCCTGGTCGATATATCCCGGAAGCATTGACGAGTATGCCTCGCCAAGCTGGATTGGGTACTCCCGGTAGAAAGCCTCGAAGGTGATGATCCAGGGCATTTCCTCATCAACCTCTGCAAGCTTTTTGAGCGCAGTCGATCCAGCAAGATCCACACTAACGAGGAGCCGTACGTGGGCCTTATCCAAGTACTCGAGTAGTAGAGCGGTATCGTCCATGAGTTAGTAACTCAGCGAGCAAACTGCCAATTGTGAAGAACCGGGATTCGATCGCCGGCTTGATAGATCGATTTTCTGATCGCCGGATCCAGCTTGGGCTATTCCCGACAGCGGCTCCTTGACGGAAGACGCTGCCGAATTGTAAAGATCACTCTCTTCCGGATCTTTCGTTAAACACAGAATCATTCACCGTGTTTGGTTTATTACGATGCAGATTAGCTAGTAGGCAACGCCTAATGGACCTTTCGGAGACGAGGCAAATAACACGAATCTGTAAGCGATTGAAAAGTATTGGCGTCCCGTACGGGAATCGAACCCGTGTCGCCGCCGTGAAAGGACGAATCGCTGTTTTGTACCGAGTTGGACCACTTTGCACTGAGCGACAGATCTTTTCGTCCTTTCAGAGCTTTATATCTTTTTCATTTTGCAGGTCTTGGGAGGCGTTAGGCTTGATAACCAATTTCGTTATCATAGCGTTACCGCCATCAAGCCGTTACTAATCGATTGGGTGGACTCCTTGTGTCAGTTTAGTGCAGCAGACTCATAATCCGAAAGGCGCTTCAACACCCAATTACACCAAACGATACGGAGTAGCAAGACAGGAAAGGTTCCGTTGGTCTGCTACTCCATACAACTTTTTGAATACAACCTTGGATTATGAATTCGATCTAGTGGGATTCCTAAATCAAAACAATCTCAAATGGTTGCGGCTACAGCGAATTCTCGATGGTTTTATTAGCTTCTATATGGCGCCTCACCGTAGTGGACGCCAAAGAAAATTAATTGCAGCGCCTCTTTTATTTTCTTTTGACTGCTGAGAGCGCCAAAACTACCAAACCCACCAACGCGCATCGACTCGGACGCCACCCTTACACTAGTTACCGTCTCTCACGTTCGACCGTGTGGGGTGCCAGATCTATCACACAGCTGCACACCGTATAATAGACAGAACACCGGGCCCTCTTCATTGCGTACGCGTGAGTTGTCGCCATATATATTTGCAATCAGGAGAAGAGCCAAGTTGGCCTCAACCAATCGCGACTTAGGATTCGCACATCGCGGTTACCAATATCAAGACTTGGTAACAGCATACTTTTTCGCAGTTGCGTTAGTTCATCGGTACGATTCAGTCACCGTCGATAAGAAAAGCTTTCAAGATGACCGCTTCGATGACTTAGCAATTCACTCCTCCTCAGGCCTTATACGACGCCAAATCAAATTCAGTGCACAACTGTCCCGTCAGTTAGAGATTGAGGATCTGTCTACAGATAGAAAAGACCTTAGAATTGATACGCTGATCCGAAGCTACAAATCTGATGGGACTGGCGCTGCGGATGAGTACCGCTTGTGTGCAACGTGGACTAGCGCAACCGACCTCACGATTCTGGACATTCTTGACGTCGTAGGTGCGGAACCTTCGTTCGAAAAACACCCAACAAAACTTTACCGATTGCGTACAGATATCGTTTGGCCTCCTAACGGCGCGCCTGTTTTGCGAGCCCTGAGGAATGCGCCCGACATATCGCGACAAGATTTCGCGGACTTTGCAGATCGATTCGTAATTGAACTGGAATGCCCGTCCGCCTCCCGCGACTTTTCCAATCCTGGTCCACTAGAACTGCTACTCCTAGGCCTTTTGGTAAATCGAATTGGCATAGGGCGCTATCCAAATCAGAATCGGAATGTTGTCGACCTAGCAGCGAGGTTGGTTCATCGGGCCGGGTCAGCGAGGTCAGCGGGGGAAACAATAGAACCTCATACGATTGAGAGCTATCTCCAACTACAGAAAGACTTCGGACGAGTCGCTCAAGATTTTCCCATAAGGAGAGAAATCTTTGTGGAGCGACCTGATCTGCAAGACGAACTGATTAAAAGACTCAATGAAAAGCGGATTATCTTGACCGGCGAGCCGGGTTCTGGGAAGTCATGGGCACTTACACGTTTGGTGGAGGAAATGAAAAGGGCGGGTTATACCGTGGCATATCACTATTGTTACCTTGCCCCGGGGGACATTGATGTAGAGCGGCGCATTACTACTAATGTTCTTTTCGCAAATCTGATATACGAGCTTATTGAGTCCTCTCCAACCCTCCTTGGTGATCATGAACGACTATACTCGGCGGGACAAACAGAATTAGAGGATCTGCTTCAGAGAGCCACTGAGAAGAATCCCGGACAACGCGTGGTACTCGTCGTTGACGGCATCGATCACATTTCCCGGGTCCGATCCGAGCACGATGATATTACCGAAGCAGAAACTGATATTGTTTCGAAGTTAGCCTCACTTCACCTTCCCAACGAAGTATGCATAATAATTGGTTCCCAACCGGGCTCTCATCTTGACCCTCTGTTTCCTAGTTCTTCTCACCTATCCGTTCCCGATTGGAATGCTGACGAAATAGCAACGCTGATTCGAAACTTCGATGTTTTTACCGCGCTGGACGGTGTCGGGCTCGCTGATATTTTCGATCAGTTTGCAGCACAATTATTCGAAAGATCAGAGGGTAATCCTCTTTACGCGACCTTTTTATGTCGTGAGATTCTTGCAAGGCTCTCTTCAGGCATAGCATTCGACCCCCTTCAGCTTTTAAGTGATGTTCCCTTACTCGAAGGAGAACTTCCTCGCTACTATGAGTACTTACTCCGCACGGCGAAATTTGGTGACGTTAGCAGCATTCTGGCCGATCTGTTGGGGCTTATAGATTTCGGTCTAACTGAGGAAGAGCTGAAAGTCATTTACCCACTGATCGCACATTTCATTCCTTCTACACTCAACCATCTGGATCCAATTCTAGATCAAGCATCAACGCAGGGCGGGATACGGATCTATCATGAAAGTTTTCGTCGCTTTATTGCTGAACGCCTAAAAACACAAAGACCGACGGCCGCTAATATTCTGAACCCTCTAATTCACTGGCTTGAAGCACGCGGCTTTTATACCGACGCAAAATCCTATCGGTTTTTACTTCCGACGCTGCGACGAGCTGGACGTAATCTTGGGGTCCTCAATCTGGTTGATGCGCACTTCGTTTCTTCAAGTGTGCAAGCAGGACACCCGAGAGCAGCCATTGAAGCGAACATAGCTGTCGCCACGTACGTAGCCGCTGAAGATCTGAATTGGCCCGCCTTAGCACGATGCACTGAACTGCGGCGGGCTGTCTACACCTGTTTTGAAGAGCGACTCACGGAAATTGAATTGTACGGAAAAACATTCGCGGAAATCTTCGGCAGTTCAAACCTCGAAGAGCGATTACTGTTTGATGGTCGACCAACACTGCCAGCAAAACAAGGCTTGCTCCTCTGTTCTTTGTGTGATGACGCCGGCGTAGTTCCACCTTGGCTGGAGTATCTGAAGCTCGCAGAGGAACCGGGAGAAAAGAATGACAGTCGCGATTCGGAATGGGAAGACATTGCAGTGGCTAAGTTTCACGGGCTGCTTCGCGTGGAAGGAGTTGCTTCAGTGGTTTTACGCCTTTCCGATTGGATCGAACGTGCCGATAAACCGTCAACTACTTACTTCCGTAGAATCCTTGGTAAGTTGGCTCAGTTGGGAGGAACCGATGCGCTTATCGATCTCCATGAAATTTCCAGGATGTCCCAAACGGTAGAGGATACTATTCTGGTCGAAATTGCAAGAGCATTTGCTACCGAAAACGAAACTGAACTTGCCAGCGATATTGCTACGGATATTGTTAGGAACCGCGAATCCCCGGAGATTGTATTTGATTGCTTACAGCTAGGCGCAAACTTACATGAAGTTGCAAAAGTTAAACTGGATCTCGAAGGCGTTATTACTTCCGAACAACATGAGGGTTATCACTATAGCGCGGAACTAATGACTAGATGGGTCGCCGAGGTCGGAGTAGCAGCTGTCACGGCTCCTGTCCTGCTCAAATCACTCACCGAGCGGCTAAGCAAAGAGGATGGCTGGTATTGGGACTGGCTGCGTTTCGTTGTTGCTTTGTCCTTGGCTGAAGTACAGGCAAATAGTGGCAATGTTGAGGCGGTAATACTGGCGGCGCTAAAGGATCTAGCCAGCGATATTGAGCGCTTTAATGGTAAGCCACGGGCTTGTGATCTTTACTCAATATGGCCCGTAATTCACAGATCACTTGCTCGGGCCCTCCGGCTTCTCCGGACAAATTCTGTGTGGGCAGAAGCACTACGCCTTTTAGAAACTATCTCCAAAGAGACGACTTCACGTTTTCCTGGAGGAGCACAAAGCGGTCCACTTATTCCTGAGGCTCTAATTGATCTTCTTGCGCCTTATGCAGCGAATTCCGAGTTAAACCAGCAAATTGTCGAAGCGATGAGGAAACAGGTCGAGCAGGCGGAGGAAGTAGGTGAATTCTACGATGTGCATGCCAATCAGGAAATGTATCTCGCTCGTGCTTACGCTGCCGGTGGGCAATTAGAACTTGCGACCAGATTGTGGAACTCAGCTTCAACATATCTTGCCGCATACGGCCACCGGAAAGACATAACAATTTATGAGCTTATTCAAAGTATCCCTGCGCTCGGTAGAAGCACTTCAGGCACGGCTCGTCGAGCAGCGGCAGCGGTTCAGCCATGCGTTAATGCGGTTGTTGAACATACGGACGGGAAAGAAACAAGTCATTCCCCGATTTACTGGTTTGATTCGTTGAGTAAGGTCGATCCCGTGGGCGCCGCAGAGCTACTTGCGCGCTCAACCCTGCGCTACGGCGGCACCATGGATTGGCGGCTCGAAGATTCACTTCCTAAAGCCGTTGATGCTGCACGAACATTTGCGAATTCCCTGCCAGTGACATTGATAGAATTAACAATGCCATTCAGTGGAGGCGTCTCAGAAGTCGACAAACGTCTAGAGGCAGTTGAGCAATTACTACAAAGCGATTTTGATATTGGTCAACATTTGCTCCGAATGCTTGCGGCACAAGTACAGGGTGATGCGAATAAGTTTTCACTTGATGCCTATAGGCGAATCCAAGAGGTTGGAGCCAAGTATGGCGTCGGGATCGCCGAACCGAATCTAGATTCTGACGATGAAGAAATCAAAGAAGAAGTCCCCAGAAATATTAATCTAGACCCATTCAGGAGTTTTCGAACAAATGCGGTTTTCCAGGTAGATGCAACACCATTAGATTTGATGGTTCGTTTACGATCAAAGAACTCTGTATTCGGTGACGCTCTCGAAACGTCTGAGCAATTCATTCACGCTCTCGGATATCGTCTAGTCGAATTGATCAGTAGAGGTGAAGAAGACGAAGCCATTCGCCTCATTCGGTATTACGCGCGTGAAAATTATTTTTCAGTTAGCGCCTTCACAATCGCTGAGTTGGCCGAAGGGTTAGAACGCCATGGACATTCACGGATAGCCGCAATCGCGTACGCTCTCGCTTACGCATATTCGCGAGGTGGCCACGGATGGTTATTTCTTGGCGATTCGGAACAGCTACCATGGTTCATGCACGCGATTCGACTTTCAAAGGACGCCGCGCTAAAAACACTTGCATCCGAAGTAGCGCATTTCTTAAATGTGAAGGAATACACAATTGGAATTACACGCCACTTAGTAGAACTTCTTGCTGACCAAGGCGATCACGAACAAGCGTTTGCAACGTGGCACAGCGCTTTCGAAGTGATTAAGGGCCGACTTCCTGGCTCTGAAACGGCTACGGGTCCTTTTTATCCTTATGTTCCGGACGACGTACCATCGTGGTCAGTTGATGAAGCACTTACATCAGTACTCACCGCTCGCATCAGTCACCCAGAACTGAGGCGAAAGAGCACCTCCCTCTCCGGGCTAGCATTATTAACTTCGACAGCCCCCAATATTGTCGCATCACCTGTGCGTCATCTGTTTAAGATGGATCTACCAGTCAGTTCCGCACTGGCAATCTTGCAACTAATCCTCGAATCTGAACCTTCACCTTATCCAATTTCAAGAGAAATTCAAATTGAGCTTCTTAGCCTCTTCAATTCTGAGATTTTCGGTTTCAGGTCGCTTGCAAGGTCGCTTCTGTTGCGGATTGGAATAGAACCAGAAACAGCTAATAGGCAACAGGTTCAGATGGTTATCCCGTCATTTCCTTCGCGTCGAGAAATGGAATTTCTTTCCATTGACAAAGGTGAGCGGGTAAGGGACATAGCTCAAATCTGGCCAGAATTTCCTGGGCTAGTCGCAGCCAGATTCAGCCAGATGTTCGAAACTGAATACAACAAACGGAGGGCCATGGCTAGACACCGGGCCGCTAGCGATGTCGTTAGGCCAAACTCACCAGAAACCGACATGCTCTTTTGGGAACAAGAACTGTTTGAGACTGCTTTTCACGAGATCCTGGATAGTATTGACGTACACCTATGGAGGACAGGTGAATGGACGCCGGATATAGAGTCCGAGATAGCGCAACGAGTCTTGATGCGCCTAAGAAGTCATGTCGGTTACACCCTGAGTCGCGTGACGCGACCGACTGCCTTGTTACCTACGGAAAGGCAAATCGGCACTCTTCGAGTGACTGAACTCGACAGTGACGATGAGTTTGAAGGTTGGTACCGTTGTGCGTTGTTTGAGCGCGAGCGCCTCTTTAGCTCTGAGACACATCCACAGTTTCTAGGACATAACACTGCGGTTGTTGGCGTTGCAACCAACAACGATGCGCTTAAAACTGATCACAGCAGACTACCCTTTGGGGAAGGACAAGGGTTAGCTGAAACGTGGTTTTATGAAGTCAAGGCTCCGCCACTTCAAGAAGGTGAATTCGCCGGGCCGCTAATTGGTTTCGAAATAGTAGATGGTCTGTTTGGCACCAATCCCGTGTTAGTTTTGAATCCACGCCTCATTGTGAGTTGCGGGCTGCACGCAGGATATTGGCCAGGCCGACTCGAGTTAGTTGATTATGAGGGAAGCCCCGCGGTTGTTTTTCGCCGTTGGAGTACGAGGTCCATAGGCCAACTTGGTTTGAGAGAAACAGCGCGATTGGAAGGTTGTGATCTGGTTATCCGTCCGGACATATTCGAACAAATACAATCTAGGTGTGTGTCAATACTTGTACAAGTCAGCCGACACCTTCATCGTGGTGAAACGGATGAAGCTCGTACTGAGGGTCGTAGCTAATGACAGACGGACATCTCGAGCTTCATAATTCTCTCTCCGAAATCTAACTGAAAAAGGCACTTCATGAGACGGGTTTTTGAAACCAGCAACTACAGCCCATCCGAGTTCATGCGTGCAAGACACCCGGGGCTATTTTCAGACTCTACAGTTCATAAAGAACCACTGCTTACTCCCGAAGTCTTTGAGTACCACCTTGATACTCTGACAAATCGGAAGCAAGAAACTGAGTTTGAGTATTTTTGCCGCAGGCTTTCCGAGAAAGAAATCTGTCCGAACCTGATCCCCCAGACGGGGCCAACAGGCGGAGGCGACAGCAAAGTGGATTCGGAAACATATCCCGTTGCCGACGCGATTTCACTGCGGTGGTATGAGGGAATTGGCCGAGAATCATCTCAAGAGAGATGGGCATTCGCTTTCAGTGCGAAAAAGAAGTGGCGTCAGAAGGCGGAGTCTGATGTCGCTAAGATTATTGAGACGGAGCGAGGATACAAGCTCATTTTCTTCATCACCAATCAATTCGTACGCGACAAGACACGCTCGGATGTGGAGGATGCACTAAGAAAAAAACACGGCGTTGATGTTCGGGTTCTTGACCGCAGCTGGATCATGAAATCCGTCTTCGAGAACAACAGAGTTGTTCTAGCAATCGAAAGTCTTAGCCTTACTCAGTTCGAAGAGAAACAGTACGTGCAGACCGGACCTCGTGACGCTGAAGTCCAGATCGAACTTGAGGTCCTAGAGACACAAATTGCCGACCCCGCGCGCTATATAGGCGTCAAATACCAACTGGCTGAAGACTGCCTCCAGTCGGCGTTGTTGGCCCGCCAACTTGGGGCACCGCGCGTAGAGGTTGAAGGCCGACTTCAGAGGGCTGAGCGTATTGCTGAGAGAGTTCAGCACAGGCAGCAGTTGTTTAGAATCATCTACGCAAAGGCATGGACCGCATATTGGTGGTATGAAGACTTCGATGAACTTAATCGTCTTTACGACCAGGCTGAAAAACTTGCCATCAGTAGCGAGCAAGCGGACGATCTTGAATCCCTCGCTAATCTTTGGACCATAATGAGCTCCGCCATTGATGCTGGTAAGCTTAACTCAACAGATACACAATTCATTGCAAGAACCAAAACACTGCAGACGTCACTCGACCGTTTGCTTGGGGACCCACGACGGCCGAACAACGCGCTGCAAGCTCGGACGACGCTTGTGCTGATGAAGTTGGCCAGCGCCGTGATTCGAAACCCCGAGACACGTGAAAGTGTTTTCAAAGAAATTGACGATGTTTTGAGGGAGAGCGAGGGGTTAGGGTTGTATCCAGTCGAACCACTGGCAAATATCATTCGAGAAGTGGGACAGTATATTGTCGATAGTCCTTCCTATGAAGCCTTGTTTGAGCACCTCATTTCAGCAATGGAACATCGAGCCAGCGAAGCAGAAGCTGGCAAAGCTCTTTTAGAACGAGGGATTCAGAAATTAGAGGGGCACAAGAATTACGATGCAATACGGTTGCTTGGGCGAGCTCAGCAAAAGCTCGGCATGGATGAGTATCGCAGTGAATGGATCACTGCATTAGCTATTTGCGGTTCTGCTTATGAAGCAGCAGGTCTCCTTTGGGCGGCCCGCGCGAATCTTCTTGCCGCAGCCAATCTTGCATTTGCCGAATTTACAGCGAGAGGTGTTTTGGTGCCTCAGGCGCTCACTTGTCTACGTAGGTTAGTCTGGATTGAGTTGCAACTCGGACGCATACCATGCGTTCTCGCATGGGTCGAATTAATGTCATGGGTAGCTCATCACCTCATGATCGAAGGTGACCGTCGAGACACCTACGAAAAGGAAAGATCGCAGCAGGATATGGTGCTTAGTATCTTGCTGTTGAAAACTGAGTTTTTGGAATTGAAGTGGCTCGATTTTTTGCCCACAGTTTTGGAGGGGCTTCGTTTTGACATTTCATGGATGGCTCTTTTATACGCGCTTGGCTATGAAGATCGGCTGCGATCTGAGAAGGTGATTCCGAGAGACCAAGATCAAGAGTCGACCCGCTCCTTATTCCTCAAATGCTTACAACAGCCGGCGGCAAAGGATGTTCCGGATCGTCCTGAATTGATGTATGGCCAGAAAGTTAGGTTCAGTTCAATCATCCTAGGGTGCGAAATTGTTGTTGAATCTCCAAATAACCTCACATCGATTTATCTCTCAGAGACGATCTTGGGTGTGCTTGAAGCATTCATGGCTACCAGCATCAACGAAGGCGTTTTCCCCCATCGTTCGAGCTTTCGGATAGTTATTGGTCCATCTCGATTCCGCAACGACCTTCCGGAGTACAGATTTGACTTATCAGGGACTGACGGGGATCTTGAAATAAGACACGCGGACGAGCTTCGCTACCATACTAAACTGGAAAGACAAGAGTTTCGCTCTTGGCTTATGGAGTTACTGTCGCGAATCATTGCTCACGTTTTCATTATTCGAGACGCGAATGAATATTTTGAGCGCCTTGGTAAAGCAGGATTCCATAGAGCCTTAGATTTTTCGGAGATAAGCATTGTGGTGGAAAATATCCTTGGCCAGCGTCCCAAAATCCGCCTCTCTGACTGGGAATCTGAAGGCATCAATGAACGCTTCCCGATCAATCGTCAAGAAGCGTGGAATGAAGGCTTCCAAGAAAACGTTGAGGAAAGGACTTCCATCTTTGATCGGTTTGGCGAGGACGAGGCACCTGAAGACGTGCTGGGCCTAGACCAGTTGAAGCACCGCGATATAAAAGTGTTCACGTTGATCAACCAGTCCTTGTGGAATAACGCCGGATGGAAAGCGACCGCTTACCCCTACTTTCCCGATTCGAACCAGCCTCCTTTCATGGCTCTGGGATTCAGTGATGCTGAAGCGGGGAAAGCAATTTTCGACGAATGGCGCAAGCAACTTGGGAAGATTGATCATGAGGACCGCTTGAGAATATCCATTATCACCGGAGTCGATAAAAGCAAACCTTTTAGCTACAGTGTGGTGATTGGAGTTGATCCAAAGCTGAAGGAAAATGATGAACACAAATTACAGTACCTAATATCGAGAACGCATCGTATGGATCCACCAGACCATGTCAACCTCAACCGGTTTTTAACAAAGCTGAAAAAGACCGGTTGGTATGTATTGTTACCCCTCCACTATAAAGATGAATCCTCAATTTCGGAGCCGTTCTGGGGGTCCGGAATAGCCAAAAGCAAAATCAACATTCGGGAAGCGTGGCAGATTGGACCGAATGACCCGGATCTTGTTGCTTTAAGAGCAGCCGATCATCCTGTTATTCCTGTTGGCGTTGAAAACCCGCCTATCCTAAGTGCAGTAAAGAAATGGGCAAATTCATAGACGCACCAGTTGTGCTCCCGATCACAGAACGTGAATGGCAGTTTGGCAAGCCGCTGATCTGCTTTATGAAAATGCTTGTAGCTCTGAACGGCTGAAACTGAAATTGCCAAGCGCCTGTGAGGAGCTATTTAGTAGGTACGTGTCGCGAGGGAGAGACACCTATGAGTTGATTCCGGAACTCTGATTCGTGCTCCGTTACAGTGCCAACAAAAAATCCCCTGCCGAACGTGGCTACACGCCGCTTGCAAAAGCACCTGCTGCAACCTCAAGTCAATAATTTCGGAAGTAGAGCTTCCGTGGGGGTGGGCTATCCACCGCCTTGATCCCCACGATGGCTGGAATACGCAAGAAATTGATGCGCGAGTCCCCATCAGAGGTCAGGGCCATCAAGAAACACTACTAATAACTAGAGGTTATCGACCAGTGAGGATTGTGATTTTCACATTGACTGACGATCCGTTCGAGGCTCCAGGGATCGGCGGTCATGGCGGTTCACACGTCGTGATGTTCGATATGGGACGC
>Ga0070706_100000896_pt1 | contig 32659 bp, 51 predicted proteins | sample KBSK5501metaG_FD_65476 | JGI IMG/M metagenome (GOLD analysis project Ga0070706, IMG submission 65476) | Corn, switchgrass and miscanthus rhizosphere microbial communities from Kellogg Biological Station, Michigan, USA - KBS K5-50-1 metaG | ecosystem: Host-associated > Plants > Roots >... | reverse complement strand
GCTTCGTGACCCAATCGCAGAGGATTCAGGAAGCGGATGAGCTGCTCGAGATCTACAAGAACATCCCCGCTCTCCAGCAGAACCTCGCGCTGCTCTGGCAGATCATGGCCGGCGTCTTCCGGTCCCGAGGACGCGAGGATCTGGTGGCATTTCTCGGCCCCCCGCAACCTCCGCCTCCTCTCATCATCGGCAACCCTCCCCCGCCCGCTCCTCCGGGTATGCCTCAGATGGGGCCCGCGCCCGGAGGCAACCCGAGTCAGCAACCCAAGCCGAATCCTCCGCCTGGCATTCCAGGTCCCAAACCAGGGCTAGCGTGACATGAGCGATCAGGAAGCATCGAAGGAGCTTTGGCTTGGCGAGCCGTTCACGCAGCGGATGCTCGAGAAACTAAAGGCCATCGAATCGAACCGCCTGAAAGACTTGCTCGGCGCGTGCCGCAAGAGCCAAGACCCGGCGGTGATTGCGGCGTTCATTCGCTACGAGGGAACCCAGTTCATGAAAGAGCTATTTGCAAAGGGAGAATATCGAGATGGGTGAACCGAACGGAACGCTGGCGCCGCCCACGATCGCGGACGAGAAGTTTTTGGAGGGCATCTTCGGCGCCGCGCGCGGCGAGCTGCCGCCAGAGGCCCAGCTGCAATGGGACCGCGAGCTTCAGCAGATCCAGCGGAGCGACGAGCGAATCAAGTCGCTCATGAGCCCGCCGGGCGCGCTCGGCCTGCCTCCCCTGCTCGAGGCGCGGCGACTCGAGTGGCACATCCCCGACGGCGCCTTCCGGCTCGCGCCGCTCTATGACCGCGTCTACGTGTACCAGATCCCAACGTACATCCGCGGCAAGAAGGGCCTGATCCACATCCCCGAGACGAAGAAAAAGGGCGAGCTGCGCTCGAACCCGCGCGGCATTCTCGTCGCCGCCGGCCTGCTCGCGCTCGACGCGATCCGCTCGAACGGCATGGACCTTGGCCACATCATTCGCCACACGCACGTGAACCCGTGGCGGCTCATCATCGATTACGCCGACGGGCAAGAGTACGAGATGCAGGTCATGACCGCCGGCAACCTGACCGGCTCCGAGGACCTTGCCGACGTGCTGAAGAGCGGCGCGATGAAGATCCAGCGAGACGAGAAAGGGCATCACACGTACGTCGACCAGGAGGGGAACACCTGGGATCCAACGATGCCTTGGGATCCCCACGAAACGATTTGAGGTAAGCGATGCCCATCCCGAAGAACACCCGCACGGACAACCCCCTCACCGACCACGACGACGAGAAGCCGAAGCCGACCCCGACGAGGGAAGAGGCGATCGAGCGCGTCGAGACCAGGGACGACGAGTCGCCGAAGGAGAAGATCCTCTCGGTCGACCCGCCCGAAGAGGACGATGACGACGACCGCGCCCCGACGCCGCGGCAGCAGCGCCGGCGAGCTCGCTACGACGAGATCCAGACCCGAGCGGCCGAGGCCGAGGAGCGCGCGCGCCGCGCCGAGCAGCTTGCGGCCGCGCTCCAGGCGCAGCAGATGGTCCAGCCGCGCGAGCGGCAGGCGGATCCGTTCGAGGACGAGAAGAAGAAGCTCGAGGACGACTGGATGAAGCACCTCGCCCTGGCGGACACGCTCGCCAAGGGCTCGACGGCCGACCAGCAGTCGCAATGGAAGCGGGACCACCTCGCGCTCCAGGAGCGCCAGCAGACGCTCGTGACGCGCAAGCTCATGGCCGAAGCAGGCGTCGTCCCTGGTCAGCGCGTGAACCACCAGGAAGAAGCCATCAAGGCGCACATCTCGGCGCACTTCCCCGACATCGCCGCGATGAACCCGGACGGCACGCCGCGCAACGCGCGCGCGCTCGTCTACGCCGACGGCGTCCTGCGGCAGCGGCTCGCCCGCGAAGGCCGGTCCGCGCCGACCATCAAGGACTACGAGGAAGCGCTCCAGCAGACGCGCCGCGACCTTCGCATGCCCGGCGCGACTGGCCCGGCGCCGAGCGAGAGCACGCGCGAGAAGTTCTCAGGCAGGGGGCTCGGCGGGGCAACCGGGGCCACGAGCCCGTCGCGTGAGATCCGCATGACCTCGGCGGAGATGAAGATGGCCGAGGCGATGTACCGACAGGAGCGCGACCCGAAGAGCGGCAAAATGCGCAAGCTGAAGCCCGAAGAGGCGCACGCCAAATGGGCCCAGCGGGTGGGCAAGCGCATCGTCGAGCAGCGGCGCGCAGGCGGGTAGGCCGCTGTGGGTCGCAGAAATTACTTGACTACCTCAAAGTTCCAGGTCATCAAGAAACCATCGGCGTAAGGGCTGCCGAGCCCGAGCGTTGGTAACGGCGAGAAGGGGTCCCCACCTCATCGTCAGTAGTCCCGGGGAGAGTTCCGGTCCGCTTGCACAAGGGCCGCGGAGAGACTCTCGATGGGCGCTGCTGAAACCCCGGTCCGAACACCGCCGAAGCCGAACGAGCCGAAGAAGTCGATGCGCGAGCGCGTCGACCCGAAGATCAAGTCCCTCGACGGAGTGGACAACGCCGTTCGGGTATCCGGCAAGAACCCCGACCGCTGGTACGTGTGGGCCAATGAGCGCCCCGTCGCCAGCAACACGGGCGGAGACGTTGCGTACTACCTGAACCTCGCCCCTGCGATGGGGCTCGAGGAGGCAGACGGCTACGTCGTCGAGCGCGTCGAGCGCGGAGGCGTAAGAGCGCCTGGCGCGCTCTCGCAAGTCGAAGGCGAGCCGATCGCCAACGTCTACGGCAACGTGCTCGTGAGCTGCCCCTTGGAGTTCAAGCGGCTCGTCGACTCGATTGGGCACAACGGCCAGGGCGGGCAGGAAGAGGCCGACCGAGTCGAGAAGCTCATGATCACGCGCCGCGGTCTCCAGGACCACATGCGCGGCGTCGGCTCCCCCGGAATGTTTCGCGTGACGGCCGACGAAGAGCACGGCGCCACGGAGATCATCGAACGAAGGCAAAGAGGATAGGACCATGGCAGACAATCCGGCCCTGTACGGTTTCCGTTGGAAGCAGTCGCGCTTTGGTAGCGGCCTTCCCAACATCGAATACTACCCCGTCGCGAGCGCCTACCAGTGGGCGCCGGGCGGCGTGAGCGTCGACCTCAACGTCGGCGATCCAGTCAAGAAGGTGAACGACGGCACGGTGGCGGGCGTGGCCGCTGGCGACGCGACCTTTGGCATTGTGGCGACGATCGCGCCCTACTTCAACGGCACGGCGATGGTCCGAGGCAAGTCGCTCCCGGGCGGGACGACGTACGGCTCGAACCTCGAGCGCCAGTCGTTCGTGGGGATCATCCTCTGCGTGGGCAACATCTTCGAGGTCGTCTGCGACGACGCGGTGACGGCTACGACGCAGGCCGGGTACACGGCCTTCATCGGAGAGAACACCGACGTATCGATCAACCAGGTATCGGGCTCCACGCTCGCGACGCCGAAGCTCGACATCTCGCTGCACAACACGACCAACACGCTCGTGTGGCGAATCGTCGGCCTCTCGAAGACGCCGAACATCGATTTCTCGGGGGCGAACGTTCCGCTGCTCGTCACCGGCAACGTGGTGCAGGAAGCGCCGGACCAGACGACGGGCGTGTGAGGAGAGGACCATGATCGTTACCACCGCGACAGAGGCAGGCTCACTCAAGGAGACGCTCGAGGAGGTCGTCACCGACGAGTCCGAGGGCTCCGTCTCCGACATGACGGTCTTCAAGATCTTCGAGGAAGGGTCGATGGACGACAACTTCGTCGACGACCTGGAGTACGGCGGCCCGGGCCTCGCGTCCGAGAAGCCGGAAGCCTCGGAGGTTCAGGCTGGGAGCATCAAGGAAGGGTACCTGACGCGCTACATGGCGCGGACCTTCGCTCTCAAGCTCATCATCTCCGACGAGGCGCTAGAAGACGCGAAGTACGACAAGGTCATCATGGCGGCCAAGCGGCTCAAGCGCGCCATGAACAAGACGGTCGAGATCGACGCCACGAACGTCTTCGTCCGCATGTTCAACTCGGCGTACGTCGGCGGCGACTCGGTCTCCCTCGGCAGCTCGAGCCACACGCTGCCGAACGGCGGCACGTTCTCGAACATCATGGCGACGCCGCAGTCGCCGAGCGTCGCGGCCGTCATCGTCGCGACGACCCAGATCCGCAAGTACCCCGGCCACGACGGCATCATCGAGGGCTACGAGCCCGAATGCATCGGGTGCCCGGTGGACCAGTGGGCGGCCTGGGACGTCATCCTGCACTCGACGCACAAGCCCGAGGCGGGCGAGTTCAACGCCGTCAACGTAGTGAACTCCACGCTCGAGCTCGACGCGTACCCGATGAAGCAGTGGACCAATTCGACGACCAACTGGTTCCTCAAGACCAACGTCGACAACGGCCTGAAGTGGCTCTGGCGGCGCAAGCCCAAGGGGCGCGCCTGGGTCGACAACGATCACGAGGTCAAGAAGTACTCGATCTCCGCCCGATGGGCGCGCGGTTGGTCAGACCCGCGATGCATTTTGGGCGTGAACGCGTAGGAGGCTGCCGTGGCAAACGAACAGTTCAGTTTCGGCAACATCCCCCTCATGGGGGCGGGCTACGGCATCCGGACGCAGTTCGGAATCATGCTGCCGCCTGGCGGCAAGGTCGCCGCTTACGTCCGCTCGACAGGCCTTCAGGAGGGTGACGACGCGGCCATCGTCGACAAGCTCGTGCTCACGCTCGCGGCGGGCCTCGCGCGCTGCCGCTCGGGTCTCGGCGACACGGTCGTCGTGCTCCCCGGCCACTCGGAGAGCGTCACCGACGCCACGATGTTGAACTCGATGGTCGCCGGCACGCGCGTCATCGGCATCGGCAACGGGTCGGCCAAGCCGACGTTTCGCTGGACGGCCACTGCCTCGCAGTGGGCGATCGCGGTCGCTGACGTGCTCTTCTGCGGCCTCAAGCTTCGGCTCGAGGGTGCGAACGGCGTCGTCAAGGCCATCGTGACCACGGCGGCCAACACCACCTTCTTCGACAACGAGATCCAGGTGGCGTCGGGCGCTTCGAACAAGGCCACGATCGCCATGGAGCTCGGCACGGGCGCGGACGGCGCCTTCATCGCCTCCAACTGGTGGTACGGCACGGCGACGCACAACGTCACCGACGGCATCAAGGTCGTGGGGACTGCCATCGATCGCGTGCGCATCGTTGGCAACATCATGGACTTCTCGGCCACGGCCGGCAACGGCAACGTGCACGTCACGGCAGCGGCAACGAAGCTCGTGATCGGCGCGAACGTCATGCAGAACGACCACACCGCTTCGACGGCGTGCGTCGCGGTCGACAACGTCGCGGCGACCGGCATGATCTACGACAACTACTTCTCGACGGTCAACGACGGCGTCGCCGCCGCGCAAGGTGTCGTGTTCGCCGGCACCGCGACCATCCGCACCTTCCAGAACTTCAGCTCGGACGAGCCTCGCAAGTCGGGCACCCTCGCGCCGACGGCGGTCGCTACCTGACCCATCGGGCCTTTGGCGGCCCAGAAAGGCCCCATGCCCGTTGGACGACAGTGGCCACGCCGAGCGCCGAGGGGAGACTTCTCGGCCGAGTGCGACATCTGCGGCGTCGTGTGGCGACGCTCGCAGCTCGTGCGCAAGGCGGACGGGTTTCTCTACTGCCCGGATGACGCGCTCGGGCGCGACATCGTCACCCTGAACGAGGGCAACGCCGCCGCTGCCGCCGCCATCACCATGAGCGCGCCGCGCGAGTCGGGCGGCAACCTGCGATCGGACGTGGACGCGTCGACTGTGGTGGACGTGGCGACCGTCATCGAGGGCGTGACCTTCGGGAACGGGAGCGGGCACTGATGACCGTCTCGACGACCAGCACGTTCGAGTTCGACCTGTCTGCGCTGGCGCTCCTCGCCTACCGCAAAGCGGGCATCGTCTCGATCTACCAGTCGCTCACCGACCAGCAGGCGCGCTACGCCTTCGACGAGCTCGACCTGCTCGTCCGCTCGACCCACACCATGGGCCTCTTTGCCAAGGTGATGCGGCTCGAGCACGTGACCATGGTCGCCGGCCAGCGGAGCTACACGCTGCCGACCGACGTGCTCGACGTGGACGGGGACGGGGCCTTCATCGACTCGACCCAGACGCTCACGGCCGCGAATGGGGAGACGCCCGTCAAGCCCATCTCGCGCGAGAAGTGGCAGGGGCTCTCGAGCCACGGCGCGACGGGCCGCCCGGTCGAGTACTTCACCGACCGCACCTCGAGCGCCATCACGCTCTACGTCTGGCCGACCCCCGACGCGACGAATCTCGGGACCATCCGGCTCCAGACGCATCGCCTCCGCGCCAACATGCGCGACGGCAACGCCACGGCCGACTTCGAGCCGTACTGGCAGGAGTACTTCGTGACGGCGCTGGCGTCGCGGCTCGCCATGTCGCACTCGCTCTCGCTATCGCGCGTCAAGATGCTGCGCGACGAAGAGAGGGAACTGCTCGATCGCTGCCGCGGCCAGTCGCAACAGAGGGGCTCCCAGCAGTTCGTGCTGGCCCACTTCTCGGGAGGTAGGCGATGAAGCTTTGGGCCAACGGGCTTGGCGGCACCACGGGCGACTCGCTCGCGACGACCAAGCCGCTCTACACGTCAGGTGATGTCTGGTTCGTCGATTCGACCATCGGAGTCGACGGTGCCTCGCCCGCTGGCAAGGACCGGCAGAAGCCGCTCGCCACGCTGGCGCAGGCGCAGACGAACGGGGCCGACGGCGACATCGTCGTCCTGCTTTCGTCCCACACGGAGACGTTCACGGTCGGACTCAGCCTGACGAAGTCGCTCATCATCGTTGGCGAGGGCTCGAGCGGCGGCGTGCCAACGGCGCAGTTCAAGATCAACGCGGCGAACCAGAGCGTCTTCGTTCTCAACGCTGCGGCCATCCAGCTCCGGAACATCAAGTTCCCCGCGAGCGTTCAATCGAACAGCGGAGCAGGCGGCGGGGTCGGCAAGGTTGCGATCGGCGCGACGGGTAACTCGACGCTCATCCGCGGTTGCTACATCGAGCAGAGCGGGCTCGACCAGCTCCCGGGGCTCTCGATCGCCAGCGGCGTCGCCCGCATCCGCATCGAGAACACGACCATCATCTCGACCGCGACGGCCGTGGCCACGCGCCCCACGTACGGCATTTGGCACATCGGCACGGTCACGGACCTCGACGTGAACGGGCTCGTTCTGTCCGATGGGACGGTCGGGTTCTCGGGCGCGTCCTGGGACGGGACGACGGGGGCGACGACGCGCCTGCGCGCCGAGAACGTGAGCCTGCTCCTCGGGGCTGACGCGAAGCATCATGCTTCGACGACGGGCCAGCTCATCCCCTCCACGGCCACGAGCGGCGGGGCGGTGTCCTGGTGAACCTGCTCGACGTTCTGGCGAGCGGCGTACGCGGGGCCGAAGGCGGCACGGCGGAGATTCGCAGCCGCGGCACGAGCACGTTCGCCCAGCTCTTCACGAGCTACGACGGCACGGGCGCGGTTACGCCGACGGCGGGGGTGCTCCTCGACTCGAACGGCGGTGCGACCTGGTACGTGAACGAGTCGGTTGACATCGTCGTGAAGAACTCGACGGGCAACACTGTGCGGACCTTTACGGCCATGGTATCGGCCTCGGACGTCGAAGTTCGGAGCGCGAGCTTCACGGGCACGAATTACACGACCGGAGTCGCTGCGGCCGGCGAGCCTACGACGGCCGCGGCGGTCTTCGATCTGTGGACCACCAGCGCTGGCACCCGGGATTGGAAAGTCACCATCGACGGGACCCCAACGCTGCTGACCAACGCGTTCGCGGCGTTCTCCGGGATCTTCTACAACGTCAAGGCGCCAGCGTACGGTGCGGTTGGTGATGGGTCCGGGGACGACACGTCCGCCGTCCAAGCGGCGCTCACGGCGGCTGGCAACGTGGGCGGCGGCATCGTGTTCTTCCCGGAGGGCACGTACCGCACAACGTCGGCCCTGACGGTACCGGCAGGCGTGTCGCTCTGGGGCCCAGGCCCGAACGTCACCAACATCGGCATTGACCACGCGAACGCGAATGCGCTCACCTTCGCCGCCAACACGTTTGCCAGCTCGGTCAGGGGCCTCAACATCCTCGCCCTCCAGGCGAACTCGGGCAAGCACCTGGTCGTAGAAAGCGGGACGCGCCTCTTCATCGAGAACTGCCACATCGGCGCTGCCACAACGAGCGGCATCGGGCTCTCCGTCGACAATGCCGCCACCCTTGTGCGGGCCGTCGACACTGTCTTCCAGAACGGTGGGGCGGCCTCGTACGGGATCCAGAACAACGGCACCGCGGCGCGCGTCGTTCTCGTCGGGTGCGAGTTCAAGATGCCCGCCACGCACAACGGGGACGCCTGCTACCTCAACAGCACGACTTCCTCGGTCGTGGTCGGGTGCAGGTTCGACGCTTCGGCCGTCGCTGCTGGCACGGGTCGCTGTCTGCTTCTGGCGGGCTCCTACACCGTCGCGGGCAACCGCTTCGAATCGCCAGCCGGCGGGACGATTCAGCCCATCGGCTACAGCGGGACGACGGCGGGGAACTTCGTCGGCCTCAACTCGAGGTCGCAGAGCTCTACCTGGTCGGTCCAGTCGGGCCCCACGGTGGCGACATCGAACGCGACGCACGAAGGCGGCGAGGAAGTCGACCGCGCGACGCGCACCTACCACGTGACCGACAACACGGACCCGATCACCGTCAACCCGAACCTGTACGGCGTGGCGGAAGTGCGCCGCACCAACAACGGCAACCAGACGATCAACGGCGCCACGCCGAGCGCCCCCGGGCTCATGTTCACGCTCGTGGTGAACAACGACAACGCCGTAGGCTCGGGCACCATCACGCTCGGCTCCGACTTCAAGGGGAAGGCCCCCTTCACGCTGGCGGCGAACCGGGCGCAGGCGATCGTGTTCCGATCCTACGAGGTCATGGCGGCGGGCGGCGGGTCGGCGGTCAAATACTGGGGTTTCGTCAACACCACGGGGGACGTGACACTGTGATGCCGGTCGAACCCATCCCCTTCGCCAACCTCCAGGAGTCCGGGCACGAAGTGCTCGCGGGGGCAAGTCCTGTGGCGATGAACGTCGTGGTCGACGGCAAGGGCTCCGTGCTCCGCCGTCCCGGCATCGCTAAGTACGCTGGGGCTCCGCTGTTCGCGGGCGACGTCGCGCCGATCATCGACCCGAATGGCCTGTCGGGCCTCTACGCGACCGTCGCAGGCGACCTGTTCGCCGTGGGCGCGTCCGGGGCCGAGCGCCCCGTCTACAAGGTGACGTCCGGCGGGGCCGCGGCCATCGGCGGCGGGGTTCCCCCGAATGGCCTCCGAGGCACGTCGCGGCCGACCTTTGCCGAGACGGAGCTCCTTCTCGCCATCGCCGGCGGGGACGCGCTCCAGAAGGTCGTCCTTCCCACGACGCACTTCGCGCTCTCCTCCTCGCGCGTGGCCGGCTCGCCCGCTCCGATCGCCTCGCACGTGGTCTCGAACAACCTGCGCCTCCTCGCCAACGACGTCTCGGTCGACCGGACCAAGGTGCGCTTCTCGGACGTCGCATCGGGTGACACGAGCTACGCCGGCAACGAGGTGTGGAGCCTCGGCGGCGTCGGCACGAGCGGCTATTTCACGGCCGAGGCGAGCCCAGATCCGGTGGTCGCCGTCTACGGCGTGCAGAACGAGGTGATGGTCTTCGGCTCGAGGACCACGCAGGTCTTCCTCCCCGACTCGGTCCTCACCTACGCGCCCGTGGCGAGCATCGAGGTCGGGATGGTGGCGCCCTACTCCTTCATCAAGGGCGACCGCGAGACCTACTGGCTCGACCACCAGCGCCGGCTCGTCGTGTCCGATCGACGGAGCTTCCAGGCGCTCTCGGATCCCATCCAGCGAACGATCGACGACATGGCGACCGTGAGCGACTGCTTCGGCTACCGCGTCGCGGACGGGTTCCTCGACGTGCCGGTCTGGTCCTTCCCGTCCGACGGCCGCACGTTCGCCTACCAAAAGGGTATCGGGTGGGGGCAGTGGTCGGGGTGGAACGACTCGACCAACAACTGGGCCCCCTTCTCCGTGACGGCGCTCGCGACGCCGCCAGACGCCTCGGTCAACGTCGTTGCGACGAGCGCCGGGCAGATCGGAGAGCTCACGCTGGACGCCGCGACCGACTTCGGCACGCGTATCGTCGCCTACGTCGAGACGGGGTACCTGAACCGCAAGACGGAGTCGAGCAAGCACTGCAAGAGCCTGCGCCTCGTGTTCCGCCGCGGCTCGGCGGCGACGACGCCAGGCCCGCACGCGTTCGTGGCCTTCCGTGACCGCGAAGGGCCGTGGTCGGACCCGATTCCGGTCGACCTCGGCTCGTCAGGCGACACGTCGCCGACGTTTCGGATCCACTCGCTCGGCACCTACCAGCGCCGACAGTGGAAATTCACCTTTTCGGATACGGCGGTCGCCTTGGCTTTGGTCTCGGCGATGGAAGAATACGAAGTGCTGGATCAATAGGAGCGGTCTCATGGCGGCAATCATTCCGGTCGCGTTTTCCGTAGCGAAAAGCCTGTGGGACGAGGCGCAGGCGGAGTCGAAAGACGCCGCCACGCGGGCAGCCGGGCGCGCGAAGCTGGAGGCCATGCGCCAGGGCGCGGGGCAGATGGAGAGCTACCGCCAGAGCCTCCGGCCGCAGATGTTGCAAGCGATGCAGAATCGCATGCAGGCCTACACGCCCTCACAGAGCGTGCTCTCGCAGATGTACGGCGGCCACCCGCCGCCCCAGATGGGGCAACTCATGCCGCACGGGACGACGCCGAGGCCAGTCGCCGGCGGCCCAACGCTGCTCGGGCAAATGGCAACGCCCGGCCCGGCCATCAACCCGGGCACGCCGGGTGGCGCGCGCGCCGGCGCGAATCCCTACTTCGGCCAGCAGTTCGCACCGAACGTCGGGTTCGGCGGCGAGATGCCCATGCCCGCCGACCTCTTGCGACGGAGGGTGTGATGCCGACCTACGATCCGAACAACCCGAACCAGGACCCGCGGCAGCAGATGTCCTCGGGCGGCCCTGGCAACTACCAGCCGCCGGCGTCGGCGCCTCCGCTGTTCGACCCGAGCGCCAAGCCCGGACAGGGCGCGGATCCGTTCAATGGCCCGAACTCGCTCGGCACTGGGCTTCAGAACGGCACGATAGCGCCCGGCGATCGCTCGAGCTTCGTGGGCGGCATCATGGGGCAGTTCGGACTGAACCCGCTCGGCAACGTCGACGAGGGGCGCAACCTCCCGCCGAACATGCAGGACGTGCTGAACCTCGGCGGCTGGCGCCCCCAGAGCACCGGCTCTGGCTTGGCTCCCGTCGGAGGAGCGCCCCAGGTTCCGACGTGGCTCGGGCCGCCGGGGTCCTCTGGCGTGGGCGGCGACGTCGGGACGCTCCAGGGGCTCGACATGACCCAGCCAGGCGCGCTCGAGGCCTACCAGAAGCAGACGGCCGGCTACTTCGGCCAGCCGACGCTCTCCGAGATGTTCGCAAAGCAGGCGCTCGCGCAGGGCGCTGGGCCGGGCGTTTCCAATCGAGCCGAGCAGGCCTTCCAGCAGTTCAATAGCTCGGCGCCCGCCAACATGGACGCCTACTACGACAACGAGCGGCGCAAGGGCGAGGAGAACATCCGCCGCCAGATGGCCGCGCGCGGCTCGTACGGGTCGTCGGCGACCGACGACCTGTACAACGAGATGGACACGAACCTCGCTGCCGACGCGGCGAAGGCCAACGCGCAGTACGGCCTCCAGCGCGGCACCCTCCTCGGGAGCCTCGCGCAGGGCGCAGACCAGTCGTCGCTCGCCGGCTCGGGCGACCGGCGCAACTGGATGGGCGCGCTCGGCAACATCGCCGGAGCCGGGGACCGGTCCGGGCTCGAGCGCGTGATCGCCGGCGGCAACCTCGCGGGCGGGGCGCAGACCGCGCAGCGGACGCGCGGACAGGACGCGTTCAACAACCAGCTTCAGATGGGCGACCGCATGAGCGGCATCATGGGGCAGGACTACGGCAACATGTTCGGCACCGACGCGGACCTCTTCAAGACGATCGTCGGGCTCAACACGGGCACGGCGTCGGAGGGCTACAGCCAGGCATCGCAGAACGCGCTCCAGCAGCGTCAGAACGTATCGAACTTCAACAACCTCCTCGGCGGCAACATGCAGATGGGGCAGGGGCTCTACGACATGTTCAACAAGCCCTCGACTCCGGCGCCGTCTCCGATGCCGGCCTCTCCGCAGGGCTACGTGGGCCCGTCTTCGTACGACAACTACGGGACCACCAACTGGTACCAGCCATGAGCCTTCGCTACGATTCCTTCCTGACTCCCTTCGCGTCGCCGAGCCTCGGCCGGATCGACGTGTCGGGCCTCGAGGACGCGGCGCGCATGATGGAGCAGCGCGCGCAGTTCGACCAGAACCGGCAGGACCGGCTGTCGAAGGAGGCGCGCGACTACGCTCTCGAGCAGACGCAGGCCGAGGGGCGCAACCGCTACTACGACGCGCAGGCCGCTACGCACCGCATGGCGGTCGAGCAGGCCAAGAACTCGGACCAGGAGAAGCGAGCGCGGGCCCTCTTTGACGCCTTCCGCAAGTCGAAGACGCCGAACGAGCGGCGCGCGATCGCCGACGAGCTCCAGCGGCTCGGCTTCACGGTCGAGGAGCAGGCGACGGAGCTGCCCGCCGAGGCGCCTCCCGTGCCGGCCGAGACGGCGGCTCCCACGTCGCCCGCAGCGAAAGCCCCGAAGGCGCCCAAGCCGAATGCGGGATTCATGTCGGCGCTCGGCCAGATCGTCACCGACGAGAACGCGCAGGAGGCGCCCGTGGACGAGGCGTCGCTCGGGAAGGGTTCGCTCGCGTCCGTGCTCGGCATCTCTGGCGCGCAGGCGGACGCATCGACCGCCGGCGGGGCGTCGGCAGAGGGCGAGATTGCGGCGCCTGGCACGCCGACGCGCGGCGGGCGCTTCGTCATCAAGGACAAGTCGGGCGCAACGGTTCACTCGTACGACGAGCCGCTCGAGCGCATGAAGTCGCAGATGTCCATCAAGGGCGCACTCGGCGCCATGGGCCTCGCCGCCACGACGGAGCGCGAGAAGGCGGCCGTGGAGGCTGCGTCGAAGGCGGGCGCGCAGATGCTTGACCTAGGCCTCGCCCCGGACCAGGCGGTCAAGTACGCCGTCGACATCTACGGCAAGACGCTGAACCAGGAGTTCAAGAAGACCTACCCGCAGGGCGCCGGCGGCGGGAGCGGCGGCCCTGTCATGGGCAAGGAAGAGCGTCAGCGGGTCAGCGCGCTCTCGGACGACGCGTCGAAAATCATCGATCAGGTCGCTCGCGACGAGAAGAAGGGCGAAGTCTCCAAGGCGGGCCTCCACATCAACCGCGGCCTCGAGCTCCTGAAGGGGGACCGGAGCGGGTTCCGCGACACACAGGCCATGGCCCAGCTCCTCCGGGAGATGAGCGGTCTCGCCGTGACCGAGCAGGAATACAACCGCACCGTTGGCGGCGAGGGGTTCAGGACGCTCGTCGAGAAGGCCCTCTCGTTCTACGGCAGCACCGGCAAGCTTCCCGACGAGACGATCCGAGAGCTCAAGGCGGTCTTCCAGCGTGCGCAGGCCTCCTACAAGCGGGCGTTGGCGGCGATGGGCACGAAGGCCTACGAGCAGGTCAAGCGCCGGCTCCTCTTGGCCACCCCTGAGGAGCGCGAAGCGCAGGCTGACGCAGCGCGCGGCTACTTCACCGACGAATACAGCGACTCCGCGGCGCCCGCGGCGCCGAAGGGCAAGCCCGGCGGGGGCGCGACGAACGGGAGCAAGAGGCAGGAACTCGACGACTTTTTGAGTAAGTGATGCTGACCGACGAGAAATACCAGAAGGCCCTCGAGGCGCTGCGATCGGGAACGATGCCCGAGCACTTGCGCGAGACGGCCGCCGATGCCGTCGCCGAGTACGAGCGCGGGCACGGGCTCGCGCGTGACGTGAGCGAGGCGGGCGCGACGCGGGCGGCGCCAGCGGCGGCCATGCAGGAGAAGCCGGCGGCGCGGGCGGCGCGCAAGCGAAAGCTCGATGCCATCGAGGCGGAGCATCCGGGGCTTACGAAGGCCTTTCAGATGCGGGGGCCCTCGACGTTGCAGATTGAGTCGGGTCCGACCCCCGAGGAGGCCGCGGCCGACGAGCTCGAGCAGCGGTCGCAGTTCGACGACTCCCTCCAGAACCTTTCGAAGCGCAAGGAGCTGGCGGCGCCGGCCGAATGGCACCCGCCGACGCCCGCTACGCCGCCGAACCCGTTCGACTCGGTCTGGGGCAAGCTGACGGCCGTCAAGCAGGCGATGCCCGATTGGGCCGGCGGCGGCACGGAGCACTACATCGAGCCGTCGGTCGAGCAGTTCAAGCTCGAGATGGCGCCCGTTCTAGGGCAGGCGGTCGAGGGGATGGCCGAGGGGACGCCGGCCTACCGCGAGTGGGCAGACGCCAAGTGGATGGACGCGCTCGGCAAGGCGCAGGCGGAGGGGCGAGGCATCGTGCGCGACGCCTTCCGGCCGGGCGCGAAGGGCTTTCTCGACACCGCGGGAGACCTCGTGCGGCCTGCGAACATCCAGAAGATTGGGCAGATGGGGCGCTCGGCGGCCATCGGCGCCGACAAGATAGTGACGGGCGGGACCGTCTCGACGATGCTCGCCGCGGGCCCGTCGGAGCGCGAGCGGGAGCAGTTCCGCGAGGCGAGCGCGCGCTACTCGGAGGCGCAGTCGCCCGAGGACGTCATCGCTGCCGGCGAAGACCTGCCGTCGAAGACCTTCGGTCAGCTGCTCAGTGAAGGAGCGCAGGCGCGCAACTACCTCGGCGCGGCCGCGCCCCTCTCGCAGGACGCAGGGGCATTTATTGGGGCCACGTCGTCAGGGGCGATCGGAAACCTGGCCGTCTCGGGCGCCGGCAAGGCCGTCCGCGGCGCCGCTAACATGCTCCCCGGCGGCATCATGGGCCCGCAGGGCGTGGCGATGGGGCTACTCGACGCGGCTGCCGGTTCGACGGCTGGCAAGCTCGCGGCGGGCGCCGCCGGCGGCGCGCTCGGCGCTGGCACGACGCAAGTCGCAAACGAGGTCCCGGGCGCGCTTTCGGGCGACGCTCCAGGTGCTGGGGAGAGGATCGGCCTCGCGGCGGCGTACGGCGCCCCCATGGGACTCGTCGGCACGGGGCTCGGCATCCTTGCCCGCAACGAGGGGGCGACCCTTCGGGAGAACACGCCGCTCGGCGTCGCGGAGCAGGGGGGGGCGAGGATGCGGCCGGTTCGCGGCGTCGATCCGGGCCCGGTCAACCGAGGACTCGAGGCGCGCGCGCGCGCTGAGGGCGTCGGCGAATCCTACGCGCCCGACGTGCCCGGGATGCTCTCCCACGACCTCGCTGAGCCGTTTGGCAAGCGGGCGCATGCTCGGGAAGCCGAGATCATCGCCAAGGGCGGCCCGCTCCGTGAGTTCGAGCGCCGGTTCTCCCACGAACAGATTCCGCTCAAGAACGCGATTCGGGAGATCATGGACGCTCGCAAGGCGCTCGTGCAGTCCGACGGCACCGTGGTTGATCCGGCGCGGATGCAGAAGCTCGACGACCTACTGGAGAAGGTGCTCGGTTACCAGGCGCAGCATCCCGAGCACATGCTCACGCCGCAGAACGCCGAGCGGGTCGCCCAGCTCGACCGCGCCGTCGAGCTGCACGGGTCCGACGTCATGGCCCCGGAGAACTTCAAGCGCGACGTCGAGGCCATCAACACGCCGACACGGCCCGTGACGCCCGAGGCCAGGGATGCCGTGTCGTCGACGAAGACCATCACGCCGAGCATCGACGTCGGGCCATTCTCCGAGCGCCTGCCCGACTTCAAGGAAGGCGTCGCCGCCGGCGGCGCCGGCGAACGCCTTCGTTCGCTGCACGAGGCGCGCGGCGAGAACCCGCTCACGTTCGACATCACGCCGGCGGAGGCCCAGGCTCGCGGGCTGCCGGTCGGGGAGGGCAACTTTGCGCGGCTCTCTCCCAAGCCGAAGAACCCAGAGGACCTGCGTCAGATCGTCGAAACGGTGCGGTCGCAGCATGAGGCTGGTTCGCTCAAGAAGGAGCCGTTCCCTCACTACGACGAGATCAAGCGCGCCCTTCACCAGGACCGCGACGCCTTCACGGGCGAGACGGACGCCATCAAGCAGTCCGACACGTTCAAGCTCGAGAACGGCGAGACGGTGCGCGGCTACTCGGCGGCGAACGCGAGTCTCGAGAACGAGTCAAAGGAGTTCAAGAACCTGCTGGACCTCCTCGGGTTCAAGGGCCAGCCGCCCGACATGCGGAGCGATACGGCCTTCTCGCAGATGGAGGGCTTGGCGCGTGGCTTCGGCAAGGGCGGCCGGTCTCCTGAGATCGACCGCGCCTTCCGAGAGATGGCGGCCGAGACGGGCATGACGCCGACGCTCGAGAACCTCGTGCGCTACCGGGCCATGAAGCGGCTCCAAGAGGCGTCGAAACTGCGTGAGGTGTTCCGCTTCGGCGGCATGCCGTCGGTCGGGATGCTCTCGGGTGAGGCGGCGCGCCTGCGGCTCGATCCCATCATCCAAGGCGCCATCCCGTACCTCGAGAACGCGGGCTCACTTGGCGCGGTGCCGGGGGAGATCGAGCAGTCCCGCGAGCTGCCTGGCATGGCGGACCAGGCGACCTTGGATGAAATTCGGCGGGCGCTACAGCCCTAGGAGACGACGATGCCTCACTCGATCATCAGATATGCAGGTTCGACCCCGGGCACGGACAGCAACGTCTACGTCTTGCTCGCGACCACGTTGCCTGCCTCACCCACTGACGCGCAGAACATGAATCGGGACAACGCGTGCCCAGAGAACTTCTTCGGGCTCGCAGGGATCCGAAAGTTGAGCCTTCTGCTGGACCACAGTCACCTCGGAACGCTGAAGGCGTACGCGTCGAACGACCGCGGCACGAACTGGCGTCAGATCGACGAGGTCGCCGTAGCGACACCGGCGGCGGCTACTGGCAGCACTGCGGTCGAGTTCCTTGTGGAAGGCCTCCGAGACTTCAAACTGGAGTGGACGAACGGCGGCACCGCCCAGAGCCCCTGGCAGGTCAACCTTTCATTCTCCGACCAGAGAGCCGCGGCGATCTAGTCATGCGGATGGCGACGGCTGGCAAGTTGGCGGCGGTCCAGGGACAGGTGCGCGTGCGCGGCCCTCACGCGGTCGTGTCCCGCGCGGCCATCTTTGCTCACCTGGAGGCCAACCTGCCCAACTGCGGCGTCTACTGGCGAGAGGACCTCGGCGTCACGCTTTCGGCGGGCCTTGTCACGACATGGGCCGACCAGAGCACGTCCGGCAACGACGTCACCGCCGCAGGAGCGGCACGGCCGACCTACGACGCGGCCCGATACAATGACCGCCCAGCGCTCCGATTCGACGGCGTGGCCAACACGCTGTCGCGCGCAGCCACGAACCTGTTCGGGTCAGGCGCCTACTCGATGCTCTTGGTGCTCAAGGTGATAGCGATTGCTGGGAACGCCACGTTTCTAGGCAACGGCACAGGCGGCGCGGGCGTGTATTTCTTCACCGGCGCAGGCAACACGAGGTCGCTCCTTCACCAGGGCGTCGAGGTGCACACCGACGGCGCTCTCCAGACGACATCTCATGAGTCTTGGATCTCCACGCGCCCGGCGGCCTCCGCTCCGACGCTCCGCGTGAATGGGATCGCGGTGGCAGTGACGAACGCAAACCCGGCGGTGTCCGACCCTGGTGGCGCCGCCGAGCTTCGAGTTGGCGCTATTGGCGGGGCGAGCAACTTTTCCAACGAAGACGTGCTAACCGCAGCGATGTACACCCGCGACCTGAGCGCCGCTGAGCAGCGCCTCATCGGGGCCAGGGCCGCAGCCAGGTACGCGATGAACTGGGAATGACATGAGCAACATCCAGCTATCCCAGCCCGGCGGCGCCGGGACGCTCACCTCCGACGGCAACATCGCCCCCGGCATCAGGTGCTACCTATCCGCCATTGGTGTCACCGCGGCGAGCTGGACGCTGACGGGTGTCCCATCGGGCAGCAGCGCGGTCACCAAGCTCCACCCGCGCCTGGGATGGTACTTCGACCCCGACGTCGTAGGGCCTGGCAACTACGACGTGCGGCTCACCGACACGCTCGCCAACAATTACACGAACTCCTTCAGCTCGGCTTCGCTCGGGTCGTCTGGCCCAGTCTTCAATGTGTGCGAGTTTGGCGCCGTGCCCATCGCTACGGCCGAATACGCTGCTCGCAACACCGCGGCCATCTACGGGGCGGCGAGCGTGGCCAACGCGCGAGGCGGCGGGAGGATCTACTTCCCCACCGGATCGTATGCGGTCGTATTGCAGAACTCCACCAACACAAAGAACCCGCTCTACATGAAGAGCTTCTCGAACGTAGAGTTCTTCGGCGACGGGAAGTACGCTAGCAAGCTCGTGGATCCGCAGGCCATGTCGACCACGTCCGACCTCGCTGCCGCGGGCCGTGGGAGCGCCTTTATCACCTTCGAAGATTGCACCAACTGCGGTGTTCGCGATCTCGGGTTTCAGGGGGCCAACGTCTGGTCGCAGGCGAGGATCTCGAGCGGGACGGCAGTCCTCAACCGAAAGGGCGTCTACTTCAGATCCATCAGCGGCGGATGCCCAGGCGGCTACGTGCTCGATTGCTACTTCACGGGCGTTGAGGGGGAGACCGTGTTCGCGGACGGCGCAGCCGACGGCCTGCGCGTCTTCGACAACCACTTCTACCGATGCCAAGTCCACGCCATCAACTGGAACGCCGGTTCTGGTTTGGCGGCCTACAGGAACCGCATCGAGGACTGCGCACAGTCCGCATTCCAGGGCAGCGGCAACAACGTCGCCTACGGCTGCAACGTCGCGACGATGTCCAACGACCCTTCGACGGGCAACGCATGGATCACGTCCGCCGATGCCGTCGTCATCGCGAACATGTCGGGCGGCCTATTCCACGACAACATTTTCTACAACTACAAGCTCACCTCCGCGACGGCGAGCGTCGTCGCCTTCGGTTACAACGACGTCAACGCCGTCGATGGGGTCGCCTTCGTGCGCAACATCTTCGAGCGGTGCCTCATCTCGATCGGCGCAGGCAACCACAACGGCATCCTCCAGATCTCTGCGGCGGTCGGTCCCATCAAGAACGCCTACATCGCGGACAACGTCTTTATTGACTGCGGCGGCCTCACGTCGGGTGGCGCGTATCGCGCGGCCATCAAGGCGTCCGGCGGGCAGGCCATCGGCGGCGCCATCGGGCCGAACCTCATCCACAACGGCACCAGCGGCACGCTCGATGTTGGCGTCCACTTCGACAGTGCGCTCAACGCCGCGAACACGCTCCGCCTGGAAACGCAGCGCTGCCCGATCGGCGCGGTCGGCGTGGCGCCCTACGTGATGGACGTCGCCGCAGGAGACGACGCGCGCACGCTCGTAGGGGCCAAGACGTGGGACCCTGGCAACGTAGTTGATGGCGCCATGACATCGACGACCGTGATCGTGGCCGGGTGCAGAACGGGCGACGCGGGGGTCGTGTCCTTCACCGGTGCGACGTTGGTGGCCGGGCTCATCTTCAGCGCCATCAGCACGTCCACGGACACGATGACCGTGACGCTCTTCAACAAGAGCGGCGGCCCGGTCGACCTTGGGAGCGGCACTTTGACGGTGCATGTGTCGCGGACATGATGCAAGACGACGACAATCCGCCCGACCTGAGGCCTCCAGTACCAGGGCTGCCGCGCGGGACGCTGCCGCCGGCAGGTAAGATCGTACGCGAAGTCTTCGCCGGGCTGGAAATGCTGGCGAAAGAGTTGTGGCTGCCGGCGCTGCCGCTCATAGCCGGGAAGTGGGGCCTGCTTGAGCCGAAGGCGGCAGGGGACGCCTTCATCGCGGCCATGAGCTTTGTTCTAGGGGGCCACTTTGGACTACGCAGGCCGAAGGGGCCTGAAGAGAGGTGAGAAGATGGGCACCGATCGGAATGGCGACACGCACCCCGCTCCCCCGCTGGATCTGACGGAGCAAGACGCTGAGTCCACCAAGGTCGACGCGAGCGTCTCCAACTGGGACCGCATCTTCCGGATGCTGCGGGCCATCACGAACAAGGTTACCGACATCGACCAGACCCAGATCAAGCAGCTCGAGGTGGCCAAGGAGTCGTGCAGACGACTCGACGCCATCGAGAAGACACTGAAGGAGATGAAGCCATGATCGACCGCAAGAAGAAGAAAAAGAAGAAGTACGGCTACTGATTCACAGGCGCACGTAGCCGCCGCACTTCACTGACCCCAGCGCGTCGCATGCCACGGCCTGCTGCGCCGGAATGCACTCTTCGTAGATCTGGCGTGCGTCGGACCAGACTACGTCAGAGCATCTATCGCGCACGTACGCGCTGAATGTCGCGTCGACGGCTGCGGCGTCCTGGCCGCACTCGATCGCTCTCGCTCTCCAGGCCGCGTAATAGTCCTCGCACGCTTCCCGCGCCCCCGGCAACGGAGGCGCGGAGAAGGAGCACCCGGCCGCGAGGCAGATGGCGAGCCACCTCACGCGGCCCCCGACTTTCGCTCTTCGGCCGGGAGCCACCCTTCGCGGCGCCACCGCTCGAACACGAGCGCCATCTGCTCGGTCTCGCTACAACGTGGCACGGCTTGCCTGGTCCAGATGCGCCACGCGTGGTCGCGCGCTTCGTCAATCTGCTCTTGGGTAGTCATTCCGACGCCTCCATCAATCGGCCGCGATTCTATCCGGTACGTTGCACGTCGCGCCAGGGGCATTCGCGCATCGCGCTCAGCTCTCCTCCAGCGGCAGCGCGCGGATGGCTTCGGCGTAGTCCTCGGGTCCGACGGGGTCCTGTTCCGGCCATCTGCGCCACCTGGCCTCGTCCTCGAGAATGGCCAGGCACCGCTCGCGCATGTCGGCAGCGGCGTCGGCTTGGATGGCACGCACGGTCTGCTCGTTCAGGTTGAAGTGCTCCGCTGACCACTCGCTCGCGCTCTTCATCAGTTCACCGCCTTTCGATCTTCAGTATCGCCTGAGCCACCTCGTTGCCGCGCCTGCGCAAGGCCTCCACGAAGTGTGAGTTGCATCCCATCGGTGAACTGTGCCACCTCAGCAGGATTTTGCCGAGCTTCACGTACCCGTTTTCGCGGGACAGGCAGAGCGAGATGTAGTCGCTCACCGTATCGCCGTTCATGGCTAGCCCACCTCCGGCCACGTGCTCTCATTCTCGGCGTCCTCGGGCGCAACCGACGCGTACGGCCCGCGCTCGACCAGCGGGCGAATGCGCGCGCGGCTCGGGTTCTCCTCGACGGAGGTGTGGAACTCGGCAGGGAATACCGGCAGCGGGCGCGGCGGCTCGATGACGGTGGACCCGTGCCAGAGCTTCGTTGGGCTGATGGCCTCGAGCTGCTCGTCGAGCCAGAGGTCGCGCATCAGCATGCCGAACGCTGTCAGCCCGGCGATGATGATCATGAACAGGCCGAGGCCTTCGTGGCCATGATCCCACAGGTGCGACGACCAGGCGCCGAGGAACGGAGGGGCTACGTGCATAGATACGACGATGAGAGGCTTGCTGTACTTCATGTTGCGTTACTCCTTGCTGCTCTGACTGCATCGCGGGCTTCCTGCACACTGCGAACCGTGGCGTAGAGGCCGCCCGCGAACTTGACCTCCAGCGCCCAATCGATCTGCTCTTGCGACTGCTTGCCCTTCGCCGTCTTGCACTCGAGCGCCAGGAAGCGCCCAGCGGGGCCGACGATGGCAACGATGTCCGCTGCTCCCTTGGCGAGCCCGAAGCGCACGTAGCCGCCCCTGCGCCTCACGCTGCCGTTGTTGTTGCGCCACGCGACCACTCCGGGCTCGATGGCTAGGGCGTCGAGGATGCTGGAGACGAGCTGCGTTTCACTCATGCCGCCACCTCCCGCATCGCCTTCGGTCGCCGCGCTTCCCTCGCCCTAAAGTCGGCGTACCACTTGCGCGCGCTCCGCACACCGAGGCCGATGGCGGCGCCAGCCTGCCGAGGCGTCGCCCCGAAGCGCCACGCTCGCCACAGGTACGTGCCGCGCGCCAGGCTCACGCTGCCGGAGCAGGCGCGCAAGGAAGTACCGTACCGGATCTCGTGGCGCGTCACGCCGAACTCCAGGCACACGCGGGTCAGGATTAGCTCCACGTCCATCACTTCGACTCCTTTGCTGCTCGAACGACGTCTTTCGATGAGAGCCAGAACGCGTTGCTCGGCGTTCTCAGGACCAGGTCACGAAAGTGCCCGTGGTTGAACTCCTCGACCGTCGCCCGCACCAGCACCTCGTCGCCGACCTTCAGCGGCGGCGGGGCTTTGGGCTTTACCAGCGTAATGAACGGCACGACGCTGTACTCCCACTTGCAGTCGTAGCAGACGCCTCGCATCTCCTTCGCCCGCTGTTCGGCGATGTCCCTGCGGTTGGCTGCCCAGATGGTTCCGCCACTGCCGCACGCGAGCCATTCGCCGACTTCACCCTTGCGCCGCACGCGGATGCGGAACGTGCGCTCTTCGACCCAACCAGCCTTCAGCCTCTCCTCGCGCGTCATTGCCCGCTCGCCTTCTTCTCTGCCGTCACCGGCGTCGCTGCGAGACCGTTGACCGGCGACACGCACTTCGTCAGGTGGTCGATCTTGTCGGCCAGCTCGTTGAGCTCCTTGAGCAGGCACCAGGCAAGTGGCCGCTTATCGGGGTCGAATGGGGCCACGATTGACGTCCCTTCTCCCTCGTCCTTGAGGATGACCAAGGTGTCCCACTTGTATAGGTTGGCCCCGTCAACCCCGTGGTAGTTGGCGGAGTCCGCGTTAGTGAGTCGATATTTCATGTGCCTCCTGCCTTCCTCTCCGTCTCTGCAAGGCGTCGCTTGTCGTCGAGCCGCTTCGCGTCGCGCTCGGCATCGGTCATCGGGGAGTTGCGCTGTGGGCCTACGCCGAGCCCAGCAATCGTCGCCGCGAACTTCGCTTGCTGCGCCGCGTTGACCGCGAACGCCATCGGCCTGGACCGCTCGAGCTCGCCGGGCTCGAAGGCAAAGTCCTTGTGCTGGGGAGCCGACGGCTTCGGCGCCGCCGCTCCGCCGCCGCGTAGCCACTCGGCCCACTTGCTCGGCGCGAACCCCTTTTCGAACTGGGCCTTATCCTTGCGCGCCGTGGCGTAGTCGTGTGCCGACTTGCGGATGGCCGTCGCAAGCTGAGGACCGCGCAGGCCGCACCACTTCGGCGTGTCGCGAACGACGGCTACGATGATGTCCGCTTCGTCCTCGAGCATGTGGAACGGCGGGCCGTCGATGACCGTCCGGATGCCCTCCGAGTACCCCCGCCGGCAGGCATCCCGAAGTCCCTCCACCGGCCTCCCCTCTGCACTCCCCTCCGGATCCGGATCAGATCCCGTCCCGTCCCGTCCCGGACTCCCCGAGGGAGTCAATGGGGGATTCTCTCGAGAGTCTCCAGGAGTGTCCCCCGGGGACACACCCTGAGACGCCGGCCGTTGTCTCCGCTTCTTGGAAGCCCACCTCTGCCGGTCCGCTTGGAGGTCGGCGCGCGACGGGTTGTAGACGAGGAAGTCGTGGAGGACGTAGTCGCCGAGACCGTCACGGGTCAGGAAGCCGGCGCGCATGAGGGCTTGGAGCTCCGTGGGCTTGCCGATGGTCTGCGCGATGCGCTGGGGCACGCGCCCGTCGAGCTCGTGCTGCGCCGAGTAGGAGCCCATCCGGACCCACGCGCCCATCGCAGCGTTGCCCGCCTCCATGGTCTTGCTGTGGAAGGCAAGCCCGTCGTCTACTTTGAACCACGTCATCGCCTCACCTCCGCCTTCACGCCCGGCAGCTCCGCCTCGATCTGCCTGATGGTCGCCTCAGGATCGGAGACGCGGTGACACCACGCGTTACCGCGCTCGTCGCGGCAGTCGACGTACCAGTACCGGACGCGCTCGGGGGCGAAGAGGTCGAGCTGATTCATTGTTTGGCCACCATTGGCGCAAGGTCATCGGGCAGGATCATCCACCGACACGGCAGGTCGTCGACGACGCGGATGGGGATACCCATGACGAGAATCGGGCCAAACGGTCCGGCGCAATCGACGCTGTTCGCCTCGTTGCAGCGCAGTTCGAGCTCTGCCTTCAAGGCGGGCCATGAGTCCCGGCGAACGAGGATGACCTCGGGCAAGCCGCCGGCGGACTTGACCTTGCCGTAGGCGGCCTCCAGTTCAGCAATCGTGTTCATCGTCCCTCGCTTTCGCACAGCAAGCCGCACTGCCACGCGCACAGGCTCGCCTCCTTGCGGCTGGTGGCCTCCCCGCACCGCATCCAGCACTCCGCGCATTCGCTGCCAGCGTCGGCGGGCACGGGCGGCGCGGGGCGCGAGGAGCAGGCAGCCATCGTCACGCTGGCCGCAAGGGACAGCAGCCACTCGGCGAATGCGACGGGGGTACGCCGGCGCTGCTGCGCGGAGCAAACCTTGATGCCGGGCGGTACCGTCGCCCCCATGCCGGGACGCTTCGTTCGGCCACCGGAGCACCAGTGCGTCGGCGTGCCGCCCTTGCGAACCGTCGCAATCATCAGGTCGATGTCGACGCCAACGCAGTAGAGCCAGGTACGTTTGCGCGCCGGGTGCCCCCACGCGCACTGCTCGACCTCGCAGGTAAAGCCGCCGTACTCGTCTTGCTGTGGCGGCCACGGTGCGGGTAGCCCCGCGATCGTCCACAGAGTGGATCCTGCCGGATGCTCGAGTACCCCGCCCCACTTGCGAACCTGGCCGATTGCGATCGGAGCGAGTTGCTTGACCTCGGTCCAGTCGCCGCGGGTGAGATGGCGGAGGTTCGCCCACGGCCCACACGGCGGGTGCGCCACGACGGGCCACGGACCCGCATACGTCCGCGCGTCGCGCTTCTCGTCGTACCAGTGCTCGACGAGCTTGGGGTACGGCCCTCGCGGGTCGACGTAGAGGGCGGCCACGTCCGACCTCACGACGCCCTCCGCCCGAGTAGCCCAGTGTGGGCCGAGACGTTTCTCACTAGGTGGTAGCGCCACCCGCGATGGTCGCGGGCGCGGCCGACGAACCCATACTCACGCAGCTCCTCGAGACGGTTGTTGAAGGCGTTGGCCGACGGCGCATCACCGACGGTCTCAAGCTCCATGGCCCGGAGCTCGATGGCAGTCGCGGGCCCGCGTCGAAGGAAGTCCAGCACCCGCCGGAGACTCGGCACCAAGTCGACCCGCCCGGTCCCCCGGCACGCTCGGCATGTCACGCGGACCGGCTTCACGGCCCACCTGTAGGGTCGCAGGGGACTGTGACGCCACTGTGCTTCAGTATTGGGGCGTCAGTTCCGATTACCGCTGCTTTGGGCCGGTCGCACCTTGTAGGCGCAACCTCACATGCGGCGGCTAACTGCGCAGAATCATAGAGTGGGCTGGCTGGGAGTCGAACCCAGGACCACCGGCGTGTAAAACCGGGCGTCACCGTTCGAAATGCCTGCATTCTCCGGCTTCTCATCGCGTTCCTTTCCGCGGTGTGACACGGCTGTGCTTGCGGTCGCGTCGGCGCAGTTCGAGCAGCGCACCGGTCCAGCCGAGTTGGGTTGCCAGCACCGCGACGGATTGCGCGACGCCTTCGATGGCCTTGTCCGTGCGAGCGATGGCCGCGCGGAGCTTGCGCTGCAATACGACCATGTCGAGGTCTCGGTCGACGCGCTTCGTCATGGCGTCACCGTTCGAAATGGCTTCGGATCAAGGTGATTCATCGCTGTCCTTCGGGGGCTGTGACGGGGGTGTGCTTTGGCGACGACCAGTTCCGCCGCAGTGGCGGCAAGGCGGGCACCCGGCCGGAATCTCACCGATCGTGAAGCCGAAACCGACGCACTTGGGGCAAACTGTGTCTGTGAGCGGCAACTCGTGTATCCCTCGGGCGCAGCACTCCGCTGCCTTATCCCAGGCGGCAGCCACTTCCGGAGACACGTCGGAATCCGTCGCCCACTCCTTCACCCCCATCAGGTCTCGGCACTCCTTCACCGCGCGGGCGCGCATCTCCCCCGCGGCGCACTCCTGAATTTCAGTGCGCCACTCGGCGAGAATCCGCATGCACGCGCGGTCGTAGTCGTTCCAGTTCAGCCTGGCCGACGCCGCGGTCCCTTTCGGCATGGGGATGTCCCCGAGCTTGTCCCACACGTCTTCGACGGTCTTTGCCATTCTCTCCTCCGTTTCAACGCGACTCATCGGTCGCCCACGTCGTCGATACCGAGGTCGTACGGCGACACTTCGCCGTCGTCCCATTCGGGCATCGGGTCCCCGTCCTCGGTAAACACGGTCGTGATCGGGAATGTCCGGTCGCACTTCGGGTAAGTCGAGCAACCCCAGAACCAGTCGCCGGTCTTCCGGTTCTGTCTGCGAACGAGCCGCGCATCACAGGAGCATCGCTCGTAAACGCCTTCATCCGTTTCAACGCGACTCATGAGGTTCCGGTGCGGGGTGGGGCGCTTCGGCTGGCGCGCGCGTCGAATTCGAACGGCGCGAGCCATTCACGCCGCCGCTTGCCCGTGTAACCGCACTCATCGCAGCCGGAGCCGACGTAGCAATGCGCCTTGTCGTCGAAGGCGTAGTGATGCGCGTTCATCATCGCCTCGCCGAGTTCGCAGCACCCCGAGCAGGACTCGGTCCAGCGCACGACGAAGCACTCGACACCGTCCACGTCGAGAACGACCTTGTGCAGGGCGCCGTCTGAATCTCTGCGTAACCTCATGTCACGCCCCCTTCGCGCCCGGCGGCGGGGTGTGCGGTTTGAATCCGTGCAGCTCCGCGAGTTCAGCACCGGACGCTGGCCGAGCTTGGAGGCACGCCGTAATGCGATCGGCCATCTCGTCTGCGCCGACGCATGAACATGCGAAGCTGTTGATCCAATCCAGCGCTTCGCGAAGCATCTCGTAGGGATCGTGCTTGCTCATCGTGCGTGTCCAGTGCCGCCTGGCAGCCGCTTCATGCCTTCCCGCCTTTGCTTCCGCTCTTGAATTGGGCGCCCGCAATGTCCTTGATCCAAGACTCGAGGATCTCTTTGAAGATGTCGGGGGCGCCGCCCTTCATGGCATGAGCGAGATGGTCGCGAAGGATCTCGACGGCCACTCGAATGCCCTCGTGGAAACCGTCGGCGAAGGTCTCCCCGTTGACGATCGTGACGTGCGTCTCGGGCTTAGAGGCCAAACTCATCGCTTCTTTCCTCCCGGCAGCAGCGGCCTCGTCTTGACCTTCTCGAGCGCACGACTGAGAGCGTCGAGGTTGGTGCTCGCGTACGTCACCTCGAGCATGCGCGTCGTCGTGTGCCCCATCACGTGCTTCAGGTCCTCGAGCACAACGCCCGATTGCTGAAGCAAGCTCGCGTGCGTCCGCCTGAGGTCGTTCGGCGACAGCGGCTCGATGTTCGCCCGCTTGCACGCCAGCCGGAGCGAGCGCCAGATGTTCGCCCAGCGCGGGAAGAGCGCCCCCTTCTCGGGCCTGCCCTCCACGGCGAACGTGAGCAGCGAGCGGAACGGCGGGGCGATGGGTATCGTCCGCTCGGCGCTCCCCGTCTTCGTGCCGCGCAGGTGCACGCGCCAGGCCTTGAAGTCGTGGTCGCGCAGCTCCGCGCGGTAGCTCTCCTTGCGCCGCGCGCCGGTGGCGATGATCCACGCCGCATGCTTCGCGCGCAGGTCGCCGCCGCGGGTCGGCTTCGGCTCGGGCATGTTGAGGTAGCGGTGAGCCGTCGCCATGCTGCACTTCATCGCCCTAGCAACACCCTTCAGCGTGTAGCCGCCGCGTCGCAGCTTCTTGGCGGTCGCGATGAGCTCGGGAGTCACCCGCTGCGCGTCCTCTTGCAGCAGCCCGCCGAGGAGCAGCGGTATCTCCTCCCACGTCAGGTGCCGCTTGCGGGGCTTGTAGCCCACGGCGAAGCTGCGCGAGCGGGTCACCCAGTCAACGTCGTAGGGGTACGCCTCGTTGCGCTTCTCGAGCCGCAGGCCGAAGCGCAGAGCGGCGAGCTCCTTGCTGATGGTGTGCTGGCTGACCGCCTCGTTCGACCCCGGGTGGCGCCGCTCCTTCGCGCGAGCCTCGAGGAATTTGCCCACTGCGAGGTAATCCACCTCGGAGAGCGGCATGTTCGGTCCGATGAGTCGGACAGGGTGCGAGAGCTTCACGCGCCACACCTCCATCGTCTCGGGGGACAGGACGCCGCCCGTCTTGCCCTTCGCCGTCTTCCGGTCCTCGAGCACGTGGCGCATCATGTCCATCATGGTAGTGCGCCGTGACTTCGAGCGAGACGGATCGGCTGCTTCTCGCTCGAGTCTTGCTCGCGCAATCTTCGCCGCTTCGCGGTCGCGGCACCCGGTCGAGAGTCTCTCGCCTGCGACGCGCGTCCAGTAAACCGGCCCCCTGAGCCAGAGGCCATCTTTCGCTCCGCGGCGCCTTCGCTTCTTTCCGTCTGCCATTGCGCGAACCCTTCTTCCGAGATGCGCCAGGTAGGCCGGCGCGAACCGTAACGGCTGATGTCCACCGCGCCCATCTCGGCCATGAGCGACGCGGCGTGGCGACGCGTGCAGCCGAGCCGAGCAGCCACGGCGGCAGAATCGAGGAGAGCGGCTGGCGATGTCATTTCTTGATGCCCCACGAGATGCTGGCAAGAATGCAGTCGCACACGTACACCGCGCGCTCGCACTCGACACGCATGTCCGGTCCCCACACCTTGTCTTTGGTGCCCTTCGGGCCTAGTTGAGCGGCGTAGAACTCGCGGTTCTCCCGCACGATGCGGCGGATGCGGCGACGCTCACGCGCGGCTTCGCTCTCGTGGCGTCTCATCGCTTCCCCAGCCATGCGATGCCGTAGAGGATGACGCCCACCGCGATCAACAGGCCGCCGGCGCGCTCTACGATGCCTGCGATGATGACGACGGGGGCAGTCATCGCGAGCCCTTCTTGCCGGCGAGCCGGGCGTTCTCCCGTTCCAGCCAGGCATTGCGGGTAGCCAGCTCGTGGTTCTCGCGGCGGTAGCGGTCGCGATCGCCGAGCACGTCGCTGACGGTGCCCTTGGCGCGGAGAGCCTCGGAGAGCTGCCTGCGGCATTCGTCGAGACGGCCAGACAGCTCGTTCGCCATCGCCTGCCAGTTCACCTCCACGAGAGGTGGCGCGCTACGGCTCGGCGGCTCCGCGGGGGGCGGGGCGGCGGGTTCGATGCATGAGGAGAGTGCACCGTAGTAATTCTCTCCGTTGTCGAACTTGCACCACACGGTGCACTCGCCCTCGCAATCGACGGGGTCGACCTTGAGGACCGTGCCGAGCGTGCCCTTCGGGACATCGCAGTCGTCGATAATCCGCCGCACCCTGTCTCCGACCTTGAATTCATGCGCCATCACTTCACCTCCGTCCTCTCCAGCCCGCCCAGCGCCTCCTGTGCCGCCGACATGGTCATCGCCCGATCAGGCGCAGCGCCACGCGCAGCCCGTAGCAGTGATCGCAGACACACTCCTGGTCGTCCCACGAAACGTCGACGTCCAACTCCGGGTTCTCCGGCGGAGCGACGCGCGCAGGCGGCAGCAACGGCACGTACGACGGCGGCGCCGGCCACTCCTGCCTGTGCGGCGCGGGGCACATGTACGCGGGGTGCCCGTTGCGAAAGCAGTTCGCGCACCAGCCGTACTCGGGCAGCACAGTGCCCCCCGACATCGGCGCTCGCGCGACAAGCGGTGGCGGCCGGATTGGCTGCGTCACCCCGTACCCCTTCGAGACACCCGGAGCTCCGCGCCCGCGAAATTTCATCATCCACGACCTCCCTGAACATCCGACGCGTTGCGCCCGGACGGGGCACGACATACCCATGTGAGCCGTGCGACGACATCAAGCAACCCTGCGTCGCGCGCGCGCCACGGCTCGCTGCACGTCCTCTCGGCGAGGCGCGGCCCCTCTGCCGGCAAGCAGCCAGTCAAGGGTGCACCCGTACAGGTCGGCGTACTTGATCGCGATCTTCCGCCCGATATCGCGCCCGCCGCTTTCGAGGAACCACGTGTACGTGCCCTTCTTGTGGTCATCACGAATGAGCGCGTCGACCTCCCGCGTCGTCTCCAACTCCGCCAACTTCCGCAAATGCGCCAACCGCTGACCAAGTGAGTCCGTCATGTGTCCTCGCTGTCTTCAGCTGTAGACCCGTCTGCAACTGATGTCAAGACCCAACCGATGGCAAAAGCAGACAGACTCCTGCATGCTGTAGACGTGACGCGGCCAGGCGAGTGGCTCACCCTCCACGGGAGGATTCGAGACGTCCTCGCTCGCCGCGGTTGGCCCGCCAGTAGAGTGTCGGAGGCCGCTGGGTTTACCCGGACCTACCTCTCCACGCAGCTCAAGCGCATGGAAGACGAGGACCACGACATGACGGTCGGCACCGTCCTCAAGCTGGCCGAGGCTCTTAAGGTGTCCCCTGGCTGGCTCGCTGCAAATGAAGGCTGGCCGGACGAAGAAATACGCCGCGATGTTGAGCGTTTCAGTCGCTCCAGGTCGACGCCGCCCCCGCCTGCCATGCGCCCGCACAACGACAAGACGCCCGTGCCGCCCGCGGCGCACCACGTCCACCGCCGTCGTTCATAAGTTCGGCCGGATCTGACCAACCCGTGCCCGTATCCGGGCATCTACCTATGCGAGGGGTGGGGATATCCGGTCCACAACTACCCGACGCAAGGTCGCTTGCGAAAAAAGTCGCGCGCCCCTCTTGACTGCAACTGACGACAGGTCTACTGTTGCAGACATAGGAGGACGGGATGGCTGACGCAATCGACGCGGTGAGGGTGGCGGATGCAAGGGCGGCGATGACGGCGCTTATCGAGTCGCGCTCGATGCCGTATCGGGAGGACGAGAAGACCTACCCGCAGGCCGTGGCGCAGCTCGCGTGGCTCATCGCTGATGCGATGCAGGCGGAGCGCGTCGGCCGCGATGGCAAGCGGAGGCCGCGATGAAACATTTCAACGGCATAACAGACGAGCAAGCTCTGCTTGCCGAGCTGGACGAGATGATCCGCAACGCGCCCGCCGAGGCAGCGGTGGACAGCATCATGGGCGAGCTCGCGCTGATTCAGGCCGAGCACAGGGACGACAGGCAGACCGAGCGGCCGACGGGAGGTGGGCGATGAAACTCGTGATCGATCGCAGCAAGTGGTACCGCGGCCGTGGCGGCGCAGACTCCAGGCTTGAGCGGTCCGACGGACAGATGTGTTGCCTTGGGTTCTTTGGCGTCGCATGCGGAGTGGCGCCGGAACATCTCAAGGGTATCGCTTATCCGCGCTTGCCGAGTGTAGCGCACAGGTCCGGCGACGCCAAGTGGCCAGGATGGCTGTTTGAAGAAGTAGATGGCCTCCGTTCCCATCTAGGCCTCAACGACAATCGGACGCGGCTTGCCAAACTCAACGACAGCGTCGTGGGCGCCGATGAGCGCGAGCGGGCTATCGCCGCAATCTTCGCCGAGCACGGCGTCGAAGTCGTGTTCGTCGACAGCGCGGAGGAGCCATGAAACCCATCGAGCTATCGCAGCACGACATCGAGGTAATAGCGGAGCGCCTGCGCGTGCACCGCGCCGACAAGGCGAAGTGCCTGCCTCCTCTCAAAGACTCGGGTGCGGCAGCAAATTCTGCCGGCAACATGAAGGATGGGAGCTCTCCTTCGGCCCGCGAAAACTCCCGCTACTTGGACACCGCGGCGGCAGGCCGCGGGGCTACAGCGGACGAGGGCTCTCCGCTGTCCACCAAACCCTCGCTACTTCTCGCGGACCCGACCTGCCAAGACTGCGATCCTGGCTACCCATGCGCCACGCACGCGCGCCGCTGCGAGGGCTGCTTCGCTGCCGACGGGCTGCACGACGGCACGGTGTCCACCACGAAGCGGGGGCCGGGCGTGACTGCGCTCGTGGAGCTCTGGTGCAATCTATGCGATCCGCCAGTGCCCGTCGGCGAGCGCTTCGCTGATGGCCAGCCGGACCCGTGGTCGCTCGACTCTGAAGAGCTTGTGACCACCGCCGACCTGCCGCGCGAGACGCCGGCGTACTGGGCACGCGCGCGCGACGAGTACGACGCTGCCGACGACAAGCAAGACATTCAGCCTTTTGGGAGGACCACGAAATGAGCGACAACCCTTGGCGCGACGAGGCCGAGCATCTACGAGCGCAGCTGTCCGTTGCGCAGCGCGCACTCGGCGGCTGCGTGTATCTGATGAAGCAGGCGTACGAAGAGCAGCCCAACCCGCGCAGCATCATGGCCGTCGCTCTTCACGACGCCATCAAGGAACTGGACTGCCGTTGGGAGCCTCAGCCGCGCGCGCAGCGCCAGCCGTGGCCCACGAACGCCGAAGCTGGCACGACTCGCCTGAAGCCCAAACCCAAGCTTAGGAGCGTCACATGACCGCATCCCATTCGCTATCTGCCGTTCGCCCCGCCAACAACATGCCGCTTAGCGTCATCTCGCGCGGCAAGCTCGAGAAGCCTCCGCGCGTGCTGCTCTACGGGGTCGAGAAGATTGGCAAGTCCTCGTTCGCCGCTGGCGCGCCCGACCCGATCTTCATCTGCTCGGAGGATGGCACGTCCGAGCTCGACGTGGCCCGCTTCCGTGAGCCCCG
>Ga0070706_100000893_pt1 | contig 32708 bp, 24 predicted proteins | sample KBSK5501metaG_FD_65476 | JGI IMG/M metagenome (GOLD analysis project Ga0070706, IMG submission 65476) | Corn, switchgrass and miscanthus rhizosphere microbial communities from Kellogg Biological Station, Michigan, USA - KBS K5-50-1 metaG | ecosystem: Host-associated > Plants > Roots >... | reverse complement strand
ATGTGGCAGGCGATGGACTACGAGCCGGAAGGATCGATGATCGAGTTCCAGGACCGAATCTTCGCCCAGGACCGGCCGATCCTCGAGTCGCAGCGGCCGGAGCTGCTGCCTCTTGACCTGCAGGCGGAATTGCATCTGCGCAGCGATCGCACGGCGATCGCGTACCGGCGATGGCTGCGCGAGCTGGGAGTGCGCACCGGCATTGCGTAGCTCGTGGGCGTGCCGGTTTCCTGTGATAGGAGGGCCTGCTGGTGCGCCTGGCAAGAATCGAACTTGCTGCCTCTTGCTCCGCAGGCAAGCGCTGCGAATTTGAACTCAGTTCGGATCAATTCTCTCACTAGGAGCGCCTTCAAGGAGGCAAGCGCTCTAGGGCCGTACCGGTGGCAATTGCGTCTACACTCAGGCCTTGAGCGACGATCGTTTCGCCCGTCCTCCATCGCAGCGGGCCACGTCGTCCCGATTGGTTGTCGACCTGTGCCTGAAGAAATGCGCTTACTGCGGAGCTGAGTTCGTGGCCGAACGCGGTGATTGGCCGGAAGCTCGCACGCGGACGTTCTGTGGCTATGGGCACTGGCAGCTTTCCCGGCGGCGGGTCCTGAACTGACCCGCTCCGACGTCGTGGTCTGAATCGCAACGTTCAGACGAAGGATGTCGATCGGCTCGTCGCAAATAGCGACGCGATTTGAAGCCCGGGTTGCCTCGTAAGGTTTCCACGCGGGGTCTTAGTCGCCGGGTCGGCTAGCTCACGTCGCCGGGTCGGCTAGCTCACGTCGCCAGCGCCCGTAGACGAACGCGTATCGGGCCCGAGGCGGAGCGACTCCCCTTGTGGTTGCCTCGACCGGAGCCAATAGGTCCCACGGCCCACGCGGACGATGTCCTGATCGCGACTCAGTGCTGCTAGCAATGTTTCGGCCGGATCCTGGCCGCCCAGCGATCGACCGGTGGCCGCGAGCATTTCGGCGATCTCGCGATAATGCAGCGGTGCTTCTGCCGCACTGAGTATCTCCATCACGCCTTGTTTCCACGACGGGACCCGATCGGGAGAAGCTTCTGGCGTTAGGACGTCGAGCGCGTCACGGCCCCAATCCGGAGTGTGCATGTCGAGAAGCGACCGTATCTGACCGGCCTCAGCTCCAATCCGACGAAGTCGCTCCTCGCGCTGAGCAATCTCTTCGCCGATCCAGTTGCGCTCGCCCTCCAGGTGTTGCAGCCTGTCCAAGAGGACCTGGCGGAATCTTGGGTCCGGCGCTTCGACTGGTGGCTGTTCTGCCTGTATGCGCCCGATCTCCACTGTGAGCTCAGCAATCTCCTGCTCAACGCGCGCAAGGGCCACAGCCTTATCCGTTGAGGCGCGCTCTTCGTTGGCGAGCGCCCGCTGCAGTGCCCGCTCCGCGGATTGCACCGCAGCTTCGAGCTCGGAGCGGCGGCGTTCAGCCTCCACCAGCTGATCGCTGGCGGCGCGCCATGCTGCCTGGAGACGCGCCGCGTTTTCCGGGGCGTGGCCTCTTTCGAAACCCTCCACCTCCACCTTGAGCCGAGCGACGTCACTTTGCGCCTGGCCCAAGTTGGACCGAGCGTGGTCAAGGCTGCGCCTCTCATCTCTGACTAACTCATTGGCACGCCTGTCGAGGTCCGATGCGCGATGCACCATGCGGTTGCGCTGATCTCGAAGGCTCATCAGCCGTGCGCGTAGCTGCTCGAGGTTACGGCTCAACATTCCGGACCCACAGATGCTAGCACAGGAGCAAACTCAAGTGACAACGACGTTGGCCAACATGTTAGGATCTGCGCGTGCAAGTGGCTGCAAGCCTGGGTCACCGCCTGGCGTTTGTGCCGGTCAACGACGCTGGCTTTCTGAAGCTGCCGCCAGTGGACTCGGCTGAAGCCGACGACGAGGAACTACAGAAGGCTCGTCTCGAACAAGCAAGCTACGAAGTGCCCGCGTGGGAATGGGCGCCAATCCCCAGCCGCGGCACGCCCACCGCGCCGCCGATGAGATTCATCGATGGCAGCCTCCATTCCAGAACGGTCGGGGTAATCCGGGTCGCGGGGACAATACGGCCACTCATCCTCGCCGCCGTAGGTGCGGTTGAACTTAGGTTGGAAGGGCGGCAACTCGTGCGCCCAGGCGACGGTCAGCGAACAGACTGCGTGCTATGCGTCGCCGCCAACGAAATGGGAACCGAGCTGACCCTTGAGCTGGCCCAGGTTGTCGCCAACAGCGGCATAAGACTGATCGCACGCGAGAGTGACGTTGAGTCGCACGACTTCGAGATGATCCGCAGGCGCGCCTGGGACTTTGCGAAGGGCGAAATGGAAGCCTTGGAGCGGCACCTGTTGCTCCGCGACCCAGAGACGCCGGCCCTCGCCGATGGCCTTCTCGAGCGCCGCTTGGTCACGATCGAGTCACAGCGCCAGCCCGCCGTTGGGATGGTCAAGCAAGTACTACGGCATTACTTGCCTGCACCGCTCACATCGATGCTTTACGAACTTCGCCCAGGGGAGCGGACGCCGGCCTTCCTTTTGCAGGTAAAGAACGCGCAGATCGTTTCGTGGTATCTGCGACTCGGAGAGGGCGAGTTAATGGGACCTGGCCAAGGCCTTGTCCGGTTATCCATGCCGCTCGAGTACGTCGAGCGCCGCTTCCCAAGTCCCGCCGAAAGGACAGCGGAGCTCTCAGCGCTATCGAATTTCCTGCGCCAAATCCGGTGCAGGGAACTCAGTTACGGCCGTGCGGCCGTTTCACTGGAGCCGATCGTCAGAGCCGAGGACCAGCTCCGCGCTTTGCTTCCGCCCATCGAACAGCGGGCAGCTGCGCTACGCCGTCTGCTCGCGCATTAGGAGGAATCCAATGGCCAAAACTGCTTTGCCGCCCACAGAGAGGCAGACCACGCCGCAGGCTGCGCTTGACGAGTCGCCGGCGGCCAGCGGTGGAATGATCGGCCGCGTCGGGGCGCCTGGAGGGCTCGAGGCAACTAGCGACACCTTCTACTTCTGGGCAGGCGAACGCGAGCTTGTTGAGAAGACTCAACTTGTGCGCGCGGAGAGCGAGGTCGGCGGCGAGCCAGCCGAGTTCTACGGGCTTGTCACCGAGGTCTACAGACGCTCGCGACGTCTCAGCATCATCGAAGAGGCTGATCGGTTTGACAGCCGGCCTAACGAGGACGTTGCGCTGGACTCCAAGGGCGTTACCTACGCGCAAGTCCGAGTGCTTGCCTCGCGGCCCACGCTGTTCGCACCTCCTAAAGAGGATGCCGCAGTGCATCCAGCGACGGAAGAACATGCGCGGGTCGCATATGGCTTCGACGAGATGGCTTCGCCCATGGTCATCGGTCTGGTCCGCAATGGCGGTAACGCCACCGCCGGCCGTGCATTTATCGACACGGACTATCTGATGGGAGCGCAGGGCGGCCATCTTAATGTCACTGGCATCGCGGGCGTGGGAACCAAGTCGACGCTCCTCACAATCGTGTTGCGCCAGCTCTTGAACTGGGCCGAGGAGCGCAAGGCCGAGAGTCCCAACGATCCGGATCGTCCGCAGATAAAGGCCGTAATCCTCAACGTGAAAGGCTTCGACCTCTTCTGGATGACGGAGTACTCCAACAGCTTCACCACGGAGGACGCCCAGACGTGGCGGGAGATGGGTTGGGGCGAGCCGCGCCCCATGGCCTGCGACCTTTTCGCGCCAGTTGACCCCCGATCAGGCCAGGCGGTTCAGATTGGCTGCCCAGGCAATGTCAACGCCTACAGTTGGGGCCTAGCCGATGTCCTGGAGTCGGACTTGTTCAGCTATCTCTTCAGCGACACGGATCGACAAGACGACAACTTCCAGTTAGTACTAGCCGATATCGAGCGGCTCCTTATAGAGGAGATCCGGCGCGGCCCGAACATCACAAGAGCCGTACGCCGTGACGTGCCTCAAACGTTCCAGGACCTTTTCGACTGGTTCCGCCACGGAATGAATGGCGACTTTGCTGAGGGCGATCAGCATGGGCCGATTCTTTGGTCACGCCTCCAGCAATTGGGCCAGCACCATGAGGGGACGGTTCGTCGTTTTTATCGACGCTTGCGTCGGATCGTCTACGAGTCCTCGGGCGTCTTCGCCTACGACCAGCCTCGGGGAGCGCCTCTCGACCTGCGCGCGTTTACGCCTGGACACCCGGCAGTCGTTGACATCGCGAGCCTAACGGACCGACATCTGCAGCGATTTGTAGTTGCTGCGTTGCTCCACCAGGCCCGCGATCTTCAGACCGGACCAAACGCCACGCGTGGCATGCATTACGTCTTCGTATTGGACGAGCTGAACCGCTTCGCGCCCAAAGGCCACAGCGATCCGATAACTCTGCTCGTCGAGGAGGTGGCGGCCGAGTTGCGCTCCCGTGGGGTCATCCTGCTGGGCGCCCAGCAACAGGCCTCGCTCGTCTCCGCTCGAGTTGTTGAGAATGCGAGCATCCGTGCAGTCGGACGCACTGGGGGTCACGAACTCGCACAGGACATGTTCAGCTTCCTGCCAGGCGAATTGCGCGACTTCGTCGAGAAGCAGGGGCCTGCCGACAAGGTCGTCTACATGCCGAGTTTCCGCGAGCCGATGATGATCCGCCTTCCACGAGCCCCCTGGGCGATGCGGCGCCAAGAGGCCACGTCGACACCACCGGAAGCATTGGCCGAGAACGGAGCGCGACCAGTACAGCGTGGGCCGAGGGTTGTTAAACGCTCCGAAGAAGCGCCCTTCTGATGCGCATACTGCACACCTCCGACTGGCACCTCGCTCAGACGCTGAAGCAGGTCCAGCGCATCGACGACCAGCTTCAGCGAGTCGAGCAGGTCCTCACGATTTGCGACGAGCGCGGAGTCGACCTCCTCGTCGTCGCGGGAGATGTGGTCGATGAGACGTCGCCGACCAAGATGCCGCATCTCGTCAACCAGCTTGGCGAGCTGCTTAGGCCGCGACTCGAACGAGGGCTCACCGCGGTATTCCTTGCTGGAAATCACGACCGCGCATGGATTTTCCCGTTATTGCAGGGCGTTGGCGAGCTATTCGCGGGAACTGGAGAGTCGGCCCGCCTCCACTTCTCCTCACGACCAGAGCTTCGGATTGTCCGCTCGTCGCGGGGAGAGAGACTGCGGCTCATGTTGCTTCCCTATCCGTGGCCTTGGAACTACAGCTTGGAGGCGGTGCAGGGAACAACTGCTGCCGAACGACGACGACAGATCGCGATCGCGGTGCAGGAGACAGTCGAGCGGCTGAGCGCTGAGGCGAAAGCGGGCGACAAGATACCCACGATTCTTGCTGCCCACATGCTGGTGACCGGCGTTGAGGTTAAGCACCGTGAGCTGACTGAGGCGGAAGATGTACCGGTCCCTCAGGTCGCGCTCCCCAACTACCCATACGTTGCTCTCGGTCACGTCCATCAGGCGCAGTCCATCGGTGGCCGACCGAATTGGCGCTACTCAGGATCGGTTGAGCGAATCGATTTTGGCGAGGTTGGCGAGGCCAAGAGTGTGGTGCTGGTCGAGATTGGGAAATCGGAACTTGAGGCTCTGCCGGAAGTCATTCCGGTCAACCCCACCGAGCTTGTCGCGATCGAATGGCGTCCGGGCGACGACATCGAGGTGACGTGCAGCGCCGTTCCCGATGGCGCGATCGCCAAGCTCACGATCTACCTCGAGCGGGGAATGAGTGCCCAGCAAATTCAGTCGCAAGCACGACGGCTGATCGGTCCTCGGCTCCTTTTCCCTCCTACGATCGAGCCGCTCGGTGCTGCTGGCTCACGCGAAACTGGCGCCCCCGCCCTCGATCGCCTCGATTGGCAAGAGCAGGTCCGTCTCTTCGTTGGTACGCAACTGCCAGATGACGAACCGCTACGAGAACGTGTGCTAAACGCTGTTGAGCAGCTCATCGCAGAAGAGGCTCGAGCATGAATCCGCTCTCCATTTCTCTTCGTAATTTCCTTTGTTACGAAGCCCAGTCCGGTGGCGAGCCATACGTCTTCGATTTCCGAGATCGAAGGTTGTGGAGCATCTGCGGCGACAACGGCTCGGGCAAGTCAGCAATCTTTGACGCCATTACATACTGCCTCTACGGGCAGCACCGCGGTGGCAGTTCTCGTGATGACGAACTCGTGCACCGTGGGGCGACCGAGATGCTTGCGTGTGTTGAGTTCGAGCACGGTGGAAAGCAATATCGCGTCACGCGGACAATCCGGCTAGGGGTGCGTCCGCGTAAGGGCACTCCAACGATCCTGCGCGAGTGCCGCATGGAGTGGTTGCGGCCAGATGGCGAGTGGCTCGACGTGCCAGAGACATCGAGCGCACGGGGCCTGGAAAACGCGGTTCAAAGGATCCTCGGATTTGGATGCGAGACTTTGACGGCTTCGGTGCTGCTCCTTCAAGGCAAGAGCGACCGGCTGATCGACGCTGGCGGAAAGGAACGGTTTGACATCCTGTCCGGGATTCTCGACCTCAGTCGCTACGAAAGGATGGCCGAGCGAGCGAAGGATCGGGCCAAGGAGGCCCGTGCTCGATATCAGGCAATAGCTCACGCGCTCGAGGAAGCCCCGCCGCCTGACGAGGCTGTTGTCGAAGCGGCTGAAGTCGCCGCGATGAACGCCGAACATGCCGCCGATACCGCTGCAGCCGCGTGCAGCGACGCAGAGAGGACGCTCTCAGCGACTGTTGAGTATCGGGAACGTGTTCAGCGCCTAGAAAAGATGCGGTCGGAAGAGAAACAGATGGTTCAGGCGTTAAGCGATGCGCCGAGGACGGTGGCGGAGGCCAAGGAGGCCGAGGTGCTGGAGTTGACGCTGCCCCGGCTCGGCAAAGCTCTCCGTGCCCAAACGGAGGCCGCGAAAGCTGTGGGGCAAGCCATCGCCGCGCGCCAAGCCGCGGCACAAGTCGACGTTGCCGCCGCTGAGAAGGCGGTCGAAAAGACGAATGAGGAACATGCGGCAAGCCGAACGAGACACCAAGAAGTCCTGAAGCTCATTTCTGACGCCAGATCGGCGCTAGACGAAATAGCCCCTCAAATCGAGGCAGCCAAGGAGCTGATACGACTTGACGGTCAGATCGGAGCGACTGCCGCCGAAGTGTCGAAACTCGAGGAAAGGTTCGCCGGCATAGCGCTGATTCGGACGAAGGTTGAGAGGCTTCGGAAGCTGGAATCTGCCAGGGGCCTCATTACGAACTATCGAAAGGCACGTGAGGCCGAGGCGATCGCAATCTCCGGCGCTGAGAACCAGGACCCCGACGCTGAATTGCTCCATTGTCGAAAACGGCGCGAAGAACTGGAGGTCGAAGCCAAGGCAGCCGCCAGCGTTGAATCGAATGCGCAGAGCAGTCTCGCTCAGGCCGAGACGATCCTCGCCGTGACCCAGTCAACTTTGCGCCAACGGGAAGACGCGGGCGCAGAGGGGACATGTTCTCATTGCGGCCAGAAGGTCTCCGCGGCCCACATTAAGAAGGAGATTGCTGCCGCGCGCGCGGCAATGAAGGCCGCGACCTCTGCACTTTCAACGGCACAGCGAACATGCACGGCGGCGAAGGAACGTCGTCGATTGGCTGATGAGGACGTGGCCAAAGCGACGAAGGCTGAGGCGCAGGCAAGCGACCGTGCGACGTTGCTACGTCGCGCACGGCAGGAGCTTGAGGAGCTCGAACAAAGCCCCGGCTTCGGGGAGTTTCCGCCGGACGTCCTCACGTTGCTGAAGTCACCGCTCACTGATCTACAAGTCGGCATCGCGAACCTAGTTTCAACGCAGGCTGAACTCCCTGGGCTTGAGCGTCAGCTCACCGAGCTTGCCGGCGCCGAGTCTGCCGCCGCTGCCAAGCGCGAGCTGGTCATCGGATGGAGGAACGAAGTTGCCGAGCTCCTCACTGCATACACCCGAGATCAGCTTGCAGCTGTGCGACAACTCGAGGTCTCACTCCAGCAGCAACTCAAGAAGCTGCAATCCGATGAGGCGGAGAGGAGGATCGCTGAACAAGTCGCAGCGGGTGCCGCCGTAACGGCGCGTGAGACCCTGAGCGACCGGCAGCGTCGACGGCGAGAGCTGGAGGAAGAGGCCCGGCTAGCGGACCAGCGCGGGGTGGGTTTCCAGCAAGAGGCAAGCGGTTCCCTCACGGGAGTCGCTGAAGATTTCTTGCCGGTGACCCAAACGGTGATTGACGAGACTGAGCGCCGCCTTCAACAGCTCGATGGGGCGGCAGAGCGGCTCGAGATCCTCCGCAAGGCTGAAACCGAGGTCGAAGGGCTCAGAGGCCAAATCAAGGAAGTGCGCGCACTGATCGACGTCACGCCTGAGACGCACCGGATCGCCGTTGATAAAGCCAAAGAAGCGCTCACGTCAGCGCAGGAGTGCGCCATTAAAGCGCACCAGGTTGCTCGGAGTAATCGGCGCACCGCCGATGAGTTGAGAAAAAGCCGCCAGGAGAGGCTGAGCCAACAGGTGGCCGCGCAGAAGCTCGCAACTGAGCGCGCGATATGGGAGAAGGTTGGCCAGCTGCTCGGAAGAGGCGGCATCCAGACCGCGCTTATGCGCTCAGCCCTTGAGGACATCAGGGAAAGGGCAAACGTGCTGCTCAGTCGGATCTCGGGTGGACAGCTGCAGCTCGATGTGACATTCGAGCAAACGTCGAGAGGAGAGGAGATCTATTTCAGTTGCATTGATGCCGCTAGCTCTGAGATGCCGCTGGATGTGCAGTTCCTCTCTGGGGGACAGCGCTTCCGATGCGCCGTGGCGCTCGCTGCGGGAATTGGCCAGCGGGCCGGCTCTGAGGGCGCGATGCCGTCGCAGATCATCGATGAAGGTTTCGGGAGCCTCGACACAAGGGGCCGGGCGGAGATGCTCGACGAGATTCGACAGATGAGTGAGTTTTACGAGAGAGTCATCGTCGTGAGTCACCTGGAGAGCTTCCATGACCAGTCATTGTTTCCCGCTCGCTTCGAGCTGACGAAGGAGGGCACTCGAACGGTGGTGACGATGGTCGCGTGAACGTGGCTACAAGTAGACCGTTCGATCTCAACATTGAGGAAGTCTTGGAGCACTGGCACGTACCCGAAGCTCTTCGTGAATTGATCGCCAACGCCCTCGATGAGCACGCTCTTACGGAATCGCGTGAGCCGGAAATCGAAGAGCTGGCGCCGGGCCAGTGGCGGATTCGAGATTGGGGTCGAGGCTTGCGACACGAACACTTCACCCAGAAGGAAGATCCGGAGAAACTTGCCAAGCCAGACCTGGTAATTGGAAAGTTTGGCTTCGGTCTGAAGGACGCGATCGGTGCCCTCGACAGGCGCGGAGTGCGGGTGAGGTTTCGGAGTCGCTACGCCGACATCGGAGTCGAACGGCTTCCAAAGCACGGCTTCGAGCACATCAAGACATTGCATGCGGTCGTCAGCCCGCCTACGCAACCGGATATAGCTGGAACGGAGGTCCTTCTGGAAGGCGTCACAAGCGAGCAGATGTCCAAAGCCAAAGGACTTTTCCTGACTTTCGCCGGCGACCAGCCGCTGGAGCAGACGAAGTACGGCACCGTCTTGAAGAGAGAAGGTGGCCCAGCACGAATTTATGTGAACGGACTTCGTGTAGCGGAAGAACCGAATTTCCTATTCGGCTACAACATCACTTCCCTAACAAAGGGTCTTCGCGATGCCCTTAACCGGGAGAGGAGCAACGTAGGGCGCCAGGCCTACTCCGATCGGATCAAGGACATTCTCCAGACATGCACATCCGAGGAAGTCGCGGGTCGACTTGCCGATGACCTCGCCCTTTTCGAGCGAGGCCGGATGCACGATGAGAACAACTGGCTCGACGTCAGTCTCCACGCGTGCAGGGTGCTGAACGCGCGACAGAAGGTGCTCTTCGTGACGGCCGAGGATCAGCGCTGGCACGCCGGCCACATCGAGCATGCCATCGAAGACGGCTACCGAATCGTGGTTGTTCCGGAGACGATTGCCTACAAATTACCCAAGTTGAAGGATCTTGCCGGTAACCCAATTCGGGACCTCGGCCAGTTCGTTGAAGAGTGGAATGACAGCTTCACCTTCGACTTCGTGGCCCTGGACGCCTTGTCTCCGAGGGAGCGTGCGGTCTTCGCGCTCACGACAGCGGCACTTGCCCTTGTGAAGGATCAGGCGAAGAGCGTGAAGGAGGTGCTGGTCTCAAACACGATGCGGCTATCCAATACCGCTCAAGGCGAGGCGGCGGGCCTTTGGGACCCACCAAATGCCAGGATCATCATAAAGAGGACTCAGCTTCGAAGCCGAGAAAGGTTTCTTGGCACCCTGCTCCATGAGGTCGGCCACGCATTTACCGCGGCTCCAGATATCGACGCCGAGTTCGAGGAAGGCCTCACCGACCTCCTGGGAACCACTAGCTCGGCTGCCCTGACGACCTCTCCCGAACTGGATGCACCGTCGGGATTGCGCAAAGCAGTCACCCATGGGCGTCGCGTACAGAAGAACGGTATAGGCGATAAGGCGGCCAGCAGGGCGAAGCGAGCCTCATCGCGAAAGACGGATAAGCCTCACGGATCGTGATTCGAATGCAGCCCAACTATGGTCGCCGCGATGTCCGCATCAGAAACAGACGGTAAGTCCGTCGACGCTCCGACGGGTACGCCCTCCAGCCGAGAAGCGCGGCGTCAACGAACACTTCTGCACACAGCCCCAATCCATGCGCTGGAGACCAACAAGGCGATGTGGGAGGGCGATTGGGAGGTCTACGACATGCGCCGTCTGCAGATGTCGGCGATCGAGACCACCCTTGATCACCAAGGCTTGGAGGGCGGCATTTCGCGAAGGTCTCTTAGCGAGGCCATCGCCCAGGTCGCCGCCCAGATGGCTCCAGACAGACCCCGAGCGCAGCACCTGGAGGCAGCCGAGCGCGTTCTCAGCCACCTCCTCAACGAGGCCTCCGGCTCCGAGTTCCTCTACCCGTATCAGGAGTTGATCGGCACGGGCTTCTGGCGACGACGGCTTCATTCCGTAAAGGTCCTCGACCAAAGGCAGACAGAGGATGGATCGCTTGTGGTGCGGGCCAGCGCCGAGGCCATCAACCTTCTTATAGGCGCTCTCGATGTCGACATTGCTGATGCTCAGAAGGCCGAGGAGCGGTTGCTCGACCAGTACATCCAGGAGGGACGCTTCACCGAAGCGCAGAAGAGTGCAGAGCGGGCCCGGCTCCGCTCGGCGCAATACGTCACCGACATAAGCACCTTCCTCCGGATCATCCGACAGGACATTGGCCGGGTCGATTGGTCCGGCGAGGTGCTGGACGAGATCAAGCGGGCGAGCCAACACCTCGAGGAACGAGCGCGGGACGAAGCGGCGATGCACGACGTCTTGGTTGGGAAGCTCGACACGATCACTGAGCCTGACCAGCGCGTGGTGATGCACGACCTGATCGAGATCATCATGGGCTGCCAGCGGCGTCACCGGGGTCTTCACGGCCTGCTTATGCGAGCCGAGGAGGAGATACCGGCCGAGCAGCTGCGCCAGCGCTTTGCGCCACCAGCTTCAATCGCTTCCATCTCGATGGGCCGGGACGTGCTGGACCCACTCCTTGTGCTTCCGCGAAAAATCGCCGCCGATTTGACCGCCGGCTTCTTCGAGCGGCTGATGGGGGTGCGACTGCCCGAGATCATCGACCTCTTCCATCTATTCGACGCGCTCCTGGCGCCCCGCCGAGAATTCCCCGAAGATGAGCGCGACGTCGAGGCGCTCGAGCTGGATGCCGAAGGTGTCAACGGCACTTTTAGTGCTGAGGCAATCGAAGCCGCCCGTCAGATCCTGGACACCACACGTGTGCGCTCGGCGCGGCTTTCTGAACTGCTCAGCCAAGCTCGGCGGGTTCGCGTTGATCGCGATCAAGTAATCGACCTCGTTCGCCTCTCAGCGCTTTGGGCCTATGCGCCCGAGCCAGTGACACGCCATTTAGAGCTGACAACAATGCCCGACGAGATGCGGAGCATTCGCGATGGCCATGTGTTGAGCGACCCGGATTACGGCGGTGACGACCTGCTGGTGGACGCCCGCGTGGCGGAGGTCGGCGGAGATGGATGAGGAGCTGCTTCGCCAGGCTGGTCGCCTTATCCAGTTCGGACTGCAGCCGCGGCTCCATCCTGGGCAAGACCGCGAGTACAAGGAGCTGCTGTCGCGGTTCCGACTCGACTTGGAGTTCGACGAAACGGTTCGGGCGATCGCCGAAGGGCTAGGCCTAGAAGTGGCGGCCACCTCGGATCTCGGCTTCTTCCTCGCCGCTCAGCCGGGTTCGGTTTTCGCCTACACGTTGGGAACCTTTCGCCGCGAACGAGGCACTGCGGCTAGCGTCGACGATCGTTTGCTGCACGGGCTGGCAATGGTCGCGATCGTCGCCTACTTCTATCCCAACGCCCGCGACATCGAACATGCCGAGATCCATCCAGCGACTGCCCGCGATGTCGATCGATTCCTGCGCGGAGTGTGCGAGGACTTGAAGCGTAAGCAGAAGGACCCTGATGTGCTCATCGACCAGCCTGAGTTTGAGCAGGCATGGCACCTCTATCTGCGACATCCTGAGGCGGTTGAGACAACGGACAGGCGCCGGGCGCAGCGAGGCGCACTATCCATTTTCGATCGTTGCCTAACTCTCCTCGACGAGCGCGGACTCGTACGCGCGCAGAAAGATGGACAGGACGTGGCGTACGTACCGATGGAGCGGATGCGAGTGATGGTCGGGTCGGTGGCCGGGCACTATGCGTACGAAACGCTGGCCCGCCATCGACGCGACCAGCAGGAGACCGAGCTCAAATGAGGTTGCGTCGGGTTTGCCTTGACGGCGTGGGGCACCCCGACGCTCGTTTCGACCCGTTGTCCCTTGACTTCCGCGGTGAGAGTGGCGAGGCGATGGATACCGTGATCTGGCTCCGCAATGCGGGCGGCAAGACGTCCCTCCTCTCACTGATCTTCTCGGTTCTCCAGCCCAACAAGAATCTGTTCCTTGGCTATCTCCAGAAGGGTCGGGTCAAGAGCATTGACCGCTATGTGCTTTCAGACGATGTGTCACATGTCGTCTTGGAGTGGGAAGCGGAAGGGAGCCTACCCAGTCTCGCCAGGCCGTTTATCACTGGCGTCGTCATGGCTCAGCGACAGGGAGCCGGTGGCGAGGACTCGCTAGACCGCTTCTTCTATGCCCTAACCCCCATTGAGGGAGTCTTCGGGCTTGAGGATCTGCCGCTGCGAGAGCATGGCAGGCGCCTCACCTACCGCAAGTTCCGGCAGCGGTTGGAAGAGATCGCACTTCAGCAGCCAGCCACCGAATTGGTAATCCGCGACCATCAGAACGATTGGATGGACTTTTTGGAACGGCGGGGCCTTGATCCCGAACTGTTTCGCATCCAGCTCCATATGAATCGCGACGAAGGCGGGGCGGTCGAGATCCTGAAGCGCTTCACGGACGCCGACACCTTCATCGACTTCTTGATCGATACCGTCAGCGATCAGCAGGACGCCTCCGAGGTAGCCGACAACTTGGCCCAGGTGGCTGACAAGATCGAGCAGCGGCCCAAGAAGGAGAAAGAGCGGCAGTTCGTCGCCGGCGCTATCGACCGCCTTCGGCCGCTCGCCGAAGCACATGCGGAATGGACTCGAGTCCGTGATCTCCATACCCAGATCCTGTTTCAGGGCGCCCGACTCCGGCGGCGGATCCAGCTCTCCAAGGAAGCGGCTTCCGCCACGGCGGCGGCGAAAAAGGCCGAGGCGGAGGCCCACAACAAGGTAGCGATTGAGGCAGAACGTAATCGGTCCACATATGACCGCTACGCCAACGCGCATCAACTCGAAGTCTTCCGCTTCGACATCGAAGAGAGGCGGCAAGCTGTGGACGCCGCCAAGCGGTTGGAGGAGGAGGCCAGAACGCTCGTGCGGGCGTGGCAGGCAAGCGAGATCGTCAGCGAGTTGAACGAAGTCGAGGCTGAAACCAACGCGAAACGTAAGGCGCTGGCGCGCGCGGAGGAAGATGCCGCCGAGATCCGCTCCGAGTACGAAGCTGCAACGATGCGGCTGCGCATTCGCCTCGAGTCCTTAGCCCGGCACGAGAACCAAAAGGCAGAGCATGCGCGGCAGATGGCAGAAGCCAGCCACATGCGCCGGCTCGATGCGGAACAGCGAGAGCAAGACGCTAGGGCGCGCGTCGGCCAGATCGAGGTCGAGCTGCGTCACCTTGATGAGAAGGTAGCCAATCTTCATTCAAGGGTCGACGCGCTTGTCCGGGATGACCTCGTTCAGCGCGGCGAGACCGCCGCTAAGGGTCTGGAACGCGCAAAGTCACATGACACCGAGAAGCGCCTCCGGTTGCAGATGATCCCAAGCGAGCGCTCTGAGCAGGAGTCGATCCGCGACGCTTCGGACGCGCTGGCCACGGACGCTCGGGAACGGCTTGCCCAGCTGCGTGAACGACATGAGCAAACCAGGCGGCAGATCGAAGCCTTCGAGCGCCGGGCCAAGGAGCTGGCACAGGACGAGCGAGTGCTAGAGGTGATCGGATACCAGCAGGTTGATGTGTTCGTAGCCGCCGCGTCGATTACAGAGCGGCTCATCTCGGTGATCGCGGAAGCTGAATCTCGTCTGGTGGACAGCCAGGTCGAAATCATTGAGGACCGCCGGGCAGTGCAAGCGATCAATGAGACAGGGCTTTTGCCAGCCGCGATAGCAGTCGAACACGCGGTGGCCCGACTCCAGCGAAACTTCTCTGCGATTACGGGGTGGCAGTACCTTGCCCAGGACATGCCAAAGGACTCGTGGCCGCGGATCCTGAAGACGGCCCCGCACCTCCTTGATGCTGTGGTTGTTCAGCCGGGGAAGCTAGAGGAGGCGGCTGAGATGCTCCAGGGTATGAGCCTCGTACCGCTCACAGCCAACCTAGTGGTGGTCGAGAGCACCGAGTTCGACAGGGTCTCCCCAGACCAGCATCGACTTTGGGTGTTGCCACCCGCGGCGGGCCGTTACGACAGGGACGTCGGCGCCGTCGAGCGCCAGGAGCGCGAAGCGCGCCTGGCGATTTCGGACGAGCGTGTAGACCGTCTAATCCAAAGGTGTGAGGTCGACCGAGAACTATTGCTGCGTGTCCGCACCCTTCTCAACGAGTGCCCCACTGGCCATTTGGACAGCCTTCGCTTCACGCTCGAACAGCAGGGTCAGGAATTAGTGCGACTGAACGAGAGAGTAGAAGGCGAGAAAACAAAGGCCACGAAGGCCCGCGCAACAATCTTTGATTTGGATGCCGAGGAGCGCCAGCTCGGCCAGGAGCTGATCACCTTGACGGGGGTCATCACGCGGCTAGAGCCGGTCGCACGCCTCGAAGAAGAGCAGGTTGGGTGGCTTCAACTGCAGCGGCAATTCGCAAACGAGTCCACTGAGAAGCGGGAGACCCAACAGCGCGCCCGCCAAGAGAAGGAGGACGCTGCCGAGCACGAGGACCGCTGGAAGCAGGACTGCAACCAAGCGGGCAGTGATGCCCGTACGTGGACGAACAAAGCCGGTGAATTGCCATTTATCCGGATCGAGGTCGAGGAGCCCGCGAATGCCACGCTTGACCAGCTCGAAGCCGAGTATCGGAGCTTGCGCGAACAATATGAACAACGAACCTCAAAGAGTCAGCTAGCTAAGGAGATCGACGGCGACACGGCGCGCGCGGGCCGAATTCGGGTGCGGCTTCAGCCGTACGAGGACGTTGAGGAGCACGCCCGCACATTGCTCGCAGCCGCTAGCGCTGATAGCCCGGGATACCGGGCCACGAGGCTGGAAGCCGTGCGGAGGGAGCAAGAGGCAGCGACTGAGATGCGGCTTCGCGAGGACGCCGAACTCCGTGGACTGGAGGAGTCTGCTCGGAAGCTCAGCGAGGATCGTCAACACCTGACCACCTTGCCTGCCGACATGCGTTCCAAGACCCGCGATCAAGCCGTGCAGCGTCAGTCCGAAAGAGCGGCCGCGGTTGTTGAAGAGCGCTCTAGGACCGTGGCCGCCGTGGCTGCTCAAAACTCAGCTGCGGAGGCGGCTCGAACAGCTGAACACGAGGCCCAACTGTTGGAATCCGAGGAACGTCAGCTCAACGCGACTGTGGGTGAGGAGACGATCCCATCACGCGCCGGCTACGACCCGATCGAAGCTGCCGAGGCCAAGCGCGAGGTAGACACGGTCGTCGGAGATCTACACGGCGCCGAAAAGGCCGTTGGCGATGAACAAGAACGCATCCGTCGGCTTGCCCAGCATCTCCGCAGCTTCGCCGCCCGCGGTGAGTTCGACGAGCTGGAGGGGCCGCACCGTGACCGAATGACGGAGAGCGAAGACAATGTGCTTGCGCAGCGCGCACAAGGCGACCTTGAGGAGTTTGAGCGCCGCCTTCCTTTCTTGGTCCACCAGCTTCAGGAGATCGAGAAGCACCAAGCTCGGGTGACTGATGAGCTGATGGTTCTCGTTGACGCTGCCTTCCAGAACCTGAAGTGGCTCCAGCGCCAAGAGCTGCCGGACGGCCTCGGGACGTGGACCGGGCAGCACTACTTCCACATTCGCTACGAGATTCCGGAAACCCTTGACGAGCGCAGGGCGCGGGTCCGGGTCTTGTTGGACGAGGTGGTGATCTCGAAGCAGCGGAGGATTACGGGCACGTTGCTGGTTCAGCAAGCATTGCGCAAGGTCAATCGGCAGGAGCACTTCGAGGTCTCGGTCCTAAAGCCGAACGAGGCGTTCCGGACAGAGCGCGCCAGCGTCGCTGAGATCGCCGCTTGGTCGGGGGGGCAGAAGTTGACCAGCGCGATATTGATCTACTGCGCGCTGGCCCGTCTTCGCGCCGATAACCGGAGCGAGGGTGCTTCACCCGTGGGCGTGTTGCTTCTCGACAACCCGATCGGCACTGCCAATCTGTCCACGCTGATCGACCTTCAGCGGCTTGTCGCCAAGAACTTCGGCGTCCAGCTGATCTACACAACCGCGCTCGACGACAAGCCAGCCTTGGCACCGTTCACAAACATCATTCGCTTGGGTAACCGACGCGAACGTCGGCGTGGCCGGGGCCACATTGTTCAGGAGGAAGTGGGCCAGGACTTGAATGTGGTGGAGGGGGCGCGGATCTTCAGCAAGAAGGCGGTGGGCTAATGAGCATGGTCGAGCGGATGCTCGACCTGATGGAACGAGGAAGGACGAAAACAATCCGGCAGTCGGCTCTTTGGGAGCTTCTCCTTCAGGCTGACCCGGCCCTTAAGGTGGACGTCCGCAAACGCCAGGTACTGGCCGAGGTGATCGGGCAGGGTGTAGCCGCGGGCCGGCTGCGGGCGCCGGCGGCTCGCAAGAGGTGGAGTGGGAACCCGCCCCTTCCAGATTGGGTGGTCGTGCAGGGAGGGCGGCGCGCCGTGGCGACTGTGCCCGGTCACGGTTACTTCTGGCGGCCAGAACTGCGCTGGGCTGCGGAGCTGCGATTTCGGCCGGAAGACCTAGAGCATCTCAAAAAGGTCAACACATGGCTTCGGGATATGCCAGCCGACGAACCGGTAGTCCCCGTGCGCGAAAGGTCACTTGAGGTATTCGGCGACGAAAAACTCCTGGAAAGGCTGATGGAAGGATCCAAGTTCTTTGCCGCGGGCAGGCTGACACTCGAACTGCTGCGCGCCCGGATCGTCCATCCACCGTTTGTGTTCAAGGTGATATCGCCGGCGCGAGTGCTACTCGTGATCGAGAACCACCACACCTTCGACTCCTTCGTTAAAGAACTGGACCCAGCGAGTGGGGTGGGAATAATCGCCTATGGAGCGGGCAACGCGTTTGAAGGGTCGGCGACATACATCGCCGACCTCCCGATTAGGGTCGAGGAGGTCTTGTACTTTGGGGATATTGATCCGGAGGGTTTGCGCATCCCGCAAGCGGCCAGCCGAGTTGCCCGCGCTGCGTCCCTACCCGAGATTGTCGCCGCGCCGGACCTGTACGCTCGGCTGCTGGCAAACGGCAAGACTAGTCCCGGGTCCATTCCAGTCTCACCGGCAACCGCGAAGCGACTGGCCCGTTGGCTACCGGAGGCACTCCGAAGCGAAGTTGAGGTGCTCCTCGTCGAAGGGAAGCGCATCGCACAGGAGGCGATAGGCACCAAAGCACTAATCGGGCGAAGCCGACCGCTTAGTCCCTCATCACCTCAACAGTGACGCGGTCAGCGATGGTCGAGTGGCGCGTCGGCATGGTTCGCGACCGTGATCCCCGCACGCGTTGGAATCTTGAGCGCGGCTTGGATTGGCACGTATCCACTCGCGTGGGCCGAAATTAGTTACGGAATAGAACCCCGAGCAGACGCTCGGATGCCATTGGCATCTGGGTTCGTGTGTGTTCAAGGAATAGACCGATATCACGTGGTGCAGTGGAGTCCTCTACCTGTTTGGCAATCCAGCCTGCATCCAAACTGGCGATATGCTCTACCGCGTCGGCGAAGTGCCTTTCGAAGTCATGAACGATGCGCACACGATTGATGATGATCTCGCTGGCATCCGCGCGCGCGAACTCTCGCTCCGTGGCGGTTGTCGGCCCCTCACCAGACAAAAATGGACGAACCCGCCAGCGGCTAGGGCGCGACCCATCGTCGCCAACATTGAAGAAGTCGTCGAACGGGCGCTGGTCGAAGGAAACGTGCTGATCGAAAAAGATGGGCACGCCCTTAACGTAGACCCGGTTCCAAGGGTGCGGGTCGCGCCGTCTGATCCATAGGCTGAAAGCGAGTTCATGCGCGATGGCCCGGTCATTGTCCTTCACGATCAGATCATCGATCGAGTAAGTCTGGCCGAGCCGAATCAGCGGCTTCGAGAATGGGCCACGGCGTTCCCCTTGTGGCGTGGATGCGTCCTCAACGTCTGCCGCGGGCACGACTTCGGCGATGTTGAGCCAGCTTGCCCCGAGCCGCCAGGCGAGGAGCTCCCGCCAAGGCTCGCGCGGCTCACAGAACCAAAGGCTGTCCCTCCATCTGACTATGTAAGGCACCGCGGACTCGCCCCGGAAGTTAACGAGCTCGGACTTCAGCTGATCGGAGAGGTTGTCGCCATTCATCAACCATGGTGCTAAAGGCACTAGTGCTGCTCGGGACCAGCGTAAAGTTTCAGACATGTCTGAAACCCGTATCTGTTCGATCCAGGGTTGCGATAAAAGGGTGAAGGCACGGAATCTTTGCGCGGCACACTACGCTCGTCGCCGGCGTGCCGAGGTGGAGGCCGCCGCCACACCATGTTTGGTCAAAGGTTGCCATGAGTCTGCGTGGTGTCGGGGCTATTGCGACATGCACTACCAGCAGCTTCGTCGATCGGGCGCCCTTCGCTTAAAGGAGTACGCGACACGTTGCAAGATAACGGGCTGCGGCCGATCGGTCGAAAACCGCGGCCTATGCAACGCCCATTACCAACGGTGGTTGAGGTACGGCGACCCCAACGTCGCGCGCCACGGGAAGAACGTCGGTATGCCTTGCGAAGTGGACGGTTGCTCACGGCCCGCGACTCGGAAGGGGATGTGCGGTCTGCACTACGGCCGCATTCGACGAACCGGAACGCCAGGAGGTGCTGCGCTGCGGCGGCCGGCCAAAGGAGCTGGGGCGGGTTGGGTCGACCGAGGCGGCTATCGCCGAGTTATGGGCCCCACTGGTCGCGCGAAGTTTCAGCACCGCCAAGTAATGGAGGCGCACCTCGGACGACCCTTGCTCCGTGAAGAGTCAGTTCACCACGTCAATGGCAATCGATCGGACAACCGAATTGAAAATCTCGAGTTATGGAGCAAGAGTCATCCTCGCGGACAGCGAGTTGTCGACAAGGTCGCATGGGCGCATGAAATCATCGAGCTCTATGGCGACATCCGTTGACGACCGACACCAGGGGACTCCGCTGCTGCTTGTTGCCGCTTACGTTCCCTGCAGCGAGTAGGGCGAAGAGCTTAAGCGGATCGTCAGCCGACTCGCCGACGTCTTTTGGGTCGCGGTAATCGGGGGGACCCGGAGCAGCTGTGTCCGTTCGCTTATGGCGGCGTGGAGAGGGAGAGCTCATTCCGCCCTGATCGGAACGCTAAGCGTCAACCGGGCTAGTCGTCGAGATCCGGCTGCTTCCACCATGGAGTCCCTTGGCTGGACGGCGGCACGCGCTTCCAGCTGGAACGAGATCCCTGTTGCCCGGGAACCGGCAGCGGTGATGGTTTAGCGATTGGAACCGCCGGATGCACCGGAGGCGGATTGTGGGGCATATCCAAATATCTGAACCAATAGAGGCCCAGGCCCGGAATACCGATCGTGACGAAACGCCTGCCTCGAGCTGTGACTCCCCAGCGCAACCCAGGGACCCCGATACTTGCACCAACTCCTGATTTGGAGAAAACAAACTTGAATGGACCGATGCGCGTCCATTGCCGCCAACGCCATCCCATCGTTATCGAATGAGCCCAACGACGGCCGCGAAGTAAGCTCGTGGCGTGATGGCGGCATAACGGGACAACGAGCGCTTCGCTTTGCTCTCGGCCCATTCCGCAGATTCCACGTTTCGATGATGATTCTGAACCTCGGTGCCTAAGACCGCGTAGAGGCTTGCGAAATCGCCTTGGGTCCTGACAATCTGGTTTCGAATGGCCGCGGTCTCGGCGGCGAAAGCTCGCCGCACCTCGCCAACAAGCGACTGCAGTCGCTGTTGCGCCTCAACGATCCTGCGGTTGAGCTCTTGACGCTGTACTTCTGTACGGGCTTCGATCGCGGCACGCTCGGCTTGCGTTACCTGCTTGGGTGCGCCTCGCTCGGCAGCGCGCTCCGCCCCTCTGCGCCAGTCTGCGACCGCTTGCGCCTTAGCACGACCAATCCCATCGATTTGCTTCCAAGCGCCCCCGATCCTGATTTCGGTCACCTCACGGGAGTAACTCCGATACCCCGCCGCCACCTGCCGCGACCGGACTCCGCCAAAGTCGGCAGCCGTGGTCAAACCCCCCGTCACAAGGCGTCGCTTTAACGCATCGCCGACGCCGGCAATCGATGCGGAATAAACCGAATACGCACGCAATGCACGAGCGTAGTAGTCGGCTTGCAGGCGGCCGAGTGCAGCGGCCAGAGCCTCATCGCGCTTCCGATTCAGGCCCGCCAAGTCGGTTTGAAGGCTCGCGACAACGCGTTGCGAGTCGATCGTGACCCTACTGATCTCAGCCTCTTGTCTGGACCCAACCCGTCCGAGGCTGTCGGCCAAGGCTTTGAGTTGCGACTGTTCCTTCTTGTGCTCATCGGACCACTTTCGGTTCGTCGACTCTGCCGCAGCACGGGCAGAACCTAAGCGGTCCCGAACATCGCGATATCGATTCTTCTCATGTACCTTTGCCCGTACTTCAGGGCGCCTGCGATAGTCACGTGCCAGTATGAACAGCAACGCAAGAAGGACAGCTAAGCCGAATGCGCTGCTAGCAGCGGCAAGGATTGGCTCGAACGTCGCCGCGATCATTAGGACGATGACCATTACGGAAGCGAGCAATGTTGCGATGCGCTGTACACGAAACGATCCGCCAAACCTAACCGCAGTCTCTGGCTCGAGATGGTCAAGTACCCAACTGCCTCGGCTTTGAGCGGGGATCTCTGTGTCATCGGGGCCGTATGCACGACCCGGTATTGGTCCGGGTTGAAAAGTGAAGCCGTCCAAAACGCGCTGCGTTATCGCCGGAACGTCGCCGCTAGGAGCGCCGACCACGGAGCTGAGCTGGAGTGCTGCGGCCCTCACACTCGGATTCGGAGACGCCTCGAGCCTCGCAAACGCTAAGGATCTAATTGGACTATCGAGGTCTGCTTTTGATAAGAGCAGCCGATCGCCTCCGCCGTTGAGGTCGTACCAGAGCGACGGCTCTGCGCAGAGCGACATTAGGGAAACGACGATTACCCAGGCCGAGAAGCGATCCGCTGCTGGGCCGAACGACTTCCGAGGATCTCGGCCTGGATGCTGATAGGCCGCGTGCCCGAGCTCGTGAGTCCCCCAGCCAGCGAGCGCAGGTACATACATGCCGTCGTAGTCAATGAATCGCAGATTCCCGTCTTTCTGGACGAGTATGTTCCCGTGCTGTAAGTCGCCATGCGAAACGGAGTTGCGCTCGAGCGTTTCGACACACGTAATGAGTCGATGCGCCAGCTCGACCAAGCGCTGGGGCTCAGTAAGATTCGACCTTATGTAGTCATTCAAACCGAGGCCGTCGACCCAATCCATGCGAAGAATCGGGTACCACGCACCCCGAACGAGGATGCCGACTTTCTCGAACTCGAACCCGACCATGAATGGCAGGTTGAGCTTGGCGAGCTCAGCACTGATAGCTCCATAACGTGACTCTTGATCTTGGTGGTACGTCAGGAAGCAGCGAACGGCGTACCGGACACCACCACTTTGTATTTGATAGACGCTTGCGAAGTTCCCTCCTTTGACTTTCGGCAGGCCGTTCGGCTCCACTGTCGGCGTTCCCACGCGGAGCCTAGGGTCTCGAAAGCAAATCCGGGGGGCCTGGATGGCTTCGTTGTAGTCACTTGGCTGCGGCCAATTCCTTAGGGTCGCTGTTGTGTTCATCAGAGAAGATCGACACGTACCAAGGTGACGTCGTCATTCCTTAGCTCGCCGGACGTTCGCAGGTCGCGTATCCAATCGTCGAACTGGCGAATCTCTGCATCGGTGTCAAGGTCTCTCAGTGCGAGCCATGGGGAGCGGTTCTCTTCGCTCCGCGCGAGGATCCACTGAGCGAAAGCATCAGTCACGAGATAGAAGGTGTCGTCGGCACGACACTCGCCGCCTGCGGTGTAGTTCGCCGTGTTGTTTTGGGGTTGGATGTAAGCGATGTTCGACGGCAGAAGGACGGGTCGATTGGTGAAGGACGTTGAATCTGAGATCGGAAAGGCGCGTAACAACTCCGTACCTCGGACATGAAAGAGACAGCTATCGCCTATTGCGATGGCGTTCCAGTGACTGTCGTCACCGTTCGAGGAGGCACTGATCTGGAGCCCGATGATCGAAGCGAACGCGCCACGCTCGAGCGCCGGCTCCTCCCACCACTGGATCGGTCTTTCTCGAGCACGCTCGTCCAAATATGTCGTCAGCCACTTTTCCCATCTGTGCCGAGCTCGTCGTGAGATTCGTTGCACCTCGAGGCTTGGGCTGCGGATGAACGCCTCAACGAGATAATTCGCCCACCGGCCGCTCTGAAACCCCTCTGTCGCGCCGTCCGATACAGCAGCCCTGAGCCGATCCGAACGGACTCCACGCTTTCCGATAGGACGGCAGGCGTCGTCATTCTCGTCCGGGTAGTTGCCTGCCTTGTGCAGGGAGAACGAAGCGATATGGGCTATCAAGTCGCGTTGCTCTTTGCCACGCACGGTGGATCGAGTTACTGCGGCATTACCGAAGGTTGCTTGGGCGGGTGCCTATATCCAGGAATTTGATAAGCGACACGAGGTTGGCGTTAAACACAAAACCGCGTGTTGCCTCCGAGACCGCTAGGCCTTCCTGTTGCTGAACGGCGTCCTTGAGGTGAGGTGGTAGGAGGCTCGACATACGGAAGAGCAAGCGTGCGTGATCGTCCGGCAGGCCTGTTTCGGAATCAGGAAACTGAATCGGCGCGGCGTTCGTTGCCGACAGGTGAACGTTGAACAGAAGTACATTTCCATCAGTGCTAGCGAGTGCCTTGACTTGGTCCGCAGGTACTGAAGGATCCCCGTCGGTGGGTTCGCCATCAGAGATGTTGATCACGATCGGCGCGAAGCAAGTTGGGTGTTGAGTTAGCCACGACCCCACGTCACTGCTCGCCTGACCCAGGGCGTTGCACATTGGGGTGCCCCCCGCCGCCTTGGGTTCGAACCAAACGGGAAACTTGACTTGCTGGTCGACCAACCCTCCGGCTCCATCAGAGATCTGTTTTGTCCTTTCCTCGATTCTCGCGGGAAAGTTCGCGATATCACTGATCGGTACAAGAGACTTGCCGACGAGACTGCCGGAAAACGCCGGCCCTACAGAGTCGCCGTATCCGATGACCGACACATGGTAGTAGTTGCGAATGCCCTCATCGCGGGCGCACTTTAGAACCAGGTTTTGAAGGAGGCGATTTATCGCATCAGCGAGAGCATCGGCTTTTCGCTTGCCCGCTTCGGCACCAAAACCATCGTTCATCGACCCGGACTGGTCGATCAGGAACACGAAACATGAGGGGTTGTCGCGGCTTATTTCAGCGTCATACATCTCCGGTGCTCCTAGTCATGAGCCTCTCCCCGCAGGCAACTGGGGGTAGCCGACGCCGAGTGTAGACGAGTTAGGCGTCTTCGACTCTGGCGCGTCAGACCGGCCTAAGGGCCATCTGGGGCGACGTCTGGGATAGCCGTCGTCCTCTGGACTTCGCATCGAGCCAGACACACAATGCAGCCACGCTGATGCTGTTGTCTCGGTTCCGGGTGGCCAGCGCGATCGCCGTGGCATTCGTAGCGACTGCCTGTGGCGAAGGCTCAACCACCTCAACTTCCGACGTCGAATCGCAGTCCGCTTCGCCAGTCGCAACGTCGTCGCCGCCGATGACCTGCGGTGATCCACACGCCCACGTCTATAGCCCAGACCGCCTGAGCCTGCTCGTGGCCTGTGTCGCCGTCACCGGCACGATCCAGTCGGAAACGCCCGAGGCTGATGGCGATTTTCATGTGCGGCTCCGACTCGACCCCGACCAGACCTGTGCAGGCCAGCCCTGCCTCAACGCCGGCAACATCAGCGAGCAGGCCGGTGATCTGCTGCTAGAGCCGGTCTGCGAGAACCCGATTTCCCAGACCGACGCAGTCGCCGCGTGCCAGGGCTATCACAACCAGCTGGTACTGCCTGCGGTCAACAGCCACGTTCGGGTCGTGGGGCCGTTCGTTCTCGACCTCGACCACGGCTGGAATGAAATCCATCCGCTGGAATCGGCGACGGTGATCCCAGCGTCTACTCCGAGCGAGGCCCCGAGCCCGACGGCGTCGACTGCCGCGGCTGCGCTCTTCGTGAAAATCACGTCATCGAGTTATGGCTTCGTCGCCGCGACCACTGTGCCGAGCGCGTCCTGCACGGCGCAGGCCGTGCTGCCATCGGGCCGGACTAGCACCGCTGCTGGTTTGCAGCCGACGGTGATGGCCGGTAATGACGGCAACGTGTCGTGGACCTATAACACCTCGTCTACGACCAAACCCGGGACGGGGACGCACACGGTGACCTGCACGCTGGCGGGCAAGACCGTGAGCTCGTCTGCGCCGTTCACGGTTGCATGAGGGTTTCGGGCTCGACACACATATCGCGTAGATGCGGTGTGGCGCCCGGAATCTCGCGAACGCGACATGGATCGGTTGCTGAACGCAACGCGGCGCTGGGAACCTGAACACGAAGAGCGGCGGCGAGCAAGCGATCAGTCATAGTTGTCCGGGATACGAGCCCCCTACCCAAAGCCCCAGCGGGCTCGAGCTGTTTCCAGATGACCGAAGCGAACACGGTCGTGATCGGAGATGGTCAGGTCATTCCGCCAGACCCGAAGCCGTTCGAGCCCAATGGCAAGCGCTTCCGTCTCGTAGTCGGCCTCTTCACGCAACCGCCTCGCCTCAACCTTGCGGTCGATCTCTGCAAGTTCCTCGGCGCTGAACTCGACCTCCATCTCCTCGACCGAACGCACCGGCCGCCCTTGATGAGCGATGTCCTTGGCGATACGAATCTCGCGCTCGTCGCGGTACTGCACGAGGTGGTGCACCTCATGGGCCCCGACCTCGACGATGTGCTCGACCCAGTTCTGTGCATGGGGCAGCGGCCACATCCCGAACGCTTTCGGAATTCCGACGATGGCGAAGTCATCACGGGGCCGCCATGCGCGGGCAAGGCCAAGGCGCTTCAACTCGGCGTCATCAGGACGCGCCACGCCGTAGAAGTCATCACGAAGAGTGCCCAGGTCATCGGGAAGAAGTAGAACCTCGACGACGAAGCCACCCGTCTCGACCCCTTCTGTCGTCCAGGCCAACAGGCGCGCGATCTCGTTCGTGCGATACGCCCCGCCGGTCGAGTTGACAAGCTCCATCAGACACGCCTACCCATGTCTCATGACACGAGCCTCACCATATTCTCGGGCTTGCCGGACATTGCGCCGACAGCCTTCAGCGACAGGATGGCCGCCATTGAGACGACATCGACAATATCGTCATGCTGTGCCATCGGGAAGCTCCAAAGGGCGTCGGTCACAGTCCTTGTGATCGGCGAGCCCTGTGGCAGTAGCAAGTTGCCCGCCGCGATGACCGTCCCCGCCGTCTCGGCCCTGCCGAGCTTGTCTCCGTAATCGCGTGAGCGAAAGCCCTTGGGATCAACCGGAACGCGTCCCCTCATCGCCTGAACCCAGCCGATCTGGAGCGCGTCTGACTCGATCCAAACTACGGACGGACGCGGCTCCTGCATGGCCCACGTTGTTTCGAGAACCTGCTGCGCGCGCGGGCCCTCGTACCTGCCGTGGACGAGGCCGACGAGGAGAGTCTTACCGGACGGAGTCAAGTCCCAGGTGGCGAAGACCGATTCGTCTGCCCGCGTCGCAAGGCTGCTCGCCAAATCGCACGTCATGAACCTGCGACACGCGGCGACCGGTATGACTTCATCGGGCCCGACGCCGGTCACGATGCGGTACTTGGTACCGCCGCCGACAATCTGAAAGTACCCCTGGTCTTCGCTCTGGAAAATCCCGGTCGCCAGCGTCGGTGCCTGCCCATACATCGACTCGTACCAATGCGCGTCCATGCCGGTCTCGATCTGCGCGTGGTACTCGATACCGCCGAACTTCGATTCCCACAAATATTCCCCCTCGGCTCTCCCGAGAAAGTCAGGCATGGGCCGCAAGAGGTTGGGGATGTGACGATCGGTGATCAGCGTCGCCCGGTGCGGCAAGACGATCGGCGTCCACGCGCCGCCCTGGTCGTACAGGCCCTCTTCACGAAGGACGCGGCCGAAGGGGTCGTTGTCAGTCCATCGCTGGCCGACGATCATCCGGCTCGAAGCCCCGGCCTGCTCTCGCCGCGTAGTGAAGGTCGTCTGCCACCATTCCCACATCTTGGCCTGCGACGTTCGACTCAACGCCTCTTGAGCGTTCTTCGTCAAATCGTCCGCGATTCCCAAATCCATCCCGAGGCCGAGGAGTTCAGAACCGGGGGCTGTGCTGACGAAGTAGGTGTCACCGAGGACACGGCGCGTCTTGCCGTCGATGAATCCAAACGAAGACGCGCTGGACTTCTGCGGGTCGATCTCCAGATTCCATGCGCCGGGGCCGAGGTCGGCCATGAGGTTCTTGATCGGGTACCCCAAGTTCGACGTGGCGAACTCATAGCCGTAGCTCGCCGCGATGACCTTGTACCCAACACGGGCGTAGGTGCCGAGACTCCACGAAGCGATTCCATGCAAAGAGATGGTCTTTCCGAAGCGCGGAGGCATCGCGACCGCGACGTTGCGGAATCGCGACGGGAGTTCGGGGTGACGCGATGCGTGGACGGCGAGTTGCCCAACGAACGACATCAACTCCTGATGCGGAGCGGCCCGGAACCTACCGTTGCTTGCGACGCTCAGCAAGCCGATCGGCGACATGCGGACGCGGTCGCGTTCCTCCTGTGTGAGTCGGCGGGCCATAGTGTTCGTCATCGCGCCCTCGTTCGTTCGCGCAGCGACAACGAACCTACGCGGGCCGATGCGCGAGACGACTCGACTCCACGAGCGGCCCGGTTTCGATCCGCCGAGTGAGACCGGCCCCCGGGTGTGTGGGCGTACTCGTGGGCAGGCTGTAGGCATGGGCCGATGTTCGAAGGACGCTGTAGGCATGGGCCGCTTCCACACGCGGCGCGACAACGAAGTCGGTCGGCAGGTTTGCATTGGGCCCGGGCAACTCGGTGTTCCGAGACCCATCGACCGGAAACTCGACCCGCCCTTGGGTTCGATGCCTCGCGCTGCACTCGCGCTCGACGACCATCCGGCTCGCGCTCGACCTCGATGTCTCGATGCCTCATACGTGAAGACCATCCGTTGCATGAGGCCATGCGGCACAGGCAGCCCCATGTGTGAGGCCCTACGAAGGCAGCCACGCCAGGGCACATGTCAGAGCACAGGGCCAGCGCATACGCGCCCTCGTGGCTCGTCCTGTACAGCCCCACATACGACGCCTGCGCAGAGGCCCCTCCCTGTACGGGCCGCCCCATGCGCCGGAGCACATGCCCGGAAACACCGCCCCCGAAATGGGCACCCTGGAAACAGGCACCCCGGATTTGGGGCCGCCCTCGGCCAGCTTGCGCAAACCGACTTGTCCAAAATCGCCATGTCCCTGAAAGCGACCATGTCGAAACGGGCACCCCAGTTTTGACGAAACGGCATGCCGCGAAAAGTTGGCATGTCGAAACAGCCACCCCAGTTTTACGCGCCGCGTCACGTGTGAACCACACGAGAAATTTCGATCTCAGCGAAAGGGCCCGGCGACCCGTTTGACGCATAGCGGGCCGTTTTGGAGCGCTTGCTCGATAGGCAAGCAGCCGTCTCGCGAGGGGAGATTCATGAGACATCTTCGGTCGCCTCCGGCAATGCGGGCACCTCGATCGGCTCAACGTCGATCGCGCCCGCGCGTAGGCGCTGACGCTCGCCCTCCGCGAGGATCGACGAGATGAGATCGGCACGTCGCGCAGGCTCGAAGAGCCCATTCGGCCCCTCGAAGCTCACGCGCTCATCGACCGAAATCTCGCCCTGGAGTTTGATCGTCTGCGACGGTTCGTAATCGGAAGCTGCCCGCGCGCGGAGTAGCGCCAAGACCATTGCCGTCCTGTCGGCGGGCCGCGCCAACGTCGCGGTCTCGTATCCGGCCGCGTGCAGCGTCATGACGCCAGACGCCTCAGCACGTCGCACGCGACCAGCGAATCCCGCGTCCGCCTTCATGCGCGCCTTGAAGCTCTCGAAGCTCATACCGGCCGCCTCTGACGCGTGCTTGCGGGCCGCCGCCATCGCGAGGGAGACGAGGACTGACGCCTCGGTCTTCTCTTCCGGCGTCGCAGCGCTGTACACGTTCTCATCGGCTGTCCGTGGGAATGAGTTCTTAATGAGCCGGAGCCAGGGCACGAGGTCGGCGATCTCGGGCTCGAACGGTTGGCCGCGCTTGGCTATGACCGGCGGGGCCGTTGTCGTCGAGGCCGTCGCCTTCGAGTTCGATTCGCGCGCGGCGACAACCTGCGGTCGCGGGCCCGGCAAGGTCGAGCCGACAACCACCCGCGCCGGGCCTGCCAACTGCGTTTCACTAGAAGTCGGGTCGATACGCTGACCGCTCGCATACTCCTCTCGCAGGGTGACGAGATGGTTATTTACGGCCGTCTTTGATATACGCTGCCCGGCCGCAGTCAGACGACGCGCGATCTCACCGCCGCTCAGCGCCTTGCCTTGACGACGGAAATTCTCGTAGAGAGTCGCGACCCTCTCGTACTGGCTGCGATCGGTAGTTCTGCCCATCAGCGTCGTCGCGTCAACTTTGCCCGGACTTCAGCCGCGCGCTCGGCCTCTGACTGCTGCGCCTTCTCGCGCTGCGCTCCGATCACTTCGATCGCGACGCCACCCTCTTCGGAAACCATGCTCTCTGGCACACGGCGACGAAGCGCTTCGAGTCGCTGTTCATCAGTGAGGTCGCGCCGCGCCGTTGGGCCCTTGCGCTCATACGCGTCTGCGTTGATTCGAGCCCGCTGTTCGCGAGCAATGTCCGAACTTGGCCGACCACCACGAATCGTCTCGCCACTTGATACCGAATCGGAGTGCAGAACCTTGCCTGCATTCGGGCCGCTGTTCCCGGTTGATTCGACGACGATCTGCCGTCTACCTTCATCGGGCACGCCACCTGCGAGCACATCGCCGTGCCGAGCGGCGTTACCTGCGCCACCCCGCATGACATCGTGGGTCTCGTCGCTGTGATCGCGAATCTCGATGCCCGCGTGTTTCGGCAAGTCTCGCCGCGTCTTCATCGGTCGCTGCGAGCCGCGCTCCACCGTCTTCATTTCCGTCCCTTCGTTCGTGTCCATCGTTCTTCTCTCAGTGTGCAATGACTGCGTGCTGCGCAGTCCGTCAGTTGGGCTTCTTCAAGCTCGGGCCACCGCCAACGCGCCAGTTCTTCAGGCTGACGCCCTCACCGTCATCTTCGTCGCCAAGTACACGCATCCAAGCTTCACGCGGCGCGTTCGGTTCGTAGCCCTGCGCGCGCTTCTCGGCCGGAGTGAGTTGGCGATCAGGGTGCAAGGTACGCACGCCATCGACGATCGTCACGACCTCGTCGCCGATATTCACTACCCGCTTATGTAGTCCCGTCACCGTCTCTGAACCAACCTCCGGTTCGAAGACGATCTCGATCTTGCCGGTCTTAGGATTGCGCTCAGCACCCGCCACGTGCTTGTCAGGATGTTCGCGCTGGTAGTCGATAGCCGCCTGTCGAAGGTCTTGGTTGTTCTGGTCGTGGTCGCTCATCTCCGACCCTCCATCGCTCTGCGAATCTCGGCCGCCCGTAGCCTCTCTGACTCGACCTCTCGCATCTCGTCTGTCCCAAATCCACCTTCAGGGATCACGACACTCGATGGGTGTTCATCCGGGCGAAAGTCGGCGAGTGGCTCAAGGGCCTCGCGCCGGTCGGCTTCGGTAAGCACGTATCTCTCGCCCGTGCCCGTCTCACCCGTCTCGGCGTAAGTCGGGAAGTCACTCGGCCACCTCGGTTCTTTCCCGCGCTCGGTCTGGTCTCTCGCCGCCATCCGTCGCAGCCATCGCGGCAGACGCACGTCATCGCGGTCGATGAACGGAAGCTCCGTGAAGGTTGTCATCGCGCGCACCTGCCCGTGTCAGTGAATCGCGCGCTTTCACACGAGGGCGAGCAAAGAAGTGTGCTCGTAATCTCCACTGAGGAAGGTGAAGAGATTCTAGGGAGAGAACAAGAGTAGGGAGTGGTGACGTGCACACTTCCAGCGGCCCCTGCCGACATGAGCGGCCCACGGCATGAGAGCTCCCGATCGAATACGATCCACGCCTGTTCCCCATCGTTGTGAAGCTCGTTCTTCTCGACACGGAGGGGCGGTGACAACCGACTTGTCACCGGGCCGGTGACAGCCTCGGGGACAACGGTGACAGCCGGTGACAGCCTCATTCCCGCTCCTTTGTCACCGGTCATTTCGATTCCTCCACGTTCCGCGCGCGCAGCGAGTAAACGCCGTCACCGTCGGCTTCGAAGATGTCGGCGGCCCGGCGCATTGTCTGGACGGCAGTGTTGCGCTTGATGCCGGTTGCCTCTTCGATTGCGGCGGGCGACAGCGGCCCGTCCTCTTCGAGACATCGGACGATGCGATCCTTGAAGCTGCCTCGCGTTGACCGTGGCTTCACGTCTGCGGGCTCGGACTCCTCGGGTTCGTCGTCATCCTCGGACTCGTCCGAGGTCTCGGGCGCTTCGTCTTCCGACTCGGCCCCCGAGTAGTCACGACCATACCGCTGGAGGATTGCCCAGCCTGCCACGGCGGTCGGGGACAGCGCCCACTGGTATGACTTGCCTCGGTATGAGCCGTCGTCGTCGTCGGGTATGAGCTTGCCGTTGCTGTCGTACTGCTCGGTGCCGATGTCGTCGAGCCGGACGGTGAGCCCGTGATACATGAGGTCTTCGAGTGCCCACTTGACCGGGTTCGTAGAGGAGTTCACCTCACGAGCGATCGCCCGTGTAGACCATCCGGCGTGGGTGAGTAGGAACTCCAGTACCTTGCGCCGCAACTTCGGAATCGAGTCGAGACCGACACGGGTGACGAGCGCGAGCGACCGCTCATCGTCGAGCCCGATCCAACGCGCACCGCGCCAGAGTTGCCCGAGTTGCTGAGCGAGACGGGTCGGAAGCTCGGCCGCGCCGACGTTGGTCACCTCGTGCCGGTAGTCGCGCTCGACCGGGGAGCGGGCCAGGGCGACGAAGTCGGCGATGGCGACGATCTGGTCGAGTACGTTTCCGGGGATGGCCGGAGCTTCGGTCGGGCCGGTGGCGAAGAGCCTCGTCACGGCCGCGTTGAGTTCGGTGCGAAACTCCTCAGGGCTTCCACGCTTCATCGAGCGCTTGCCTTGCTCCTGACGGTCTTCGTCAGGGAGGCGGTAGAAGACGAACCGGGTACCCATCGAGGACAGGACTCCATGAGCGTCATCGACCGCCGTGGTCGAGGCGGCGATGAGGCCGACCTTGCCTTCCCACTCGATTGTTCGGCCGCCGTCCATGCCGACGCTGCGAACCCACTTACCGTCGTGAATCTCGCGCATCGCGGCGAGCACTGTGGCCCGGCGGTCGTTCTGCATGCTGAGTAGAGATGTGAAGTCCTTGAGGACGATCAGGCCACGGTCGCCGATCTGCTTCAGCAGACCACCGGTCGCGCCCGCACCCTTCTTCGAGGCGCTGAGGAATGCGGCGTCGCTTGTGATGACGGAGCACACGATCACCTCGGGCTGGCCGTCGATGATCAGCACAACTTCGGTCTTGCCGCCACCTGAGCCGCCGACCACCATGAGCCATACCGGCTGGCCGTCGATATACAGGCTGGCATATGTTGCGAGCACGGCATACAGGCCGCTCAGGTCATGGCCGTACATATGGCGCTTCCATATGCGTTGGATGCGCTGGAGTTGTTTACCCACGCGGCCCGTGCTCGACTTCGTCGATGGCTTCGACTGAGGTGTGACCT
>Ga0070706_100000889_pt1 | contig 32723 bp, 24 predicted proteins | sample KBSK5501metaG_FD_65476 | JGI IMG/M metagenome (GOLD analysis project Ga0070706, IMG submission 65476) | Corn, switchgrass and miscanthus rhizosphere microbial communities from Kellogg Biological Station, Michigan, USA - KBS K5-50-1 metaG | ecosystem: Host-associated > Plants > Roots >... | reverse complement strand
GGAATACCCAGATTCTCAATTTCGCTTGAGTGATGCTCATCCTGCTCATCGATCACCATTACGTCCAAAAAGTCGCGATAGTAGCGGGCAACACCCACAGGTGAGACCTCCATTCCAAGTCCATGCATTAACTTATCTGCAGGTCCTTTAATTGGCGCACCACCGACGATGGGGCTGACTGCCACTACCATTCCACTGGCCTCGTGAAGTGCATCATGAATACCAGGGACAGCCAGGATGCTTCCGATGCTCACGATAGGATTGCTCGGAGCAATCAAAATGGCCTCGGCCTCTTTAATAGCATCTAGAACCCCAGGGGCTGGCCGTGACTCAGTTGCGCCAACAAAAACAACATCTAGCACTTCATCGGCACAGCGTCGTTTGACCATGTATTCCTGGAAGTGGAGAAGCCCCGCGGGCGTCTGGATATGCGTTGCAACGTCTTGATTTGACATGGGTAGAATACGCAGTGTAAGTCCAAAGTGTTTGCGCAATTCTTCCGTGACCTTGCTGAGGGGTTTGCCCTGGCGCAAAAGGTTTGTACGATGAATATGAGTAGCAAGATCACGATCTCCCAACATAAACCAATCTTCGTTGCCGTAATGTGTTAACTGCTGCATCGTGTTATAGGTATCGTTACGGACACCCCAACCATGTGTCTCGTCGACCATTCCCGAAAGCGTATACATCACGATATCAAGGTCGGGTGAAACATGTAACCCATAAAAATCACGATCATCCCCGGTATTGACAATTACCGTCAATCTTTCTTGGGGGATAATTTGCACTAAACCCTGTAGAAAACGCGCAGCGCCAACTCCGCCAGCTAAAACAACAATCATAAAAACCTCTACATAACCGCTAATCAAAGCGCACGATTAAACTACTCAATGGCATGCGTTCTCGCCGTTGTGGATCGGCAGCGGCATAACCAATGGTAATGAGCGCCTGCGGGATGAGTCGTGGGTCCAAATCAAGCGCTTTACAGACGACTTCGGGACAGAAGAGAGGAGCGCACATCCAACCAGTATCCAGTCCCAAGTCATAGGCCATCAACAACATGTTTTGGATCGCTGCCCCGATGCTCTGGATTGCCATAGTCTTTTCGTCAGCCTGCCTGCGCTCATCGGGATAGTAATCCAGATCTTCAAGAAATAGACATGGAATGATGATCACAGGAGCATTGAGGATGCGTTGTCTTGATTTCTCCAGACGTATATTGACCAAATCAGCATCCTGACCATCCATTTCCAAATTTTGCTGCCAGGTACTACCCATCTGATCAGCAAGTTGTAGCTTTAGCTCTTGTTTAGTCAATACGACGAAGCGCCAGGGTTGTCTACCGTGTGGGGATGGTGCCCACCGGGCTGCCTCTATTACCAGTTCTATTAATTCACGTGAAACAGGTCGATCCTGGAACTTCCGCACACTGCGCCTACTCTGTAATAATGTTGCCAGGGTATCCGTGCGAACTGGCAATGTTTCTGGACGTTGCTCATAATGTGTTGTCACGTATATCTATTACCTTTATATTGTTATTCTTCCGAGAATCGGTCAGTAAACAAAACAGAATGAGATTCTCTTTTATTCCATGTGATTGCATCATTTTGTTGGAGAGTGTCACCGGAACATATCGGTCGAGGGATCACGTAAAAGCGTTTTTGCGCTTCCCACGCTCGGAATATAGTTATAACCTCGAATAAGTGCTACTGGTATTCGATCAATTTTTCCCATCACTAATTCGGCTGCTGATGCCAGCTCGTCTGCCACGGCAAGCACACTGGCGTGCAGTTCATATCCATAGGGATCGTATTGACCGCGATAATCCACAATTGCTTCCATGCCAGCCACACCTATCGCCATATTGATCTGACCATTGCGCCAGGGACGCCCCCAGGTGTCCGAAATTATCACTGCTATGTCAAAGGCAGAACCTTCTCCTGAAAGATCTTGTATGCGTGTGCGTATTTGCTGAGCAGAATGATCAGAATCGACGGGAAGCAAAGTGATTGCTCGCGCTCCATTGACATTCGACTCATCTACACCAGCGTTGGCACAGATAAAGCCATGTTTTGTCTCACAAATCAAGATGCCATGATCCATACGCACAATACGGCGAGTTTCTCGCAACACGACTTCGATATAGGGGGCATCCTTCCTGCTTTCGATAGCCAGTGAGCGAGCAAATTCTGATGCGCGTATTTCGTCGAGATTGACAACATTTCCCTCTGCTTTAGAGACGATTTTCTGCGTTACTACAAGTACATCACCCTGCTGAAGCTCCAGCTCTTGTGCTTGTACAGCTTCATAAATGATGAGACCCAGGTCACTTCCTGGGGAGATTTCGCCAATACCTGTAATCGGAAAGATACGTAGTTCTTTGCTCACCCAATGCCTCCTGACTAATATTGCTATTATACGGTGTGAGACTTAGTACTGCAAATTATGAAGTATTGGATATCTAGTTCTCGTTTCGAATAATTCGTTCATGTTCCTCGAGAAATGGACTTTTCAACTACCCTGTCTGAAAGGTTATAATACAAGTAGCAAGTTGGAAGGAGGATCAAACCTTGTATGAGCGATGTTCAGTCAGCAGAGCCAGCAAGCACTGGCAAGGGAGAATTACTTTACTTCTGGGCGATAGGTGACTTACACTATAGAGCAATTAACCAATGGAAGACATTTCATACACGACGCCTGGCACCAATGTTCAGGGACCTGCGTTCGATCTGGTCAGAAGAGGGCACGCCAGCCTTTTGCGTATCCCCAGGTGATATTATCGAAATGAGCGCCCCTGAGAACTTCCAGTTAGCAAAGAAGCAACTGACAGCCCTGCTTGGGAAGATACCTTTTTATCCGGGACTTGGTAATCACGAGTTGTATGCTGAAGACGTTGAAAGTGAAGATCACCTCATCAAAGACTTTACGGCATTTTGGGGAAAACCTGTGCGTTATTACTGGGTAGAAGGGGAAGTGCTCTGTATTATGCTCGATCCAGTCGGGTATCCGGAGCCCTATTTACCGCAAGAGTCTCTCACATTCCTGCAAACAGCGCTTGCAAAACACCCCGGATATATCTCAGTTATCTTTTGCCATTGCCCGCTTTACAATACCGTTCTAGACCGTGATCCCGAACGCAACCTTGATTACCATTCATTGGATCCTTTTTTCGCACTCCAAAATTCTGACGAAGTGCGGGTTATCCTGGGAAAGTATAAGCAAGTTAGTCTGTTCCTGAGCGGGCATACCCATTCGGGTTGGGGTGCACCCAATCTCGTTTACACAGAGGAACTGAGCGGACATCCGGTTACCTTTGTAAACTTGATGTCACCCTGGTACACAGGATTCCACAAAGGGGCGAGCCTGAAAGAGGATGAAACTATATTTGAATTTGATCCTGATGATCCCGATGTGATTGGTACGTTCGCTATTCATATTTATCGTGATCTAGCTGTTATCGGGTTGCGTGATCATAACGCGCGAACCTGGATGGCACAATGGAATATACCTCTAAAGTAAGGAGTCAGCGAGTATATCAGTTGAAAATCAAGCAGTCGGCAAAACCAGCCCTACTAAGTAGTGTAATGCCTGTCTCCTATCCCCGAAGGGCTCTGCTTCTCACCGTCGATACCAGATATGATAAATGACGGAGTGCGTATCATCACTGACAAACAGTGAACCATCAGGAGCAACTGTCACGCCAGCAGGTCTTCCTGTGACGGAACCATTGCCTTGCAACCAACCGCGAGCAAAGTCCTCGGCAGGGCCTGCAACCCCTCCATCTTTCAACGGTACTCTCACGACCTTATATCCCGTGGGGACGCTGCGATTCCAGGAACCATGAAACGCGATGTAAAGGCTGTTCTGGTACTGCACAGGGAACTGTTCTACATTAGGTGGGTAAAATGCTAATCCCAACGGGGCAGAATGGGCTTGCATGTTGACGAGCGGCTTCTGTACGCCCTGACAGGCATTGGGGCTCTGACCGAATTGTGGATCAGGAATATCTCCGGCATGGCAACGGGGCCAGCCGTAGTCGCCTTGATCAATGAGAGTATAGACAGTTTCGGGAGGAGTATTATCCCCCATGAAATCGCGTCCATTATTGGTGACCCAGATCTGGTTGGTCCAGGGGTTGACCTGCATCCCTACCGCATTGCGTAGCCCTTTGGCGTAAAGCCTTCCACTCGAGCCATCCAGGTTGAAGACCCGGACTGCTGCGCGATATGGGTTGGACTCCTGGCACACGTTGCAGTCGGATCCGATCGAGACATAGATGTGATTATCCGGTCCGATGAGAACGGTACGTGTACCATGCTGGCCACCATCGGGCAAGCCGGTAATCATACGCTCCACCGGCCCTGCCTTGAGATCATTGCCAAGTTGCACCCGTGCGATACTGCTCCCCTCGCCGATATAGAGGTAGCCCCCGTGCATATCCAGACTGGTAGGATCATGGAGACCGCTCACAAGCGTGAGTGACTTTGCCGCATGGGTTGGTGACGATCCAGGGATGAGCGCAACAACTGAATTGCTTCCCCGGTTTGCCACCAGCAATACTCCGTTGGGCCCCATAGTCATAAAGCGAGGGATTTTCAGGCCACGAGCGTATACACTGATCTGAAAGCCTGGTGGGAGTTGTATCCCTGGAATGCTCGATGCTGGCAGGTTGGAGGTCACCGTCGGCACAAGCGTCGCGGTTGCTTGAGGCGGGGCACCGGGTTGTTCTGGAGTTGACTGAGAGGTACTCGAACTTGTAGAAGAAGCACAAGCCGATACAAAGAACATGAAAGCTACAAGCAAGCAGATAAATCGACGCATGAAGGTACTCCTTCTATGGCTATTGAGCGAAAACCGAACCTCTTCTGAATATACTTCGTGGAGAGGGAATCAACAAGGAAACTGCTTGCTCACCCTGACTTTTGGGCGACATGAGTACTTTATTAATACTTTAACAGCGCCATGACCGGCAAATGATCGGAAGTTCCCGTCCGCTTCTTTTTGTCGAACCCGCGTGGGCGACCTTCTCTCGTTGCCACCAGTTCATTGTAGCAAATAGCGACACTAGGAAGATCAAGTGTCAGTCCATTGCCAGCCAGCAAGCCACGACTTGCCACGATCTGGTCAAGTACCTGATAGCGATTAGTCACATTGCCGGTATTCATGGAGCCTGCAAAGAAAAACGTGCCAGTCTTCTCGTGGGTGAGAAACTTCCAGGTCGCATTGAAAAGAAACGCAGCCCGTCCCCGGTAATCAGCCGTTTCTTGCTTGAACCCGTCGATATCATTCGTTTCTCCCACCACATGGTCCAACTCATGCGAGGCGAGTAGATGATCAACGACGCTCCGATCGTGGGGCTCGTCATTGAAATCACCGACGACCAACACCTTCGTCTCCCACTTGCCTCTCACTTCCTGCAAGGCTACTTCTGGCTGGGAGGCTTTTCGTAGCTCCTCGTAACGAGCAGGAGCAACCTTTACGTGTTCGTCAACCAAGTAGGCGATGTTCTCGGCTACAGCCATACGTGATGGTTCACTCTCGAACTTTCCAAAGCGGCGCGATGGCCAATGGCTGGCAATCACCACCAGTTCTTCACCTGTGTCTTTGACGGTAAAACAAACTTCAAAAATGTCGCGTGTGCGATAGCGCAAGTGCACCAGATGAGAAGTTGCGTCCTTCACTTCCAGTTTGCGCTCATCAAATGCCATCGTCACATCAATTCCTCGCAGATCGCTTGTCCCGCTGATGTCCTTGACCACTTTGAGATGTCGATATCCCGTCGCCTCGATCAACTCCTCCAACAACCTATCTTTCTCAATCTCGGCGACCGCCAATAACTCTATTTCTTCCCCATCGTGCGTTGATCTGAGCGCCTGGGCGAGATTTGCCTTTTTCGCCACGAACACTTCTGGCGTCCAACCATTTGCTACCGTAAATTCAAGATCTGCGGAGATCGGATCATCATCGGTATCGAAGAAGTTTTGCAGATTCCACCAGGTAAACCTAATTGTGCCCATAGTATCCTACCTTTCTCGACGACGCCTTGTGCGGGGGAAAATAAAGCATTTTCCCTTCCTACACATCTCACCTCATTACCTTCCCAACATCTCCACATCTAGCATCCACGTAGTATACGCCAAAGCAGCTATTTTTTTGTTGTTGATTTGTAAATTAATAGATTCGATTAGGCACATTTCTCAGAATTATTTTCTGCTTGTACCTACGAAAAAATAGTGACATACTGAAAATAACATCACCGTAGCACTCCTGCACTCCTAGCGCAGGAGTTGCTTTATGAGAGAGGAAGGAAGAAGATACACTGTGAGCGAACATGAACAAGAGCAGAACAAAGTTGCCATGGTCATTGTTGCCCATCCTGATGACGCTGAGATCGGCGCAGGCGGAACCGTCGCCGCCTGGGTTCGAGATGGATGGGATGTCTATTATGTAATCTGTACGGATGCTACGGGTGGGGGACCTGATGATGCCACCGATGTCGGTCCAGAAGCAAAACGTATGGTTTCCGAGACCAGGAAGAGGGAGCAGCGAGCAGCGGGGGCTGTTCTTGGCCTGAAAGAGGTCTTTTTCCTCGACTATCCAGATGGTCAATTGTACCCTACAATTGAGCTACGGCGTGACCTGGTACGCCTGTTACGCACGTATCGTCCCACTCGCGTCATTTGCCCATCACCTGAAAGGACCTGGACACCGATCCTCATGATAGGTCGCTACCATTCAGATCATCTGGCGGCTGGTCAGGCAGCCCTGGCAGCGATTTATCCTATGTCACAGAACCCGTGGGACTTTCCAGAACTGCTCGATGAGGGTCTACTGCCCCATAAAATATCTGAAATTTACATCATGGGCGCGCCCAATGTGAATCACTTCGTCGATATCTCTGACGTAATGGAGATTAAGATTGAAGCTCTGCTTTGTCACGCTAGCCAGTTCATTGGAAGAACAGAGGATGTGGAGAAGATGGTCAGAACACGGCTCGCTGATCTTGGCACTAAATATGGCGTCGCTTATGCGGAGGAATTTCACCGCACTGAAAATAGATAAGATTCCCCTTGCAATTCCTTCTAAGTATGTGCCATACTTATCTATAGAGACCTTCGGGGCAGGGTGCAATTCCCGACCGGCGGTGACGCTAGCATCTGATGATGCTTGTGAAGCCCGCGAGTCTTTAACTAGCCTGCATCACAACGATGTATGAGCCAGCTATCTGACAGATTCGGTGTGATTCCGAAGCCGACGGTTACAGTCCGGATGGGAGAAGGTTTAGCAAAAGCGTGGATCATCATAACTTGTCGCTCTCAACGACAGGGTGGTCAGTCTATATTGCTCTCCTTGTTTCTCCCTCAAAGCCTCCCAGGTAAGTTGAATTGATGGTATTCCTATCTCTTTTGGGATTACTTGTCAGTATAGCTTTGACCGAGGGAAGTCAATGAGTGTAACAACAACTACTGAGAACGATTCGTTGGAATTGCAAACAGCATCGCCTGACGATAGCCGGAAGGTATCATCTGGCAACCGGCGTTCGCGCGCAACGCCTGTTGCTGCGCAACGTGCGATGTTAGTAATTCCTCCTCTTGTGCTGGCTGTATTCTTATTGGTGAGTTGGTACGTGGGTACAGCCACGGGAAGTGTGCCGGGCTTTATATTACCGCCTCCCCGCGATGTGTTCGCCGCATTGGCAGATGGCCTCAGATCAGGTCTGTTTTTGAGTAACGCACTGGTGACCATTCAAGAAAGCTTGCTGGGATTTTTGCTTGGCATCATCATAGCGTTGCCGCTGGGATATGGCATAGCGAAATCACGACTGTTAGCTGCTGCAGTGCAACCGTATCTGGCTGCGGGCCAGGCTATTCCAGCGATTGTAATCGCGCCGGTACTTGTGCTCTGGCTTGGATATGGATTGCTTCCAATCACCATTCTTTGCATGCTGGTAGTGCTTTTTCCCATGGTGATTACAACTGCCCTGGGAGTGCAGACCATCGATCATGTTTACACAGATGCAGCGCGTGTCGAGGGTGCTTCGGGCTGGTCGATGCTCATGCATATTGAATTTCCACTTGCTTTGCCAGCTATCCTTGCAGCATTACGTATCGGTCTGACCCTTTCAATCACAGGAGCACTTGTGGGAGAATTTGTAAATAATAGTGCTCAGGGCCTCGGTGCATTGGTGTTCCAGGCAAAAGATCAGTTCAATGCGCCGTTGTTGTTTGCGACACTCATCTTTCTCGCCGGGCTAGCAGCCATCTATTATAGTGCATCCTGGCTACTGGTAAAACTTGCTGATATCGTCTATTAATAGTCATCCGTACCCTGAAAGGGTAGATACATCCGAATTGGAGAGATTACACATGCACGTTCGTCATCGTCCATCTTTTACATTGTCAATTTCGTTGCTTTTTGTCCTGATGTCTGTAGTGCTAGCAGCGTGTGGGGGAGCATCAACCTCAAATAGCACTGGTTCGTCAACTGCTACTCCATTGAAGAATGTTTCAATCGGCCTGGGTTACATTCCCAATATTCAGTTTGCGCCGTTCTACGTGGCACAGAGTAAGGGGTATTACAAAGCTGCTGGTCTAAACGTGACGTTTCACCATGGCTTTGTGAATGACGTGATCGGCTCGATGGTATTAGGTCACGACAACTTTGTCTTTGCTACCGGAGATGAAGAATTGGTAGCGCGTAGTAAAAATCTTTCCGTGGTCAATGTAGCAACAATCTATCAGCGTTATCCAGTCAGCTTGATTGTCCCTACTAATTCTACCATTCATACGCTGGCCGACATCAAAGGTCATACGATTGGCGAACCGGCTCCGTACGGCGCGACTCATATTGGATTGTTGGCATTGTTATACCAGGCGCACCTATCCCTCTCTGATGTGCACGTTACGGAGATTGGATTCACTCAGGTATCAGCACTGCTCGCTCATAAATTTGATGCAGTTGTAGGCTATTCGAATAATGAGCCACTCCAGTTGCGTAAGCAAGGCTTGCAGGTTCGCACCTTTGATGTTTCTGACTATCAACCACTCATCTCTAACGGTATTATTACTACTGAGACTACCTTGCACAACCAGCCAGATGTCGTGCGTAGCTTTGTACAGGCAACCATAAAGGGCTTAAAAGATGTGATTGCAAACCCGGCAGATGCGGTACAAATTAGCAAGAATTATGTCCAGGGTATGGATACTGCTAACGCGATGAGCGTTTTGCAGGCAACTATTCCTATTTGGCAGGGTGATAGTCAGAAACCGTTGGGGTACAATGATAACGCGACCTGGCAATCGATGGAACAGTTCCTGGTGTCTCAGAAAGTCATACCGCCTGTAGACAACCTTTCACAGGCATATACGAATGCGAGTCTGTCTTAGGCGTTCTCCAGGTTCCAGGCAAATCCATTTGGATTTGCCTGGAACCTGGAGAAGCTGAACTGCCCGCTATACCATAGCTTTCAGATCAACTGGCTTAATCTGCTTCAGATGCGCCTCAATTTCCTGCCGGCGTGGTTCCAGGAAAGGTGGCAGTGAGAGCCGCTCCCCCAGGGTGGCTACCTCTTCGTCAACGGCAAAGCCAGGCCCATCAGTGGCAATCTCGAACAACACCCCACCTGGTTCTCGGAAGTAAATCGAGCGGAAGTAGAACCGGTCGATTACCGGGGTCACAGATGGGTTGACCTCGGAGATTCGCTCTCTCCATTGCCGGTGTTCCTCCTCGTTTGGCGTACGGAAAGCCACGTGGTGAACGCCGCCGATCCCGACAAAGCGGCGGAAAGGCCATTCGGGTCGAATCTCCACGTGCACCTCTTTACCTGGTCCACCGAGATCAGCTTCAAAGACGTGTACAGTGGTCTGGTGTGGCGTCTGATACGTACGACCGAGCCGGAAGCCCAGCACCTCTGTCAGAAATCGAGCCGAAGGTTCGAGTTTGCCCAGGGTAAGCTGAACCGCAGAGAAGCCCTTGATAGCCATCTCGACGGGTACAGGACTCTTGTGCCATGGTGTGCTTTCCAGTTTCCCGGTGTCGTCTACGAGTTCAAGGCGCTGCCCCTCTGGATCACGAAAAGAAAGCACGAGCAGACCATCTGCGCCGCGTGCTTGAATACCATCATGAGCAACGTGATAATCGTCCAGGCGCTTGACCCACCAGTTGAGTGCATCTCGACCCGTCACCCCAAACGAGATTGCCGAGATTGTCCCAGTACCCTGCCGGTGATTTCCGGCATCGGGCCAGTCAAAGAAAGTCAGGTCTGTGCCTGGACGACCAAGCTCATCGCCATAGAAGAGGTGATAGGCCGAGACATCGTCCTGATTCACGGTTTTCTTGGTCAATCGCATGCCTAGCACCTGCGTATAAAATGCGACGTTGAGAGAGGCATTCCCGGTAACGGCGGTGATATGATGGATACCACTTAACTCCATATTCATTCTCCTTCGTATCTACACTCTTCCTAGCACTACTTCAACAGTGTAATTCTCTAGCCTTTTAAGCTCATGCGGTGAGATTTTTTCTCGATACGCTTCACCCGGTGTTGGCGACGCTGGTTGATCTAAGCGAATTGACAGGCTATCAGCCAGTGTCTCTGACCGCAATGTCGCTTCATGACGAAGCAATATCGAAGCTAATTCCTCTTCTGTATAAAGAGTTAAAGAGATATGGTCTTCAATATTGAATCCAGCCTTTTTTCGCATGTCTTGAATATAGTGTGTCAGGTCGCGTACCAACCCTTCTTCTCGCAGTTCAGGTGTAATCGTGGTTTCCAGGGCCACGACATACCCGTGCTCTTCGGTGGCTACAAAGCCTGAGCGGGCAGTTGCGATTACCTCCACCTCATTGGTAGTAAGCTCGATTTGCTGACCATCAATTGTGAAATTAAGAGCGCCTGTCTCGTTCAGTAGCTTTGCCGCCTCGTGAGCTCCATGCGCATCAAGGGATTTAAATGCAGCCAGGATTTTCTGCACTAACGGGCCATATTTGGGGCCGAGTACCCTCACCTGAGGCTTCAATGTGTAGGCAAGCATATTGCTGTCATCACTCATGAAATGCAGATGCTTGATATTTAACTCTTCCAGCACCTGTCCTGAGTGACGAACCAGCGCCTCTTCTTCGTCCCGATTGAGTGCACGAACGTACAGAGCGTTCAATGGTTGGCGTATCTTGATTTGTACTTTCTCACGGGCTGCTCGACCAAGGCTAACTACGCGCATTACTAGCTGCGTTTCACTCGTCAGCCGCTCGTCGAGTAGCTCTTCATTCACCTTTGGCCAGTCGCAGAGATGGACACTGAGCGGAGCATTCGAGTTGACGCTACGCACCAGGTTCTGATAGATCTCTTCCATCGTGAAAGGCACGATTGGAGCTAGCAATGTGACCATTGTGGTAAGGCATTCATACAAGGTGAGGTATGCAGCCACTTTGTCATTGTCCATGCCGGTCTTCCAGAACCGCTCGCGACTGCGCCGCAAGTACCAGTTCGATAGATCCTCCAGGAAATCCTGTATTGCCGCTGCTGGCTTCGAGGTGTCGTATTGCTCCAGGCCGTTTGTAACCACCTGAATGGTTTCCTGTAACTCAGAGAGAATCCAGCGATCCAGTTCGCTGCGCTGGGCTACTGGCAACTGAAACTGTATTGGATTAAATGCATCGATATTGGCATAGGTCACAAAGAAACCGTATACATTCCAGAGCTTGTCCAGCATCCTACGTACTAACATCCATTTTTCGCTCAATCGCACCGGAAGCCCCGTCTGATTCGACTTCTCCACGTCCTCGTCAGTGGGTATAAGCGGGAAGTTGAGATTCTGCTCGGGAACGTGATGAGCGAAAAGCCAGCGCATGGTATCTGATCCAACTCGTTCAGCAGCAGCATCGAAGACGACAAGATTACCTTTCGACTTGTGCATAGGCGTGCCGTCTTCACCCATAAGTAGTGCGTAACCGAAGAGTGTTTTAAATGGTGTCTGATTCTCCAACACGGTGCTCATGACCAACATGGAATAGAACCAGTTTTTAAATTGGCCTGGGAATGATTCAGTTACGAAGTCGGCAGGGAACCACTGTTCCCAGTATTCGCGAATCGTTCGATAGTGTAGGGTAGAATATGGTACGATGCCTGCATCTAGCCAGGGGTTGCCCACATCTTTGATGCGTGAAACCTCGCCGCCGCATTTTTTACACCGTATTTTAACTGCATCTACCCAGGGACGGTGTGGAGTATGGCCCTCAAACTCTTCCCAACCTGCTACAGCTCGCTCTTTCAACTCCTGCTCGCTGCCGATAACCTCAAATGTTCCACAGTCAGGACAATCGTAGATGGGTAATGCCAAACCGTAGTAGCGTTTTTTAGAAATCATCCAATCATCCATATTGCGCAGCCAGTCCAATTCTCGCTCCAGGCCAAATGCCGGGATCCAGGTGACCTGGTGGGCGATGTCCATGATTTCGTAGCGCAACTGATCCATCGAGATATACCATTCATCTACCAGGCGGAAGATGAGTTCGGTCTTACAACGCCAGCAAACGGGATAGCGGTGCTTATAGTTCTGTGGACGGTAAAGCAGGCCTTTTTGAGCAAGGTTTTCTGCGATCTGCTGTCCTGCATCGGCGGCTTTTTGGCCGGTGAGCCAATCATAGCCTTCCACGTAGACCCCAAATTCGTCGACAGGTGCGATTACCGCCAGGTTAAATTCCTTCGAAAGGGCGAAGTCTTCGCGACCACAGCCCGGAGCGATATGTACAATGCCCGTACCCTCGGTAGCGCTCACCTCATTCCATGGGATAACGGTGTGAACGACGCCCTGCACCGCTGGAAGTTCGTCGAATGGGCCGCGATACTTCCAACCAACAAGATCACTGCCTTTGAGTGTTTCCACTGCATGATAGTCACCCTTGTCGCGACCCTTGAGAGCTTTCAAAACGGGCAAGAGCGCCTCAGCAAGGTAGTAATACTCTCCATCCTGCTCAACTTTCACATAAGGCAGATCGGGATGCACCGCTGCGGCAACGTTGGCCGCAAGTGTCCATGGCGTAGTTGTCCAAACCAGCAGGTACTCTCCTGGACGATCTACCAAAGGTAGGCGTACATACAGGCTGAGGTGGCTGGTTTCCTGGTAATCCTCTGATAAGGTTTCCATATTAGAGATGCCTGTGGCGCAGCGTGGACACCAGGTCATCACATCATGTCCCTTGTAGACCAGCCCTCTTTCAAAGCACTTCTTGAGGAAGAACCAGATGGTGTAGTTATTCTCGTCCGAGAGTGTGTAGTAATCGTTGCCCCAATCCATCCAGTATCCCAGGCGGATTGATTGCTCAATCATGCGATTGGCGAATTTGAACACACGCTCTTTGCAGAGTTGCACAAATTCAGCAATGCCGAAGACTTCGATATCGAGCTTGGTTTTGAAGCCAAGCTCCTTCTCGACTTCTACCTCAACCCACAGGCCCTGGCAGTCGAAGCCGTTCTGGTAGCGCTGTTTGTAGCCCTGCATAGTTTTATAGCGCTGGTAGATGTCTTTGTAAGCTCTTCCCCAGGCGTGGTGGACACCCATCGGATTATTCGCGGTAATAGGACCATCCAGAAACGAAAACTGTCTCTCACTTTGATCATTACGGTGAAGGTACCGTTGTAGTACACCATGTTCGTCCCACCATTGCTGGACGGATCGTTCCAGCGCCGGGTAGTCAACCCGATCTGCGGCTGTAACTGATCGGAATACACCTGTTTTTATTGACACCAGTGGTCTCCTCTTCTATTTATCCTACTCTTCCAACCGGATTTCGAGCCGTTTGTTAATCTTGCCTTTATTTTCAGTCTTCGTGATTGTTATAGCGCCAACTTCTTTTGTATGATTTACATGAGTCCCGCCATCGGCTTGCAGATCGAGACCCACTATTTCAACAATTCGGACTTCTTCAATTTCTGGAGGAAGCAGGTTTATTTTTGTGCGGATCAGGTCCGGAATTTCAAACGCCTTCTCGCGTGGTAGGGTATACACTCGAATAGGATAGTCTGCCTCAACTGCCAGATTAATCTTCTCATCGATATAGGCTATACGTTCTCTATCCAGATTCTCCATGGCAAAGTCCATTCTGGCTCTGTCAGGATACATCTGCCCCCCTGTCACTTGTACACTAAACTCTCTAAAAATTGTGCCACACAGTATATGTAAAGCAGTGTGAGTACGCATCATACGATAGCGGAAGTCCCAGTCAATGGTCCCGACAACTTCTGTTCCAACTGGCGGAGGTAGGCAATCCAGGGTGTGCCAGACGACGTCGTCCCGCTTATTGAGGGCAATGACGGCGCCGTCATTGTGGTGATTATTCCACGAGATAATACCACGGTCAGGCATCTGACCGCCACCGCCAGGAAAGAATATCGTAGCGTCAAGCGCTATCTCGTCACCTTCGACTTCGACAACTTTCGCGGTGCATTCAAACGTGTAACTGTTTTCGTGGTAGAGCAGCTTCGTCTTCATCGTGCTTGCATGCTCCTTAATGCATACTAATATACTATCAATATAACAATAAAAAGCCTCTCGTCCATTATAGGGGCGAGAGGAACTCCCGTGGTACCACCCTGATTAGCCTTGTATAGTCTCGTCGCTACACGGGCTCACTCATTTCTGTACTTCTTCTTGGTAACGGGAAGGTTCCGGCCAGACCTACTATCTATATAAGTTTTTCGGTAGGCAGCTCAAGAGTGATCTTCAGTGCACGTCTTGTATCCGGTTACACCATCCCCGAATTCTCTGTGACATTTGGGCCGTTTTTTACCCATGCGTGACTTACTCGCTCTATCATTGCTTTTGCAACGCTATCATACCACAGAAGGTCGTTTTAGTCTACCCTTTTCTACAACGTGAGGAGTCGTAAATTGCTCACGCGCAGTATAACCAGCTCGCTGCTGAACCCGATTGGCCCGTTGGAGAGGGTATCGGTCTGCTGACTGCTGGCACTACCTATCTGCACGCCATTGTCGAGCAAACTCGCCTCGTTGCCCTGGACTTCAACGCGATAGGTATGCCACCCTGAGCCCGGTTCATAGTCCTGCGGAATGCCACTTCCGGGGGAGTCATTACTGGGATCAAGAAAAACCTGGGATTGAGGATGGTCCCCGAAAGGGCGTGGCCCTGGTACTTCCAGACCACTGACTCCTGCCTGGTATCCATCTTTGCCCGGCGCTTTTGGTGCAAAGATCGAGAAGTAAGCACCATTCCGTTGTACATGCACAACCTGGATATGGACTTCAACTGCGTAATCGGTCACAGATAACCGGTAAGGAATAGTGAAAGTGGCTGAACCACTGGAGTCGCTCTCAAGCTGTCCTTGCACCACCTGCCATCCCTGCGCCCCTGGCCAGCCAGGGAGTCTATGGGACCAATCCGCCTGGAACAACACTGTTCCTGCTGGAAGCTGTGTTGGTGTTGGAGACGAATGCCTTACCGCGGTTCCCGTAGCTTGCGGCGTTACAGTCGTTGACGAGGTCCCCGCTGAACAGGCTCCAAGCGAGAAGAGAAGTAACCCAACAAGGAACACAAGAGGCATGTGAATCTGCTTCAAGAGTGGAGGCTCAGAGTGGGAGAGCTGTGTGCGAACGAACAATGTATGTATGGCGTGATCGAATTTGCCGGTAGTCATACTCTTCCTCCTAAGCTTGAGAGATGCACGTTTGTCCCTCAAAGATCGAATCCATACATAAGTTCCGCTAAGATGATGCGTCGAAGACGAGCGATCTCGTGAACATCACTCCATTCCTGTGGATAGTAACGCACAATCTCTCCGGGACCTAGTCCACACTGATAGAGCAGGTAGGCCAATCGCCGCTTACGCTCGCTCGACATCCGTGCTTGGAGGCAGTCCCAGACCTCGAGGCTTTTGGGATGGCCTTCCACGTTTCGCGCTCCTAACTGACGCAATGAAACTGCTTCTGGACAGGAGGAGATCCGCAGCGTTTCCAGGATGGCCCCATTCAGACTCGCACGCAGGTATACAAAAATCTCTTCAAGTGTCTTGAATGCCAACTGCCCCTGGAAAACGACCCGCCGGAACCGCTCAAAGGCTAGTGCCACATAGTACTCTTCGCTCTTCCAGCGACAGGCCGCTTCTCTGCCGGGGTGATCGTACAGCCAGGCTAACAGGGTCTCGCCCAGGCTTTGCTGCAGCTCTGCCCAGGCGTCCTGTTCACAATGCATAATCGCACGGCTCAATAGTTCGAGGACATACACCTCGTATCGGCGGAGGATAGCCTTGTTCTCTTCGACTGACATACATGAATCTCCCTTTGACGAGTTCCTTCGGGCGGTTGTGAAGCCCTCGGCCCCTTCCTCCTCCTGACCATCATTTCACTGCGGCTTGCTGGACCGCTTGTATGGCCGCTCCGTAATCTGGCTCACACAGTTGATCAGTGACATACTCGGCGTACACAATGCGCTCGTGCCGATCAATCACAAATATGGCCCTCTGCAGCAGACTCCACTCCTTGAGCCACAGGCCATAATCCTGCCCAAACCGCTCACTGCGATGGGCAGAAAGCGCCTGGTGCAGCACGCCTGCGCTCTCCTGCCAGAGCGCTTGCAGCTCAGGAGAGTCCATGCTCACCGTGTAGATGTACGCAATCGGTGGCAAAGCCGGGCAGAGCGCCTCCCACCGGCGCGTCACCAGCTGGCAGAGTGGTCGTTCAAGGCTGTTCACCACATTGAGCAGGCGCACCGTTCCTGAGGAGTCAGCCAGTCCGACCGTGCGGACGGCCATATCCGCGAGATCAAGGTAATCCAGGCAGAAATCAGGAGCTGGCTCTCCTGGGTGCAACTGCTTGCCGATGATTGTGAGTTGCTCATTGCCTGCGGATGCTTCGCCCATGCGTTCTTCCATGAAAGCATGCTCCCTGTCTCCTGTGACTCGACTCCAGTCATTCTGCTAACAAGTCTAGCTTGTTGAGGCTGAGAATGCACCGTCAGAACTGAGGGTTTTTCGCAAGTAGGAGGGAATGAGTTGCTGGGGATACTTCCTCAGTTTTAGGAGGTGGTTGTAGCAGTGAGAGGACATGCAGGATGAATGGGGGAGCTGTTCAGGTGTTGTCGTGAGTCAAGCTGTACCAGAGAATGTATCTGGAGGAAGGGGTAGTCTCACACCAGGTGGTGTTCTAAGGCATAGCGGGTCGCAGCACTGCGAGAGGAGACTCCTAGCTTGCTGTAGATCGAGCGCACATGGAAATTGACAGTGACCACGCCGATGACGAGCTGCTCGGCAATCTGAGCACTGGTCAAGCCCTGGGTGAGCAGGCGCAGCACGTCCATCTCACGTGGGGTGAGCCCAATATCAGATGTGGGCAGAAGCATGGCTTCAGAAGGTAAAGCAGTGAATGCGGATCTGGGAGACCATACTGGTTCCTGGTCGTTGAGGACATGTTCTAGCGACATGGTCCCTCCCTCGGTCCACAAAGCAGTAAAGGCCTGCTCCCCGAGGTTGGCGCGCACGCCACCCACTGCACGCTCAAAATAAGCACGCTCTACGGGGGGAAGGGGCATCCTGATCTCTTCACGTAGCGTCTCTGCCGCACCCCAAAGCCGTGCTGCCCATGCTTGCCGCCCCTGTCTCATGGCCACATCCGCCAGTCCTTCAAGAGCGGGGGCGATGTTCTTGCTGCCCATTTCCCTACAAAGCGCCAGGTTCTCTTTATAGAGGGTAACTGCTGCTGCATAGTTGCCCTGGATAGCCTCCACCCTCGCTAAACCGGAGAGCGACCGGGCGGAGTGCCATCGATCTCCCATCTCCTTGTAGAGCGTCACACTTTCTTCGAGGAGCGTGCGTGCCTGGGCAGCATCGCCCTGATAGAGAGCTACCTGTCCCGCGAGGTAGGACCAGAGTGCGATTCCGTTCGGAGAGCCTATCTTCTTCCAGATCTCAAAACTCTCATCCAGCAACGAGTGTATCCTCTCATGATCACCCAGGGACAAAAAGAGCGCCAGTACCAGCTGGTAAAGTGAGGCGGCAATGCCGACCTTGTCCCCCAGTTCCCTGAAAACCGCCAGGCATTCCTCGTAAATAGCACATGCTCTGGCATACTCGCCTCGATCGAGGCACACGAAAGCCAGGTCATGCATCGTGCTAGCAATCATAAACTTGTCGCCACTCTTTCTGGCGAGTGACACAGCTTCCTCTGTCAATGAATAAGCCTCGACAAGGTTACCTCGTATGTGTGCAATGGACCCTTGCAGAGAAAGAATATTTTCGATGCCAGTTGTATCGCTGAGTTTCCGGCTCAGCGCTAGGCTCTCCTCTAATAACGTCTCTGCCCTGTCAATATCGCTCTGATTGATAGCCAAATGCGCAGCAGCCATGAGAGCCTTTGCCTGGACCGATACCATAACACCCTGGCATCCGGTCAGGGCCCGCTCCAGAAAAGTCCGTCCTTCACTTAAGTGACCATGTTGGATCCAGAACACCGTCAGCGCTCTACCCAACCGCAAGGCCAACTCCATATTGTACCCGGCTTCACCTTGCTCTAACGACCAGCGGAGCGCCGCCCGCAAATTATCATGCTCCCGCTCCAAACGCTGAAGCCACAACGTGTGCTCTGTACCGAACGGGCTCTGCTCCGCTTCCTCCGAAAGTCGCAGGTAGTACGCAGCATGGGCTTCTCGAGTTGCCTCTTCCTCCCCATGCGCGGCCAGACACTCCAACCCAAACTCGCGGAGTGTCTCAAGCATGATAAAGCGTGGCACTTCCCCTGCCTGCTCCATTGGTTGCAACAAGCTCTTATCGATGAGCGAGGACACCCCGTGCCAGATCGGTATCGTACCGTCGCCAAGAGTTCTAGACACCGCTTCCACCGCCTCAAGCTGGCACCCACCCACAAAGACCGCGAGCAGCCGGAAGAGCCGCTGCTCCTCTGCGCTCAGCAGGTCATAGCTCCACTTGAGCGTGTTGCGCAATGTCTGTTGTCGCTCAGGAAGATCGCGTGCGCCTCCAGTTAAGAGTTGGAGTCGACGATCCAACCAGGCGAGTAGTGCCTCCGGTGCGAGCCACTTGACGCGTGCCGCTGCCAGTTCGATGGCCAGCGGCAACCCATCCAGGCGAATACATATCACAGCGATGGCAGCAGCGTTTCCCGGCGTCAATTGAAAATCGGGTCTGATGGCCTGTGCGCGTTGGATGAACAGGTCCACCGCTGGAACGTCCGCGAGCGCTCTATCGTCTGGCAGGTGCTTGCGGTCTGGGAGCGCAAGGGGAGGGACGCTGAACTGGTGCTCAGCACGCAGACGTAAGACTTCTCTGCTGGTGACCAGGATCTTCAGGTCGGGGCAGGCCTCCAACAGGTCCGCAAATAGAGGTGCTGCGCCAACCACTTGTTCAAAGTTGTCGAGCAGCAACAAGCAGTGCTTGTCTCGCAGGTATGTCTTCAGAAGATCGAGGAAGGACTGGCTCCCCATGGCTCTGAGCCCCAGTGTCTGTGCGACCGTGGAGAGCACGAGTTCCGTGTCGCGAACAGGCGTGAGGGCTACAAAAAAGACGCCATCGGCGAAGCTCTCTACCAGGTCTGAGGCGACCTGGAGTGCCAGGCGTGTTTTACCCACCCCAGCCGTGCCAACCATGCTCAACAAGCGCACCCCGGGATGACGCAAGAGCTTCACTGCTGCTGCCACTTCCTGTTCGCGTCCAACAAGCGAGGTGAGTTGGAGCGGCAGGTTATTGCTTGGGATGAGCTCAACTCCCGACTGCGAGAGTTGGGAAGCGTGAGGGACTGACACATGATCGCGAGCAAGCATTTGCAGGTTTTGCGTTCCGTTAACTCCAGCCAACTCGGCTGCAATCTCTTCTAGTCGTGTTACCGACAATTCTGCGGTTCTGCCGAGGTAGGCTGTGCGAAGTCGCCCGGCCTGGCGCCGGTAGGCATACCAGTACCAGCCTCCTGAGCGCTGTTCCTTGCGCGCTGTGAAGCTTGAGGATGGATGGTCAAAGCGAAACGTGCTGTGATTTTCTAACCATGTATACCAGGCATTCGATCCAACCACGATGGTATCGGTGGAGGGTACCTCCACAATGTGCTCGTGCAATGTGCCATTGCTAACGGTTGGGATGCGACGAGTCATGGCTCACAGCCCCTCCTGGTGCTCTGGTTACACAAATGTTACACAATAATCTTAAAGTCATCTGTAAAACATGTCAATAGTCAGTTTCTATGCTGACTGTTACAAAGTGAGTAAAGCTGGAGAAAAATGAGGAGCGCAGCACTGGCGTTTAGATGATAAAATACAATCAGTTATACGTTTTAACTGCTCAATATTTATATAATAAGGAATCAATATGTATGACCTCGGAGCATTCTATGGACCGAATGCCGGCTATGTTCTTGAATTATATGAGCGCTATCGTCAAAATCCAGCCTCTGTTGACGCCGCCACTCGTGCCATTTTTGATAGATGGTCTCCCGAAGATCAATTGACTGCGGAGCAAGGAGCTCCCACAGAAATTGCACCAATTGAAGTTTCTAAAATTGTAGCCGCTGCCGAGCTCGCGCATGCTATACGTTCGCGCGGGCACCTTGGGGCCCATCTCGATCCACTGGACAGTGAGCCATTAGGTGATCCGGCTCTTCTGACCGAAACACACGGCATTAACGATGAGGACCTGGCGAAACTTCCACCAGCTGTTGTCGGAGGACATTCCGCCGAAGGCGCTCGGAACGCTCTTGAAGCAATTACTAACTTGCGTGCATTGTATTCTGGTACGATAAGTTATGAGTTCGACCAGGTAAAAAGCCCGCTTGAGCGAGGGTGGTTGCGTGACGCGGTAGGTTTGCACCTCTATCGTACTTCATTGGATCCAGCCTTCCGGCGCAATGTATTGAAGCGCCTGACACAGGTGGAGGTGTTTGAACGCTATCTGCACCAGATGTATCCAGGTCAGAAACGCTTCTCACTCGAAGGGACAGATGTGTTTGTGCCAATGCTAGATGAGGTAATCAAATCTGCAATCGACTGTGGTACCCGTGAAGTAATAATAGGTATGGCGCATCGGGGACGCCTCAATGTACTCGCGCACGTGCTTGAGAAACCTTATGCTGCTATACTCAGTGAATTTGGACATATGAAACATGAGGAAGGAGTTCCTCTTACCGATAGTTTTGGCTTTGGCTATACCGGTGATGTGAAGTATCATCTCGGTGCTGAAACTATCCTTGGAGAAGGAGCTTCTGTAGATCTCAAGATCATTCTTTCTCCCAATCCAAGTCACCTGGAGTTTGTTAACCCCGTTGTTGAAGGCATGACGCGCGCCTCGCAGGAAACGAACGATCATATAGGAAGTCCCCAACTGGATGTAGATCTCACATTGCCGGTCCTGATTCATGGAGATGCGGCCTTCCCTGGTGAAGGTATCGTCGCCGAGACCTTGAACCTGTGGAATTTGAACGGTTTCACGGTAGGCGGCACTATTCATATTATTGTAAATAATCAACTAGGCTTTACGACTGAACCACAAGCTTATCGCTCAACGTACTTTGCGAGCGACCTGGCGAAAGGCTTTGAAGTACCTATTATTCACGTGAATGCCGATGATCCCGAGGCCGCTCTGATGGCTGTACGCATGGCTCATGCCTACCGCGATCAGTTTCATAAGGACATACTCATTGACCTGGTTGGCTACCGCCGTTGGGGGCATAATGAGGGCGATGAACCAGCATTCACTCAGCCGCAGATGTATGAGGTTATTCGAGCTCATCCAACTGTACGAGAACTCTATGCTCATTACTTGCAAGAGCAGTACATCATTTCTCATGAAGAGGTCGATGCGATGCAGCAACAGGCATATAAAGTCTTGGAGGATGCCAAACGCGAGGCGGATACCAGTTTGCAACCCTTTGAGCAAGAAGAATCGAACGGCCTAAATGGACAGTATGATGAACCCGCACAACCCTCGGCAGTTCCTGCTCAAGCATTAATCGAGTTCAATACTGAACTGCTCTCCTGGCCGGAACGCTTCTCTCCCAATCCTAAACTGGCACGATTATTACAACGCAGGGCCACGACCATGGGATCTGAAGGTGGTATCGACTGGGGGCAGGCAGAGGCGCTCGCATTTGCATCGATTCTTGCAGATAGCATTCCTATTCGATTGACCGGCCAGGATGTTGAGCGAGGCACATTTAGTCACCGTCACGCAGTGCTTCATGACCAACACACCGGTGAACTTTATATCCCGTTACAACATCTTTCCCAGGCGAAAGCATCATTTGCGATTTACAATAGTCCGTTAAGTGAAAGCTCTGTGCTCGGTTTTGAGTATGGCTATAGTGTGCATGCGCCAAACTCTCTTGTTTTGTGGGAAGCGCAATTTGGTGACTTTGCAAATGTCGCACAGCCTATTATAGATCAGTTTATTGCTTCAGGACGCTCAAAGTGGAAGCAGCAATCATCCCTTGTTCTCTTGCTTCCTCATGGTTACGAGGGGCAAGGCCCGGAACATTCAAGTGCACGACTTGAGCGATACCTGGAACTTGCAGCACTGGACAACTGGCGGGTAGCGAATTGCTCTACCTCTGCTCAGTACTTCCATTTATTACGATTGCAAGCTTTTAACCTGTTAGCATATCCACGACCACTTGTAGTAATGACGCCTAAAAGCCTGCTACGCAATCCGTTAGCAGCGGCTAATTTACAGGAGTTGGTCCAGGGAACCTTCCAGCATGTACTTGATGATCGCTCGGCTCTAACCCGTACCGGCGCTATACGGCGGGTCGTGCTCTGCACAGGAAAAATAGCTATTGATCTGTTGGCCCACGAGCTTCGTACACAGGCACAAGATGTGGCAATTGTGCGTGTAGAAATGCTCTATCCATTCCCGGCAGCAGCTTTGAAAAAGGTGCTTGACAACTATCCTGAAGCACATGAAATCGTTTGGGTACAGGAAGAGCCACTAAATATGGGAGCATGGAGTTATATGTCCTCCCAACTTACTACTTTGCCTGGCCTGGACATTGAATTGCATGTGATCTCTCGCCCTGCGCGTCCAAGTCCCGCGACAGGCTTTTCGGATCTCTTCCAGTTCGAGCAAGAACAGATAATCGAGGGTGCGTTACGCACAACAGTAAAGCAATTTGGAGGCAAATATGGCGGTTGAAATTCGTGTCCCGGCATTGGGAGAATCAATTGTCGATGCAGTAATTGCAACATGGCTCAAAAGTGAGGGTGATGAAGTAAAACAGGGAGAAGCGCTCGTGGAGTTGGAAACAGATAAGATCAATGTCGAGGTCAGCGCTGAACAGAGCGGAATGCTGCAAAAGATTCTCAAGCAAGCAGGAGATGTAGTTGCAGTTGGCGATGTACTGGGCATGATTGGTGAAAGAGCCGAAGTAGCTACAGATGTCATTCAGGAAACTGCTCCATCGGGGAAAACGCCCGCACAGCAATCATCCAATGGGCAACAGCAGACAGCCTCGCAAGCGGTTGATGGACAGAGATCCATCTCGCCATTAGCGCGGCGTATTGCCGATGAACATAACATTGATCTGTCACAAGTCACGAGCCAAAGCCCGCATGGTCGTGTGACTAAGGATGATGTGATCAACTATTTAGAGCAAACATCAGAGCAGCAATCTCCAGGTTTATCAATGGTTACACCACAGTTAAATCCAATTGGCGATAATACCACAACTATCGCCGTTGAGACCGCCAGGAAAGAAGTTTCTCCTGGTCAAACATTACCCCAAACACAGATTCGGCCTGAGCCACGGGGACGCGAAGAGCGGGTGCGACTTTCGCGGCGGCGGCAGACCATCGCTCAACGGCTGGTCGAAGCTCAGCGCACAGCGGCAATGCTTACAACCTTTAACGAGATCGATATGAGCGCGGTATTGGAGGTTCGCGCTCGACGTAAAGAATCGTTCAGAGTACACCATGGTGTTTCACTGGGCTTCATGTCCTTTTTCACCAAAGCTGTAGTGGGCGCGCTGAAAGCTTTTCCAGGCGTGAATGCTGAAATTCAAGGCAATGAAATGATCTTGAAATATTACTACGATATAGGTATCGCTGTAGGCGCGGAAGAGGGTCTTGTTGTTCCTGTGCTGCGTGAAGCTGATCGCAAGAGTTTTGCTGAAATCGAGCGTGAAATTGCGGATCTGGCGCAGCGGGCGCGAGAGAATAAGCTTACTCTTACCGAGCTACAAGGTGGCACTTTCACTATCACCAATGGCGGAGTATTTGGCTCGCTGCTCTCCACGCCTATCTTGAATGCTCCTCAGGTGGGCATTTTAGGGATGCATAAGATCGAGCAACGTCCGGTTGTCGTCAATGGTCAGATTGTCATTCGCCCGATGATGTATGTGGCACTTTCCTACGATCATCGCATCGTAGATGGTCGAGAAGCCGTGCAGTTTCTGGTAAAGGTGAAGGAGCTTGTAGAAGATCCAGAGACGTTACTATTGGAGGGATAAAAAATCAGTCGCCTTCTCTCTCGACATTGGCCGGATCAACCTGTATAATCTAGTGTGACTAAACACCCTGAAATACTGTCTGTTAAGAGAGCATGGACATTTTCACGAGACGCTGATTTGTTTGAGAAATGAGCAGCTTCTTGTGTTTATCGCACGAAATTATGAATCCTTTTGCCAGGCTACTGGCATTCCTTGAGAGGCGAGGAAACACCCAGGCAGTTAGTTGGCAGAAATAGAGGAAATCGCTTGCAATGGGATTGGGAAACAACGACGATTTAAATTCTCTGGTTGGCAAATCCCTTGGCCAGTTCCGCATCGTCGAACACATTGGCACGGGTGGTATGGCCTCGGTCTTTAAAGCCTATCAGCCAACCCTTGATCGCTATGTCGCTGTCAAGGTTTTGCCCGCGTATCATGCGCGAGATCCAATTTTTGTGAAAAGGTTCACACAAGAGGCGCGTTCTGTTGCGAAATTGGCACATCCAAATATCGTCCAGATTCATGATTTCGGAGAACAAGAGAACATCACCTTTATCGTTATGGAGTATGTCGAAAGCGGAACCCTCAAAGATCGTTTGAAAGAGCGTTCTTTGACAATTCCTGAAGCTGTTGATTTTGTAATCCAGGCTGGCGAAGGATTGGGATGCGCGCATAGTCACGGCATTATCCATCGTGATGTGAAACCTGCTAATATGCTGCTGCGTAAAGATGGGCATCTCCTCTTATCTGACTTTGGTATCGCAAAAATCCTTGAGGGTACCGTAAATCTCACACGAGTTGGCACCGGTATTGGTACGCCGCAGTATATGTCTCCGGAACAGGGAACGGGGCAACCTGTTGATCGCCGCAGTGATATTTACTCATTGGGTATTGTCCTCTATCATACTTTGACTGGGCGTGTTCCGTTTACTGGTGATAGCCCGCTCTCAATCACTGTCAAACATCTGAATGACTCTATTCCTATCGAGAATCTACGTGTGAAAGGAGTGCCTCAACCGATTGAGCAAGTGCTGCTTAAGATGGCTGCGAAAGCTCCTGCGGATCGCTATCAAACCACAGATGAGCTAATTGAAGCTTTGACGTGGGCACTTACAGCTTCCCAACTTACCTTACCACGTTGGCGTACAGGTATTCAGCCTGTAGAGTCACCTGGGCAAGCAGCAGATCAACCGGGAGCTTTTTCAATACCATTATCTAATGCTGGTGGAGGGTTTGGCCAGGTCTCACAACCGTTTGCTTCACTCTCTCAGCAGTCAATGTCCAACCTCAGACAACAGCAGGTGACAGTGCCATGTTTTCGTTGTGGCGCAGCCAATCAAAGCGATCGCTTGTTCTGTACGTCTTGTGGGTATGAATTGTCCGATAAGTGGGCCACGGCGGATCGTTATCTTGCAGTGAATGGCCGCCCATTGCTTGCTCGGCTTAGTCTACAGAACGGGCATATGGCTGGTCGCTCTTACTTGTTTCACCAGGTTGTAACGACTATTGGCCGCACAAACGGGAACGATCTCATCATTTCAGGCCGTACTGTTTCCAGACGCCATGCACGGCTCTGGTTTGAAGGAGGTCGCTGGTACCTGGCAGATATGCAAAGCGCTAATGGTACATTAGTCAATAATATGCACCTTCAGCCAAATCAGGTTGTTCCCTTGAATGACGGTGACGTAATCAATTTTGGTGACGAAATCGTAGTGTTTAATATTGTTTACTAGTCGACTCGTGTAACTCCAACATTTCTAGGAAGGATCACTTGGATGAGTACTATAAATCCATTTGTACAAGTAGCACAGCAATTTCTGCTGGGGGGGGCTGTCAAGCAAAATCATGCGCTTGAGCATGCTACCATTGTTTTGTTGAGCAGGAAATATCCTGATGTGCGCCTTTCGGGCATCTCATTTGCGGCAGGCTTTTTCGTATTGGGTGACGTGCCGGCAGAAGCGATATTACCCACAGCCCAGGAAGCACTGACTTTACTACGTACAACTTCACCTGAATTGGCGATCCATGAACGCTGCGGCACAAATCTGGCTGTGACTGCAATGTTGACGGGACTTTCGGCCATGACAGTTGCCAGAATGCGCAGGCCATACGGCAGTGCCAACAATGTAATATTGGCAACCATGGCAGCCATGATCGTATCGCGTCCTCTGGGATTGACGGCGCAACGGTATATCACAACGCAAACGCCTAATCCATCCATGACGATTACAGGCGTAAGGCCTCTTACAGTTTTTGGTACGCCAGCTCACTTCGTCAGTACAGATAATCCTGAAGCAGCTGGCTTGTTTTCCTGATGGAGTCAAGCAGCAGTGATGGAACGAAACCGTTTTTTAGTTGAAACGACCTGGTTGGCTAAACATCTACAAGATCCGAACTTGCGCATTGTCGACATGCGTGGCTATGTTCGCACAGTGGAGCATGATGGTGTCCAGGAGGCACGCTATGTAGGCGCTCGTGACGAATATGAGCAGTCGCATATACCCAGCGCTGTGTACATCGATTGGACAAGTGATATCGTTGATCCTGACAATGCAATCAAGGCCCAGATAGCTCCTGCTGGGCGTTTTGCGCAAATGATGGGTCGCCTTGGTATCGGCGATCAACATCTTGTCGTGGCTTACGACGCCCACCCTGCCTCGCAGTTTGCTACAAGACTCTGGTGGGCACTCAAATATTACGGCCACGACCAGGTTGTAGTGCTGAACGGCGGACTTCCCAAATGGCAGCGTGAAAACCTGCCCCTGAACAATACTATTCCGAGCTATCCTCTTACCACATTTACGCCTGCTATTCAGCCTGCGCTGCGCGCAACAGCCGAAGACGTTCTGAAATTACTCGGTCAGCGAGATGTAACGCTAGTCGACGCCCGTGATCCCGGACAGTATACAGGTGCGATTGTACGCAAGCCTGGCCGTGCGGGTCATATCCCAGGCGCTCTCAATATTCCTCGCGAAGAGTTAATAGACCCAACAACAGGAACTTTCCGTAGTAACGAAGAACTCGCGCAGGTTTTCTCCAACGCACATGTCTCACCGCAGGAACATATCGTCGCATACTGCAATGGAGGGGTTGCTGCCACTTCTGTACTCTTCAGCCTGGCAATGCTTGGCTACCCGTCGTTGGCGAACTATGATGGTTCCTGGAATGAATGGGGCGAACGCCAGGATTTACCAGTCGAGCTTTAATGCGATGTGGGCTTGCTTTCCTGGGATTGGTATTTACTTAACATAATAATCGAATGCCTGCCGCAATAAAGGGCACGATGCGCCGTGCTTGCTGGCTCTTTGCAAAAGAGGGCCGATGAGCGCCTCGGCCTCATGGGGTTTATTTGCCCATACGTCGCGCGCGAATGAGGAGTCGGCCTGCGGATCAAAACGTTCTGCAACGGCCAGGCTTGCGGCAGCGGGATCAACTGGCAAAGTTATACCACATGCCTGGGCTACATGAGCGATCTCGATTGCAATTTCACTCCATCGTTTTCGAGCTGACTCATCTTCACGAATTTTACCAATAGGTTGGCGCATTTCAGCATTTAAAATAGAAAAAGGCACCAGGAACAGTTGCTTCATCCACATCCGGCGCTCGATATCATCTACCAGAGCAGCTTCAACACCTGCAGTTTCTAATGCATCTGCCAGTGGATTCAGCGCCTCCCGCTGTGTGACGGGGAGAAATAATTGTGTAATGCCCGGCTTCACATCTATTACACCTGGAGAGACTATGTGTGCGCCAACATAGAGCACTCCCATGACTGCTCGTTCGGGCCCAATTGTGTTACATACGGTATCGTAAGCAGCAAATCCATTTTGCACGCTAATGACGAGTGTTTCTGGCGGAATACGTGAGACTATTTCTTCTATTAACGAGGGTATATCGTAAGATTTAGTGGCAAGCAGCAGAATGGGTGCGAACTGCTGTACATCATCAAGCGCCGAACAGCTAATCGGAGAAAAAATAAACCGTTTGTTTTCTGAGATGATTGTCAGACCAACTTCGCGTAACTGCTTCAGCGCTGCACCGCGAGAGATGATGCGTGGACGTATACCACCTTTGTAGAGTGAGGATGCCAGGAAACCTCCTGCTCCTCCTACACCTATCACATCGACTTCAGAATCCATAACTGCCTCCTCATGGTTGGTCATATCAAGTTACGTAGCCGTTGGATTGTGATAAGATCGCTGAGTACTCCATAAGCCGTTTGCATTACTGCTGGTTCGTGTTCCATCAAAGTGATTGTGCCCATTGCTTCGGTTTCGATTGAGATCACGCCTGTTGTGCCTTTACCCATGTGCAACATGTCATCAGAGTTGATGCGACGTGGCCGCACTTCGGCGAAGAGCACACCGTGTTTACGATCTGCATGACTGACCAGGCGATAAGGTGAACCTGCCAGAGCAGCTGCGCAAATTTCATCCGAGGTGAGATCGCGAATGCCCTCGCGTTCGACCATTTGAGGCGTGAGTTTACCTTCAAGAAGCGTATTCGCCAGAATAGTAGTCTTCATCACAGCGTCCCAACCATCCAAATCGTACCAGGGATCAGCTTCTGTCACACCGATTTGCTGCGCTCTAAAGATTGCCTCATTACGCGAATATCCCTGCTCAATCATATTTAAAACCAGCGTGCTTGTTGAGTTCAGGATAGCCTTGAAGGATTGTACACCAACAGCAGGAAGTGTAAATTCTGCCATGTTTATCAATGGGAGTCCATCCATGACAGCTGATTCAAAGCGAAACTGTACATTATGACGTCGTGCCAGTGACTGAAGCACTCCTTGAGCATATGCTACGGGACCTTTATTTGCTGTAATTACATCCATACCTGCCTCCAGGGCCATACAAATATGTCTAAGCGCCGGTTGACCATTTTGAGGATTGAGTGTGGTAAGCTCGATGAATAGCGAAGCGCCTGCTCTTTTTCCGGCTTGAATAAACGCTTCAAAGTTTTCCACACGGGTTCCTGCGCTTCTGAACCAGCGTAGTGCGTCCTGTTCGCGAGCAAGCATTACGGCATTGATCCCATCAGGATAAATATAGAGGCCTCGACTACGTGAGCCGATCCCCGTAATTTCCGGGCGTATGCCTGATTCGCGACCCAACCATTCGCTCCGAGATGCTAATAGTGGAAGAAACGCCTGTGTGACGTGTCCATAACCCAGTATGAGTATGCGGAACGGTGGAAGTAATGCAGAGAGAGATGTTTCGCTCATAATTACATGCCTGTGTCACAATCGCATAGTGCTTATCAATCACGCTACCGGAAGAATGATGCCCGAAGCCCTTCAATACAATGAAGACAACAATCAGCAACACCACAATGAAGACGATAACCATGTAAAGGAGTATTTTACGTGTTTCGTTAGAAACGACGCTATTCGCAGGTTTCATGTTTGATGCCGCTGATGGCGTTCGTATGATCGGTATATCTTGCACAAGAGTAGGAGCTGGAGTCTGTATGAACGACTTGGGTGGGACCTGCGAAGGGGCAGGAGTAAAAATTCTATCTTGCGTTGAAGGTTTTGATTGTGTGAGTGCCATATGTTGCTCAGGGGTTGGGGGCATTGAGATTGGTGAGACAATAGACCCCTGCTGTGGATTACCTGTTGAATCAGGTGTTGCTACAGGTAATTTTGGTCTTACAGCCATTGTAGGTTCTGCCGAAGTGCCGGGCAGCGCTCTATTATTTTCCTGCGTTGGATTGCTTGAGTCTTGGGAAGTGGACGTAGGTGTTCCAGGCGCTGGTGGAGTTGTTGCCAGACTGTTCTGAGGATTATTTGCAAGTGAAAAACCACACTGAGGACAAAACGTAGCCTGCCGGCGTACTTCAGTCTTGCATTGGGGACAACGAATGGTTAAAACCGGTGCCCCTGAAGGTTGTGGTTGTAGGGCAGACGGCGTTGCAGATGCATCTTGCGATGCCTGATTTGTAGCTGCTTGTACATTTTGCATACTTTCAAAAAGCTGCGGTAAATCAGGCTGAGTGCTATGAGGGTCTACGGGTCGTGGAGAATTCGTTGTAGATGGTTGTGTTGATGATGGCAACGCTGCTAGCACCAATTTAAGATCATTACTCATCTCTTCAACAGATTGGTATCGTTCCTTTGGTTTCATTGCCATCGCTTTTTTGATAATCGCATTAAGACGTTCAAGGAGTTCGGGTGGGAGAGTACCCAACTGTGCGAGATGCCTTGAGTGACGAGGTGCGGGTTTCGCAGGTTTCGTGACGCCGAGTCGAAATTGCCTGGCAGCTCCAGGCGCTGCGTTCGTTTCTGGCGGATTGTGTGCAAGTTGTTCTTGTAACGATGGCAAGTCTGGAAGGTTTTGTTGAATCGATTGGTTGCGAGTTGATACGCTTGGAGGCTCGTGAGTAGTGAGCGCAAAATAAAGTGTTCCACCCAGAGCATAGACATCCGAACGTATGTCTGTGCCACTTCCCCCAGGATATTGCTCTAAAGGAGCATAGCCAGGTGTACCTTGATGCCGTATGAAAAAAAGAGTTCGTGCTCCGTCGGCTGTTGCTTTTGCATTACCCAGGTCTACCAGAATTGTCGTCCCATCAGGGGTAATACGGATATTGTCAGGTTTTATGTCGCGATGTATGACAGGCGGTTGCTGATTATGCATGAAAGTAACGGCATCACAAATCGAAATAATCCAGGTCAAAATACGTGCCAGGGACACTACTTCATTGCGCTGGCGCACGACACGGATAAAGTCGGTTAAATCGCTGCCTTCGATATAGCCTAGAACAACATAGTGGCGGCCACGCTCGTCAAATGCATCCTGGAATGCTGGCAGACTTGGATGGTGCAACTTACTAAGTACACGCGCTTCGTGCTCGAGTTGAGCTTTTCCACTGGCTCCTGCTACCAAATATTCTTTAATGGCGTATTGCTGATTTGTCCTCAGATCTACAGATAAATACACATGGCCGAAGCCGCCGCTGCCCAGAGCACGCTCAATACGGTAACGTCCGTACAGTACAGTACCTGGCGGAAGTGTTTCCATTACCATAAAAGGTATCTCCTTTTTGTTCTCACGAACAGTATACAGGCAACGGGGCGACTAAGAAAATGAACTGCATCACATTTGGCAATGTTTTGTGCCTTCGCAGGCATTATACACCAGATGCAATAAGACTGTCATGTATGAAGTAGGAATTGTTATTCAGTCTTATTCAAAGGCTGAATCTGAGGGGTCGCAGGAGAGACACGAGCCTGAGAGAGAAAAGCCCAGTTATTCTGCTTGAATACCTGTACACCTGTAAAGATTACGTTCTCCCTTGCACATTTAGACAGCCATCCCACAGCGGAGACTGCTGTCACGATCCACCAATTCCGTTTGGTATAGGTACGACCCCGACATGCTTTTCTAGAGAAATCAGGAATCCTTCGTTTTTGATCATGAACCAGGGTAGCGTTGCGGCTCTCCCGCAATGTGCTGTTGGTGGCGAATGCATTTTCCGCGCTCGAAATGTTCAGGATTCGTGCTCAGCATGAAGTTCGTTGTTGCATTCGCCGCCAACAGCACATGAAGTATGCCTGCTTGCTTTCTCAGTTCCATCTCAGTTTTCCCACAGCATCAGTTAAGCTAGTCCTGGTAGACTGGTAGGGGAAGGCAAGGTTCAAGCCATCTTTCGGCACGAAACATGTTGCTCGCTAGACTGCCCCGCTCTCGAACCGAGTGTCTGGGGTTTTGTATCCTAGAAACGGATCGGCCATGAAACAAGAGCTAGTTGCGTACCTTTTTCGGAGCAATGGGCGCGTCTCAGAGATGCCAACTGATGAACTGCTGAGTAGCCTTGAGCAACTCAGGCAAGCAGGCATTGCTCAGGAGCCACACGCCTCAGCTGACACCGTAGCCGTCTCCGCGTTTTTACAGACGTTGAAGCGGACGATGCGCACAGGCGGGACCAGTGTCAACATGTCGGAGAAGAGAACAGCATGTTGAAAAACTCCAAGTGGTAGGGATAAAGAAGATCAGATCAAGATCCAAATGTCATGGAAGTCTGGGCAGTTCGTAACGCTTTTCGTAACGATTTTAGGACGGTGTCTATTGTAAGATATGAGTGCCTCTGGTACAGAGGAGCGGATGCGCGACGCCTTACTTCGAACGAGAGACGGAAGAACGCGCCCGCGTCTTATGAAAGTCAGTAGGACCATCGACGAGCCCTACCAGGTCAGCAAACAGGGAGTGCGCGCATGAACGGTCAGCATGCTCCAACAGGAGTAACTGAGAGCAGTGAACGGCTCAGCTCTGCACGCCTGCACGGGCGCTGG
>Ga0070706_100000886_pt1 | contig 32788 bp, 35 predicted proteins | sample KBSK5501metaG_FD_65476 | JGI IMG/M metagenome (GOLD analysis project Ga0070706, IMG submission 65476) | Corn, switchgrass and miscanthus rhizosphere microbial communities from Kellogg Biological Station, Michigan, USA - KBS K5-50-1 metaG | ecosystem: Host-associated > Plants > Roots >... | reverse complement strand
CAGCGATCTCACGCGCGGCGCGGCGCAACTCGACCAATCGCTCGAACGCCTGCTCCGCCGTGTCGCTGACGTCGGTCGCCAACTCGACGACCGACGCGTGGAGCTCCGTCTTGAGAGTGCCTGGAAGGTTTCGCGCCTCCGCGGCGGCGACGAGCACCTCGACGGCGGGCACGAGTTGAAGCGTCTCCGGGTCGACGATCCACAGCTCTTCCTCGACTCCGACCGTCAAGGAACGGCCGAACTGCTGCTCGATCACCTCGCCCTGACGCCGTGCACCGGGCCGCCGGCGGCTTCCCAGGCGTAGTACGACGCGCTCGGCCCGTACGAAGGCTCGTACGCCTGGATGCGCGGATTGCGCCCGACCTCCTTGGCGCGTTGTGCGTGATGGAGCAGGTTCGGATCGTCGCTGCGTTCCCAGACGAGGATGAGATGGGCTGCGGTCATGAAGCCGGCGACGAACGTACAGCCGGCCGCCGGGCACGGAAAGGGGTTCGTGCGCACGCAGAACCAGCCGCTGTGGTCGCCGGCGTCGTCGTCCCTCCAGAGCTCCTCGTCCCAGACGAGCTCCGCGTCCGCCAGGACGCCGTGCCCCGGCTCGATCCGCCCCTCCTCCACCGGGAAAAGGCTACCCGTCAGGCACAGCCGTCTTCGGGCACTCTAGAGCCGGGGTCCGGGCAGCTTGGCCCGCAGCCGCAGTCGGGCCAGGTGCCGGGCGCGCCTCATCGTGCGCCCACCCGGGCCCCTAATGTGCTTTCCACTCACGGAATGCGTGCCGGAGCGCCTCCTCGGCCTCCGGCGACACGTCGTCCACTCGGAGCGTGCCTGTGAGCGCGATCGTGCTCCGCATCTGTTCGACGTATGTGGTGCAGCCGTCGCAGGCCGCGAGGTGCGCATCGAAACGCTTGCGCTCACCATAAGACAGATCGCCCTCGAGGTAGGCGGTGACCAGCTCGACGAGCTCGCGACAGTTCAGATGGGCCAGACCGATGCTCATGGTTCCTCCGACAAGTACTGCTCGAGCGCCCGCCTCACCTTGGCGCGGCCGCGGTGCAGCAACACGCGTTGATTGGTCTCCGAGAGCTCGAGAGCGTTACGGACCTCGTCAGCGGTCCAGCCCTCGACGTCGCGCAAGGTGACGACCGCTCGCTGGCTCGGCGGGAGCCGTTCGATCGCCCGTTCGAGCACGGACAAGGTCTCCGCGGCCAAGAGCCGATCCTCGGGCCACGCGCGCGGCAGCACTGCCCAATGGCCCGAGCCGGTGAAGCGCGACCGTTCGACGGCCGGCTCGAAGCCACCTTGCTCCGTGTCGAGACTGGAGAACGGAACCGACCGCCGCTCTCGCTCGCCGCGCGTCTTGGCCGTATTGGTGAGGATGCGGAAGATCCACGTCTTCAAGGAGGATCGCCCTTCGAAGCGGTCGATCCCGTTCAGGACGGCCACCCAGGTTTCCTGGACGACGTCTTCCGCCAGCGCCGCGGTGGGGACGAACATGCGCGCGACGCGAAGCAGCGACGGGTTCAGGCTGCGGATCAACTCCATGAAGGCCTCTTCATCGCCCGCGCGCAGCCGCTCGACGAGCTTCGCATCCTGCGGCGAGAGGATCTGCGACACCGATCGACTGTAACGCCGCCTGCGCGGAACCAGAACGCGAACGCTAGGGAACGAGCTCCAGGGTGCGCAGCCCGCGCAGGTCCATCCAGATGCGCTCGCCGTCCGAGACGACCTTCATCACCACGGCCTCGCAGTGTGGACAGCGCAGGACGGTTCCGGCCGCCAGGTAGACGTGAACCGCGCCAACCGGCTCGGCCGAGCCACAGCCGTCGCAGGTGCCGACGGCCGTCGTCATCTCTCCGACGAACACCTCGCTGAGCAGTCCCGCCGCCGCATTCCCGTCGAGCCTCAGTGCTTCCATCTCATCCTCCTGTCGGGCCGAAGCGTTCGATCTTGATTCGCGACGGCGCGTGTCCAAGGCCCACGAGACTCTCGGCGACCGCCTCGACGAACGGGGTGGGCCCACACAGGAACGTCAGCGCAAGCTCGGTGGGAGCCACCTCGGAGAGCAACTCCCGGTCGACCCGCCGGCTGTACCCGGTCCAGCCCGGTGGCTGTTCGCGTGTCAGCGTGAACACGATCTCCAGGCCCTCTCCGTGGTTCCTCGACCTCTCGAGCTCATCGCGATAGATGACGTCCTCCCACGATCTCGCCGAGTAGAGCAGCCGTGTCGGCACTGCGTCGTGGTTCGCAGCGCGTTGCCGAATCATGGCCATGAGCGGGACGACGCCGGATCCGCCGCCGACGAGGAACACCGCGCCGTGCGGATCTGGATCCCAGACGAAGTAGCCGCCGACGGGCCCGCGTAACTCGAAGCGATCTCCCGTGTGAGCCTCCTCGGTCAGATACGGGGAGACCTCTCCATCGTCGATTCGTTCCACCGTCAACTCGACGCGGGGGCCGCCGGCCGCAGACGCGATCGAATAGCTCCGCTGGGCCTGGTAGCCGTCGTCGGCAGTCAAACGGACGTCGACGTGCTGTCCGGCCCGGTGACCGGGCCAGTCCGCCACGTCGAGCGCCAGCGTCTTGACCCGATCGGTCTCGGGCCACACGTCCGCAACCTCCGCGACGTGCCAGTTCAGTCGCCCCAGTATCGCTGCTCCTTCCAGGGATCCCCGTAGTTGTGGTAGCCGTTCGACTCCCAGAAGCCGGGCTCGTCGGTCGCGGTGAGGCGAAGACCGCGAACCCACTTGGCGCTCTTCCAGAAGTAGAGATGCGGCACGAGCAGCCGGGCCGGGCCGCCGTGCTCGGGCTCGAGGGGCTCACCGTCGTAGCCGTAGGCGACCCACGCCTGGCCGTCGGTGACGTCGGCGAGCGGCAGGTTCGTCGTGTACCCACCGTCGCAGAAAGCAGTCAAATACTCGGCCGACGTCTCGACTCCTTCGAGCAACGTGTCGACGGGGACGCCTTCCCAGATCGTGTCGAGCTTCGTCCACTTCGTGACGCAGCTGATATCGACGGTGATCGTCTCGCTCGGCAGCGCGCGAAGCTCGTCCCAGGTCCACCTTCGGCGCTCGTCGACCTCGCCGACGATCGTGAAGTCCCACTGGTCCAGCGGCGTGTGCGGCGTCGGGCCGGCAGAGAGCACCGGGAAGTCGTCGGTGACGTACTGGCCGGGCGGAACGCGGTCGCGCGGCGCGTCGTCACGCCGACGACCCTTGAATCCTCGCGAGATGATGGGCATGGCTTCTCCCTTCGTCTTCGGATCAGCTGCACGCATACAGGGGCCCTGGCGGCTCCATCATGGTCTTGTAACAGACCGGGAAGCCCCACGACTGTTACGCCACCGATGAAAGGATCGATGCTCACCGCGGAGGAGGTCGAATGAACGTCGAGCGCTACGACCTGATCGTCCTGGGCTCCGGCTCGGCGGCACGAGCCGGCGCCGGCAAGGCAGCGCAGGAACACGGCGCGCGCGTCGCGTTGATCGAGCACTTGCTGTGGGGTGGATCCTGCCCCAACGTCGCGTGCCGCCCGACGAAGGCCTACGTCGTCGCGGCCGAGCTGATGTACGACGTGCGGCATCACGCCGCTGAGCGCGGGATCGATCTGCCGGAGCCGGCGATCCGGCTCGCACAAACCCGGAGCTGGAAGGACGCGCTGCTCCGTGACCAGCAGAGCTGGGTTCAGACGCTGAAGGACGCCGGTTACGCCGTGGTTCCCGGAACTGCCGCGTTCGTGGACACGCGAACCGTTCGTGTCGGCGATCGGGAGTTGAGCGGGGACAGGATCCTCGTCGCCACCGGCAGCCGGACGGCGGTCCCGCCGATCTCGGGCATCGACCACATCGAGTGGATCGACCACGTCAGCGCACTCGAGCTCGAAGAGGTGCCCGAGTCTCTGCTCGTCGTCGGCGCAGGCCCGGTCGGCCTCGAGTTCGCGCAGATCTTCGCCCGGTTCGGCTCGCGCGTGACGATCGTCAACACAGGCCCGCAGATCGCCGCGCGTGCAGACGCGGCCGCGGCGGCCGAGCTGCAGGCGGCCCTCGAGGACGAGGGAATCGACGTCGTGTTGAACAGCGGCGTCGACTCCGTTGCGCGCGGCGGAGAAGGCATCGACGCCGTGATCGGCGCTCGCACCGTCCACGTATCCCACGTCCTGCTGGCCTCGGGACGCCTCCCGAACGTCGAGGAGCTCGAGCCGGATCGCATCGGCCTCGAGGTCGGTCGCGGTGGCATCGCCGTCGACGACCGCCTGCGCACGAACATCGACGGCATCTGGGCTGCAGGAGACGTCGCGGCGGGGCCGATGCTCACGCCGATCGCGCAGTACCAGGCGCGGATCGCGGTCGAGGACATGTTCGGCGACGGCTCGCGCCGTGCGGACTATTCGGCGCTGCCGACTGCGATCTTCACCGATCCGGAATTGGGCGGCATCGGGCTGACCGAGGCCGAGGCTGTGCAGCAAGGTCACGACGCAGGCGTCGTCACGCATCCGCTGCCGTCTGTCACCCGCGCGCAGTACGTAGGCGCGAAGCACGGTCTCTACAAGATCGTCTTCGACCGGGCTAGCCGGCGCGTCCTCGGCGTGCATGTCGTCTCACGTGGAGCGAGCGACATCGTCGGCAGCATCGCTCCGGCGCTGCAGCTCGGCGTCACGGTCGACGACCTCGCGTTCATGCATCACGTGTATCCGAGCTATAGCGAGGGCCTGAAGGCCGCAGCGGAGAAGGCCTAAAAATTTCGACGAGCGAAGCGAAGTCCTAACCCTTAAACCCAAGGAAAGTGCGCAGCACTTTCCTTGGAATTAAGCGAGAGGCCGGGGCAGGCGTTCCGGCCTCTCGCTCGTGAGCTTCCGCGCGCCGTGCTGGCCTACGGCTCCGGCGGAAGCAGGCCCCCAGGGGTTCGGGGCCAGTCGGGGCGGCGATGGCTCACGGCTGCCGCCCGAGTTCGACGTTGATGTGCATCCGGCTCGTTCCGCGGACGACCTCGAGATCGATCCTGTCGCCCGGCTTCTTCGCCGCGATGAGGTCGACCAGGCGCTCGATCGACGGAACCGGCTGGCCATCGGCCTTGACGATCACGTCGCCGCCCGCCGGCCAGCTCTCTCCCGCCACGGTGACCTGGTTCGTCGCGGCCTTCAGACCGGCCTTCGCCGCGCCGGTGCCGGGCCGTACCGAAGCGACGAGCACGCCGCTCGTGACCGGCAGGTGGAACAGCTGCGCGATGTTCGCCTGGAGCGTCTTGCCCTCGATGCCCAGGAACGCATGCTCGACCCTGCCGTTCTTGATCAGCCCCGCGACGACGTCTTTGACCGTGTTGATCGGGATCGCGAAGCCGATTCCGACGTTGCCCTGGCTCTCACCGCCTGTCTCGATCTGCGCGTTGACGCCGATCACTTGACCCTCCGCGTTCAGCAGCGGCCCGCCGGAGTTGCCATGGTTGAGTGCTGCGTCGGTCTGGATGACGTGGGAGATCGAGAGCTGGTTGGGCGCGCTGATCGTCCGCTGGACTGCGCTGACGATTCCGGCGGTGACCGAGCGGTCAAGGCCAAACGGGTTGCCGATCGCGATGACCTGATCACCTACGCGAACCGCATCGGAGTTGCCGAGCGGCAGTGACTTGAGGGCCCGCGACTTCACGTGGACCTGCAGCACCGCGGTGTCGGTCGAGGGGTCGACACCGACGACCGTCGCCTTGAACCGTTCGTTGTCGGAGAAGCTCACTTGAATCGTCTTCGCACCCTGGACGACGTGGTAGTTCGTGACGATGTGGCCGGTCTTGTCGATCACGAAGCCCGAGCCGAGCGCGCGCTGAGTCTGACTGCCTCCGAACGGGTTCCCGAAGAAGTCCGTGGGCTGCTGGACGCGCGACGTCGTCTCGATGTGCACCACTCCCGGCGCGGAAGCGCGATAGATCTCGTTGATCGACATCCGCTTGCCTTGCGCGAAGGCAACCGGCGCCGCGGAGCCGAGGACCGCGTCCTGGCGGATGACGGTCGTGTGCTCGCCGAGGCTGCCGAGCGCGGCCGCGCCGCCAAGCGCAACACCGCCGCCCAGGAGAGCGGCGGCGAAGAGCCCGGCAGCGCGGCTTCGACGGTGGAGGAAGTGATGCACCCTCCTCGTTCTATCGCCGGCAGGCTTAACGCACGGTTGCGCTCGATTAAGCTCGGATTAAGGGCTGTTAGAGGAAGCGTCAGCCGATTTCGGCCGGAGGCTTGCTGCTAGAGCGCCTCGGAGCCAAGAGGTTCGCAAAGAGCAAGCTTTTTCGTCGTCTTTCGGTGACCTTTACACGGCTCTAAAAAGCCGTTTCCTAGGGTAAAGCCCGGCTTCGCCCAGACAAAACGACTGTAAGGGGGACCTACATGAAGCTGCTCAAGAGGTTCAGGCCGTCGCCTGCGATGGTCATTGCCTGCCTGGCCCTGTTGCTTGCGCTCGCCGGCACCGGTTACGCGGCGATCAAGCTGCCTAGGAACAGCGTCACGACGGTGCAGGTGAAGGACTTCAGCCTGCTCGCACGGGACTTCAAGCGCGGGCAATTGCCCGCCGGTCCGGCCGGCCCGGCCGGCCCGGCAGGCCCGGCAGGTCCGGCCGGACCAGCAGGGCCCGCAGGTAGCGCAGGCAGTTCGACGATCAAGTGGGCTCTTGTCCGAGCCGACGGCGGGATCGCCGCTCAGTCCGGCGGGATCACACTCGCAGCGAAGCCGAGTGCAGGTACGTACATCCTGAGTTTCGGAAGCACGGTGACCGGCAAGCCGATTCTCTCCTCGGGCGCTTACGCGGCTGACGCCTCCGATCAGCGCGGGGAAACCACTGCGGGCCCGTGCTCCAGCAGCACCGAAGGCAGGACGTGCCCCACCTCCGACAACACGAGCACGATCTTCGTGGAGACCCGCAGCAATGCCGGGGCTCCCGCGGATCACGCGTTCTACGTCGCAGTGATCGGCTAGCGAACCATCGAGAAACAAGCGGCCGCGGCTCCACGTGCCGCGGCCGCTCCTTGAGCAACAATGGCTGCGTGCGAGTCTCGGCCAAGGCGGATTACGCGCTCCGTGCGGTGATCGAGCTGGCGGTCGTCGGCGGCGATGCGCCGGTGAAGGGTGAACGGATCGCCCAGGCGCAAGAGATCCCACTGAAGTTCCTGGAAAACATCCTCGGCGACCTGCGACACGCGGGCGTCGTGCGGAGCCAGCGCGGTGTCGACGGCGGCTACTGGCTCGCGCGTCCGGCCGACGAGATCACCGTGGCCGAAGTGATCCGCGGCGTCGAGGGACCGATCGCCAACGTGCGCGGCGTCGGCCCTGAGCAGGTCGAGTACGCGGGCTCGGCGGAGCGCTTAAGAGACGTCTGGATCGCCGTTCGCGCGAACCTGCGCGCGGTCCTGGAGCAGGTCACGATCGCAGACCTCGCGAGCGGCGAGCTGCCGCTCTCAATCGAAGAGCTGGCGGCGAATCCCGACGCCTGGCAACCGCACTAGTCGCTGAAAACCGTCTGCCGCGTCGGGCGGACGTAGACGATCTGTCCGCTCTGAAGCTCGAGCGCCTCCACTTGCTCGCGGGTCAGCTGCGCGGACAGCGTCTCGCCGTCGTCGCGCACGAGCTCGACGCGAACCTCGAAGCCGAGATGAACGAGGCGCTGCACCATCGTCTCCTGCGTCGAGCCGTTCGGCTCGAGCAGCAGCTCGACGTCGTGGGGTCGGATGAAGGTGTCGCCGAGCCGGTTGACCGGCCCGACGAAGGACATCACGAACTCGTTGGCGGGATGGTCGTAGAGCTCGCGCGGCGGCGCCGTCTGCTCGACCCGGCCGCCGTTCATCACCACGACGCGGTCGGCGACCTCCATCGCCTCTTCCTGGTCGTGGGTGACGATCACGGTCGTCGTGTGAGTCTCGTCGTGCAGGCGCCGCAGCCAGAGTCGTAGCTCCTTGCGAACGCGCGCGTCGAGCGCGCCAAAGGGCTCGTCGAGCAGCAGGACCGTCGGGTCGACCGCGAGGGCGCGCGCAAGCCCCATGCGCTGACGCTGGCCGCCGGAAAGCTGGGCTGGATAGCGCTTCGCCAGACCAGTCAGCTGAACGAGGTCGAGCAGCTCGGACACACGCTGCTCGATCTCTCGGCGCGGTCGACGCCGGATCGTCAGGCCGAAGGCGACGTTGTCCCACACGGTCAGGTGCTTGAAGGCGGCGTAGTGCTGAAACACGAAGCCGACGCCCCGCGACTGCGGCGGACGCCGGGTGACGTCCTCGCCGTCGAGCGAGACCTCGCCGGCGTCCGGCTGCTCGAGCCCTGCGATCACGCGCAGCAAGGTGGACTTGCCGCTGCCACTCGGGCCGAGCAGCGCCGTGAGGGAGCCGGTCGGGACGTCGACGGAGACGTCATCCAGGGCGATGAAGTCGCCGAAGCGCTTGACGATTCCGCGCGCCGAGATCACTGGATTCCCTCTTTGGGCCTCAGCCGCGTCATGAGGAGAAGCGTTGCCATGGCCAGCAGGGCCAGCACCACGGCCGCTGCATAGGCACCGGTGGTGTCGAACGACTGGTAGCGATCCTGGACGTAGAGGGTGAGCGACTCCGTCTGCCCGGCAAGCCGGCCGGAGACGACGCTCACCGCGCCGAACTCGCCCAGCGCACGGGCGGTGGTCAACACGACTCCGTAGGCGGTCGCCCAGCGGATCGCCGGCCACGTCACGCGGCGGAAGGTCTGGAGGGCGGAGGCGCCGAGCGTCGCAGCCGCCTGTTCCTGCTCCGTCCCGATCTCACGCAACACGGGCACGACCTCGCGTACGACGAACGGCAACGAGACGAAGATCGTCGCCAGGACCATCCCCGGCAGGGCGAAGACGATCCCGTGGCCACCGAGCCAGCCGCCGCGTCCGTAGAGGAGCAGCAAGGCGAGCCCGACGACGACGGGCGAGAGCGCAAGCGGCAGATCGACCACGGCGTTGACGATTCCTGAACCGGGATAGCGATGGCGGACGATCGCAAGCGCACACAACACACCGAAGATCGTGTTGGCAGGCACCGCGATCGCTGTGAGGACGAGCGTCACCTTCAACGCGTGCAGAGCATCCGGAGTCGTGACCGCAGCCCACACCGGACCGACTCCGTGCTCGAACGTCCGCCAGAAGATGAACCCGAGGGGTGCGACGAGCAGAAGCGCGAGATAGCCGAGCGAAGCGAAACGAAGCGCGTACTTAGCGGTCATGTCTCGTCACCCAACGCCGGAGCGCGCCGATCGCAAGCAGAACGCCGAAAGAGGTCAACAGGATGACGACAGAGGCGGCCGCGGCACCACCCGAGTCTCCGCTCTCGAGCCGGCCGAACACGTACACCGACACGACCTCTGTCTTGAACGGGAGGTTGCCCGACATCAGCACCACCGCTCCGAACTCGCCGACTGCGCGCGCGAAGGCAAGCGCAGCGCCGGACAGGACCGCGGGCAGGATGCTCGGGAAGATGATGCGGAGAAAGGTCGTGAAGCGACCCGCGCCCAGCGACGCGGCGGCATCCTCCAGCTCGCGATCGAGCTCGAAGAGCACGGGCTGTACGGTTCGAACGACGAACGGGAGCGTTACGAAGAGCAGCGCGAGCAACAGACCCCAACGCGTGAACGCGGCGTTGATCCCGACGGGCGACTTCGGCCCGTAGAGCGCAAGCAGCGTGAGCCCGGCGACGATCGTCGGCAGAGCGAACGGGAGGTCGACCAGTGCGTTCACGAGTCCCTGGCCGGCGAAGCGATCGCGAACGAGGGTCCACGCGATCGCGGTCCCGGCGACAGCGTTCACCAGCGCGACGACGAGAGAGAGCCCGAGGGTGAGCTTCAGGGCAGCAGTCGCCTGAGGCGTCGAGACCGCTCCCCAGCCGTGAGCCTTCCAGCCCAACGCGGCCAGCGGCAGCAGCACGATCACGCTCAGGTAGACCGTGCTCAGGCCGATCGACAGGCCCGGCGCAAGCGAACGCCGGGCCGCGGGTGCTGCTGAAAGTGCCTCGGCGTTAGCCGCCACTCGAGCCTATGAAGCGGACCATGATGCCCGTCTTTGGGTCGAAGAACTTCTTCTCGACCTTCGCCCAGCCGCCGACGTACTTGATCGTGAACAACTGCGGACGAACAGGAAAGTTGAAGCCGCGCGCAGCCGCCGGCACGACCGGCCGGTAGCCGTTCTGCGCGAAGATCTTCTGCGCCTCGAGCGTGTGCAAGAACCTCACGAAGGCGTTCGCCTCCGCCTTGTGCTTCGAGATCGATGTGACGGCGACCGGGTTTTCGATCAGGATCGTCGCCTTCGGGATCACGAACTGGACCGGCTGGCCCCTCCGCCGGGCGAACAGCGCCTCGTTCTCGTAGGCGAGGAAAACGTCACCGCGCCCCGCAAGGAATGTCTGAAGTCCTTCGCGAGCGCTCGTCGGCTGCGCAACGACGTGCTTCCAGAGCTTGCCGAGGTAGTCGACAGCCTGCGCCGGTGTCTTTCCGGAGCGCAGGGCACCGCCGTATGCGGCCATGACGTTCCAGCGCGCGCCGCCCGACGTGAACGGGTTCGGCGTGATCACCTGAATGCCCGGCTTGAGCAGGTCGTTCCAGGTCTTCAACTTCTTCGGGTTGCCGTCACGCACCACGAAGACGACGACCGAGCGCGTGACCATGCCCTTGTACGTGTCCTTGTTCCAATTCTTCGCGACGAGGTTCTTCTGGACGAGCGAGGTGACGTCGGGCTCGAGCGAGAACGCGACGACATCCGCAGCGAGCCCCGCTGCGACAGCCCGGCTCTGCTCGCCCGAAGCGCCGTAGGACTGGGAGAACGAGACGCCGTTCCCTGCCGGGGTCTTCCGGAAGGCCGAGATCAACTGTCCGTACGCGTCCTTCGGGGTCGAATAGGCGACGAGCGTCAGCCTTGTGCCCTTCGACGCCCCGGTGGCCAAGGCCGGCAGAAGGAGCGCAACGAGCAAAGCTAGGCTAATTCGTCGCATCTTGTCTCCTTATTAGTCCACTGAATCGGTGGACTTTAGGGACAAGGGCAGACGACGTCAAATGGGAACCGCAGGCCGTTCCATACAATCGATCGTGTGAGCCCCTCCACTCTCAGCGCCGGCGGTCGGACCTACGAGGTCTTCCGGCTCGAGGACGCTGAACGGCTCCCCTACACGCTGCGGATCCTGCTCGAGAACGCGCTTCGCCACGGCGAGGAGGAGGACGCAGAGGCACTGCGCCGCTGGCAGCCGCAGGCCGAGCCCTCGGAGGAGATCTCGTTTCGGCCGGCCCGCGTTCTGCTCCAGGACTTCACCGGCGTGCCGGCGGTCGTCGATCTGGCCGCGATGAGGAACGCAATGGCGGATCTCGGCGGCGACCCGTCGCGAATCAATCCGCAGCTCCCGGCCGAGCTGGTCATCGACCACTCCGTCCAGGTCGACGAGTACGCATCAGCCCGCGCGATGTTCCGGAACGCCGAGCTGGAGTTCGAACGGAACCGCGAGCGCTACGCCTTCCTGCGCTGGGGACAGACGGCGTTCGACAACTTCAAGGTCGTCCCGCCGAACACGGGCATCGTCCATCAGGTGAATCTCGAGTTCCTCGCACGCGTGATCGAGACGCGCGACGGCCGGGCCTTCCCCGACACACTCGTCGGCACGGACTCTCACACGACGATGATCAACGGGCTCGGCGTGCTCGGCTGGGGCGTCGGAGGAATCGAGGCCGAGGCGGCAATGCTCGGCGAGGCCGTGTCGATGCTCATCCCGCGTGTCGTGGGGTTCAAGCTCACGGGTGCAATGCGGGAAGGCGCGACCGCGACCGACCTCGTCCTGACGGTCACGCAGTTGCTTCGCGCTGCGGGCGTGGTCGGGAAGTTCGTCGAGTACTTCGGTCATGGGCTCGTGGGGCTCCCGCTCGCGGACCGCGCCACGATCGGCAACATGTCGCCGGAGTACGGCGCCACCTGCGGCTTCTTCCCGGTCGACGACGAGACGCTGAAATACCTGCAGCTGACGGGACGGGACGAAGACCAGCTGGCGCTCGTCGAGGCGTACTGCAAGGAGAACGCGCTCTGGCACGACCCCGATCACGAGCCTGAGTACTCCCAGGTCGTCGAGCTCGACCTCTCGACCGTGGAGCCGTCTCTCGCCGGGCCGCGGCGGCCACAGGACCGGGTGCCGTTGCGTGAGGCCAAGCAATCCTTCGTCGACGCCCTCGAGACCTTCGGCGTCGACTACGGCAACGAGCACGACGAGGCGATCTCGGAGTCGTTCCCCGCCAGCGACTCGCCGGCGACGGTCGATCCGGGACACGGCGAGTTGGTCCCCGAGGTGAGAGTGCCCGTTGCAGGTGTCGCGATGCTCGAGCAGCAGACACCGATGGCGGTGTCGGCGGACGGAGAGGTGTTCGAGCTGGAGCACGGCTCCGTCGTGATCGCTGCCATCACCTCCTGCACCAACACCTCGAACCCGCAGGTGATGATCGGCGCAGGTCTCCTCGCGAAGAAGGCCGTCGAGCTCGGCATGCGCCGCAAGCCCTGGGTCAAGTCGAGCCTGGCGCCGGGGTCGAAGGTCGTGACCGAGTACTTCGAACAGGCAGGACTGGACGCCTACCTCGACGAGCTCGGCTTCCAGACGGTGGGCTACGGGTGCACGACGTGCATCGGGAACTCAGGGCCGCTCCCGGAGGCGATCTCGGCGGCGATCCTCGCAGGCGACCTCGTCGTCTGCTCGGTGCTCTCGGGGAACCGGAACTTCGAGGCGCGCATCCATCCCGAGGTGAAGGCCAACTACCTCGCGTCGCCGCCGCTCGTCGTGGCGTACGCGCTCGCAGGACGCATGGACGTCGATCTCGTCAGCGAGCCGCTCGGACAAGACAGGGACGGCAACGACGTCTATCTCCGCGACCTCTGGCCGAGCTCGGACGAGATCCAGGAGACGATCTCACGAGCAGTGCGCGGCGAGATGTTCACGCGCACCTACGCCGACGTGTTCACCGGCGACCCCGCCTGGCGCGAGCTTCCGATCCCCGAAGGCGATCTCTTCTCCTGGGATCCTCGGTCGACGTACGTTCGGCAGCCGCCGTACTTCGAAGGGATGTCAACTGAGCCCGAGCAGGTCGAGGACTTCGCCGGCGCGCGCTGCCTCGTCATGATCGGCGACTCCGTCACGACGGATCACATCTCGCCCGCGGGTGCGATCAAGCCCGACTCCCCGGCCGGGATGTACCTGGTCGAGCACGGAGTCGAGCGCAAGGACTTCAACTCGTACGGCTCGCGCCGCGGGAACCACGAAGTGATGGTTCGCGGCACGTTCGCGAACGTGCGGCTGCGCAACCTGCTCGTGCCGGGCTCCGAAGGGACGTGGACTGTGCACCTGCCGAGCGCCGAGGAGATGACGATCTACGACGCCTCGCAGCGTTATCTCGCGGAAGGCACGCCACTCATCGTCATCGCCGGCAAGGAGTACGGCTCCGGCTCGTCGCGAGACTGGGCCGCGAAGGGACCGACGCTGCTCGGCGTGCGCGCCGTGATCGCGGAATCGTACGAGCGAATTCACCGCTCGAACCTCCTGATGATGGGGATCCTGCCGCTGCAGTTCCTCGAGGGCGAAACGCCCGCGACTCTCGGTCTGACGGGGCGCGAGGAGTTTGCCCTCGAAGGTGTGCAGGACGGCAACGCGGACGAGGTCGCCGTGCGGGCCGATGGAACCGAGCTCCGCGCCCGCGTCCGGCTCGACACGCCGCGCGAGCGCGAGTACTTCCGCCACGGCGGGATCCTTCGCTACGTCCTGCGGCGTCTCCTCGCGACCTGACTGCCTAGGCGGCCCGGTCCCTCGATGCGGCGCTGAGGCCGCGGAGGCTCGCTGCGACCTGCGCGACCGCCTGCTCGTAGCGCTTCCTCGGAACTTTCGCCGCGTAGCCGTTCTTGCGATGGGCCTCGACGACACGGTCGATGAACTCTCTCGCCTGCACGTCCGCATCCGGCAGCTTCGCCACGTCTCTCAGTTTAGGTCACTCCAGAGGCGGTCGACGATCAGCTCGGCGAACCAGGTGTACCAGTAGTTCTGGGAGAGCTTGCGCTCGGCGAGATACGTGCGCAGGCGATCCGAGACCTCGAGCGCCGGCGTGAGCGTCGGGACGACGTCATCCGGCCTCACGACGTTGCCCGAGCCGCGGACGAACTTGTTCGTGTACGTGTAGGCGTCCTTCGCCATCGCGGTCCAGAGCCTGCGGTCCGCCTCGAAGAGGTCGACGAGCCCGGCGTCGCCCAGACGCTTCAGCTTGTTGAGGCTCAGCGCCACAGGACTGCGCGCGCCGTCGTGACGGCCGCCGAAGCCGTCGCCGCGAGCTCGATGGCGAACAGGACTGCTGCCAGGTCGCGCAGCGCCCGGTGTGGCGTGAGCAGCCAGGCGAACGAGACGGCAACCGTGACCAGGCCGAGCAGGAACGCACCGAGGATCCAGCTGCCGGCGCGCCGGAACCCGGCCGTCGCCGCGGCGGGCGCGTCGCCGGCGAACGACTGGAAGGTCGAGATCGAGACGCCGAGGAAGACCAGCAGGAGCCCGGCAAGACCGGCCGCAGCCCCGAAGACGGCCGGAACGAGACCCATCGCCTCACCGTAGCCAACAGGTCGGAAGGCGGTTACAGTCGTCACGTGCGACTGGGCAAGGACGGAAAGGTCGAGCTGATCAAGAAGGTGCCGCTCTTCTCGAAGGTCTCCAAGAAGGGGCTCGGAGAGGTCGCCCAGATCGCGGACGAGCTCGACCTTCCCAAGGGAAAGGTCATGGCCGTGGAAGGCGATCGTGGCCGCGAGTTCTTCGTCCTCCTCGAGGGCGAGGCTGACGTGACGAAGGGCGACCAGAGCATCAACACCATCCACGCAGGCGACTTCTTCGGCGAGATCGCGCTCGTCACGAAGATGCCGCGGACAGCGACGGTCACCGCCACGACCGACGTCCGCGTGCTCGTGATCACCGAGCGCGACTTCAGCACACTGGTGAAGCACTCGGACGAAGTCAGCCGCGCAGTCGCGGAAGCCCTGGCCGAACGTATGGCCCCGGACTTACCGGTCTAACCGGCGGGAAGCAGGCGGGCCTGGGTGGCCTTGAAGCTGGCGACGACAACCTCGCCGGGCCGAAGCGCAAGCCGTTCGGCCGACGCGGCGGTGATCTCCGCCGTGAGGAACGGGAGTCGCACGCGAACACGATTTCCGACCTGGACCAGGGAGACGATCTCGCCCTCGAGGTGATTCAGCGCCGAATCGTCCGGAGCCAGGCGGGCGAGCGAGATGTCCCAGGGATAGACGACAAGAACCGCCCGTCCGCGCGCCTCGTCCGCGGAGTACACGGTGCGCTCTCCGTCGAGGTGAAACCGGGTTAGGCCTTCGGAGCCGCTCTCTGCGATTCCGTCGATGACATTGGCGCCTGCGAACTCGGCGACGAATGGATCCGCCGGGGAGCCCAAGAGCTCCGCAGGTGCGCCGAGCTGCCGCAGGTGACCGTCGACGAGCACGCCGACGCGGTCGGCCAGAGCGGCTGCGTCCTCGAAGTCATGCGTGACGAGCAGCGCCGGCAGGGCAAGTTCGCGCAGAAGATCGTGCAGCTCTGCCCGCACCTTGCCGCGTGTGTGCGGGTCGAGCGCCGCCATCGGCTCGTCGAGAAGGAGCACTCGCGGGCTGCGGGCCAGCGCCCGCGCAATCGCAACACGCTGGCGTTCACCCCCGGACAGCTGCGACGGCTTCACCCGGGCGAGGTGCTCGATTCGCAGCCGCCGGAGCAAACCGTCCGCACGTCCGCCACCGAAGGAGACGTTCTGCTCGACGGTCAGGTGCGGAAAGAGCGCGTACTCCTGAAAGACGAAGCCGACCGAGCGCTCCTCGGGACGGCGGTCGACACGACGCTCGGCGTCGAACCAGACCTCGTCTCCGCAGGCGATCGTGCCTCGCGCCGGCCGCGCGAGCCCCGCGATCGCTCGCAGCACCGACGTCTTGCCGGCGCCGGACGGGCCGACGAGCGCGACCGTCTCGCGTCCGACTTCGAGCGCTAGCTCGAGGTCGAAGCTGCGACGCGGGAGCGAAAGATCGAGGCGAAGCGAAGCCATCCGTAGACCCTGAGTGTGACGAGGAGGAGCGCGCCGACAATGATGAAGAGGGCGCTGATTGCCAGCGCGGTATCGAAGTCCTGATCGAATTGCGCATAGATCGCCAGGGGCAGCGTCTGCGTAACCCCTTGCAAGCTGCCGGCGAAGATGAGCGTCGCGCCGAACTCGCCGAGTCCCCGCGCGAGCGCAAGCGCGGAGGCAGCGCCCAGGCCGCCCGCGGCGAGCGGGAGCGCAATGCGTGCGAAGACTCGGGCAGGAGACGCCCCGAGCGTTCGTGCCGCATCGACGAGTGTCCCGTCGATCGCCTCGAACGCCGCGATCGCGCCGCGAAAGTAGAACGGGCTTTCCACGAAGATCACCGCCAACACGACGGCGGTCTGCGTGAATGGAATCTGAATGCCCAGCGCGTTGAGCTGGTCGCCGAGAAGACCGGCGCGACCGAACGCAGCGAAGAGCGCGATGCCCGCCACCGCGGGCGGCAACACAAGGGGCAGCTCGATCAGCGTGAGCACGGCGCCGCGGCCCGGGAAGCGCCTGCGTGCCAGGAAGTATGCGGCCGGTGTGCCGACGAGCAGGACGGCCGCGTGGGCGATCGCACTCGTCTTGATGCTGACGACCAAGGCCTCGCGCGTGACGTTGTGGCCCAGCGCGCCGAGGAGATCGCCGGGCGGCACACGCAGAAAGATCGCCGCGACCGGCAGGAGCAGGAAGGCAAGTGCAAGCGCCGTCGCGGCCGCCAACAGCGCGACGAAGAGTGCCCTCACTTCTTCATGGGCAGGCCGAACCCCGCCTGCCCAAGTAGAACCCGACCTCGCTTGGAGACGACCTGCTTCACGAAAGCCCGGGCGGCGACCAGATGTGAGCTCGTCTTGACCACGGCGACCTCGTACCGGATCGGCGGCTGCGCCCAGTCGGGTAGCGCGATGGATTTCGTGCGCGAGGCCACCGGTTTCGCGTCCGTGCGATAGACAAGTCCAGCATCTGCTTCGCCCAGGGCGACCTTCGTCACGATGCTCTTGACATCGGTCTCCTGGCTGACGACGTTCTTCATCACGTCCGCGGTGATACCGAGCGTGTCGAGGATCTGCCGCGTATAGGCCCCGATCGGAACGGTGCGATCCCCGATCACGAGCTTGATCCCGTCACGCCGGAGGTCGTAGGCCGTGCTGATGTTCGCGGGGTTCGACTTCGGGACGAGGATGATCAACTTGTTGGTCGCGAACACGACCGGCTTCAGCAGGAAGCCGTCGCGATAGAGAAGCTCGGTGTACTTCGGGCTCGCGGCCGCATAAACGTCGGCCGGAGCCCCCTGCCGAATCTGAAGTGCAAGCTGGTCGGAGCCGGCGAAGCTGTAGTGCGGGCTCGCGGAGATTCGCGGGAATACGTCCGTCAACGAAGCTGCGGCTAGCACTGTGATCGGCGTTCCTCCGGAGACGGATGCGGGCAGCGCCAGCGCCGCGACCACTACAGCGAGGAGGCGCTTCATCGCTCGACCATCACCGACGTCGCCTTGACGACCGCGGCCGCCGACATCCCGCGCGTGAGCCCGAGACTCTCCGCCGACTCGCGCGTGATTACCGCAACGAGCCGACCGCCCTTTGTCACGTCGAGCTCGACCTCGGCGAGCAGGCCTTCGATCTTCACCTCCCGGACGACGCCTTCGAGGCGGTTGCGCGCGCTGAGCGTCCTGCGATCCTCGCCGCGCATCCGCTCCACCTCCCGAGCCGTGACGACGCGGCGGTTGGCCGCATCACGCTGGACGCGGATGCGCCCCTGCCGATCCCAGCGACGGAGCGTGTCGAGACTGATCCCGAGAGCGCGCGCCGCCTCACCCGCCGTGTACGTGCGTGCCACGAGGCGGCACGCTACTGCATATGCATTACCTAGGCAAGTTTCCGGGTACGCTAGCGACGCCGGGGTGCGCCAACGACACGGCGCTGAGATCACACCCGTCGAACCTGATCTGGTTAGCACCAGCGAAGGGAGCGATCGCATGCAGCAGACGCCACAGTGGGGAATCGAGCCGGTGCCGGAGCGCCTGTGGGTCCTCGGCTTCCTCGACACGACGCTGCTCTGGACGAACCTCAGCGTGTCGTTGCTCGTGCTCGTCCTGCCGGCCTACTTCGACCTGTCGTTGCGCGACGCGCTCGCGGCCACGCTCGTCGGCGGTCTGATCGGGAACCTGATGCTCGCGGTCGCCGGGTTGATCGGCGCCGACGCACGCGTGCCCACGATGGTGCTCCAGCGAGCGCCACTCGGACGCCGCGGTTCGTATCTGCCGACCGCGCTCAACGTGGTCCAGTGCCTCGGTTGGGCGATCTTCGAGCTGATCGTGATCGCGACCGCAGCGGGTCTGCTCTGCGACAAGCTCTTCGGCTTCAAAGGCGTGTGGATCTGGAAGCTGCTTTTCGGCGCTCTCGCGGCCGTGCTCGCGCTTCTCGGTCCCGTCGGCTTCGTACGCCGCTTCGTCCGCAAGTTCGCGATCTGGGCGGTGGTCGCCTCGCTGATCTATCTCACCTGGTGGATCGTCCACGGCGCTCACTTTCATCGCATCTGGTCGCAAGGCGGACACAAGGGGTCGTTCTGGCTCGCCGTCGACACGGTCGTCGCGGTCACGGTCTCATGGGCGCCTCTCGTGGCCGATTACACGCGCTTCTCGCGCGACCGGCGCAGTGCGTTCTTCGGCGTCGGCATCGGCTATCTCCTGCCGACGTTCTTTCAATTCGGGTTCGGTTCGATCCTCGTCCTGTCGCGCAATGTGGACCCGAATCGTCCCGAGCTGATCCTGGTCGCGATCGTGGGCGGCGGCCTCGCGGCTGTGCTTGCATTGCTCGCCCTGACGGTCGACGAGACGGACGAGGCGTTCGCCAACGTCTACTCCGCGGCCGTCTCGACCCAGAACCTGTTCCCCGGGATCCCGCAGCGCTTGCTCATCGTCGGGGCTTCCGTCATCGCCACCGGCGGCGCGCTCGCGATCGACATGCGCAGCTACCAGCGCTTCCTGTTGCTGCTCGGGGCCGTCTTCGTTCCCCTCCTCGGCGTCCTCGTCGCGGACTGGCTCCTCGCCGGGGCTCACTACACGCGCCGCCACTTCTTCGCAGGGCCCGCCTTCCGGCCCGCAAACATCGTTGCGTGGATTGCGGGCTTCCTCGTCTACGAGTGGCTGTACCAGCCGACCAACCTCGGTTTCTGGAGCCGCTGGGTGGCTCACCTCCCGACGCCGTCGTACCAGATCGGCGCCTCCGTACCGAGCTTCGCAGCTGCTTTCATCCTGACGGCCGCAGCGGTCACGCTAGGCTCGTCGCGTGCCGCCGCTCGCGCTCGTCGGGAACCTCTCCCGGGACGTCGTTGACGGCGGCCCACCGCGAATCGGCGGCGCGCCGTACTACGCCGCACGTGCCTGGCGCGCACTCGGCACGCAGGGGACGGTCTTCACGCGCAGCGGACCCGAAGACCGGCGAGCCTACGTACGCCATCTGACCGCGCTGGGGTTGCCGGTCGTCTCCCTCGAGGGGACGGCGACAACGTCGTTCTCCTTTCACTACGAGGGCGACACGCGGATCATGACCGTCGTCCAGCCGGGCGATACCTGGACGCCCGCCGACGCCGACGTCGTGCCGTCCGGCGGCTGGATCCACGTTGCGCCGTTGCTTCGATCGGACTTCCCCGCCGACACCCTCGCCGCCCTCGCACGCGGACGCCACCTTTCACTCGACGGCCAGGGACTGGTGCGTGCCGCCGAGCCTGGGCCCTTGCGGCTCGACGCGGACTTCGATCCGGCCATGCTCGAGCACGTGCAGATCCTGAAGCTGGCAGAGGAGGAGGCCGAGGTCGTCGGGGCGGTCGACAAGCTCGGCGTGGCCGAGGTGCTGGTCACGTTCGGCGAGCGCGGCTCGCGCGTGTACTACAAGGGCCGCGCCCAAGAGGTCGGCGCGTGGCCGGTCGCGAAGGACCCGACGGGCTCCGGCGACGCGTTCTCCGCCGCCTACCTCGCCGGCAGGTCGCAGGGACTGGAGCCGGTGTCCGCGGCACGACAGGCAACCGGAGTCGTCGGGGCGCTGCTGACCGGAGGAGCGACGTGACCGCCGCCGTCCGGACGGCGTCGGGAACGTACGTCGTCGACGTGGAAGCAGAGGAAGTCATCGGCCCCGGCGACCAGTTCGAGTCGCCGCGTGTCGCGGTGGAGCTACCGCGCGTCGTTGCAGCTGCAGCCGCGGGCGCAACGGTGGTCGCAGTCGTCGACCGGCGTCCGCCGCTCGCAATCTCCAACGACGCCGGGCGGACGTGGCGTGAAGCAGGCGGCGGCCTTCCGGCCGGCTTTGCGGTCGCGATCGACGAGGACAATCCGGACGTGATGCTCTTCGCCGGACGAAACCGCCTGTACCTGTCGGAGAACGGCGGCATCTTCTGGCGCGTCCTCGTTCCGGAGTTCCCCGAGATCGAAGCAGTCACCTTCATACCGAGCGAAAGCTGACGCTTTCGCTCGGTGGTTGGGGACGGCGCATTTGCGCTGAACGTGCGAAGCGGCGTACCCAAAACCCGCGCGAAAGCGCAGCTTTCGCGCGGGGCGGCTACAGACGGAACTCGCCGCGCGCGACGACGACCGCCGAGCCCCCGACCTCGACGCGGTCGATCTTCTCCGGCGCCGATCCGTCCACGCGGACGAAAAGCGTCGACGGCCGCCCGATCTCGGCGCCCTGCGAAACCTCGACCTCCTCGCCGAAGGCGATGCGGCCGTGGCGCACGAGGTGCACGCCGAGCGGGCCGCACGCAGAGCCCGTCGCAGGATCTTCCGCGACGCCGCTCGCGGGCGCGAACATCCGTGTCTTCCAGCGCGTCCCCGATCCGGCGAAGCAGTTCACGCCGAGGCTGGTCAGGCGCGCAAGCGCGCCGAAGTCCGGCTCGAGCGCAGCGACCTCCGCTTCACTGCCGAGCTCGAGAAAGACGTGGTGCGGTCCGAGGTCATAGGTCTCGACCGGAAGTTGCGAGCGCACGCCGAGCAACCCTTGGAGCTCCTCCGCCTGCTCGAACGGCTCCCAGTTCGGGATCGGCTGCTGCATCCTGCCGAACACGATGCTCGCGCCCTCGCGCTCGAGCGTCACCGGGATGATCCCCGCCTCGGTCTCGAGTCGGATCTCGCCGAGCTGCAGCGGCATCCCGAGCACGAACGCCGACCCGAGCACGGGATGCCCGGCAAAGGGGAGCTCGGCCGCCGGTGTGAAGATTCGGATCCGCGCATGACCTCCCGCTTCTGGAGGGAGGACGAAGACCGTCTCGGAGAAGTTCATCTCGCGGGCAAGCTTCCGCATCGTCTCGTCGTCGACATCACGTCCGTCCGTGAAGACGGCGAGCTGGTTCCCGGCGAGAGGAACGTCGGTGAAGACATCAGCGACGACGTAGCGCAGAGTGGCCACAGGGCGATCCTCTACCATGATCGAGTGAGCCTGCGGCCGTGAGCGCGATCTCCGTCCGCGACCTGAGGAAGTCCTACGGAACAGAAGAGGCTCTCCGCGGCATCAGCTTCGAGATCAACGAGGGCGAAGTCTTCGGCCTGCTCGGCCCGAACGGCGCCGGGAAGACGACGACGATCGAGATCCTCGAGGGCTATCGCACGCGGAACGCAGGCGACGTCGACGTGCTCGGCTTCGATCCGGAACGTGCCGGCTCAGCGTTCCGGGAACGCATCGGCGTCGTCCTGCAGCACTCACAGCTCTGGCCGAACCTGACCGTCGCGGAGACCCACCGGATGTTCGCCGGGTACTACGAGCATCCGCGCGACGTGCATGAGGTGATCACACTCGTCGGTCTGGACGAAAAGCGCGACGCCCGCGTGAAGACGCTGTCAGGCGGACAGAAGCGACGTCTCGACCTCGGGGTCGCCCTCGTGGGCAATCCGGATCTCGTCTTCCTCGACGAGCCCACAACGGGCTTCGATCCCGCAGCACGGCGGGCGGCCTGGGAGATGATCCGCTCACTGCGCTCGCTCGGCAAGACGATCCTGCTGACGACGCACTATCTCGACGAGGCGGAGCAACTCGCAGACCGCCTCGCCGTCCTGCGTGAAGGCGAGATCATTCGCGAAGGGACACCCGCGGAGCTGACCGGCGGCTCGACCGAGACCGAAGTCCGCTACCGCAAGGACGGACGCGAGGTCGTCGTCCACACGACCGAGCCGACCAGGCTGTTGCAGCAGTTGACGGCCGAGGCGCTGGCCGAGGGACGCGAGCTGGAAGGACTGTCCGTGCGCCGCCCGACGCTGGAAGACGTGTATCTCTCCCTGACCGCGGCGCACGAGGAATGAGGCTCTTCCGCCATCAACTGAGGTGGGAGCAGCGCCTCTTCTGGCGCAGCCGCGAGTCGGCAGTGTTCGTCTTCCTCTTCCCCATCCTCCTCTTCGCGCTTCTGACCGCGGTCTACAACGGCCGCATCGACGGTCGCCCCGCATCGTGGGCGTTGCTCGCCGGGATGATCGGCTACGGCGCTGCGAACACGGCCTTCGCCGGGCTCGCGATCACGCTCGTCTCTCGACGCGAGATCGGCATCCTCAAACGCATCCGTGCCACGCCTCTTCCACCTGCCGTGTACCTCACCGCCGTGCTCGTCTCGATCATGTTCGTCTTTGCAATTCAGGTGGCGTCGCTGCTTGCGCTCGGCCGGCTGCTGAAGTCGACCCCGTGGCCGAGCCACCTGCCCTCACTCGTCCTCGCGCTTGCGCTCGGAGCCGCGACGTTTGCAGCGCTCGGCCTGGCGATCACGGGATCCATCCGCTCGCTCGAGGGGTCGTCGGCGGTCCTCAACGTCATCGTGCTGCCGATGGCCTTTCTCACCGGATCCTTCGGCGCCACCCGGAACTATCCAGGCTTCCTTCGTGCGGTCGGGGCAGTCCTCCCGCTGAAGTACCTCCTGGACTTGATCAAGGGCATCTACCTCCATGGCCAGCAGTTCTGGGACAAGCCCCTCGCCATCGGCGTCCTTGCCCTCTGGGGATTCTTCGGCATGGTTGTGGCAATACGCACTTTCCGCTGGGAGCCGCGAGAGGGTTAGACCTGGGCGGAGTCGGCTATAGGGCTCGTGATGCAGGTCGAAAACGTCATCGCCTTCGCCACCGAAGAGAGCCAGGCAGGCCTGGAGATCCGGATCAACTTCGGCGTCTTCGCCGGACGAGACGCGACCGCGGCCGAGCTCGAGGAGCTCGGCAAGCTGCTGGTTCCGGAGGCCGGTGAGGTCTCTATCGTCGCCGAGCAGCGGCACGAGATCTCGGAGGACGCTGAGATCCTCCTTCATCAGGTCCGAGTCTCCGTTGGACCGAAGCTCGTTCCGGCCGGTCCCGGCGAGCGAAAGGAGCTCTGCGAGCGGCTCGTGACCCTGGCTGAGATCTGGGCCCGCCAGTGCATCAACGAGCGCCACGCCGAGATCACGGATCTCTAGGCGTCACCGTGCGCGGGCCGCGCGGAGCGCGAGCCCGGCCACGCGCGTCGGCCTGGCAGCCTTCGAGATCACGTCGTCGAGCGCGCCGGCCAGCTCTTCGAGGTCGTGCTCGGAAACGACCAGAGGCGGTAGACCCTTCAAGACCGGAAGGTCGTGACCCGCGACCTGACTGAGGATCCGGTGCCGCGTGAACAACGGCACGACGACGAGCTGGGCGAACAGGCCGGCCTGCATGCGTTCCATCACACGCCAAGCCAGGCTTCCGGTTTCGGGCTCGCCGAACTCCATCGCCCACATCAGTCCGAGGCCGCGAACTTCCTTCACGGCGTCATGCGCCTCCACGAGCGGCCGCGTGAGCTCTAGCAGCCGTCGGCCGAGCCGCTCCGACCGCGCGACGAGCTCTGACTCGTCCAGCTCGCGCAACGTCGCGAGCCCGGCGGCCATCGCGAGGTCGTTCGGCGCGAACGTCGACCCGTGGCTGACCGAGTGCTCGAGCGAGTCGAACACTCCGTCGTACACGCGCCGCGCCATCAGCAATGCCCCCACGGGCACGTAGCCGCCCGAGAGTGACTTCGCGACGGTGACGAGGTCGGGCTCGAGCCCCCAGTGCTCGAAGGCGAACAGCTTGCCCGTGCGACCGAAGCCCGTCTGTACTTCGTCGACAGCGAAGAGTGTCCCGTAGCGGCGGCAGAGCTGCTGCGCGCCTTCGAGATAACCGTCCGGCGGCAGGTTCACGCCCTTGCCCTGGATCGGCTCGACCAGGAAGAGCGCCACGTCTTCGCTGCGGAGCTCACGCTCGAGGCCGTCCAGGTCGCCGAACGGAACCTGCGAGAACCCGGGCAGCAACGGTCCGAAGCGCTCGACGAAGTGCGGATCGCCGTTTGCCGAGAGCGAGCCGAGCGTCAGCCCGTGAAACGAGTTGTCGGTCGAGACCACCCGTGAGCGTCGCGTCGCGGCACGGCCGAGCTTGAGCGCGGCCTCGACGGCCTCGGTTCCCGAGCTGGTGAAGAGCACACGCTCTAGTCTGGCGGGAGTCCGCTTCAGGAGCTCTTCCGCGAGCAGGCCGGGCAGCAATGACACGCCGAGCTGCACCGAGCCGGGAGTTTCGAGCTCGAGCGCCTCGATCAGGGCGGCCCGGACCCGCGGGTTGTTCCGGCCGACGTTGAACATTCCGAACCCGCCGAGCAGGTCCAGGTACCGATTCCCGTCGGAGTCGTAGAGGTACTGGCCCTCCGCACGCGACCAGACGCGGTCGAATCCGATCGTCTTCAGCACGCGCATGAACTGCGGATTGATGGTGCGGGCGTAGAGCTCGTACTCCTCGCCTGCGCGCGCTGCGAGCTCTTCTCGGATCACAGGCGGAGCGTATCGCCCCGAAAACGACGAGAGCCCCGCGGCTGCGGAGCTCTCGGGTCGTAAGCGTGCCTCCTTGTTTCTACTTGCCGTGCCCCTTGCCACCCTTGGCGTGATTCTTCGCGGCATGGCCGGACTTGCCGTGCTGCTTGTTCGGCTTGTGCCCATGACTCGTCGTCGATGTCGTCGTGGTTGTGGCCGTCGTCGCCTGGGCGGTCGTAGCGGTCGTGGTCAGGCACGCGCCCACGGAGTCGCCGTGCGCGACATGGGCCGGTACTGCCGGTGCGGCGATGTTGATGGTGTGCTGGCCGCCGTTGCCCGTCTTGTGACAGACGTCCATCTTCTGCTGGCCGGTGCCGGCGTTGGTCTCGCCGGTCGTGGTCAGCGCCGCGGCGGTGGAGGTCGTGCTCAGAGCCGTCGAGGTCGTCTGGTCTCCGGGCTTGGATTCGAAGTCGTTGTCTGCCGACTCCTGCTCGTCGGCCGACTGGCCTTCGAGGTCGCCGGTCGTCGTCTGCGTCGAGGTCGTCTGGGACGCGGTCGTGCTCGTCGTGGCCAAGCTCGGGGTGGAGCCGGCCGTGATCTGGGCAAGTCCGACGCCGGCAGCGGCGGCGAACGCGAGACCGACGAGCCCGCCGACCAGAGAACGGCGGGTGAGGTTGCTCAATCGCTTTCGCAAGTGGAATCCCTTCAACGTGGGGTGATTTGCGGCCCTACGGTGGGTCAGTCGCCATCAGGCCGCAAAACTTGCGCCGCGCCTCCCTCGTTCGGGGGGAGCCCTCGAAGCCATGCGGTTCCTGGGCTCGGAGGATCGCCCCACCCCTGAGCCGGTCGGCGGGCGCAGGATTGGGCCTCTAGGCCAGGCGCGGCGGGCCGATAACTGCTGGGATGACGATTGCCCGCGTGGGTGGGTTCGCGCGTCGGTTCCTCGGTGACCGACGGGCGATTCTGGCCGTCTCGATCGTCGGGTTGGCGGCCACGTTCGTCGTCGCCGTCTTCACGAAGGACTCGCAGGCCGTGGGGTCGGCGATGTTCTTGCCGTGGGTTGCGTTGCTCGCGTTCGAGTTCGGGGTCGGAGCCGGGGTAGGTGCTGCGCTGCTGGCGTTCGCGCTCTTCTTGGTGCCGTCGTCCGAGCAGGGGACAGCGCTGACGGCTGCGTTCGTCGTCGGCCGCCTCGCTTCGTTCCTCTTGATCGGAGCGGGGGTGGGCGCGCTTGGGAGCCGCCTACATGCAAGCGAAGTCAAGCTCCGGCGGCTTGTCGAGGGACTTCCCCTTGCCGTCTATGTCGAGACGGAAGAAGACGGGCTGACCTATGTAGGGCCACAGATCGAGTCGATCATCGGCTATCCGCCGGCGGCGTGGCTTGCGTCGGAGAACCTCTGGCGGCAGATCCTGCACGATGAGGATCGGGAGCAGGTGCTCGCCGCCTATTCGGAGGCGGTGGCCGCGCGGGCGCCCTTCTCGCGTGAGTACCGGCTGATCGGCCCAGACGGCAGGATCATCTGGGTCCGCGACTCGTCGACGCTGGTCAACAACGGCGAACGTTCCCACCGTCAGGGCTTCATCGTCGACATCACGCAACTGAAGGGAGCGGAGAAGCAACTCGAACGGAACGGGATGCTGTTGAGCGGGTTGATCGATGCGACCGTCGACGGCATCTGCCTGACCGACAAGAACGGCGAGATCCTGATTGCCAATCGGCCATTGCGGCGACTCGTCCGCGGACTGGAAATGCCGAATGAGGGTCCCATCCACGAGCGCCTGCTCGCGATCGCCGATCGGACGACGGAGCCGGAACGCTACGCACAGCGGATGCGGGAGCTCGCCGACGATCCCTTCTCTCCCAGCTTCGACGAGTTCGAGGTTGCGAGCGACGAGCGCGACTTTCAGGGCTTCACTGCCCCCGTGATCGGCGACGACGACGAATACCTCGGCCGCGTCTGGACCTTGCGCGACGTGACCGAGCAGCGTCAGCTCGATCGCCTCCGTGACACGCTCATCGCGACGGTCTCGCACGAACTGCGTACGCCGCTCACTTCGATCATCGGTTATCTCGAATTGCTCGGCACGGGCCCCGAGCAGCTCAATGCGGAGGATGCGGGGTACGTCGAAGTCGTCGCCCGCAATGCGCTCCGGTTGCGGCACATGGTGGAAGACCTGCTTTTCCTCGCCCAGCTCGACGCCGGCGGCTTCTCGCTCGACTTCGGCGACGCGAATCTCGTCGAGCTCGCAGGCGAGGCGATCGAGGCTGCCCGGCCCGCCGCCGAAGCAAAGAAGCTGCAACTGACCCTCGAACACGATCAACCTCTGATCGTCAGAGCCGACCGCAACCGACTCGGCCAGGCACTCGACAATCTGATCTCAAATGCGATCAAGTTCACCCCGGAGGGCGGAACGGTCAGGGTGGTGATCGAGGATCGAGACACGACCTGCTCATTGCACGTCACAGACACAGGTTGCGGGATCCCGGTCTCGGAGCAGCCGCGCCTCTTCGAGCGCTTCTTCCGCAGCGCAACCGCAGGCGCAAGCAACGTCCCCGGGACGGGCCTCGGGCTAACGATCACCAAGACGATCGTCGAAAGCCACGGTGGCTCGATTGGCTACGACAGCACGGACGGCAAAGGCACGACCTTCACGATCTCGCTCCCCAAGATCGTCGCGGAGCAGGACGAGCAGCCGAGCCGCAAACCCGTCCCGACAGCCCTGACGTGATTCTGGCTTAGCTCTGGTTGGAACCGCAGTCGCGCAGACCGGCGCGGTCGAGGCGACCATTGAGAGACCGGGTGAGCCTGCTGATCTTGTCGAGCTCGGCGATCATGCCGCGGCTGTCTCCAGTGGCGGCCTTGCGGAGGGCGAGCGCTGCGTAGCCGTCAGCCGTCCGGAGTAGACGCAGAATCGGTGTCATCTGTGTACGCATCGCGGCTGGGACCGGTGTGCGTTCGATCTGTTTGTCCTGGGCCAGCGCAAGCCCGAGGTAATGACCGAGGGCGAAGCCGAAGGCCTTCCAGTCCCGGGTCTTGGTGGCCGTTTGCATCGCGTTCTGGTCGGCTCTGAACTTCGCGGTGTAGCCGCGGCAGAGACGGTTCAGTTGCGTGCGGTAGCTCGCAGGAGTCTGCGCGGACGCCGCCGACGGAGCGACGATTGCCAGGGCGGCGACGAGGATAGCTGCGATGTAGAGCTTCACTGGCAACCGAACTTTCCATCGTCCGGTAGACGGTCCGCCTTTAGTCACCTTCCACGACGGATTGGGAGCCGGGGGCGAATCCGGAGACACGCGAACTGCGTAAGACCGGAAGCGATGCCCGCCGGCGAATCCTCCTTCGCCCAGCCGGCCCGGCCGCTGCCGCGCGCTCCCCCGGCCCGAGGCCCAGCCCTGCTTCTGCACATCCGCCCTTTGGCAGGCAGGGTGGCGATTCGAGAAGGAGAAAGACAATGGAAGCAACCGAACGATCCGAGTATCGGAGCAGCCGTCGTTCCTTCTTGCTCAAAGGGGCCGCCGCCGGGGCAGCGACCATGGGCGCAGGACGACTGTTAGCGGATCCTCCAAGAGCCCTCGCCAGCGGCGGTCTGACCTCGGGAGATGCGGCGATTCTGCGGTTCCTCGCCGCGCTCGAGACGCTCGAAACCGACCTTTGGCAGCAATACAACGAACTCGGTGGCATTCAAGACAGCGAAGTCCCCGGCGGGAGCGGCAACCCGGACTTCACGAAGGCGCTCTCGGTGCTCGACTCCGACATGGCGCAGTACGTCCACGACAACACCGACGACGAGTTCACTCACTTCACCTTCCTGAACGCCTATCTGAGTGCGCACGGGATGGCCCCGGCGAACCTGGAGAAGTTCCGCACGCTACCCAGCAGCACGGCCACCGGCGCCCAGCAAATCGGCCGGCTCACGAACTTGATGCGGCTGACCGTCGACACCAGTTGGTGGACGCGCTACCGCAGCGACTCGCTGAACCCCGACTTCGGCGACACCCTGCCGCAAGCAATCCCCGACCTCGCCACGGGCGAGCATCCGGGGATCCCGCGGAGCAACGCCGACCTCACACCCTCCGACCACCTGCAGGCGATCGCAAACACGGCGGGGTTTCACTTCGCCTTCATCGAGCAGGGCGGGACGAGCCTCTACCCCTCGCTCGCCCAGCGGGTTACCAGTACGGAGGTGCTGCGCATCCTGCTCAGCATCGGCCCCACCGAGACGATGCACTTCCAGACGTGGCAGGACAAGGCCGGCAACGCGCCTCCTCTGACCGATTCTGTCACCGGGCTGACCTTCCCTGACCTGAACACCGACGGTCAGCTCCTGCAGACGAACCTGATCATGCCCGAGCCGACTATCTTCCTCGATCGGAAGTTCCCGGTCTGCTCGATCATCCGCCCGACCGAAACCGACGGAGCCGCCATGGGCGCGCTCAGAGCCCTGACGGCCAACGGACTCTTCAAAGGTCAATCGGCGGAGTTCTTCGCCGTGATGACGGATCTCGCGAAGGCCGCGGACGCCACTCACCACGGCGCCTAGTAAGTGGCGAGGGAGGGGCGGCGGGCACGCCGCCCCTCCCGCACCAACCTACGGCGTGATCTCAGAGACGAAGACGTCGGAATTGCCGAATTGCACCGGGCAGACGTTCTCCGGCGCCGGCTGCGAGGTTGCAGGCCCGCTGCCGTCTACGCCGTGCTGGAAAGCGTCGACCGCTGCGCACCCTGCGCCGTTACGACTGTCCGTGTAGATGAAGAACGCGTTCGTGCTCGTCGAGGCGAGCGTGTTGTAGTCGCCCCAGAACTGGCGCGCCAGGTTGTTCTGCGCCGAAGCGGCCGGATCTGAGGAGACCGAAGTCACCTTGGTCGAAGCGCTCCATGTGGTCCCGTGGTCGGTCGACTCCACGTAGAAGCTGTCGATCGTTGCGTTGCCGGTTCCGTACGCCGTCGGGCCGGTCGCTTCGGCCTTCAGCGCCTGGTAGCCAACGTCAACCCGGCCGCTGGGCGCCACGTCCAGGCCCTGGAAGAAGGCGTAGCCGTCGGCGGCGGGCGAGACGACGGCCGGGGTCGACCACGTCAGCCCCTGGTCGCTGCTCTTGGAGACGACGATCCTGCCGGCGCCGCTGCGGAGGTCGGCCCAGGCGACGAAGACGGCGCCGGTGCTCTGATCGACCGCGAGGCTCGGGAAGCTGTCATCGCGGAAGTTCGCCCCCGGGATCGGATCCTGGATGTCGTGCACACGCGCGATGTCGATCGGGCGCGAGAAGCTGACGCCCCCGTCGTGCGAGACGGCGACGACCTGCTTGGGGCCGTTGACGTCCGAGTCCTCCCAGACGACGTAGACGGTGCCGTCGGGGCCGCTGCGAACGGTCGACCCCTGGCGTCCGCCGTGGCCCTTGTTTTGCGCAGCCGAAAGCTGGCGTTCCTTCGACCAGGTCTTCCCGCCGTCGTCCGAGAACACAACGCGCACCGGCTCACCGAAGAACGTGGACACGCTGCCCCGGAACTGTGTCCACGAGACATACAGCCGCCCGAAGAACGGTGAGCTCGGGTTCCGGTCGGCCCAGATGTCTGGCTTGTCGTTGAACAGAAAACCGTGCCCGTTCGCGGCGATAACCGGATCCGACCAGTTGACGCCATTGTCGTCGGAGGTCGAGACCGTCAGCAGCTCGGGCGCCTGCTGGCCCTGCCGGGAGCCCGGCGCGAACTCGGCCAGGCCGCCGTAGTAGGCACGCGTGCCGTTCACGAATGCATGCGCAGCGCGGACGCCGGCGAGGCTACCGCTTGCGGACGGACGCGGACCGTAGACGATGCGCGGGTCGCCGTCGGACTGCAAGCTTCCGCCGTTGTCGGAGAACCCTGGCAAGAGGCCTCGGTTCGTCCAGGTCGCCCCACCGTTGGAGCTCGTGTAGACGCCGTTGGTGCCGACACCCGGGAAGAACGAGCAGTCATTCGCCGGGACGGATCCCCGTACTGAGCCCGGGCCGCACGGTGGCTGGCGCTGCTCGTCGTTCGCGCCCGCGACCAAGAAGCTCGAGTTGGTCGGATTGACGGCAATCGTGGGCTCGTTTTGCTTATTCGTCGGAAACCGAGCAGTTGTGTTGCTTGAAGGGTCGCCCGCGACCTGCGGCTGATTGGCCTGCACGTCGAAGGCGCTTGCTGCGAACGCCACCGCCGCGAGCGCGACGGCCGCAGTCAATGCCAGAAGAGTGAGCAGGGTCCCTCGCCTCATCATCCACCTCCTTAGGCGGAGTGCACGGCTGGATGGCGCCACAGGTGTCCGCTGCGGCGCGGCCAGTTCCATACCTCCCGATGTGACTGAGCGAAATGCTCTACGCGCATCCTCGCAATTCGGATTCGCCGACCGCTGCGTCTCGCGAGGCCCGATCAGTCATGGATCAGTTGCTGCGTTCGAGCCGCCGCGCGTCGACTACTGCGAGCCACGGAGGGCCCGGGCGTGGCAGCCTTTGGCCAGGCGTCGGCGCGGGGCGGATTGCGGGTTACGGTACGACCAGGCCCATGGATTCGACGCACCGTGAGGAGAGGAAGCTCGTCAGCGTCGTCTTCGTCGACCTTGTGGGCTTCACGGCACGCTCGGAGCTGACCGATCCCGAGGATGTCCGTGCGCTTCAGCGGGAGTACTTCGGGCGCGCCCGGCGCGAAGTGGAGCGCTTCGGCGGCACGCTGGAGAAGTTCGCGGGCGACGCGGTGATGGCGGTCTTCGGGGCACCCCTCGCGCACGAGGACGACGCCGAGCGCGCGGTGCGCGCGGCGGTCGCGATCGTCGACGCGGTCGGGCGCATGGAGCGGGAGGGGGGATCGGCAGGGCTCGCGGCCCGCGCCGGCGTGGCGACGGGTGAGGCGATCGTCGACCTCGGCGCCCGTCCGGTCTCGGGCGAGAGCATGGTCACGGGCGACGTGGTGAACACCGCCGCCCGGCTCCAGCAGCTCGCCCCGCCCGACGGCGTCGTGGTAGGCGAGGCGACCCATCGCGCGACGAAGGGCTTCTTTGACTACGACGCGCTCACTCCGGCTGCGGTGAAGGGCAAGGCCGCGCCCGTCCCCTTGTGGACTGTGCGCGGCCTGCGCGAGGCGGGGGAGGCCCATCCGGCGACGCCGTTCATCGGTCGTGACGCCGACCTCGCGCTACTCGAGCACGCCCTGACTCGGACGCTGCGCGAGCGCTCGCCTCAGCTCGTGACCGTCGCCGGGGAGCCGGGCGTCGGCAAGACGCGGCTCATCGCCGAGCTTCGCGCGGCCGCCGCGACGCAGGAGGGACTGGTCTGGCGCCACGGGCGCTGCCTCCCTTATGGCGAGGGCATCACCTTCTGGGCGCTCGGCGAGGTCGTCAAGGAGCACTGCGGGATCCTCACGTCCGACGGAGCGGACGAGGCGGCGGCGAAGCTCATGGCGGCTGTCGAGGCTGTCGTACCGGATCGCGCCGAGCAGGAGTGGCTCGCCGCCGCTCTCGCGCCGTTGATCGGAGCTCCGACGCCTGCTGGTGTCGGCTTGGACGAGCGGACCGAGACGGCGTTCACGGCTTGGCGTCGTTTTCTCGAGCTCGTAGCGGCCGCGGGACCGCTCGCGCTCGTGCTTGAGGACCTGCACTGGGCGGACGACGCCCTGCTCGCATTCGTCGAGCACGTCGTCGACTGGGCGACGGGCGTGCCGCTGCTCGTGGTCGTGACGGCGCGGCCGGAGCTGTACGAACGGCGGCCCGACTGGGGCGGCGGCAAGCGCAACTCGACGACGGTCAACCTATCGCCGCTGAGTGCTGCCGAGACGGCGCAATTGCTATCGGTGCTCCTCGCCGCCGCCGTGCTCCCGGCGGAGACGGAGGCGGCGCTCCTTGAGCGCGCCGGCGGGAATCCCCTCTACGCGGAGGAATTCGCGCGCATGCTCACCGACCGCGGCATCCTCGTACGCCGAAACGGCGGCGCCGTGATCGCACCGGGCGCGGACATCGAGGTGCCCGAGACGATCCA